>Ga0181418_1000001_pt1 | contig 95159 bp, 100 predicted proteins | sample 41SPOviralmetaG_FD_130143 | JGI IMG/M metagenome (GOLD analysis project Ga0181418, IMG submission 130143) | Marine viral communities from the oligotrophic San Pedro Time Series (SPOT) site, San Pedro Channel, CA, USA - 41 SPOT_SRF_2013-03-13 | ecosystem: Environmental > Aquatic > Marine >...
AGGAATAACGTTTACTGATGTTGGGTATATCACTTCAAGGTTCATGAAACACGCACCTTGTTTGAATATCTTATCTCTTTGTTTATCGTTAAGTGATTTGATTGCATTTGAGAGGTCTTTCATTGCATAATTGTAAGCATCACTCAATCCACCCCTACCTTGGAACTTATCTGATACCCCTTGTATATCCAAAGCATTCTCACCTCTGTTTTTTAGGTGTCCTTTGTTTCTGGCCGCTACCAACCTACCATCTCTCCATGAAATAGCTAGTGCTTGACCATCTGTTTTCTCTCTTGTGAACTCTAATGTACCTTCGAGTGCTCTATTTACGATATCTTTAAGTTGTCCAAAGGTTAAATTGATATCAGTATCAAATGGGTGAGACATATGTCCATACGCACCACCTTCTTGGAGTAATTTAGATTCGTTTATGTTTTCTTTGATTAGTTGTTGTGGTGTTTTAGTGTTCGGTAAAAACATTTCAACTAACTTATTATCAATATCACTTATTAATTGTTCTATTTCATTCATAAACTTTTCCTTTTCTTTATTTTTAATCCACAATCCTATTTCAGGTCCTTTGATATCAGATGGAGCATCCTTTCCACCAATAGATAAGTTAAAGTTTACAAACTTTTTCATATCTTTTCCAATCAACTTACCAAATTTAAGGATTTGGTCATCTGATAAAGATGTTTTTTGTTGTAGTTTCTTGAATACTACAATTTCTTCTGGTCTAAAGTGTTGTAGTGATACTAAAAATACAATATTATTTTTTTCGTCATTAGAATAAGTTAATTTGTTTAATTGTTTTCCTAATACCGAAGGTGAATTCTTTTTTAATAGTGATGCAATGAACAAAATATAATCATTATCCTTGATGTAAGGTTTAGATATTTTAAGATTTGGGAATATTAGTGAAGTGAATCCAATCTTATCATTCAACTCCATATACTTTTTAGTATCTTTAGCTGATTTGATTGATTTTATAACCTCATCTCTAACTCTTTCAAATGAAACTCCTTTAAGTGATGGGTCTTTTTGTAACGCATCAAGTAATTCTTTATCTAAGTTACCACCTAACCTTGCTTGGAATCTTAAAGCTCTTAGTTTTCTTAATGGGTCTTCATCAAATCTTTCTGATGCCTTACCAACTGTTCTAATATTTTTCTTTTTAAGGTCTGCAATACCTCCAACTAAATCAACTATCTCTTTTCTATCAATATCATAGAACAAAGCATTGATAGTTAAATCTCTTCTTCGTACATCACCCTCTATATCTGTATAATCAACCGATGAAGGTCTTCTACCTTTACCAATATCTTTTCTAAACGTTGCAATTTCATGTCCACCAACCATTACAACTCCGAATGATTTACCAACCTCAACAGTTTTCATTCCTAAATCTTTTGCAATCTTTAACACCTCATCTGGTTTTGCATCTGTTGCTAAATCAAAATCCTTTGGTGATTTACCAAGTATAGCATCTCTTACTGCTCCACCTACTACATAAAGTTTCTTACCATTCTTTTTAAATCCTTTTTGGATTTTAATGATATCAGATGGTACTCTTAATTTAAAGTTTTTACTTTCATCTAATCCACTTCTATCGTGTTTAGAGAATTTACCTAATTTATCAAATGCTCTAAATGATTTTAGTTTATTTACTTTTTTAGGTGTCATTACAGATAGTTGTTTATATCTCATGTGGTTTTTAACAATGTAAAATACATTTGCTGGATTACCACCAACTGATTCTATAAACTTTTTATACTTCTTTACTAAAGATGCTGATACTTTCTCATGTCCAAAGTGTGTAATGTGTCCTTTCTTTGGATGAATACCTGCAGTTTCATCTTTTCCTATATCATGGAACATTGCTGCTATTGCAATATCAATATCATCTTCTTTGATTGAACGATTTACAACTACGATTGTGTGTTTAAGAACATTTCCTTCAGGATGTTTATCTACTCTCTGTCCAAAGTTCTTTAGATTGTAAACTCTCTTTTGTAAATCAGAAGGCATCTTTTTAAATAAGGATTTGAAATCGGTGATTCCTAATTCTTTTAAACTTTCTTCAATTGGTTCGTATCCTCGTTTCTTAGTATCCTTTTCTTTTTCTTGATGTCCACCTAGTTTACCATCATCATCAAAATCTATTGTATCTGGTTCAGCTATTGAACCTCTTTTTGCATATGATGAATATGTATGATGTTTATTAAAATCTTTTTCAGCTTCTGATGAAGGTTTACTACTCTTTACAGATTTAAACTTATCTGTTACCTTTGTTGGTAACGATTCCTTTACTACATCTTCTTGTTTTTTACCTTGAAACTTATCAAATTCTTTTTGCCTAAGAGCTGGTAGAAATCTAAACTTAGCTCTTTTCATTATTCTACCCTTTTTTCTCACTACGTTCTTATGAACTACTTGTGATTGTTTGATAGTTAAATCAGATTTCTTTTTATCAGGAAATAAATCTTTCAAAAACTCATCATAAACTTGTCTATATGCCATTTTGTAAGCAATCTTTTTAAGTTTAGAAAGAGGTTTTCTTCGTTTCATTGTTCTGGCTCTTCTTCTTGCTATTTGAGCTTTCTTACCAGCCATTGCCGCTTTTCTTCTCAATTTATCAGCAGGTCTCATTTTCCCTCGTTCATCGAGTTCTTCATTCAAACCCATTTTCTCTTTCCAAGAATCAAAAGCATCAAAATCGTACTCTCCTTTTTGAGAATCCCATCCACATGAATGACATAAATACTTTTCACTATCATCAGATTCTATTTCCCATTGGTGATTACATTTTTCACACTTAACTTCTGTTCCTGCAAGTTCTGAAATGAATCCTTCTTTAACCATTCTAAAGGTAACCACTTTTCTACCATTGATTGTTGGCATTCCATGTTCATCTTTACCGATTGTTTTAACAACTGTTTTCTTGTTCTTAAATCTACCAGTCATAATAGTATCCCCAACTTTAATTGGTAGTACTATATTTTCATTTAAAGATGCTTCGTATTCTTCTTGGGCTTTTTTATCACCTTTTTGAGAATCTAGTGATTGTTCTTTTTCATCTTTGTTAATATCCAATCCCTTTACCAATTCGTAACCAACTAATGCCGCTTTACGAGTTACATGCTTAAACCATTTAGAATAAGCATCTGATGAATAGATATCAACTTGGTTAGTTGCAGTTGTTGTACCAAGTACACCTGCTGGAAATGGAGTTACTGCTTTAACAGGTCCATTTGGGTATGTTGGATGGTCATAATAATCTTCTAATTCTTTAGTAGTAATCATATTTACCACTTCGTATCCAATTCTCTTTGCTCTCTCTACATTTATCTTAGAGAAAACATCGTAGTTTGGAAACATGAAGTTTGGCCCATCATCTGCTTGACCACTTCCCATTTTAGAACTCTCATTTAACAACCACTCTTCAATCATCTCTTTAGAAATTTCAATTCCCTCATCGAGTTTATCAGTAATCATACTGAAGATAGTTGCATTAAACTTTCCATACGCTCTTTTCTTAAAGAAGTTCTTTTTCTGTTCATCAGAACCAACTGATAAACCATTTCTTACTTCTGTACCACTTACTGCACCACCAGACATTGGAGCTGCATAAACATATCCTCTATCTCTATATCCTTCCGATGGGTCTCCTTTATATGTTTGAAAGTATTTTCCACTATCAGGTCTTAATCTACTTTTATCTTTCTCGCCAACAACAGTTACAAATGCAGTTGTTTCTTCATCGAACTTTTTAAGAATTTCTGTGGGTTTGTATGGGTCTCTAACTTTATGTATTTTGGATTTTGGAATTCCAAACATAGTAGTCATAATTTTCACCTTTTCTTTGAAGTTAAAAGGTGATTTAGGTAATTGTACCTTATCAGATGTACCAACATAAACATTATCCTTACCGAACTTTTTGACAAGGTGTTGGTAAGTACCAGCATGTCCTTTGTGCATAGGCTGAAACCTACCCACATAGATAACTACTGTTTTTTTAATAGGATTCTTATCCTCCATTATACTCTCTACGAGAAATTTGGAAAGTTCATTCATATTTGGTACACCTTATCAGTATATAAATATTAATTATATAAATTAAAGAAAGCATGTCCAGTTTTATCCAATTCTAAATCATGTGAATTGTTATTTAAAAACTCTAAATATTCTGGATTTGTAAATTTGTTTGTTTTAGCTATATTAAGTGCCGTTTGTCTGTTTCTTTCTAACTTGTTTGATATCAAATCATATAGTTTATTATAATCTTTATCTTTTAACCTATCTAAGTTTTCACAAATACCAATTATTCTTTCTGTTCTTGTTTCTTTTGAATCAAATGAATAATCAAATATTTCATCATACAACTCAAACCCAAATTCTTCTAATGTTTTATGAAATCCCTTATATGAATATGTAATAAATGGCTGACCAACTAATAATGGTTTACAAGTTTTTTCAGATATACCTATTATTTCATCATCACTTTCGGTTACTAGATTTATCAAAGGATTTCCATAAGTTATATCGTGCCAATACCAAGACCATCCTTCTTGTTTAGAATCTATGGTAAGTTTTTTATATTTGTTATCAAAATACTTAAATTCATAATCATATACATCCCCATCCATTAACCAACTATAATTACCATAAGATAGTAAATCGTACTTAGATAAGGTATCCATCATTTCACATCTGAAATCATGTGGTTTATTATTTAAGTTTATAAATAAAGAACTTTTGGAATTGTTGGATATATTTTTAGATACATTATCAATATTGTAATTTTTGTTTTCATAATGTTTATAAACTAAAAAGTTTAAAAAGTAAAGTGGACTATCAAAAAACTTTATATTAGATAATTCTTTTCTATTGTACCAACTTGATTGTTTTTTGTAAAAAGAAAGTGCAAAAATTAAAGTTAAGTTATATCTTACTAATTTATTATTAATTTCTTCAAAATTTTCATGGTTAATTTCTCTTTCTTGCAAGTTTTCCATGTAAATATACTCACCCCCATCTAATATCACATTATGGATAAAAGAATTACTACAAGATGATTCATCATATTCTAGTATCATCTCTAGTATTGTATCAGGAGAACCCTGCCCAATATACTGATGAACTGATTTACCCATATTAATGATTTTTATAAATAAATGGGTCTCTTTTACGAAGTTCTTCTAATTTCTTTTTATATTGTTTTTGAAGTTTTCTTCTTTGTATTTTTTTTATTACCCAACCAAATAAAAAGTTATATATTTTTTTCATAATATTAGTTTTTATAATATAATTCAGGATACTCTACTAGTATATGTATTCCCCCTTCGGATAAAGCCTTCTTATATGCTGGTAATATCTTTTCTGCAGTATCTAATTTTTCAATAGTACAATTTGTAACCATTTGTTTAAAAGCATCTGTGTAATCTGCTTTGTGTTGATGGCCAGGGTCTAATGGTTTATCAGAACCTTTACCAACTCGTACAATTACGTTTGGTCTCCATTCACCATCAGACATTACTTCTAATTTATCTAAATGATTAATTAATTGATTTGCTGCAAGAATAACAAAATCCCATCTTGGATAAAAAGATATAACTTGATGGCCGGTCATTGCCAATCCAACCGTCATTCCCATTTGGGTTTCTTCCATTACTGGTGTTTCTATCATTCTTTCTTTTGGTAATCCCTCAATAGTTTTACTCATTGGGTTACCATAATAAACTATCTGTTGTCCGATGAATATTGTTTTTTCATCTTCCATTGAAAGTTTCATTGCTTCAGTTAAAGCATCTAAGTACGGTGTAAATTCTGGTTGTGCCATTAGTTGTTTTCTTTAAAATAGTTATATGTTCTTTTTACTCCTTCTTCAAATCCTGTTTGAGGAAGTAGTCCATTCTTTTCTTGTATTGTGGTATTCATTCTTCTTCTTGGTTCTCCATTTGGTTTAGAAGTATCCCAATTTACTTTTATATCTTTACCACTTACTTTTATAATTGTATCAACCATTCGTTTGATTGATATTTCTTCACCACTACCTAAATTTGTAGTGATATGTAAGTTATCTTCGTAACATTTAATTGTTGCATCAGCTACATCTCCCGCGTAGATGAAATCTCTTGTTGGTGTTCCATCTCCCCATCCTACAATCTCACCATCTGATTCATAAACCTTTTTGATATTAGCAGGTAGTGCCATTGCCCACTCACCAAAGTTATCATACTCACCAAAGATATTTGCTGGTCTTACAACTGTCCAATTTTTCCAATTGTGTTGTACACCATATGCTTCTAAGTACAATTCTGGTACTCTCTTACTCCACGATGGATACCAATCATGTTGTGATGGTAGTGTTTTCCATACCGTATCTTCAATGAATTCTGGTGCTGATTCATATACACCAACTGATGACATAAATACTAACCAAACATTTTTTCTAAAACAGTTTTCAATAATATTAAAGTTACCTTTAATAGATGGTTCTAAAAAATCAACAGGATTTTCTTTTGCTGTTTTGGGAGTTCCTTTAATACCAAACGAATTTATACATCCATCAAAATCATGCCAATCAAACAATACAGATACTTTTTTTGTATCTCTTAAATCTAAATCATAAAATTTAAAATTTGTTCTTTTTTCTTTTGGTTCTTTTAAATCTACACCTACTACAAAGTATCCTTTACTTATAAGTTTATTTACAATGTGAGTTCCAACTAAACCACTACAACCTGTTACTAAAATTGTTTTACTCATTTTCTATTTTTTTTATAATTGATTTTGCCAAAACTTCATGACATCTTTTCGATGGGTGATTATCTTTAATTCTAGGATTAAATGTATCATCAGTAGAAATCATCATTTCTTCATTATCTTCCATTAATTTTTGTATTGTATTATACCCATCTTTATAATCAAGTTTTATAATTCTATCAGTAAACCACTTATCATCCTTTATATAATGATAATTAATATCCATCCAAATTAAAATTCTAACTTTAATTCCATTTTGTTCATACTTAATTAATTCTTTTTTTAATATTTTAGTTTTTTCTTTATAGAAAGAATCTTGCCACTCATCCAAACGTAAATTATTTTGCATTAACCACTCTATAAATAATTTATGAATTACAGGATTGGTTGGATTTGCAACTGAAATTCTGAAGGTTTGAGTATCCTTGTTCCAAAAATCATCATCCCATAATGAATTATCAGGAGTAAAATATGGCCCTACTGATTCAGAATTTTCTTGAATAATCTGTTTTTCTTCGTATGTAAGTTTAACATCTTTTATATTTACTTTAAAATCAAATGAATTTCTTTCAGTAACAGAAGTTTGAAATATTATATAATCTATATCATTATAATCTAAACAATCTTTTGGAGGATTCTTCATGACATGAGTTAACCAATTTAGATTTTCGTGGTCTTTATAAAATTCTCTATCAAAACATAATTTTAAAAATTTAAAAGAAATATCATCAGAACCTCCATTTGTACGCTTACTATATTCAAAGGTATTAAAGTGATTTGTAACTAACCTTGAAAATCTAATAGTATCTTTATATAAGATATGAGAAACCTTAACTTTATCTTCAATATACTCACAATTTTTTGGATAATATATATCATCTAAATTTGAGTAAAACCACAATCCTTGTCCCCAAGTAAATGAATCTCCTGTAAAAACTATTCCTTTCATATTAATTCATTAATAGGTTCACTAATAGGTTCACTTAAATCATATTTCTCCACTACTGCATCTAAACTTAAATTATCAATTGAAGATATAATCTCAGTAATAGCATCTACTCTTCTTTGTTTAGGATGTATTCTCTTTCTCCAAGTATTATGATTATGTTCAATTATTGGTCTCATCTCTTCTAACATTTCAACCAATTCCTTTTCACTTTTTTTATTTAAATCTTCTAGTATTTTTATAATCATATTTAATCTAGTATCCAAATCCAACTCATCATCATAAGATTCATCCCACCACTTGTTAAATGTTTTATATCCTAATTTTTTAAGATATTTTAATGTATATGGTGAACTAATCATTAAAAAAGGCATATATGCTGCTATTGGTTTAAATGTTTTTTCAGAAAAATATATTACGTTATGTTCTACGTTTGTTTCAGTAACAACCCATAAAAATGTATTTTTTGTATTTTTAAAATTCATTATTTGACCGTGATAATCTCCTACTTCATTTCCATTCAATCCATATTTTTCCCAATCTAACTCATCTAATTCAGGTAAATGCATTGGAGTAAGATTATAAAAATTATTATATTCTTCTTCTGTAATTGAATAGTGTCTTGAATCAAACAACTCCCACATTTCATCCGAAGGAGGTAATTCTATACTTTGATTTAAAAATGATACATTTCCTCTTTCTAATAAATTTTGTTTAACTAATTTAGATACGAATAATAATCTACTAAGATGTCCTTTTCGATTATAACATACAAACAACTTATCTATATTTTCTTTTTTTTCATATTTTTCAGGTAAATTAAAAGAATTTATATGTGTCTCTGATGGCTGTGTGAATGGAATACAAACTAAATTAAATCTTTTCTTTTTACAAATTTGATTTGCTATTTGATTTTGATATACAAAAAATACACTTCCTTTTGGTAATTTTAGTTTTTTCATCATACTATTTAAATTTAGTAGTGAATATTCGGGGTCTCCCCATGGATGTAATCCACGACTTCCCCAATAACCATCATCCCCAATTGTAATAACCATTTTAGCCTTTTTAGTTCTTATATCGTTTAGAATAGTTTCTGGTAAATTTTTAAAAACAGTAAATGGCTCATCTTGTTTAAGAATTCTACTTGACCAAAAATCTTCAGGCTTAAAAAATCCAAATTGACAAGAAAATAAAACAATGTAAGATTTTACAGAATTGATAAGAGTATCATCTATAAAAGTTGCATTTTGTACATGCCTCATTCTTCCTTCCGAATTATTGATTAAGTTTGAATATTGAAACCCTTCAATAACTGCAGTTTTATTTTTAAAAATTACAGACATAAATTAATTTAAAATACTACCCATTTGCCAGTACCATAATGTGGGTACTTTGATTCATACTTATAATACATTACATCTTCTGGTAATTCTCTCTGAATACCATTCCAAGTATCTAATGTTGGTGTGTTTGTACTTACACCATTATCCTCTACAATGAAATGAAGAGGTAAATCATAATTTCTTGCATACTTGTGAACTTCGTAAAAAATTCCACTTTCAAATGACATATCTCCTAAGAAAACCCAAACCTTATCATTACCACCACTTTTCTTAATTGATTTTGCAACTCCCAATGATATAGGTAAAGTACCTGTTACAATTGCAGATGCATAAAATTTAGAATCCTTATCTACGATAGTAATTGATTTACCATCAAGTATTTTTTGTTTTAGTTTTGATTCTTCTACTCCATGTAAAAGTGCATGATAATGAGACCTCCAAGTTGAAAACACCCAATCAGTTGGGGATATTTTTTTGAATACTTCTATTAGTTGTTCTTCGTTACCATTTGATAAATGAATAGGTCCTGTTATTTCACCATTTTCCCAATGTGAAATAATATCATCTTCAAATGCAATTAATTCTTCTTTTGAGTAATTACCCGATTCCCACCTATCTTCATGGTAGTCTAAGTTTTTGATTTCTGTTTTCATCTTTTTTATTTGTTTGGTTTATCTCTTTTAGATAATATTGGATTATCTGTTGGCCAATCTATGTTAAATCTTTTATCGTTCCAAAATACTGTACCTTGTTTATCATCATCGTAGTATTCACCTTGATATGCAAGTTTGTATTGGAAAATGGAATTATCTTCCATTACATAATGTCCATTTGCAAACATCGGTGGAATTAAAACTTGAGTACCTGTTTCAGGACCAATTATAAAAGATTCCCACTTACCATAGTTTGGTTGTTTTGGTCTTAAATCCAAAACCACAAGATATAACTTACCATGAGGACATGAAATTAGTTTCCATGTTTTATCATCCCAATGTAACCCTCTTAAGACATTTTGTTTTGATTTTGAATATCTATCGTGATTAAACTTCAACCCTTCGTTTCTTTCACCAGCTGGTAATAATCTATCGTAGAAATCAGAATGATATGTTGTAGTAATCATTCCTCTATATTCGTGATATATAGATGGTTGTATAATCTTTACTTGAGGCAAAACAGAACCATTGTAAAAGTGGAAATCATCCCAACTTCTTTCTTTGTAAAATATACTTCTATTTTTCATTATAACAATTCTTTATTAATTATACTTACTCCTTTTTGCTGAACAACTTGAGTTGAACATTTATTTGCAAATTCAAGAGATTCTTCAATTGAACGAGTCTGTATATATTTAAATATAAGACCTGCCAAAAAACTATCTCCAGCTCCAGCAACATCCTTTACACCAACATCTTTGGTTGGATAATTTTTTCCATTCCAATCACATCCATTTGGGCCTCGTGTAATAATTGTTTTTTCTTTTAATAATACATTACTATCTATCTGAGTTTTGCTTCTTAGATATTCATTATAATTTATCTTTATATAAGATATGTACTTACACCAACTTCCAAGTTTTTTCTTTGTATCTAAAAAAGTTGGACAATTACATTTTGATGATATTTCTTCTATATCGGATTTTGATAAGAATCCTTTATCATAATCTGCAAATACAACCAAATCAAATTCATCTGTATTTGGCAGTTCTGTTAAATTAAGATTAGAAACTTTATCATTTTCATCTATTCGTAATAAAATGTAATTATAAGAATCATCAACATATCTTATTTTTGTAACTTCTTCAGTATTACAAACCAAATGAGTATCAACTCCAAGTGCTTTTAGATTCAATTGAACATTTTCAGCCATACCTTTGGAATAAGTTTCTCTCAATGGTTTAATGACAGGTACTGGTGCCTCTGGTGATAATCTTAAAACATCACCATAAATAAAAACATCATCACAACTCTCTCCTATTACTAATACTTTCATATCTATCCTTTTATATATTTTACAAATGATGAAAAAAGATTTTCTAACTGATTATTTTCAAATTTATAATCTTTCATTCCATCACTTCTAAATTGTTTTTTATATTCTATCTCTAATATGTTTTCTCTATCTGTTAATCCAATGTGAGATAAATCTATAATAGATAGTTTGTTATTTAAATATTGAAAAGTAGTTATAAACTTATCTATATCTAACTTCGGGTCTCCATTTTCATTAACATACGCATCATAGTACTTAATTTCATTTGGTCTTATATGATATGATTGAAATCCTTTCCAATATTTTTCCTCAAACATAGATAATAAATATAAAATCATTCCTTTATGTGGACCTGATTCGTTAAAGAATTCTGTGTTTGGAAAATTATCTGCAAACTTTTTTATCATCTCATGGCTACCAAAAAAAGCATGGTCTGGAATATGTTGTAAGGGCTCTCCATTATTACTTAATTGACCTAATGGATATATCTGATTGGGTACATCATTTAATAATTTTTCTAAATCTTTTATATAAAATGTACTATCAACTCTTCCTATGAAAATACAATCATATACATCATCACATTCATTCAAGTACTTAGATAAAAACCTAAAAGAATAATGAAGAACATGATTATCTGTATTTAAAAAATCCTTCCTATCGTATAAAAAAACCTTTGGATTGTTCAATGTATTAAAGTCTTCTTCTGTAACAGATTCAAAGTTTGATGAACCTAAATATTCACTTGTTGTGCTTGGAGTGTGAATTACAATATCTAAGTTTGGAATGTCTAATATGTTCCAAAACTTTCTTGCAGTTTCAAAGGTTCTCTTTTCCCCATATAAAAAATATAAACATTTCATTACCAACTAATTTCCCAATCCTTAAATTCTGCTGCAATACAATCTACCTTATAATCTTTTCTACCACCATCAACTTCTTGTATTTTATTTTTTGCAGTATTTCGGATTCCATTCAATCCATGTGTTAACAACAAGTTATTTCCTACATCTTCACCATTTCTTGCGTTATCTTCATTTACCCAAATATGAGTATTCATCTGAGCCAATACAATTATTGCTCTGATAAAATCACCATCAATTTTTAATTGTTTTGTGGTAGTTAAGATTTCTGTAATATCATGTACGATTTCTTTAATCTCTTTTTGATATTCTTCTTTGTGTTGAGGTATTTTAACTTCTTTTAGTTGAACTATTGTTAATCTATCTATCAGTTCTCCTAATGTTGGTAAATATTTTCTAGCCATTTATATAACTTTTTAATTCCTGTTTCTAATTTTTCTGTTGGCTCCCACTCTAATAATTTTTTTATTAATTTATTATCAGAGTTTCTTCCTCTTACTCCAAGAGGCCCATCTATATTTTTTATCTTTATATTCTTATTACTAATTCTAATAATCATTTTAGTAAAATCATTTATGGATATCATTTCTTCAGAACCAACATTAATTGGAGTAGTTACTTCTGATTTCATTAATCTTCGTAATCCTTCAACACACTCATCTACATATAAGAATGAACGAGTTTGTTTTCCATCTCCCCAAACTTCAATAGTATCTCCTTCATTTGATTTTACAACTTTTCTACAAATAGCAGCAGGTGCTTTTTCTTTTCCTCCATCATAAGTTCCCATAGGGCCGAATATATTATGTAATCTTGCAATTTTTGTATCTATTCCATAATTTTTTCTAAATGATAAATACAATCTTTCTGAGTATAACTTTTCCCAACCATATTCTGAATCAGGATTTGCTGGATATGCCGAACTTTCTTCACAGTTAGGATTATCAGGGTCTAATTGATTGTGTTCTGGATATACACAAGCTGATGAGGTATAAAGAACTTTACCAATACCAAACTCCGAACATACCTTTAATACATTTAAATTAATTATAGATGAGTTGTGCATTATATCAGCATCATTTTCACCTGTAAATATGTATCCTGCTCCACCCATATCTGCCGCGAGTTGGTAAACTTCATCAACTCCATTACCATCTATAATCAAAGAAGATTTTACAAGATTTAGATTTCTTAAGTCACCTACAATAAAATCATCACAAATTTCACCATGTTCAAAATATTCATGTGATTTTATATCAACACATCTTACATAATATCCTTCTGATTTTAATCTTTTGGCTAAGTGTCCTCCAATAAATCCACCACCACCAAGTACTACTGCTGTTTTCATATTGCTAAACTTTTTATAAAATTTTTATCACTATCATCATTAATTATCTTTTTAATAACATTTCTATTATATTCAAATCTTTGAAAATTATGTTTGAAAAAATCTTTAATTTCATTTTCTATTTTAGATAATCTGATTATTTCACTTTGTATCATTTTAAATCGTTTACTTGGATTTTCTTCCAAATCATATGAATGGTCAACTACATCATCGAACCAATCAAAATCAAACTTTTCTCTCATTCTTTTTATATGACCATGTGTTGCCAATATAATTGGTATCTGATAAAACCACAATGGTTGAGTAGATTTTTCCGTAATGTGTATTACATCCTTCCACTCATATTGAGTTTCAGTAACTATATTAATATAAGCATGTTTATATAAATTATTTTTATAAGTTAAATCATGTTGAGGTCCGTTTTTATCAAATTCAAAATTTTCAAATTTACTTTTTTTACTTGTAATAGCATATAACCATTCAGCTTCTTTATCATATACTTCACTTTCTGTTTCATCAATGATTGGTGTATATGATGATTTAAAATAATCTATACAATCATTTTGTGTATTATAATAATCTTTAAATTTATCTCCTTGTAAAAAACTATAATCCACTTTATCTAGTAAATTTTCTTTTTTTAGAAAAAGAATTAATGCAGCTCTATGAGATTTAAATGCTCTATTATAACATTGAAACAAACAATCTCTTTCTGTATCATATCCCCAACTCCCAACTTCTTGAAATGACCTTCCAATCCCAACTGGTATATGATTATTTGCATAAACATTTATATTACTATTTGCTTGTTGTTTTAAATTATTAATCAAATCATTTCCACAAAAAAGATAAAATTGTTTTTCATCTATACCAATTGAATTTACATATTTTTTTATATTAATAATTGCATCTGGTGAATCACTTTCATGAAAAGTTACAAATAAAAACCTGATATTATATCCTTCTTTGTAAAGATTTATTATATCTAATGGGATTTCAAATTCTTTGTTTTCTAAATCCTGTGAAGGATACCCATATGTACGATAACATACATAATATGTTTTTTCTTTTTGAATATCATCTATATTACAAATAACATAATCATTTTTCATATCCCAATGACCGAATGTATCTAATATATTATCCTCAATATCCTCGTGCTGTTTTCTCAAAGAATCGGATAATAATATGTTAATTTTATTTGTACTCATGTTGTATATATATATATTTAAAAATTAATAATACTATTAGAAATATGAACATCTGTTTGTTTTGTAAATTCTAATATACTATTTTTATTATTTAAAAATCTATCTTTATTGTTTTTATAAAAATCTATTATTTCATTTTCTAATCTACTTAATCGTAAACACTCTTCAATAATCATTTTTAATCTTTTTGTATTATCTAATTCTTTATCATAATCATGATTAATAAAATCATCAAATAAATCTAAATTATAGTCATCTCTTAAAGTTTTAACATGATTGGGAGATGCAACAAATATAGGTAATATTGGTAAACAAAATGGTTTTAAAGATTTTTCTGTTATATGAATACCATCAAACCAATATACTGATTCAGTAATTATATTTATGTAAGAATTTCTATAATCTTTAGGGTTAACTTTTCCTGCAAAATCATAACCTGTTTCAAATAAATTTTCAACATCTTTAAAATCTGAACTGTGTAATTCATAATCAGTTAATTTGGGTTTTTTCATTTTATTAACATGATTTTTTTTGTAAAAAGAAAATGACTTATTAATGTTATTAAAATCACTTTCTCTAAATTCATCCCACTCTGTTTTAGGTGGTGTTAGAAAAGAATAATTTGTATTATCTAAAAGACCATACATATCTAATAAACAGATTGTAAAAAATCTATGCTCTTTACCTTCTTTATTTACACATAAAAACATCTTATCTCTTTTTTCTTCATTCCAAACCAAATCAAAATACTTAAATTTTTCTAATAATGTTTTTGCAGTATTCTTCCATAAAAAATTTGTTTTAAATGTTTTAACATTTGTTTTAGAGTTTAAATTTTTTAAATTGGAATCATTATTAATTAGAATAATTTTTTCTTGATGATTATCAAATAAATTAAGTAATTTTTCTATCTGTTTATATGGTTGTGTTTCATGCATATCCATAAAAACTAATCTAAAATTATCTTCTTTTAATAATTCTTTTATTTTTTTTAGAAATACACTATCAGTAGAATATACATCTATAATACTATCAATCGAAAAAAATGATATAAAATCAATATAATAAAATTTTTCAGTTGAAGATGTGATATCATTTGTATTTTTTAGATTTATATCAACTGTATTGTCTGAAAACCACATAAAGTGATTTAATGTATTTTCAATTGTTGAAGACTCATAAATACTATGCCTTAACTTATATAAATCTTCTAGTATATTCATTATCTATTCAAAAATTTTCTTCCCTTTTTTATTTCATTTCTCCAATAATCTAAAAGGTCATTCATAGTTTCTTCGAAGGTGTATTTTGGTTTCCATCCTGTATGTTTTCTAAACTTTTCTGTATTTGGTACTTGTAAATCGGCATCAATAGGTCTTAACCTGTCTTCATCAACCTCTACTTTAATATTTTTAACAGTTGATTGTGAAATTAAGTAGTTTAACATATCTCCAATCTTACAAGTATATTCACCACCAATATTGTAGTACTCTCCACCAATTGGATTTTCAGTTACCAATAAAAAATAGGCTTCTACTGCATCTCTAACATCTGCATAAGTTCTAAGTGAATCTAAGTTACCAACGTATATTGTAGGTTCTTGTAATCCAGCTTCTATCATTGCTATTTGTTTTGCAAAAGTTGATTCTGAGAATACATCACCTCTTCTTGGACCTGTATGTGTAAACATTCGTGTTGTCATTATGGTTATACCAAATGCTTCTGCATAATATCTACCTAATAAATCTGTTCCTACTTTTGATATTGCATATGGAGATGCTGGATGTATTGAACACTCCTCATCTATTGGTAATTTATCTTTTGGTACTCTACCAAATATTTCAGATGAAGCACAAACATGAACTACAACATCATCCTCACCATAATCTCTTATAGATTCCATTAAGTTTGCAGTACCTATAATATTTGTTTGTAAAGTTTCAAGTGGAGCTCTAAAAGATGTTTTTGGATAAGATTGAGCAGCTAAATGAAATACATAATTTGCTTCAGATTGTTCTACTGCTTGAATTACTGATGGTAAATCATTTAAATCTCCATTGATTAAAAACAATCTATCTTTCTTGTTAATTCTATCAAAGTGGTGTTCTAAGTTATCTAATCTATCGTTCCATCTAATAAATCCATAGATATCCCAAGTTGTATTCTCAATAAGGTAATCTACCAAGTGAGAACCAACCATTCCTGTTATTCCTGTTATTAATACATTCATTTGTTTTGTTTAAACCATTCAATTGTTTCTCTAATACCTTCTTCAAATGAATAACTTGGTTTAAATCCAAGATTATTTATTTTTTCGGTACTAACCATCCTAAAAGGTATAGTTGTAGGTTTAGAATTATCCCAAACAATCTTTGGGGAAAGGCCTGATACCTTTTGAATCGTATTTACTATATCTCCTACTGTAATTGGAGCTCCATATCCAACATTATACGGCTCCATTGGGTTACCATGTTCAATAATTGTTAATGCACCCTTAATCACATCCTTAACATACAAGAAATCTCTTACAACATCAGGTGAACCCCAAGCAGTGAATGGATTTTCACCTCCTAACATACGATTTATGATTGCAGGTATCACATGACAAGTTTTTACGTTAAAATTATCATTAGGTCCAAAGATTGCCGAACCTCTACCTAAGAATATCTTTAAATCAGAGAAGTTTGAAGTATGTTCCATCAATTTTTCTCTGTATCTTCTCATCCAACCATAACCAAAGTACGCAATGTAAGGTTCTTCTTCCCAAAATTCATCCTCCTTCACAGGATATCGTCTATCTGGATAACCAGTTGATGAGTTTAGGTCAAAAAACGAATCTACTTCGTTTCTAGCACACGCATCAAGTACATTTCCAAGTAAAGTGATGTTTCCAAGTGAACCTTGTATATCGGTTCGTACTGAACCAGGATGTAAAACATGACCTGCACAATGAATAACTAAATCTGCACCATTTGTGAGTTTGATTGCATCATCAAGGTTGTTTAAATCGATGTTTTCTAGTATTGTTATATCTTTTTGTATCTCTTCACTAACTTGTAGTGGTGAATTGTAGGTGTGAGTAGTAATATTCGCACCTAACTTGTTTAATTCTGTGATGAAGTGTGTTGCAAGGAAACCTGCACCTCCTGTAACTACAACTTCTTTGTTATTAAAGTAACTCATTTAGTATTTTTTTTAATTTATTTGGTTCTACTTTTGGTTGATGTAATCCTAATGGATTTTCATAGTAAATATCTTCAACCGAAAACTTTTTTGCAACATCATAAGGTGCAATATCTTCATCTTTAAGGTATTTACAAAAATATATATCTTCCATAGTGATTTCATCATCATTATATTTATCTGTAATCTCTATCATTCTTGATTTCTTACGAAATGATAATCCACCATTACCAACAATCTTTCCTTCTCGATATCTAATCCATGGTGCACCTATATAATTGTATGAAGTAAACTCATCTATACCAAATCTTGTTAAGATTGTATCTGTTTGAAAGATTAAAATGTTTTCTGTTGGTAGTTTTTTCCAAAACTCAGTACTTTTAAACATATCGTTATACAAAATACCATTTAAATCATCAACTTCTAAGTTTTCTATCTGAACATTGTTCCAATTTTGTGTAAAATCCTTAACAAGTTGTTCATTTTTGTTTCCATGGTATATTTTCAATCCCCATTTTATATCAGAACTACTTTCATTTAGATAAAACATTACATTTTTACAAATAATTTCTAAATCTTTGTGATTTCTTGGCTCAACAATAACAGCATAATAATCACTATCATCAAAAATTATTGGAACATAGTTTTTTAATTTTTTCTTATATTTTAAAAGAAAATTATTCCATATCTCAATATGTTCTTTTGTTTGTTTTGGCATTATTTTTTATTTTTCCAATAAGAATACATTCCTTTATCTAATTCATATTCAGACCAAACAAATCTTTCTCTCATTGGTTGTTCTTTGGCCCATTCCCACATTTGTTTTAATCCATCTTTCATAGAAGTTTTATGTTCAAATCCTAATAAGTAAATTGATTTTTCAAATGTTGGTATTGAGTGTTTGACCTCATGTCTTGCTTCCAAATAACTTCGTTTTCCATTTCCTATAACTTGTAATAGTAACGAAGATGCTTCATTTATGGATATCTCTTCTACTCCACCCAAATTAATAACTTCTTGACTTGCTTCTGGTCTTATAGCAGAATTCCAAAGGGGTTCTAATATATCATCAATATAACTAAATGCTCTTGTTTGTTCACCATCTCCAAAAATTGTTATATCTTCGCCTTTTAAATACTGATACATCCATATTCCCAATACGTTTCTGTACTTATCCCATATGTTTTGTTTAATACCATATACATTATGTGGTCTGATTATACAATAATCTAACCCATGTTGTTCGTTTGCTATTTTAATATCCATTTCACAAGCATATTTTGCAACTCCATATGGGTCTATTGGTGATTGTTGTTGTTCTTCATCAAAAATACCACCTTCACCATGTCCATATACTGCAAGACTTGAAGTAAATACTAACCTTTTTACATTATGTTTGATACATTCATTAACAATCTTAGCAGTTGATTTTAAATTGTTATCATAATTGTAACAACGAATAAAAGGAGATAATCCTTCAGCAGCATAAGCAGCAAAATGGAATACATAATCTATATCATGTGATTCAAAAATATTTTCTATTGGATGTTCTGTTAAATTCATTTGCCAGAACTTAACTTTTGGATTTATATTTTCTTCATACCCACCACTTAAATCATCTACTCCAATAACCTCTACTTCTGGTTTGTTTTCTATAATCCAATCTGCCAATCTACTTCCAAGTAAACCTGCAACTCCTGTAATTAGTACTTTCATATCAAATCTTTTATTTCTTTATATATGTATTCTCCTATTAGTTTATAACCTTCTAAGTTTGGATGATAATCTCCTTCGTAGTAATTTTCTTCATCATTCCAAACCATTTTACTTCCATATTCCCAAACTGATTTTTTATTTACCATTTCTTCAACTTGAAGCTGATAAGATAACGTTCCTTTTGGATTTATATAATATTTTGGAAAATTAAAATTATCATTTTCTATAAATGGATAAAATCCATTAAAGTAAAACTTTTTATAACCATAAAGAAGTGTTTCAAATTTTTTAAATAACTCCTCAGGTGTATATTCATTGTACTTTTGATATCTATGAGGATATGAAAATACAATAACGATTACATCTTCTTTATTTATAAACTTAAGATTCTTTTCTACCGCTTTATAAATGTATTCATTTCCAAATCCACAAACCCCAAGGTTAATATACGAAATATTTAGCAAATTTCCAAGCCATTTTGGAAAAGAATTTTGTTCTCTTAGTTTTTCTATGAATTTTGGTGGTGTTGGATTCTCTTTATATTCAATTTCTGTTTCAACTCCATGTCCTGCCGTCCAACTATCTCCAAATGTAATTAATCTAATCATAAATTATTTATAAAATATTTAATATCTTGGTCATTGTTTGGAAAATTCTCAACTATTTTTTTATTTTTTTCAAACCGTTCTCTATTTGATTTAAAAAAGGTTTTAAATAAATCTTGATTATCATTTATCCTTTCAATCTCTTTTAGTGTTGCTTGAAATCTTTCTTTATCATTTTCTATATCATTGTATGAATGGTCTATAATATCTCTATAAAAATCAAAACCAAATTCTTCTTCCATAAATTTTATATGGTCTTTAGTTGCAAATATGATTGGAAATTGATAGTAAAAGAAAGGTCTGATTGACTTTTCAGTTACATGAATAACATCATTTGGATAATCAAAGCAAGATTCGGTAATAATACTTACATACGAATCTTTATGAGTTTCATCTGTTTCAGGTATCATGAGTCCACCAGATGCTCCACCAGCTCCTTCAATATGAATATCAGGTCTTTCAAATCCAAAATAATTTAATTTAACATTTTGTTCATAATCACTTTTTTTAGTATCCATGACAATGAATTTCTCTATAATATCTTTTTTTGAATCTACATCATTTAATAAACAATCAAACTGAGTATAGTGAAAGTGCTCCCAAAAATCTTTTTTTTCATATGAGAAATTAAACAACATAGACCAATTAGTGTTTTTAAGAATATTTCTATCTTCTAGTTCTATTAATGTTGCAACTCTATGTGTTTTTGGTGTTTTATTAAAACAAGAAAAAAACTTATCACTTTTTTCTTTAAAATACGAAGAACCCAATTCATTCCAAATACTTGAAGATGTTATTTGTAAAAGATTTGTTCTAAAAAACTCAAAATTTGAATTTAACGATTCTCTATACTCTTTTATTTTAGGATTGTTTGAAATGATTACTAATTTACTATCTGATATATTATTTTTTTTAAAATAGTTTACTACCGAAGTAATATCTTGTAAATTTTCAGGTTCATGTTCTCTTATATATAAAAACTTTATATTATCACATTCACTTAAACATTTATTAATAGAACTTGGTAAATCAGTTTGAGAAAAAATATCATGCAAACTCCAATGTGATTTTATAGCATAATAAAATTTAGTTTCAGGATTATTATATACTTCTGATACTTTATATTTGTTTATAGTAAATAAATTACGAGGATATCCTAATTGTTCATAGAAAAATCTTTCGTAAAAATCAAAGTAACCCAACTCATCTCTAAAATCAGTATCTCCTAAAAGATTTGCTAATGTATATTGAGGAGTATCTACTAAAACTGTTTCTAATTCATTTGAAGTTTCTTTTACTACCCAAGAATCATAAACAAAATTTAAAGTTTTTTTAATGTTTTCTTGTATTCCCATAATGGATAACTTTTACTGTATCTGATTTAAAACTTCTCCAAGGGTCAACTACAATAGAATCCTTTGGAAAATTAAAATCATGATGTTTACCCATATGTCCTAAAAGATACACAGCCTTGTACGGATGTGGTTGGTCGTATTCTGGTACAATTCCTTCTTCTTTACAGTAATGCCCTACAAGTATAGATGAAGAACCATCTAAGTAGTGAACATCTGGTTTATATGCTTTACCAAGTATAACAATAGGAAGTTTATTTTCGTTAGCCAACTCTACTAACTTAAGTGCCATATTTTTTGCCTGTACTTCTCTTGCCAACATAATAGCATCAAATAAATCATAACCCAATCCTAAGTTTTCTGCCATATATCTTAATGCAATATTATCTCTTGGATGACATCCACCACCATCTCCCATTCCAGCCTTCATATAAGCCGGTCCAAGTATTCTGTAAGTACTTCTTTCAAGTGCACCTGTTACAACATCAACATTCATGTTACCATTTTTTTCTGCAACATCTTGAATCATGTTTACTAATGCTACTTTTGTTGAAATAAAAGTATTATAGAAGATTTTAATTCCTTCTGCCTCATCCCAAGTACCAACTTCATATCGTGTACCTGGTTTGATGAATGTTTTATAGAAATCTAAAAGTATTTTTGCATCACCTGTCATTGAACCATCTTCTGTACCGATGATTACCATCTCAGGATTAACCATATCCCATTTTACAGTACCCATAGCAATTAGATATGGATTGTAAATAAATCTTGTATTGGATAACCTGTCGATAAACTCTCTTCTGATTGTACCAGGTAAAACTGTTGAAATAAGAACTACTAATTGTTCTTTATTTGTGTGTTTGTTTACTTCATCTAATACATTATTAACGATTGAGTAATCAAAATCTTTATTTGGTAAGTGTGAGGTTGGTTCTCTACCATCATAATCAGGATGGTGAGGTGTAGGAACAGCAATAAATATTAATTCTCTATCTTTACAAACTTCTTCAATGGAACTAACCATTTGAAAATTAGCCGGTTCAACTCTTGTTACATCGTAACCTATTACTTCATGTTTTTCAGCCATTATTTCAGCTGATTCTTTTCCGAGTTTTCCAACTCCTATAAAACCTATTTTCATATTGTATTATTTGTTTTATATATAAATATATAATTTATTTTATATCGTAAAATATATTTGCTAATATCTTAATAACTGAGTGTTGTGGGTTATAATCTCCAGCAGATAATTTATATCTCAAATCTACTTTATTATTAAAGTGTTGTTGATTGTAACGACACACCTCTATCATTTCATTTCTTAGTTCTTTCAATTCATCTATTGATTTATTTTCTAGTATTGCAAGTATATCAGCAACCTTCTGAATTCTAACATTAACATCAATATCATCATCATAGTCCTCATTCCACCATTTATCAAATGTTTTAAATCCTAACTTTTTAAGATATTTTAATGTATGTGGATTTCCTATTAATAAAAAAGGATGTCCTAAATATATTGGTTTCCATATTTTTTCAGATAAAAATAAAATTTTCTCATCAGCTAATGTTTCGGTTACCAATGATACAAATGTATGTGAAAAATCAGATATCGATATATCGTTTGCCCAATTTACATCCAATGTTCTATCAATAGTTAGTGGTGTTATTGAACTAAGTTCTTTCAAATTTGTATAAATACGAGAATCACCTTCTTTTAAATCAAACTCACCAATACTAATCATTCCTCTCTTCAGTAAATCATATTCAAATAACTTTGAACAAATTCCTATTCTATGAGCTCTTCCCATATTTCTATTGTAGGATAAATACAAGTTCATTGATTCATGTGGATGATATGGAATTACATCATCTGGTCTAAATTGTGGATTTAACCATATATCAAATGCAGATTCTCCTATACAATTAATTTTTAAACCTTTTTCTTTTGCAGAATCAGATATTTTTAAATTACCTGAAATATAATAAACCGATTCTTCTTTTATTTTAGATTCATCACACCATTCTTTTATAATTTCTAAATCGTTGTTTCTATCTCCACCACTATATCCCTCAAGTGTATGATAAAAAACTATTCTAGCTCTATTTTCCCTTACATCTCTTATAAATTTTTTAGAAACACATTTAAATCCAATATCTTTATTTAATTCAAAATAAGCTGGATTATAGATGGGGATTAAATATAGGTGTTTGTTATTTTTTATAGTTTTTCTATCATATAGTTTTACATTTTCACGCTTATTTATAGGAGCAACCATTCCTTTAAATGTTTCCTTGGTCATAAATTTTTTTGGGTCTCCATGTAGTACATTCCACTCCCCCCATAATTTAGGAATACTGATTTTTCCTTCTTCTTCCAAATACCATGTTTTCGATGAAGTTGCTGGTCTATTAAAATCTAATATACTATCATAATCTTCAAGAGTTATATTGATATCACCAACATACAAATCCCATATACCAGTATAATATGATTTTGGAATAAGATTTGGATTTAATTTTTTAATTCTAGCAAAACTAACCGAATAATCTCTACTATCATTTACAACTTGAAAATCAGCATCTACTTTGGATTCTATTACTTTTTCAATTTCACCAACTAACTCTCTTTTTGTAATATTTAATTCATCAAATCCAAGATTTAAAATTTTATCTTTATATGGAGTATTAATCAATCCAAATAAAAGTTCACACGCATCATCAATATGTAAATGAGGTCTATGTGCTTCAGGGTCCCAAATTTCTACTGACTTCCCTTCTTTAATATCTCCTATTAAATTATTTATAAGAATATCATTTCTTTGAAAATCTCCTCTTCCATATAAAGTAGATAATCTAAATATTTTAAAAGAGTTGTTTTCCTTTAACATTAACTTCTCGCATTCTATTTTAAGTTTAGAATAATGTGAGGTTACCATTGGTTCAGTATATTCATTAACTGCCTCAGTTGTTTTTCCATATACACTACAACTACTCATAAAATAAAAATGTTTTCCAGAATTTTCATTATCAATAGTATCACGAAACATTTCAATTACTTTAGAAAATCTATCTACTTCTTCAAGTACAGTTTTATCATCATTTATATCTTGTAATCTTGGGGATGCTAAATAAAATATTTTATCGTAATTTTCTAAGTTATTTACATTGTTTTTTAAATTTAAAATATCATCTTCAATAAACTCAAAATGGTCTTGTTGTAATCCATTGTATATATTGAATTTATCTGATAACTTATCGATTACATCGTATGTATCATAATTCATATTATCACATATGGTAACATGAAATCTATCTAACAATAATCTCTTAGATAATTTAAGTCCTAAATAACCAGCTCCTCCTATTACTAATATTTTCATTCTCTTACCAAATCAGTTGTTACACAATGGAATGAACCACCTAAAGTTCTTGAATGCCTAATCTGACAATCAAGTGTATCGATTCCATATTTCTTTAAATCTGTTATTAATTGTTTTTGTCTATTATCTACAATTACTGTATTTTCATCTACTGATAATAAATTTACTCCAATCCATAAAGATGCTCTGATTGTTTGGTGGTATCCAATATCTACCATTGGTGGACACCAAATTTTATCCCAAGATTTTAAGAACTCAGGCATATTGTTTTCATTTACTCTTTCAGGATTCAATAAACACAATCCTTCTCTCAAAACTGCAATAGTTGAATCAATATGAATATATGAATACACATCTTCAATAGTATGAACTCTATACTCACTACCTAGAAAGTTTTGCAACCACTTAGCACCCTTTAAATTACCTGTGTTAGATACTAAGTACAAAATATCGTTATTACATCTTAGAATGTTTGCCGCATCAAATACAGGTTCGTGGTTATTTAAAGTAATTTTAGATAAATCTTCTCTTTGATACATTGAATCTAATAATCTAGGTTTAGGAGCAGCTACCCAATTAGCACCTTGTTCCATTTTTTCTATAAAGATATCCTTGAAACAATCTGTTTCATATTGTCTTGACCTTAAAGACATTGCTGATTCAATTATATTATTACCAATTACTGTTACAGTATCTCTTGGACAGAAAGTATAATACTGAGAAGTTTCCCAATGTCCATTTGATATTGTTTTAGTAGTATCGATAGGTGATGGTCTATAAACCTTAACACCAACATCAGTTAAAAGATTAGAAAGGTTTTCTAAATCTTCATAAGTTTCATCATATACTTTTTGGTCCCAAAATCCTAATTCGTTTTTTGGTATAGAATCTTCAGTAGCATAATTTATACAATGTAAATCCTTACCATGAGTTGGCATATTTGCATTATCTACTGTTCCTACTATAACCTCTTTGAGTTTTCCCCACTCATTGTTTACATTAACCATACTTATTGTTTATTTATTGTTTATTATAATTATAAGAACATCTCCAATATCTATTTTTTCTCTGATAGTGGTATGCTCTGTGATAAAATTCTAAAGGTTCTAATTCTTCTTTATCATAATGGTCTAAAGTTATTGTTTCTGAATCTAATAAACCTAAAGTGTTTTGTATTGTATCTTGTTTATATGTTTTTTGAATTGGATAAATATTAGTATAATCTCTACACATATCTAAATTAAATCTTACAACATCTGATAAATCTTCTTTAAATTTATGTTTACAAAATTCTGTTAGTTCTTCTTGTAACCTATCTCTATTTTGTGAAAATACAATAGAAGTTGCTCCTTTATATTCCCAAAAAATATCATCATCTCCTAATACTTGTCTACCCCAAAATTCGGCTCTTTCAAAAACACCTCTCAACGAATCCTCACTCTCCAATAATTCTTCGCCAATTATAGTATCTTTCTTTGTATAAAAATATTCTAACATATCTTCAACAATATCAATATGCTTAATACCATATTTGTTGTAAATATATTCTAAGAGATAGTGTCCCCATCCATAATAATAAAATACTATTAAAAGATGGGAAAACAAATTACCTTTAACAACAATATCTCGTGTTGTCGTGTTCGTCCCAACCACCGCTAACGTTCTCTCTACTATATAATCTTCTAAATCATCAACAGTTAAATAAAATGTATCTAGGGGTACATCAACTGTTTTTAATTCATATTTTTTAATATATTCAGGTTGTCCCATTTCCGCATTGTAAGTAATAACAAGTGGATGTACCATTAAAAAATCTTTTTGTCCTAATTCTATTAATCTTTGAATACCATTTTTTAAAGTATCATAAGTTTCATTTGGCATTGGCCAAATTAATTCTGAATATGTTGGTATATCAACTTCTTGATATTTTTTTAAGTATGTAAGTGCTTCTTCTGTTTTAAGATTTAATCTTTTTGATGCATCTAGTGTTTCTTGATTCAAAGATTGCATTGCAAATGTTACTCCTTTAAATAATCGAGTACCTGCTTCTTTATCCATCATTGCTATTTCATAGATTCTATCAGAATTTGCCTTTGCCCAAGTTACATCCCAAAATTTTGGCCATCCTGTTTTCTGTTTTGTTTCAATTACATATTTTGTAATATCAACATCTCTTGGCATCAATCCCCAATTTGAATCACATACTGCAACATACTCAATCTTTTTTCTTGCCATCCAATCAATCTCTGCTTTCACTCTTACCATATCAAACATTTTGATTTTCTGCCAATATGCATCTCCGATATCACAAAATGTACATTTGTAAGGACAACCTCTTAAAGTTTCATAAGTTACCTGCCACATTTGAGGCCCATGTTCCTTTTCAACTCTTTCCATAATCCAATCATAAAAACCTGAAAGGATTGGTGATGGAATAATATTCAAATCTTGTACTCTTGTTGGAAGTGGACAAAGTTCTCCTCCTTTTGGAAAAACATGAGGAATATCTTCAAACGTTTCTCCTTTATGAAATCGTTTTAATAATTCTTTTGATGCAAATTCACCCTCTCCTAAAACGGCAACATCAAACATTGGATAATTTGTAAAAAACTCTTTATCTCGTTTATCAACATGAGGTCCTCCTGTGATTGTTAAACAGTTTGGATATTTTTCTTTTGTTCTTTTTGCTAATTCTTTATTATATTCCCAATTCCAAACATAAGAAGATAACATCATTACATGAGGTTCATCAACCATATCATCTACATATTGTTTTGGTGGTTTTTTTTCAATCAAAACATCAGAAACTTGGTAATTTTCTTTTACCATTTTACTTGTACTCGCAAACATCCATTGGTAACTTATCGCAATAGGTAAGAAACTGTTTGGTCCGTATTTATCCGCTACTTGTACAAGATATAAGTTTTTCATTTTGAGAATATACTATTTTTTGTTATATCTTTATAGGACTCCGAAGAATGAGTATCTTCGTGTTCTACATTAAGTTGATTAAATAAAATCAATCCTCTTGCTGCATCTTCTGGTGTCATATACATATGATACCCAAATAAATCAATATCATCTTCTAACTGAGATTTATTTAAATCTCTACCATCATATCTAATCTTTTTTAAATACTCATATGCCCTTTTATCATCAGTTAGTATAATCCCACCTCTACCAATTGGTAATCTTTTTTTAATCTGAAAAGATAAAACTTGCAGTGAGTTATTACCAACATACATATCTTTTGTAAATCTACCCGCAGAATCCCAAATATTAAAAGGTTCTAATTGATAAATACCTTTCCATTCTGTATTTTCAAAAAATACTCTATATCCTGCATTTATAATTTGTTTAGGTACTGATATGTAAGTGTGTTTTGGTATTGATATTACATTACCTTCCTTACGAATATATTTTAAACAAAGAAATAATCCATTTGTACAACAATCAATTGCAATTGCATATTTAGAACCAGCATATTCTGATATTTCTTTTTCAAACATTTCCACAATCTCGTGTGGTTTATTCCAATCGTAACCAAGTTCTCTAATTTGGTCTGGTTCAGGTCTTTGGAATTGTTTTGGTATTTTTCCGAGTGGCCAAGTATTATGCATTATATGTAAGGTGTTGTGTCATTATTTAATTTACTATTTTTATATACTTCAAGAATTTCTTCTATATTATTATCTCGAACATTTACAACAGGTTTATTTCTATCTTCATTATTATAATATTTTGCAAATTCACTCCAAGTTGAATCAGGATTTGCTATAAGCATTCCACAGTAACTAAGACCGAATAAGTCAATAATATTAGCAAAAACATTACCATATGTTTTCATAAATTCTATATCCATTCCTGCTCTATATGCATTTTCTTCCATTGCATATCTAAAAAATACTTTTTCAGATATTCTATCCTTATATCTTAATTCATATGGCCTTAGAAATACATCAGGTAAATCATGTGAAATATAAAATTTTTGTTTTGGATTTATTTTTAGTATTTCATCAATTATATCAAAATACATAGTATCAGGATAAAATTTATAATTATCGTTAACTGATTTTAATCCATGAATTTTTTCTTTATACATTTTGCCTAAATTTGGGTCTGTATCATCCCATGTTTTTATTTCTTCATCATTTACTTTAACTCCATTAAATCTCCTTATATGAATACCAACACAATCATGTAATGAAGATGATAAAGTTTCTTCCATATATGAGTGTCTTAATCTTATCTTAGTTAAAGGTCTTTTATATGGGTCATATGAATCCTTTATTGATTTTGATGCATATTTGTTAACTACATCTTTTAAAGTTTCATATCCAAAATCAGAATGATAATGGTCTTTATCTAATATTCCTTTATTATTAAAAATTTTAGCCACATTCGATAGTTTTAACTTTTCTGATAAGTAAACATTTTCATTTGGTAAATCATATACTGTTTTAAATGATAATGTTTCATAATCAAAATTCCAAGTCCAATCTTGTTTTTGTAAATTTGATACAGATGGAAATGTATTTGGCATATCAATCAGAGGTAATTCTGGCCAATGTTTTTGTTGTATTTGTATTTTATGAGAGTTTTTATTTATCTCAGATAAAAAATGTGCAATTTCCCAATGGAATATTCTATTACATAATCCTGTATCATTGTTACTAAGTGAAACATTGAAATTATTAAAATAATTATGAGCCTGTCCCCACCCTCCAAATGGTTCAATCCATCTTAGGGTTTTTTTAAAAATATCATGATTATTCATCTATTGTGAATTATTAGGATTATATACACCATCTTCAAAGTGTGTAATTTCACCTGATTTCATTGGCACATCGGGTATTGTTTGGTCAACATCTATTCCTTGATACCAAACTGCTAGTTCTGGAAATGTTTTACAAAAATCCTTACCTCTTCGTTTATCATATTGTTCATAGAATGATTTGAAATCATGAAAGTGAGTATCGTTTTCATCTTCAGTAGTAACATGACCTGTTTTAACTACTTCTATATAATCTACCAATCTTTCTATTTGTGCAATTTCACCCTCACTAAATAATTCGTAAAAATCTTTATCTTGTTTTCTTGTTTCAAACCACTTTGATAGTTTTTTGTGTAAAAATACTTTTACATCAGTTGGTAAAGATAATGGAGACATAAATGCAGGCCATCTTAAGATATTAAAATCAACATTAGGTCTATTTGGTCCATATTTTCTTTTTAACACAATCATATCATCTAAGAATTCATCTATTGAGAATAAACATAGTGAGTTAATTGTCATCATTACTGTTAAAGAACGAAATATATCTTTATTTACTCCTTCAAGAAACGCAACCATATGACTTCTCCATTCAGGATATATCAAACCATCTCTAATGTAATCAGCATGAGGCCCATACGCTTCATTTGAAGTATATAAATCAAATTCTTTAATTGGTAATTCATAAGAAGCATCAATTAGTCTTTGAATTCTTTTAAAGTTACCACCTAAGTTGGAATTTACAGCCAATCTAAGTTTATCAGAAGGATATCCTTTCATTTTATCTAAGAAACTCCAAAAGTTTGGAGATGCACAAGGTTCACCACCTGTAATTCTTATTTCTTCCAATCCTCCTTCAATCAAATCAGGCCACCATTTTAAAAATGCCTCTACATAAGGATTTTGTTCAAGGTATTTACCATTTGCATCCGCCCATGAACCATTGTTTTGATATGCACCAGCTGATACTGATTTAAACTTTTGATAAGGTCCGAACTTATCAATATCTTTACCCCAAGTAGTGGAGTATCCAGCATTACAATAAGAACAAGCAAAATTACAAACTCTATCAAATGAAGCTTCTATTGTTTTTGGAATAATATCAACATCTGCTCCTAGTTCTTTAATCTTTGCAATATCTTCTTCTTTATAGATTTTAGATTTGTAAACCCTATCACCAATATTATCTCTACCAATATCTTCAATCTTCCAACAATAAGAACATTCAGCAGGTCGTGTTCCTTCCAACATCATTTTTCTCTGTCTTTTAGAGAAGTCTGTATTATGTAGTTCTTGTGGTCTATCTTTTAACTTTTCTGCATCAATTGGATGTGGTAAAGGTAAATGACATGAGTTTTTAAACCCATGACCTAAATGCAATGATACATTGTACCATTTAGCTGCACAAAAACTTGGTGATATACTGTTGAGATTTTTATCTCTCCATTTTCTTAAATTATCTGTTGACATATATTATTGTATAAATTCAGTTGGTGTCTTTTCTAAAAAATATGTATTTTCCGAATTATCGAAAATTATATCTTTATTGTTCTTATCTAATGTATAATTAAATATTATATTTTTATATTCCGGTAACTTATTTAAATCAGTTACTTCTGTATTTTTTATTTTTTTAATAGTTTCAATATCTATGATATCTTCTACAAAGAATAATGAATTTAAATGATACGAGCCATGATATCTATGTTCGGGTACTTGTGTACCTGGATTTCCACTTCCTATTAATAACCCCTCTTCTCTATAATCATCTATTAGATTTTTATCAAAATCTTTATCACTATTTCGTTCCCAATTAAAATAACAAATGAATTCATCATCATTTCTTACTATGGTTACATTATTATATTCCTTTAATTGCTCATAGTTTATATTATAAAAAGGAACATAATGAAATTCATCACCAGCTACTTTTGTAGTTGCTTCTGACCAGAATTCTAAAGCAAGTGCATCTGCTTCTGTATTATAGGTTAACCCAAAGTTCTTTCCTGGCTTACCAAAGATACAAAAAATTTTATCACTTTCCAAATTTTTATCCAATTTAAATTCAATATTTATTGCATATTGTTTTTGATGGAATAAATTTTTTATTTTATCTGATTCTATTTTATTAAATTCAGTTACATATTGGTCATCTTTATGGTCAGATAAATCCCACTCATATTTAACCCAATATGGTTCTTTATAGTTTATAATCATTTTAATTCATTTATAAATTTTCTTAATTCAGGAAATGTTTCATAACAATCCAAATCTCTTCTTTTTTTGTAATCACTAATATAGTGTTTAAATTTTTTCTTTCCTATATCAAATGTAATATCTGATTTATTATCTTCTATGAACATATCCTTTATTCTTGATATCTTTTCAATTTCTTTTAATGAAAATCCAGTATCACCTATTTCTTGCATATCATATGAATTTAAACTTCTATACGTTGAAAAAAACTTCATATACTTTTCTATTTTTTCAAAGTATGAAATATCTAAATATCCTTTTAACAATCTAAAACTTAAAAAATCAGGATATCTTAAGTAAGAAGTATCAAGTATTATTGGAGAATTCCAATATCTTTCAGTATTAAAATGTTTTAGTTTGTGTTGATAAATTTTTCTAACTAATTTTTCATAGTTGAATGGAGAAAATATATTGAAAGTTGACATTACAACAATAGTAACCTTTGGTAACTTTTCTAGTATCTTATCTATATTATCAAATAGTTGTTTAAAATCTAAACCTGTTCTGATAAACTCTGCTTGTTCTCCATATGTATCAACTGAAGTATATATAATAAATTCTTTTACTCTTTTTTCATTAATTATTACAGATGCCTTTTCAATCAATCTATCTATTAGTTTATCATCAACACAAAGATTACTATTGATAGAAAGTTTTAATTTTTTATTTGGTGTTTCGGTTTCTATTATTTTATCTAATACTTTAAACGTATCTTTTGATAAAAGAGGTTCACCACCTGTAATTCTAAAAGTATCCATACTCTTATATAATTCAGGCCACCATTTCCAAAATGCCTCCACATAAGGATTGTGGTCTTTTTGAAGAATCGGCACCATATCTTCTTTTTTTAGTTGTTCTAATGAATTAAATCCATCACCAGTAGAAAACTCTCCATGTTTTTTCATCTCCTCTACCCACTTAGAAGAATATGATGGACCACAATACCCACATTTAAAATTACAAGTATTAGAAAATGATGCCTCTACATACTTGGGTAAATAATCAGCTTTCCAATCTATATTTTTAATTTCTTTAAAATATGGTTTTGACCAATCTTCTTCTGATTTAAAAACTCTATCAGAATATGAATTAGAATTATCTTCTACTTTCCAACAATAACCACATTCTTTTGGTCTTTTGTTTTCCAACATTTCTTTTCTAGCTTTTTTCTTTTGAGAACTATTATGAAGAGCTGTTGGATTTCTTTGTAATTCTCGTAATCCTATTTTATGAGGTGCAGGATGATGACAAGAATGAGTAGAACCATCATGTAAGTGCATTGTAACTTGTGTCCATTTTGCTAAACAAAATCCACAACCAACCGAATCTAAATTCTTTTTGGTTTCTTCAAAGTTATTTCCGATAACTTTACTCATTTTTAATATTTTTTATTAACAGTTCAGACCATAATTTATGGCCATCTGATAACCAATGGTTACCTTTACTTTGTGATACGTTATTTTTATCAAGATAATTAACCATATTTTCATCTATACAATTATTTGTATATTTTTTTATTGAATAACTATTATTAAATGTATCTGATATAAAATATGAAATATTTAAGTTTTCTAAAAGTAAAACTATATATTCAATTAATCTTTCATTCTTATAAACAAGTTCATAATCGTTTAAGAAAAAATCTCTACAAATGGAATGCCATTCTTTAAATTTTTCAATAGATGTACTTTTAAAATTTTTAGTAAAAAAATAATCTCCATGTGCATCATATTTTGTATAATTTATGTTGATAAGATTATCTTTAAAGGAATGTAGTTTCCTAGATTCACCAGATAAATTTATTAGTACAAATTTTGGATAATTATCAGTATTTTTTATATAATCAATGATATCATAAATAATCTTTTCATTTGAGTTTCCTTCACATCCAATATTTACATAATTTAAATTTAAATGTTTAGATATTAAATATGGAAATGTTTTATCATATCTATATTCATATATGGATTTTTCAACTTTAGGATTATGGCCATCTTTATATAAATCTAATCCTATTTCTTCTTCAATTTCCCATCCTATTGAATGTGAACATCCTGACGATAACAAGTAACTCATAACTTAATATTTATGAATTTTGCCTTACGTGTAATTTCTTCTATACTAACTAATTCATAATTAAGTGAGTTCATTCCATCAGATTTATAATCCCAAGTACCACCTTGCATTTCCTTTACAAATCTTCTTTCATTTCTTGCAGTAGTTTCTCCTTTTGCCCAAACATCTTTACCATGTTCATTTTTTACCAATCCTTCATCTTTATGGTCTAAACAATACATTCTACCCTCTACTCTATGTGGTACAACTGTGTATGGTATTTTAATATCATCTTTATTAAATTCACAATTAAAATTTATCCCATCGTTATCATTGTCGGATTTATCCACCACTAAACCATCTTCAAAATCATAATGAAGGGATAACCCATCATCTGAATAATCTTCATGTAAAGTACTAACCTCATCTGCAGTTAATGCTCTATTCCACATTTTTAAATCTGCAATATCTCCTTTAAACCATTTAGATGGGTCATTATCTGAAACTGATGTTGTTGTTCCTAAATAATAATCAGTATTACCATATCTTTTTAACATACCTTCAAATTCAAGAGGTGAATGTGTACCAGTTCCCCATCGTGCATCTGATTCTTTTCCATTCATATACAAGTGAATATTATTTTCATCAACTACTAAAGTAATCCAACTCCATTGGTTTTCATATCGCTTCATCCATGAATATAAATGTTTTCGTGAATTATTCCATAGTTGAGATGTATATGCTCTTGAATTATTATAACTCAATCCATAATCATATCCTGGTCTACGAAGTATTGGATATTCACAAAATCTCCTATCCATATCACCAACTAACCAAACAGGTACTTTTTCTTCTTGTTGGTGTGCTCTAACTAATACTGAAATTGTATGTGAACGAGATGTTAAATTTCTAAGTTTTCGTGTACAAGGAATTTGTACATATGAATTTTTACCATTAAATGAAATGTAGTTTTGTGTATTATTTTTAAAATCTAAATGGGTTTGATTGGCATATCCTTCCAAATTACATCTCCAAAATAAATCATCATCTTCCATACCCCAATCCCAATAATCATTACTGTATCCATTGGTTTTCTCAACTTGTTCTTTTGAAAATACAATTGCTCCTCCAAAATATTCTTCATATTTTAGTTGGTAGTTCATTTGTGAAATATTAGTTGCAATATGTCTTGGGTTTTCTTTTGGAAAACTATAATCTGCCCCACCACCTTCTTCAGGTATCATATCGATATCATGCCAAACAACATAATCACATCCATCTTCAAATGCATACTTTGCCGCAATGTTTTTTGTTGCTCCTCTGTTAAATAGTTTATCATCAACTTGATGTCCAAAATAGATATGATAATCTATACCCTGTCCATCAAGATATTTACCAATCTTTGGTATAAACTCTTTTAAGTGAGCTTCTCTATTTCTATATGGAACACAAACTCCTAACTTCATAGTGTATCTGCAATTAGTTTTTTAAATTTGGTTGTACTCCAACCATGGTCTCTGTTTAAATAATGAATTGGTATATCTAATTCGAAACCTGTATATGTTTTACCTCGATAATCATCTCCTAAGAATCTGATATCTGGTGATAATCTTTTTAATAAATCTACCAATTCTTTTTCATAAGTATAATATGCAATTCCATTTATAAATCTGATTGATGTTAGGATTTCTGTTCTTTCTTCTTTAGTAAGAATTGGTTTCAGTTTATGTGGTCTTTCTATTGATGGGTCTGTATGTAATAAAACTATAAATTGTTTACAATATGATTTACATTCTTTAAACATTTTTATATAACCTGGATGTATTACATCAAAGTTTCCAGCAATTACTCCTACATCGTATAATGGCTTCATATCTCTATCGATAGTTTAGTTACTAGTTCGTTTACATCTATACTAATTTCTTCATATCTTAAAGTATTTAATCCTTCTATTCTAAAATCATCTATATCATTTCTAACTTCATTATAATACTTTATTTGGTTTTTTCTAGTTTCTTTATGTATCCATTTATTACCAGTAGAAGAGTTAGTTTTATGTTTCAATGATTTAAAACGAGAATTTCTACGATATGGCTTTGGTAGAAATGTTTTAAACGATTCATTTGTTTTATATAAATATATATTGTTTAAATAAACATCATATTTTCCACCCAAATCAATTGAAGTAGTTGATGATGAGGTCTGTGGTAAAATCTGAGTATATAAAAATTCACTTGATTTGAAATTACCAAAGTTTCTAAGTTTTGGTTTTGTTGGATTTTTTGATATTTCAATTATCTCATCATCAGTAAGAGCAATATCGTATATCTCGATACCAGATATTAATCCATAAAAGAAATCTTTATTTGTTGGTTTACCATTTCCAATTCCAACATATATTTCATCAGATGATAATTGTAATATTTCATTATTCATTTTTTCAATACCAACCAATTCACCATTCATGTAAAATTTTAATGTATCTGAGTTTTCATAAACCATTGTTAGATGTACCCATCTTTCACCAACAACTTCAGTTGCAACAGAATATGGTTTTTTATCTGAATCATAAGCCTGACAGAAGAATCTACGAAAGGAATTGTAAAATAATCCAATGTTGTATCCTGGTATAGATACTATTGGAAATTCATCATAATCTTTATTTTCACTTAAACTTATATCACTTGGTTTTACCATTACTGATATTGTAAACTCATCTTCAAGTAAATGTAATTTTTTATTTGATGAAAATTTTATAAAAGAATCGTTTCCATCAAATTTAAAAGATTCAATTTCTCTAATATTTTCATCTCCCAATGATTCACTATCTAATTCCAAATTAGATTCAATACATCTTATTAATAAATCATCATCTTCAAATCCCCACCCCCAATATTCATTAGAGAACCCATTGATGGTTTTAAAATCTTCTTTAGTAAACATAGTTACTCCACCAAAGTAATCAAAAAATGTTGTTTCGTAATCGTGTTCTTGTAAGTGTGTTGCTAAATGTAGAGGTTTATCTGAATAAGAATAATCTACATCTTCAGGTAACATATCAACATCATGAAATACAAAATAATCGCACCCTTTATCTAAGGCATACTTATATCCTGCATTCAGAAGCTTACCTCTGTTAAAAGGTTTATCATCTGCCTGTTCAATGATGAAGATTTCGTAATCAATATCCTTAATATAATCTTTCATATGAGATAAGAACCTTTTCAGTTGAGTTTCTCTATCTCTATATGGAACTATTATACCAAGTTTATGATTTACTTTCTTCTCCTTGAGTTTCTGTATTCTCTTGGATTCTTTCACTACCTCTTTCTGGTCTGTTTGTTGTTCCTACTGTTTTAGCTTTTGCAATCTGATAGAATTCGTTCAAATACCATTCCAAACGTTCCTGCCACATATCTGCATCTAGTTCATAAACCCAATCGTTTATATCACCAATTGAACCAGCTATTGATTCAAGAGCTTTAACCCCTCTTTCTTCGAGTGATTTATTGTTCGTTGTCTCTTTCTTTGCCATAATTGTAATTTAGTTTTTTGTTGTAAATTAATTCTTGTTTTAGTTTATCAAATATAAAACCTTCTAATCCTTCTTTATCAATAGGGAATGAAGTTTCTTCTATCCAATCTTTTAATCTTTCGGGTTCCCATTTTAAGTTTTCTAACTCATCATCTATTTTTTGAGGCTCCCATTGTTTAGTATCTATTTCTGCATTTATTTCTTGTAATCTATATTCTATTTTTTCTTTTTCTACTTTTAAATCATCTAAACGAAATTTTATATCATCTCGTTTTACAGTTTTCATTTTAATATCTTCATTGATATCATCAATAGTAGTTTGTTTATCATGCCATCTTGCAAAATATTTTCCTATATTTGCAGTTTTTGAGTTCCTATTTCTTAAGAATAGTGTTTCAACTATTAATATAATTTTTAAAAAAATTGATTTATCTTGTTGACCTGGTTCTGTTAAATCTTTTAACTGAGTATCGATGTCTTCAAGATGTCTTACAACCTTTTCGTTATGTAACAATTCTAATAAGTTCATAATTTTTTTTATTTTGTATATCTAATATACTGTATTTTAAAGTATTTAATCCTATTTGTTTATAATCTAAACTATTAGTAACAACATCGTGAAAAAAAATATCCGCATTTTCAGTTATATCAGGATTATAATCATAGTATTTTTTTATAATGTTACTATCACCCTTATGTACCAATGATTTATATTCCGAATCTAATCGTATTGGTAAATATATTTCATTTGGAGTATATGTTATAGTATTATTTGATAACTTACCATATATTTTTAAATGATTTTTAAATTTTCCAGAATCAAGTATAAGTGTATTTTTATATGTAGAATTATAATTTAAATTTATAGATGGAATAATTCCATATTTTGATTCAATATCATCTAATGATGAATTTCCTTTGTTATATAAAAGAGTAATGATATCTGAAGAAATACATAAATCAAAAGAAAGTATATTTGAAATAGAAAGAGATGTTTTATCATCTGATATTTTTATACAATGTTTTCTGTAATCATATATTTCAAAATCTTCTTTTAATTTTATTTCTTTGGTTTTGTTATTTATTGATAATCTTAAAGTTTTATCAGTAGCATCATATGAGTAAACACAATGATTCCATCTATTTCTTGAATATGATAATATAACCTCATTGTGATTATTATTAATATCCCAAATCTGTGCAATTAGTTCGTTTCCATTACTAAGAAACAATCCACTATCACATCCTTCAAAAACAAATAAGTTCTTTTTCGGTTGTCTATTTGTATCATCATTAAACCAAAAAGATATACTAAATGAATCTGTTAGCATTTTTTGTGATAAGCTGTTTAATGTTCCATAAATATAATCAGATTTTCCAAATTTATTACAATGTATTTGTTGAATTCTTTTTTCTGCAGATGGAGATACTTTTTCTATCCTATATGGAAGAATATCTAATTCATCATAATTAGAGTAAACATTATTTAAATCATAGAATTTTTCTAAATAAGCACCACTTCTTTGTAATCTATAAAGTAAATCTAAATCTTCAAAACCATAACCCCAATATTCATTTGAGTATCCATTAGCATTTTCAAAATCTTCTCTACTGATAACGATAACTCCTCCAAAGTATTGTGGATAAGGTAATTCACCTCCATGTGCTTCTACATTACTTGCTAAATGTGTTGGTGATTCAGGATAACCATAATCACACTCATCATTCATTGGCAACATATCTACATCATGAAAAGCAAAGTAAGTATATTCTTCTCCAACTTCTTTAGTAACTACATTACATAGTTTACCATAGTTAAAGGGTCTATTATCTGTTTGTTCTGCGATAAAAATAGTGTAATCGATTCCCTTATCTTTGAGGAATTCGTACATATGAGGAACAAATACATCTAAGTGTTCTTGTCTATCTCTATATGGAACTATTATTGCTAACTTATCTTTCATTTAGATTTTTACTATAACATTTGAAAGTTCATTCCACTTTGTATAATCAAAGTAAGAATTATCTTCCATTTTTTCAAACATAAATTCAGGATTATTTATATCGATTTTCCAATCGTTTACCTGAATTCCTCTGTACATTTTTTTGTATTCCTTCCAAAAGGAATAATCTTTTTTTGTTTCAGATACTTCTTTTAATCTTTCAAGAACTGTCGAATCCCACTTGAAGTGATGAACTTGGATAAATCCTTTTTCAAGTGGATATCTTTTAGGATGATTCCATCCTCGTTCTCTCCAAGTATCCGTATCACCAATCACAGCAAAGTGTTGACCAGGTGTTACATCCACAGAACCTTTCATTACACAACATTTGTTTGGCATCGCTCCACTCATAGGATATCTAAAAAATCCTGCAAGTGGAAACGATTTCCAAATATTAGTTTCTTTTGTTACCAAAGGAAACTCTCCATCCTCTCCTATCCTATCGAGGAATCCTCCTGTGATGAACTCCCATCCATTCTTATCACAATCTGAAATCATCTCTCTAATATCAGCTGGATAAACATGAAGTTCATCATCGTCCGAAACCACCCACCATTCATCGGGTTTAGTTTGCTTTACTTCATTATATAATTGAGTAACTCGTTCCCAATTAAATTTTTCTTCTGTTACTATCTTGTGGGGTTTAATACCAAGATTAATTACATCTTCTAAAATACCATCTAAGGTATGTTGTCTGTAAACTACTACATAAATTTCATCTACAATATCTTTGTAGTGATTTATCATATGTGGTAGAAGTGTAGTGTTGTGTCCAACAACTGTAACCAAATTTACTTTTTGCATCTTTGTAGAATTGTTAGACCTGTTGATGCTGGTTTAGATTTAAATATACCATTATTAAAAAAGTTGAAAATTTCCCAATCACTATCATCACTCAGTTCTTTTATTAATTTAGAAGGGCCGTTGGTTATTTCTTGATGGTCATCTTTTTTTATTTCATCTGTAACTATTAATTCTTTTTCAAATGATTCATCTGTATCGTGTATTGATATAATACCATTTGGTGAAAGTAGTTTAGAATATAAATCAAAATCTTGTTTTACATCTTTATAAGTATGTCCAGCATCTATATGTAAATAATCAATTTTAATATCTTCTTTAACGAAAAAGTTATAATATGCATTTTCAGTTGTTTCTAAAATTACTCTTGGAAAAAATGTTTTTCTAAAAAAGGAATCCTCATTAATCCAATCAGTATTACCACCAACTCCATTAGAAGCATCTACTAAGTAAGTTACTCCTATATCTCCCCAATTATAATCTCGGTTACCTTCAAATATTTGTGAATCATATAAATCAACTCTTGCCTGTGTCATTATTCTTGGAATAAATCCACCACCACTTCCTAAACATACACATACTTTTGCTCTCATGTAATGTATAATAGAATATATTAACAACCCATCACCCAAAGATAAATCAGTTGCACCATGTGTCCATCTATATGGAACTTTTTTTAGTTCAATATATTCCTTTTCATTAGTGTCGTATTCTTTAGATTGATTGTGTGTAAAAAAATCTTTTATAAAGTCAAGATTTAGAAGTGTCATATCTTTAGTATATATATAAATATATAGTTATTATCTTTCCAATAATTTTTTTACAGCAGTTACCCACTTATCTTTATAATCATATCTCATCATATAGGATTTTATTTTATTAAATTCAAATAATCTTTCTTCGTGTGTATCAAATAATATTTTTTTATAAGCTTTATCAAACTCATTTTTAGTTGATGCTCTATATTTGTAATCTAATTCTTTTCCCCAATCTGTGTGTATTATTGGCAATTTACCGAAATCAACTGCCTGAAAAATAGAATATCCAAATGGTTCTTTAAAATAAGCTCCATGAAATATTCCAAAATCTTTTTTCATAAAAGTAGTATGAATACCAGGATTCCATTGAAAAAATTTTGTATTGGGGAAAGTATAAGTTGTTGAATCTTTTAAATTTTGAAAATCATAGTAATCAGTTAATACATATCCCTCATATCCATGCATCCAATGAATACACTTTCTTGATTCACATCTTGATGCAAATCCTATCTTACCATTATCCATATCTGTATTTAAAGAGAGGTTGTGTTTAAATTCATAATAATTTGGTACTTTGTAAGTATAATTTGGAAACCTATCTACAATCTTAGATGGATTATTTCCAATCCAAACTCTTTCTTTAAATGTTTCAAAGTAATCATCACAAAATTTCTCATCTACTTCTGTATTGAATTGTAACCTTTTTAATTCAGGATATTCATCTAATACTTCTTTCATTTCAGTTGGATATGCGTGTACAAAACATAATTCAAATTTATCTTCATGTTTCCATATATGTTCTCTTTTGTGATAATGAGAGTGTAACGAGTATATATAATCACAATCAACCAACCACTCCTCTGTTATATCTACATCATCAAAATGAAAATGATATTCTAATCCTTCAGGTAAAGAAGATGGATTAAAATTAGGTGGTCTTTTAGAATCTATTAATAGTTTCCATTTATTTCTACCTTTTAATTTAGTCCATACATTTTGTAAAAAATTATTTACCCAAATATCAGCACCACCCTTTATTGTATTTCCCGCTCCGGTACATACTAATATTTTTTTAGTAGTTTCTTTTTTATTTTTTACAGGAACAATATGTGAATTTTCTGGTAATTCTCTATTGATTATAGAAAGTATTTCTTCTAAATTTATAATATCCCCCATATCGGTAAGATAATTAAATAACCTTTTTTTAATATTTTTTGCTGGAACACCTTTTATTATCATATCAGTCTTTATTTACATTTCGTATCTCTTGACCATCATAGTACATTTTAATTGATTTTACATATCTTTTAAGTTCACTATTATTTTTATTAAATACAACTATATACTCATGAATGTAATTATCAATATCATTTTGAATTTCAATATTATGAAAATCTTTTTCATTTGTTAAAGTTTGTTCTACTTTATGACCAAGAGAACACTCTACTATCATTTTTAGTTCTGTCATTTTATTATGGTTTAGTTGGCCAGGTTATATTAAATGGGTCTGGTTGATTTGTTATATCTCTTAGTGATTGTCTATATGTACTCCATTCCTCACTAAGTGTTGGTGTATCCTGTAATGCCATATAATCGGTTTCTGAAAGAAGTTTATCTCTTTTTTCTCTTAAGTAATCCCACCTACTTTCATTAACCTGTGCAATTTCTTCTGCAGTAAGGTCTACAACAGAGTATGTTCTAACATATACAGAACCACTTTGTGTTGGTGTTACTTCTATAACATCTTGATATTCACTACAAGATGGATATGAATTTGAATCAACTACACAATAAATACTTGAGGATATTAAGCTTTCAGTAGTTTCATCATCAAACGAGTATAAATTATCAAATGTACTAGGATTATTCGCAATATATTCACCTATATCGTAAGGATAAATTACATCTGAGCCTGATACTTTTAAAAAAATATTATTTATTTCCATTATTACTTTTTATATTATATTATTACCATGAGTTTCTACCACCATCATCATGTCCTACTATAATCCAACCACCTTCACAATTTTTGGTAGTATTCCCATTCCTAAGAGTTTGTTTATTAAAGATAAATTGAACACAATGTCCACCACTTAAGGTGTACCATCCGTTATTATCTCCTTCTCCTGATAACCCTTCTATATATGCATTTCTACCATGGTTAGTGTTGAATATATAGACTACCGTACCATCAGCTATATCTTCAACATCATAAATATCAGTACTGTATTGATAATTTCGTGCTGCTTTTGGAACAGAACTATCATTACTTCCGTTAGTAAATTGTCTATGTGGAAGTGCATAGTACTGACTTGAAGCTGAAGAACCAGGAGATAATGTAAAGAATGCACCTTTCATTGGATTTATATATGATGGACTAGTTGAACTCCCACCACTTGATGGAATACTATATCTCCTCATTTCAGGTCCACTGTAAAGTTGAGGTCTTGCCAGTCCATAAAATGCACTACTTCCTCCATAATCTTGGCCTAAGATAGTACGGCCATAGAAATTAGCTCTACCAGTTGATGTAATTGTTGAATCATCTTTATCATCTTGATTAAGAGAAACTGTTCCTCCCTCTACTTGTAAAAGTGTAGAGGTATAACTACCAGGTGATACTCTATTAATTTTTACATACTGGTCTGAGTTTGTTACGGCCTGGAATCCCCCACCTGATAATTCTACAAAGTTTGATGGTTGTGCAAGTGTAAATGATTCATCAAACCCACTAACTGCTTCTGCACGTTGTGTGGAATTTTGAACATATGTAGTGGTGGAGTTAGTACTAGTTCCATCTAATAAGTATTTTGTTCCTGTTCTTGCCAGAACTTTTGATTTATGTATAAATCTATAATCTCCTGTACTTGTAATATTAATAGTAGAAGTAATTGGTGTGGCAGAAGCATAATGATAACTGTTAGCAGATGTAGTATATCCTGAAACTGTTTGCCAGTCATAATTATTTGAATTTCCGGTTGCCGTATAATAAGTACCTATTGTTGTTGCACCTCGTGAGTACGCATATCCTAATTGAATCTCAGAAACCGTATCCCATGTACCTGAATTATCTTTCTGAAGACATAAATAAACGTAATGGTAAGTATATGCCGCAGATGCATAAGATTGATAATTGTAAGTAGGATATGGTGGAACTAGGTTTCCAAATGGACTTCCTGTTGTTACTGAAACACTCGGTGGGCTGGTATTTAATGTCCAAGTTGGCATAGTTGTCCCACCACTATATAAATCAGATAATTGATACTCACCTGTTGTGGAAATTGTTATATCAGTACTATCTGGTGTACTAAAAGCTGTTGCTTCCCCTTGTGCACCTGTTCCACTATTTGAAGATACATACGATGTAGCGGGTATTGAAGAACCAGGTTGATTACTATTGTAACTAGCAATGTAAATATTTCCTGCACCAGCTGAAGTTAAAGTATCATCTGCATTAATTTGTGCTTTAAGTTCATTACTTGAATTAAATAATTGAATCTTCTTAGATGTTGGATTTAAAATAATTCTACTATCAACATCTCGAAGTTTACCTTCATTTTCAACAGTATCAACAACCCAGCTACCAAGAATTCCACTTTGTATATTAAATGAACCTGAAATGTTTGCATCTTGTGCTGACATGTTTCCATCTGAATCTACATGGAATTTAGGATTTCCTTCTGTTGGTACACTTAATGTACCACCAATTACAGAACCACCTGATAGAGTTCCTGTAAATGTACCACTACCATTAACAATCAATTCATCTGCAGAAGCATCCCAAGTAAGTGCACCTCCTGTTCCTCCAAGGAAAAAATCACCATTATTGGCCATGTAGGTTGTAAAATTACTACCATCATGATATCCTACAAATTGTGAAGTTAAATTTAATCCTGCAGCGGCTGTATTTGTTGCCAAAGCAAATGCATTTGCACCACTTCCACCAAATGCATAAGATGTTGGATTTTCCAAACCACCTGTTGTTGCATTAATTGCATTTACACCACTTTGTGCATTACTAACCGCGGTATTTAATGAACCGGTTGCAGTATTTAATGAACTTACACTACTATTTAATGAACCTGTTGCACTGTTAAGAGAATTTAATTGATTTGCAGTTTGACCTCCTGTTATATTAATAGTACCTGTTACAGTTAATTTTGCTTCAGAAGCATCCCAAGTAAGTGCTCCAGATGTTCCACCAAGGTAAAAATCACCACCACTATCCATGTAAGTTGTGAAATCACTACCATCATGGTATCCCATATATTGTGAAGTTAAATTTAATCCTGCGGTGGCTGTATTTGTTGCTAGTGTAAATCCATTCCCACCAAATGCATAAGAACTTGGATTTTCTAAACCACCTGTTGTTGCATTAATTGAATCTACACCACCTTGTGCATTAGTTACGGCGGTATTTAATGAACCGGTTGCAGTATTTAGTTCTCCTAAACTAGCTTCAAGTCCTTGGCCAGAGGTTAATGTTATTGCTCCTTTTATATCTAATGTCGAACCATTCCATTTTAAATGATTTGAACCACCTTTTAAAGATAATCTGTAACTTGGAGTTCCACTATTATCATGGTTACCTATAAAAATACCATCTACAACATATCCTTGGTTTCCTGCAGTACTACTTTGTCCTATTGAAATGTATGGATTATTAGTACCACCTGCTAAAGTAATATTAGCTGCAGAAATACCTCCACTATTGTTACTACCAACATTTAATGTATCTTGAACAAATGAATCTTCAAACAATCCTATCTTTGCTGCCACAAAGAAATCTTGTGTTCCTAAACTTTCCCATTTATTTGCACTTGATTGATGAGGTGCACCATTAGCAACATTACCAGTAGCAGAAGTATGACTTGATTTAACTGCATAATATTCATCATATGGTGCGTTACCACTTGATGACCAAAGTACTACATCTCTTCTTCCACTTGCTCCAGTCGAAAACTGATATGCTCGGCTATCTTCCCAAACTCCTGTAAATACTACACCTGGTCCATTTGTTCCAACAACGGCGGTTGTGACTGGGTGATTAAATTGTTTACTACCAGCATTACCTGAACCATCCTTATAATCAATAGTATATGTTGTTGTAAGTCCACCTGGATTACTTGCTGAAGAAGGTTGTGATGGTGTTAAAACTCCTGCTGAAGCTTCTGAACCATTTGTTATACTTGAGTTGATTTTAAATTGTGAATTTGATAATGTTGCACTACTAAGTACCGCGGTTAATGCCGAACCAGTTTCTTGAGCAGTTATGGTAATATTAGATACACTATCAAAAGTATCTCCATTATTTACATCTCTTATAAGATTTTGAGTAAATAAACTTGGAGTTATATCTACTGCATTTGCACCATCTTGTCCAACAGTACCATCTTCACCTTGAATTGATTTTGTTAATGTTTGAGTAGTTGTTAAACTAAAAGCCGTTCCATCTAATCTTTGACCCGATATTGTATATGTTATAGTTGCCTGATTTGCAGTGAAAGCACTATGGTTACCAATTACACAAGTTGTTGTATCTAGTCCTTGACTTGCAGTTCCTTCAGTTAATCCACTTTCATTAGAAATAGAAACACCATATTTTCCTGCAGATACAGTACCAGTTGTAAATGTTAAAGCAGTTACTCCTTCAAACACTTTAATGTTTGTACCACTTCCTGCAAAAGAAGTTGGTGTTCCACTAGGATTACAAGTAAAAGAATGATTTGAATTATCATTAGATACTTGAATACTATCTAAACCTTCTTTTGATTTAGTTAAAGTTTGTACACTTGTTAGTGAAATTGCATCACCATTTAATCTTTTACCAGTTATTGTATATGTTATAGCTACTGTATCTGTACCATCAACCATTGCAGAATGAACACCAACCACTGCATCATTTGTTGAATCAGTTATAGTACCAACTGTAATTGTTGAAGTGGGTGATTGTGAAGTTGCAACTGTCCAATGACCAGCAGTTGAACCATCATTATCATAATCTAATTGAGTTGCTCCTTCAAATAAAGAAAGTGTAGTTCCACTATTTGCATAATCTAAAACTTCTCCACTTGAAGATGCTGGTAATGTATGTGATGGATTTGAACTAATAAGTGTTAATCCATCTGTTCCTTCTTTTACTCTTACAATTCTTACTTCATCAGTAAAATCACCATCTTCACTAGCAGTTACAGAAAGTACAACTGAGGTATTTGAACCAAAGTTTGTTGCTGATAATGCTCTTGAATCACCTGTACCAGTTAGGGTCACCGAAGGGTCTGTATTGAATGTAGAGGAACCTGATATATTTTGTCTTATTGCAGTAAATGAAATTGATGATGGGGTTACTGTTCCATCTAATGCTTCAACAAATACTTGTGCATCATTTGTTAATCTTACACTTCGTGCATTTGTTCCATCTCTACCATCCGATACTATAAAGAATGTTTCAGATACAGATGTTGTTTTACTTGTATTTGGGTCAACGAAAGTAGCATTAACAGTTAAGTCTTTTGTAGTTGTTGCAGTTGAAGAACCTAATGTAATACTTCCACCATCCCCATCGTTTGCAGTTAAGGTTATTTCCGAAGCTCCTGATGCAGTACTAATCTTCATTTTATCAACCGAACCATTAAAACTTGGAGTAATCAATGCCTTCTTTTGATACTCAGTTCCATTTGAATCAAAGAAAGAAGCAGTTAATGGTAAAGTTGCTGGTGTAAATGAATTAGTAAGTCCTCTATTTGTATGTAATGAATTTGCTAAGAATGTTCCTCCACCTAAACCATCAGTTACATCTAATAAAGTAATAGTATCTAATAATGTACCATCATCTTCTTTAAGTGAAATTAATTTTGAACCACTTATTGCAGTATTAGCAAATACAGGATTATAAGTTACACCATTTCCACCATCACTAATACCGGTCATACTTGTAGTTAGTAAAGTACTCCCACTATAAAGTTGTGCATCTCCTTGAGCAGAACCACTTACATCAAATGAACCTGTACCATCCAATCTTACTACTTGTAGTTGTAACGTACCTTGGTTATTTTTTATTTGTGTTCCATTTATTGGTTTAATGATAAATCGTGGTCTTGTATCAAGGCCTGGTTTTGTAAATATTAAACTTTCTTGGTCACTATCTAGTTCATTATTTAAATTAACATTATTATCAGATACTCCTACTCTAAAAGTAAATGGAGTACTTGGAATTGTAGTTGGTGCAGTAAATACTCTACTCGTATGTTGTGAACCAGTTGAATCGTTAAAAGTAGTATCATCGACAAAACTACTATCTCCTCCTGTAAATTTGTAGTATGGGTCATTTATAGTAGATGAACCTGAAGCAATTAATGTTACTGTTGATGGAGTTGGGTTTGTTCCATCTGCATTATATTGTATAGTATTAGGACTTATAAGTAATGTAACACTACGAGCATTTGTTCCATCAACACCAACTTTAGATACACTTACATCAAATCTTACTAATTTATTTTGTACTAATGTTCCTTCGGAATTTACATAATCAATTGATGCACTACCAATTGTTCCATTATATCCATCGTGAGTACCATATGTTGGTGTAATTATTTCATTAGAATTTGAACCAGAACTTACTGAGTTAATTTCAAATTTATAAGCTTCACTCAATCCTCCACTTAAACCACTTTGATAACTATATTCAGTTCCACCTTCTTGTACCACAACTTCTACTGTTTGTGGAACTTCATATCCACTTGAACCAGAGTTTATTGTTTGAGAAGTTGGTGATGTTTTTGTTAAAACATTTGGTACTGCCTTTTTTGATTTTGTATAAGATACAATCTTTTCAAATGATTGTGATGTTGTATTATCACCTGCAAGATATTCAATATTTAATGTTAACGAACCACTATCTTTACTAGTTTGAAATGCAGATATAGAATAGTTAGAAGTATTTGGAGATGTATCAGTTGGTGTTACATTTGTACCACTAATTGTTTTTATATCAAATGTGTTTCTATTTCGTGAATTATCTGAATCATAATCATCATGTGTAATTTGATTAGAACCAATAAACATTTGTACCGAACCACTTGATGCTGCAAATCCTCCAAGTATTTCACCGGTTGAGTTAGCTGGGAATGCGGTTGTTTCATTTGAAAGTACAAGTGAAACTGCATCAAAATTAACTACCTTGGATAATGTAATTTCATCGGTTTGGGAATTACCAAATACATCAGAACCGGTAAATGAATAAGTTACCTCATCAAAATTATTTGATGCAAATGATTGAGAAAACTGAGTTGATGAAATTGTGTATGAATCTATACCATTTACAGTTTCTACAAAATTAAGAGGAGGTCTATTACTTCCACTATTTACTTCGATTGGTGTTATCAATGAAGCTAAGTTTTTTCTTTGTGCTCTTACAGTTATACTCTGTCCACTTGGTTTTGGTGAAAGAGTTGTTGGTTCGTATATAAATTGATTGGCATTAGAAGTTACTATAAGTTGAGGTGCATTATCACCATCTTCTAATCTATATACTGTTTCAAATTCTTGAAAGTTTTCCAATGATGCAGTATAAACAACAGAACCAACGAATGGGGTTTCACTATTATCAGTTCTTGAACCAGTAAAATTATTTATTGTGACTATTGCACCTGCAGGAGTTATTGTTGTTAACTTACCTGGATATTGTGAATAATCACTAGGATTTAAATAATTACCATCAACATCAAATGCTGATGAAGCAAATGTTGTAGAACCAGTTAAATTAGAAGTACCTATTTTAAATTGTATTTGTTGTCCTTTTGGATTTTGTACCGAACCACTTGAAAATCTAAAAGCATTTCTATCTGATTCAAATGTTAAAAGTTTTGTACTTGATGGAAAATCATTTCCACCATCAAATTCTTTTGTTGCAATTACATCAACAGGTATGTAATTATTATTTACATCATAAAACTCAAATTTGAAATCAAATGTTTCACTTGCAGTTTTTCTAGGAATATCTTGTATAATAGTAAACTCATCTGGTGAAAATGATGTATCTTGTGCATTTCTTAAAGATACATTTGAAATGTACCAATCAGACCCTTGAACCTCGAATACTAATTTTGCATCTCCAGTATTTTCTGATATAATATTTTTAGTTAAAGTTTGTTGTGATTGATAAATATCAGAACCACTTATTGATAAAAAATCTTGAGTAAAGTTTGAAGAACTTAAATATGCTCTTACTTTTTTATTAGAACTATCAACTGAACCACTTACTTTTGTTTTAAAATTTAAAGTATATTCAACATCTTTTGATATTGATATTGATTGAGAAGTTATAAGTTCTTGAACACCACTTCCTGCATAATCTATTTTTACTGCTTGTGATAAAACACTTGAGTTGATTGTAGTGGGATGTGAGTTTGATGAAGTTACCCAATAATTAGATAAGTTATATGAATCAAATCTACCATAAGATATTTCAGTATCTCTTGTTGTAGTTATATCTCTAAGTAATTCAGTAGATTCTAGTTTAGCTTCTTGTACAAATTGGAAATCCCCAACAGCGTTTCTTGATTTTCTAAATACCTTAACTCTGGCAACATCACCAACAAATGTTTTTAATTGTGTGATATCAATTTTACCAAACGAACCTGTAAGTGCAGATTCACCTATTGTTTGATTTTGAATATCTTGGTATGTAACACTATAAGATTGTGAACTAAAAGATTGTACTAAATTATTTGAATCAGTAAATGGAACATCAACCAGTACTTCTCTATCGTTTAAAACTTCTATAATGTTTGGAGAATAATTTAAAGAAGATATTGTTATTGTATTTTCATCAACATCTCTATCCCAACTACCACTCGTTCTTTGTAATAAATAAGTAGTACCCGCTCTCCAATTAGAAATATCAAATGATTGAGGAGGATTCATTGGGAATCCACTTATTTCTCCTGTTTCAGTTACATTAGTTATACTTTTTGAAAATATTGGTTTTACTAATTCAGTTATACTAACAATAGGTCTTTTGTAAAACCTTACAATACTTTCATTGTTTAAGTTTTTATTTATATTAAATGATTTTTCCCATTTAACATTGTAAACACCCTTCCATTCATCAGGTACATCTGTAATTGCACCATCATTACCAATATATGTTTTTAACTCACCAAGTACTGTAATCTTACCAATACCTATTGGGGTATCTTCATAAACATGAACAGATACTAATTTTGAGTTACCTTCATAATATTCAGGCACACCACCACCTGGTTCAAAATATACAGGATTTCCCTCTACATCAAGAATTTCTATTTTTATTTCTGTTGATTCTTTTAAGAATTCAGAACCCTCGATAAGAAATCCATTCTTACCACCGGTAAATGTTTCATTAAATTCTGATATTCTAAAATACTCAGAATTAGGTAAATCATCATTTTCAAATACTTGAAAGTTTGTTAAATTTAGAAATGGTGAGAATTTTTTAATTATAGCCATATATTGTATCCAATTTACTTTATATAAATATATCGAATTATTTTTTGTTAATATATATTATATAGAAATCAATAGAACATGGGAAAATATACTACAATACAAGTAAAAAGAGAATTATATAGGGAATTACACGATTACTGCTGTGAGAATGGTTATTCTAAAAGTGGTTTGGTTGAGAGGTTAATTAAACAAAGAATTAGTAAACCTAAACCTACTAATGTACTTAGAGTTTCTAAAACTTAACTTGGGAAAATCCTTTTTCTTTTTTAATTTCAATGAGGCCATCTACTACATCTCTCATTGAATCGATATGTGAAATAATCATAACGAAATCAAACTGAGTTTTAAGATATGTAAACAACATAAATAGGGATTGTAAGTTCTCACTATCTAATGTACCAAATCCTTCATCTATCACAAGGAAATTAGGTCTTGGTAGGTTACATACATTGATTAGAGCAACTCTAATTGCTAATCCACTAATGAATCTTTCCATACCACTACACATTTCTAAACTCCATCTCTGGTCTCCATACACTAAATAAGCGTTAATGTTTTTACCATCAATTTCTAATTGCATTCCAAACTCTACGATTTGTGCTAAGATATTGTTTACCTCACCCTCAATCATTGGTAATGCCTTTTCTATTAATTCATAAGAAACACCATCCTTAGAAAGAGCATTTAAGTAGAAATCAAATAATCTACTCTGAGATTCCATATCCTTAACCTCATTGATTCTATCTTCAATAGTTTCCTTTTGGTTCTGTAATGCTGATACTTTACCATTTAATTTAAGAACATCTGTATTTACTTTTCTTAAATCATCTTTAGTAACATTCAACTTTTCTCTTACCGATTGTATATCAGTTCGTATCTCTTTATTTTTTATAATTTGTTTTTCATTCTTATAATATTCCTTTATAAGTTGTTCTTGTTGGCCAATTTGTTGTTTATTTCGTAATTCCTCAGTTTCAATTGTTGATAACTTGTTAATAAGTTGTGATATCTCTCTATCAATCTTATCTTCTTTATCTTTTGCCTCTAAGTAATTTTTCCACTCATCTTTATATCCTTTCAAAGAATCAATCACTAACATCAACTCTAATCTTATATTATCATTATCGGTAAATAACTCTTGGTATTGAGATATATCAGCTTCTACTTTTTCTTTTTGTTGTAGAATAGTTTCAGAGTTTTCCATACAAATATCACACTCTTCATTATATTTGTGTTTATCTAAATGGTCTTTTCTCTCATATAAAGAATCTTTTTTAATATTGATTTTTTCAATTGTAGATTCAGTATCTCTCAATTTATCCTCTGCTATTTTTAAATTACCAATACCATTTTCTAATTCTTCTTCATCAAATTTATCAACGATTTCATCTAAAGTGATTTGTAATTCTTCTCTATGGGTAATTCTATCTTGTGTAGATTTTTTATCCGATTCAATTGTATCTCGTTTCGTTTCGAGTAATTTTAATCGTTTTTCAAGTTCTTCAATAGATACTCCACTATCTGCATTTAACTTTACAATCTTTTCATTTAGAGATATAATCTTTTTATTTAAAACTTCTTCTTCATCTCGAAGAGCTTTTTGGTTCATCTCATAAAGTTTGTACTCGTTTTTATTTGATTTTAAATCAGTGTCGATTTCCGCCAATTTTGTCGTAAAATCATCGGACTTGAATTTTCTGATAAGTGTTGCATTATCTCTATTCTCATCAGCTGCCTTCTGATATAGTTTATCAAAGATGTTTACACCAATGAATTGAGAAAGTATTTCTTTTCTTTCTGATTGTGATTTATCTATAAAGAGTGCATTGTTTCCTTGTAGGGATAGTGCAGTTAGAACGAAATCCTCGAACTTACCTAAGTACTTTTCAATCTCTTTGTTTGTATCTTTTCGTTGTTCACCATTAAGTGATTCTATAACTCCATTGTTATCTCTCCAAAAATCTACATCTACTTTTACTGATGTTGCTTTTCTAACATATTTGGCTCTTCTTTCAATATAGTAGTTAATACCATCTATCTCGAAGTTGAACTTACAATAGAAGTTTGTCTTACGGTTATTAATGATGTTTTTAGAGATGTTTGTACGAGAAGTCTTATCGTAGATACAAAATGATAATGCATCGAAGAGGGAGGATTTACCTGAAGCATTAGGAGCAAAGATACCAACGATACCTTGTGCTTTATCAAACCTTACTTTATTATCCTCACCATACGAGAACATATTAGAAAACTGAAACTCTTTCGGTGTCCATAATATATTACCCATTTGACCAGATTCATCTATATGTGAATTCAATTCTGAGTTTATTTCTGCTATCCTATCTAATTCATCATCTTCTAAAAGATATTGTCTTTCTAAGTAATCTCGTATGAGTTGGTTTTGGAATGTTTCATTTTTAACATCACCAACTATATTTTTGTTTACCTTTTGATTTGTTTTTAATTGTCCGATTGTATCGGTTCTAGTTACAGTAACTTCAGCAACTTTGAATAACTTCTTTAGTTCAGTTATTCTTCTTTTCATATCAGAAGCTTCTGTTCTTGTAAATCGTAATCTTAATCTTGGATACTTTGGAAGTTTAGTACCAACTTCATCATATACCCATTGAGGTATCTTACCATCAACTACATCTACTGTTAGAAATCCATAATCATTATGTAGATGATGTTCTGTAAAAGTTCTTGTAGGAATATCCCAAAGTAGATATCCATGATTTTCTAGTAACTCACCATGATTCTGTTGAACCATAGAACCAGCATATGCAATATGTTCATACCCTTCACCAAAAGTTTGTCTTTTGTGAATATCACCCAACATGGCCATATCGAATCCATCAAACATATCTACTTGAAATGAGTTTGAAGAAACGGTATAGCCGATATCTGTTTGAGCTTTGTTTACCGGTCCATGAAAAAGACAGATTGTATTTTCTCCATCAATGGTATTTCCTTTAGGCCAATTCTCCTTGTTATCCAATATAGAATAGACAACAAAAGTAAGATTGTGGATATTGTAAACACCAGTATCACGAAGATAATGAATTCTATCGTTTCCAAGATTTTGGATAATAGGTGTGAGTACATCGAGTCTGTGTGAATTATTTAAGTTACAATCATGGTTACCTGTGATTAATACAGTTTCTCTTAACTTAGCACACTCTGTAAGAAACCAACTTATTTCGTGTACGAGTTCTGGTGACATCTCAGTTTTTGCGTGAGCAATATCACCAGCAATATAGATTAGAGAATCCTCTATATTGTCTTGTTTAACTTGTTTTAAGAATTTTTTGAATACTAATCTGTATTCCTTGTGCCTTTGGAGATTTCTAATATGTAAATCTGCCAAATGGTAAACCTTATTTATTATCATAAACCTTTTAACTTTTGTGATATAATATCACCGAATCCTGTTTTCTTAGATTCTTTTAATTTATTATTTACTTCTGTGAACCCCATTTCAGATGCATCTTTATCTGTGGGTTTAATATTTTTTGTAGTGATTCCTTGATTTTGGAATTGCATAGTATAATGTAACGCTTGTTCTTGAGCATCTTCATCTAATAAGATGTTTATAGAAGATACTCCATTTTTAAATATAGCATCATTTAATTTTTTAGGAACAAACTTACCCAATATAGGAATAGAATTTCTTTTAACTGCCATTGCATCAAATACACCCTCTACTAAGGTAATTGGCTCATTCCAATTTATTTGATTTTCAAACATTATAACATTTTTTGAAACTGGTGGATTTTTATATTTAAACTTTTCCTCAGAATGTACAGACCTCGCGATGAAGTAATTGAGTCTATTATCCAAATCATAGGAAGGAATAATAATCCTATTAGAATACATACCACCATCACAATACCCAATATTATATTTAGTAATATCTTCTTTAGTAATACCTCTATCTTCAGCATACTTAAGAGCCTTTCTGTACACAGGATTTATTTTACCCTTTGGTACTTTTAGTAATGATTTAAATTCACTTGGTAATCGTAACTCTACCTTTTCATCTTCAGTATCTTTACTATAAACTACATAATCATCTCCATAGATTTCGTACAATTTCTTTAATTTACGAGAATCTACATGAAGTCTCTTAAGTAATCTTTGTATTTTTCTTCCTTTTGCATCACAAACCCAACAATGCCAATATTGTGTTTTTAAGTTAACTTGTAACTTTTTCTTGTGATGATGACAAAATGGACAATAGTGTGCCTGTTCATCATTTTTCATAGATGTACCAGGCCCCAAAACATCATTTAATATATTAATAACTTCTTGTTTCTCGTGATGTGAGAGCATAATTACACTTTTAACAATACAAATATACGAAATTATTCCGTAATTTCCAAGTCTTTTCTAAAAAACTTTCCTAATAGGTTATCATTTAGAGATAATTTATCAGCAAGTACGTTATGAGAAAACTGTTCCTGTAACTCATAATATGTTAATGCCTTCTTAGTTTTACAAAATCTAAGTATCCTTAGTTCTAATCTATCATTTATTTCTCCTCTAGGTTCTTGTTCCATAGATAAAGTGTTCGAATGAAACCATAATTGTACTGAGGCATTTGATGAACGATAATCTTGCCACTTAGATTCTTTTATCACCTTTCTTTTTCTTTTGTAACCTTTTAATGGTGGTAAAGTTCTATGTGAATATAAGGATTTTTTTCCTATATAATATTGACCAGTTTGGCCATTTGTAATCTTGTATATAAATCCGATAGTCCCCTCGGGCATATCTGATATTTCTGTTATTGGTCTTCCGTTAAAATTCCATCCCATAGTTAAAAATATTGAAATCATTATAATACCTCTCTCTCACCCACTCCTTCATCCACTCTTCAGAATAATAATATTTGTAATATTTTTCCTGGTTTAAGTTTGGATGATTGTTGTGTATTGGATTATTATTTAGATGTGGTAACTTTTCTTTATAATTAAGTTTTTTAAATAACACAGCGGTATCTTCTAATAAGTTTTCATATCTTCCTATAAAAGATACTTCTTTAGTATTTGTTTTTCCTTCGTTAATATAATAACTTTGAGGTATAATCCATGTATCGTTTTGATTTATTGTTTCAGTAAACTCACGAAAATTACTTGAATAAATACCTTTTCTAACTCCATGTTGCCATGCAGACATCAATCGTGTAAAAGGATTCCTTACTATTGTAAATATAAAATATTCATTATCTGGAACTGCACGTATAGAATCATGTGAAGTATATATTTCCACAGATTCCTTAGTTAGTAATACTTTGTTAATTGATGTTCCTCCGGTTTTAGGGACATGAATAAATGCCCATTTTTCAGAGTGATTTAGAAGTAAACTCAAAATTAATTGATTTAAGTTATTTTATTGTATCTGAGTACTTTTTCAGATTCAATTTACCACCTCTTGCTTGTGCAAGTGCCTTATTATCTTTGTGTAATTTGTTTTGATTATCAGCAGATATCGGTGTTTTATCTTTTCCTTTGTCCGCAAGTTTTGCGAATTCGGACTTGTTGTATAAATCTTGTATTGATGCCATATGAGTATCTCCTTGTTATTATATAAATATAGATTAAGTATCGAAACGAACAATAAAGTTCATATCATAATCTGGTAAATTCTTTATTGGTTTAGGTAATTTAGCAACCGCAATCATATTATTATCATCATCATATAAACCAATTGTTGTAATAAATGGTGCTAAATAAGAACCAGTTGGGTCTATTGATGCAGATGTATGATAATCATCCCAACTACCACTTACTGATGGTAGATGTGAACCTGTTATTGATGATTTTAATTTTATATCCCCTACCTCTTTAATCTTAACAGTTTCCGCTGGTTTAACATTTGGTATAGCTGTTGTTGTAAAATCATATGAGTTTGTTAATACAACATCTACAGCAGATGGACTTTGTGAAGTGTTAAATTCACCAGCCTTAGAACTTACTAAAACTTCTGTTTCGTAAATTGTTTTAGTACTTCTATATTCTAATGAATAACTTGTAATTAATTCAGTTAAAACTATCAAACCATCTTCATAGAAAATATTACCAAATTGAGAAGCATCGATTGATAGTCCATCGAAATCTAATACTTCAGATACTTTCATTAATCCTGCTTGTAAATCAAATGAAACTATATTTACTACATCTGTATCTGTACCAAAGGTTACTGTCATTTCACCTGATTCTAAATCGGTTGGAGAACTAGGGTGTATTGTTCCAGTAAATACCTCACCATCGTTATCACTTATAGTAATTTGACCTAATTCAAAATCAATACTTGTAAGAGTATATTCAGGAACACTTGAAAATATATTACCACTACCATCATCACTATAAATACTATCATTATCGTGATTTACTATTTGAACTGATTTAGATTTTATAGCTTCACCATATAATTCTTGAGGAACTGCAATGGTATAAATAGTATTAGATATCTTTCTTTCTGCACCAAGATTAGATAAATCAGAAACTCTACCAAATAAAGTAATGGCAGTTGCATCTGAATTATAAAATTTAGAATTTATGGAATTCCAAAGAGAATAATTATCACTTCCATAACTATTTGAAGCAGATACAACAGCATAATCAGAATTACTTAAAGACCATTCTTTATAGACCTTAAAGTTTCTTTTACTTATATTCGATTTTGGTATAGTTTTTAACATACAAAGGTTTCTCCTCTATATAAATATATTGAAATAAAAAACCCCACTCGTGGTGGGGTTATTTAAAATTATAAGTTTATAGATTAGAAATCAAGTTTTACTTTGATTAATACTTCCTTATCAAATGATTTTGGAACTGGTTGTGATGTTTTAGCCACCGCAATAAGTTCGTTAGCATCACTATATAATCCAACTGTTGTAATAAATGTTCTTGGGTCTTTTTCAAAAGTTGATTCTGCAAAAGAATTATCTGAACCAGTTACGAATGTTGGGTTATTAGAATAATTATATTCTCTGTTTGTTGCTCTTACGAAGTAATGTGAAGTAGAAACGTTTTCTGTTCTTCTTGCTTCAAAATCATTACCACCTTTAATTGCATTGTGTAATAAGAAATGATTTTTAGCTTCTGCATTTACTGCCAAAGAAACTGATGCATTATCTGCATTATTTTTATCAATTGATGTTCCTATTAAACTATGAACAGCAGTTGGGTTAAGAACAACTAATCCTTGTTCTGGATAGAATAAACCTAAACCTTGACCATTTGAAGCCGTAAGTGAGTTTACAGTTGCTGCATTTTCTGTTCCTAAATTAAGTGAACCACTACCTACATTAAATACTCTTCCTGCCTTTCCAACAGTATCATCAAATTTCTTACCACTATCATCAATTAATGTAGAGATTCCAGCAGAACCACTAAGTTTTAATGACCAGTTTCCTGCATCCATTTTCTCTTTGTAACGGGCACGAGCTACATTGATTACATAGATACTATCGGAATCGTGTGTTCCAGCTGCAGATGAAGAAAAGAATGTAAATTTACTATCATCTTGGTCTAAAAGAATTGATTTGTATTGAGCATAAGTTGCTTTAGATGCTAATGTAGATGAATCAGAGTTTGCTAATGATATAGAACCCTTTCCTTCTCTGTGTCCATAAGCAACTGCATATTGTATTGCTGCTGATGAATCAGATGATGGATTTTTATCATATACATTTAAGTAATAGTTTGAACTTGCTGCTGATGCCTGAGTTGATGAAGTAAAGAAAGTATTTAAACTTCCAGTATCTCCACTCCAAAGACCAGTAGTAACAACTTCTACTTTACCTGTAATTTGGTCGAATTCTCCAAATCTCTTATAGATACCATTGGTGATTTGTCCACCACTTGCACCTAATTTATCACCACCACTTAAGTATTGGTTAATGATTTCTGTTAATTGTTCAGAAGTAAGGTTACCTTGATTACCGGATAAATAATTCGATAATTCTGCTGATAAATTTACTCCTGCTTGTCCGTTTATTTGTGCCATTTTATTTTCCCCTTATTAACTAGATACATATGTTACTGTTACAGGAATAGTTTGTGAACCACCTGTTTCGTTACCATATACTGTAATTGTTGATTTAATTGTTGCCGTTATATTAGGATTAGGAATAAACGTAAATGTTAATCCTGTTTCAATTGCAGCGGTTGTTGTAATTTCATCACCTAGGAATGAAGGTACTGTTCCTGCTGAGTTTGATAATCCTGTACCAACGATTGAACCAGCATTCTTGTTAGAAAGAATGATAGTATATCCACTCTGAGTGTTACCACTTGGTGAAGTTGTTGGTGTAAGTGAAACCTGTCCACTTTCTTGGTTTACTGATATTGAAGGGATACCAAATTCTACTTTAGGAATTTTAGTTGTTCCTTTTGGTAAAGTTACTAATTTATATCTTAGTACTTGTGTTTCATCTGGTGATGCTTCAGTAATCGGAATTGCTTTAATTGCCGAATCATAATAAGCACTACCTTTTGGATGTGCTGGTTCATAAAGGGTATAATCTACCTCGTCATCGCCTAATGCGAACTTGGTAATGTTTAAACCTTGTCCAGCTGCTAATTTCTCCCTACCCTTCTTTGTAAGAATAGCATCTACTGTGATTTCGGTATTATCTAAATAAGCCATAATTTAAATTCCTTGTTGTTGTAATGTTGTTATTCAATATATAAATATAACTAAATTATAAAATCGGTTATTCTACTTCTAAAATCGGTTCTCCACTTCCTCTACCACTATCAGAAACTTTTAATGTATTCGGATTAGTTGTAAATGAAACAACAGGTGAACCACCATCTATTGTAGTTGCACTTGTTTGTTTTGAACCATTAAAAAATGAATTTTCCATACCACTTGTCAAATCTCCTGTGTTTCTATAATGTGTTGGGAAATATCCATTTAATGGAGTAACTGCTACCACATCTCCACTTACAGTTGGGTCTGATGATTCATTTCCATCAGAACCAGTAAATGGTAAAATATTTACTTTATATCTATGTTGTGTTGTTGATACAAATTGTCTTCCTTTTGAAGAATCATTTGAATCTATATTTTCTGGTATATCAATACTATATTGTTCTTTTAATAAATGTACTTTAACTCTATCTTTTATAATATTACCATTTACTAATCGTGAACGAATAGAAACAGAACCATCTCCAAATAAACCAAATCCAGCAACAGATAGTGAATCCATTTCCATTCCAATTTGTTGATAAGCCGTTGAATCATACTGTCCTTGTACTGAGCCTGTTATCTGTGCATTAATGTTTATTTCAATTCCTCCCATAGTAGAACCTGAATTTATTGTCATAAATCCTTTTTGTTCTCCATCATCGGTAAATGAATATACACCAGTTAATCCTTGATTTTCTGCTACTAAATTTAAATCATTTTCTGCATTTATACTACCTGAATATTGTGGATTAGTTCCATATAAATTTACATCTTCATCTACATCTAAACTCGCAGAATATTGTGGATTAGTTCCTCCTATTTTTACATCATCTTTTATTTTAATAGAAGTTTCATGATAATTTTCATCACCACTTGGTTTTTTCCATTGTGTTTTACTTCTTTCAAGAATATGTGGTTCTATTAATAATCCACTAGAAACTTTGGCTCTAGCAGGTACTAATGATTCCAATACATCGAATAATGATTTATCAATATATCTTACAAGTTGTATATACTCATAAATGTTTAGTGAATATCTATCAAAATAATAATTTCTTAAATCTTTTAATTTTTTATATTCACCCAAGTATTCATCTCGTGGGTCTCCAATATAGTTATCAATATTGAAATCACCAAGTGAACGCAATATATCCATATTTATTTCTTTTGTTGGAGAAAAGAAGAATCCTAGTTTATTTGAATCTATTGGTGCTTGGTCAAATGATTTCTTAGTTGCTCTAGTTTTGTAATTTAAATCAGATACTAATGTTTGTGTTTCAAATCTAACTTTATTTCCAACACTAAATCCACTTGATGGAACAGTAGCGGTTACATCTCTATCATATGGAGTGTATTGATAAGGATACGATGCTTGATTAGTAAATCCACTTGCAACCGATGATGTTGCATATGTTCTTATTAAAGAAACATTTTTTATATCAACATCTCCACTTGTGTGTCTGTTTTTTGGATATTCAAAATCATTTCTAAATATCAAATCTTCAGTAGATGATGATACATGATTACCATCAATTGCATCAGGTAATAAAGCATGATTATCAATTCTCGATGAAGATAATGGAGTTTTCCATAATCTAAATTCATCAAAGTTGCCATTAAAAGAAGTTGAACCAATTTTTATTTCACTACCACTTGTCCACGCTTTTGTAGAGTTAAGTGTTGTACTTAAATCTGTTCTCAATCTTTCTTGGAATCCTTCTTTAACATATAAGTTAAATGAATCTCCCCCAGTACTACCAGATGTTCTTGTTATTGCAAGGTTTACATAATCTCCATTGAATAATGGGAATGTATCAGTAGAACTAGAAGCACTACCCACAATAAGTTGTGCTTTGGCAAGTGAACCAGTATCTTTAAGAATATTAACTGACCATTGTGAACCACTTATTATTTGCTGGTTTTGTTTTGTTGTTGTACTAATTCTAAATTCTACTGTATTTGGAAATTGTGAATTACCACTATATTGTTTCCATGGTACAGTTATAGCAGCTGCTCCACTTAAGTTTATTGATGCCGTTCTATCTTCAAATGTAAATTTACTTGTACCACTTTGAGTTGGGTCTTTTGGCCCACCAAATTCCATTATTGTTAATAAGGATGCTGGTACTCCATAACAACTTAATGCAGCATGTACAGCTCTTTTAGTACCTTTATTTTTATATAAGTAAGGTAAGTTATTTAGTAATCTTCTCCATACTTCATTTTGTCTATCCTTACCACTCATTGATGATACTGTTGTACCATCTGAATGTTTACCAAATGCATATTCCCACAAGAATTGTGATTGTACTCCCATATCAGCATCCCAACCAAGAGATTCCAACATATGATATACAAGTTCACTTGATATACCAATTTCTTTTTTGTGTTCTGTTTTTTTAGATTGAGATACTCCTCTGATATAAGTCCATATTGTATCAAAGTGTTGTCCAATCATATCAAAGAAAAGAACATATTCACTATTTTTAAAATCATCAGTAACATGAGCAGGTAGGTTATAACTCAATCGTGATGTATTCTGTTTATCAAATTCATGTGCACTAATAACCGCACTATCGTACCAACTTGTTACTATAGCATCACTAGATGTTATTGCAGTTCCATTTACATTAAAAGGATATGTCCATGAATTTGCATCATTTGTTGTAAACTCAGATGATGAAGTGAATAAGAATTTTTCAAATGAATCAAATCCTCTTTTTGTTTCATTTATTTTATTTAATTGAGAATTTGCTTCATTTAATACAGATAACGAACCTGTCCATCCTGCAATACCTGAACCTGATGTTAGTTGATTATATCTATATTCATAATTTTGAATTAATTTTACTTTATAAACAAAGTTTTCTACTCTTTCCTCAGCAGATGAGTATTTTACAAAATCTTTCCAATTATATTCTTGTATTCCTGTTTCTTTGATTATATTTCCTGAACCAGAGTACTCTTCAAAAAGGTCTGTTGAACTAGATACAAATGAAATATCAAGTTTATCTTGTGTAAAGTTAGAAGAAGATACAAATTGATTAACCAAATCACTAGATGTAGTTGAACCACTTGTAATTAAATCATCAAGAATTTGATATCCAATATCATCACTTACATCTAAATCAAAATTAGGAGTAAGTGGATTACATACTTGTATAGAATTATCTACAATAGTAATCTGGTCTATAATTGGTATAGATTGTATTTTAGAAAGCCAAATAGAATCATTTACATTAACTGTTTTATCTAATGGTTCATATAATTTTAATACTACTGTTTTTTCTGTTGATACCTTAACATCTTTATTAATATCTTCCTGATATTCGTATTTAGAAAAAGTTTCTTCATCAATTCCCCAAGTTGAAACTAGTTCATTATTACCATTTCCTAAATGTAAGTAATGAGTTAAGAATTTAGATTCATCTGATTTAAGGGAATCAACATCTACATCAGCTAAAAAGGCTTTTCTTAAATCAGCAATCAATGTACCTCTTCTAAGTTTTAAGTCTCCTTTATCAAAAGTAATATTTATTTTTTCATACTTACCTTCTGTTACTTCATTACCTTCAAGGTTAGTTGGAATAAGTACTAAACTGAATTGTACTTTATCTATATTCTCTTGTGGTTTATTTTTTAATTTATTTAATACATCACCTACCTTAAACTCTGCTATTCCTGATGGTTCAAATTGTCCTAATAAGTTTGAATCTTCTTTTTTATCAATATAAATCTTAACAAAGTTAGTGTTTACTGATTGCCAAGATATTTTGAAAGGAACATCATATTCTTTAAAATCAGCTCCCTTTATATTTTGTGGGTAGTTAATATTTGTAATATCTGGTCCTTCTAATACTTCTTCACTAAATACATTTATTGTAATTTTAGCATATTCACCAGTTCCACCCTTTTCAGATATAGGTTGTAGATATAGTTCATATAATCCCAATCCATTTATAAAATCTTCTTTATTTAAAACAACCGAACCTGATTTATCGATTCTTCTTTCTGTTTTTCCTAAAGTAAATCCAACATAATCAGCATATGCCGTTGAGTATGGAACTTTTAAGCTAATACCAGCCGCAATATTATATTTAAGATTAGTTAAATCAACTTTAATAAGTGGAGTACCATCTTGAGCTACATCTACGATTGGTTTTGATTCTATAAATACTTTAGTTAAACCAGAAGTTAGTGGTATCTTAGTATCGTATGTTGTTAAAGTTCTAGCGTCTTTTCTATCAGGATAAGTTATAGTATATGATATTCTATGTTTTGTTACATCTCCTTTATGAAATAATTCAATATAAGAAGTTGCATTTTCAAACCCATCAGTACCAGGTTGTCTTAATTTTAGTAAATCATCTTCTTCAAGAAGACCTTCAGTTCCCCAAGAGGTTCTAAAACCAACAAGACCATTGAATGCAATATCTGCTTCCATTTCTATATCAATAGGTGTTGGGTCAGGTATTACAACTACATTTTTAAATTGAAAATCTAAATTAGCAGCAAATACTTTTTGTGAAACAACTAGATTTTCAACTGGTTTGGTTGATGGTTGTTCAACCCACCTACCATCTATTCTTTTTTCTATTAAAAATTCGTAAAAACTAAACTTAGTACTACCAAATGAAAATCTTGGTAGTGGTTTTGGTTGTGGTTTTATAAATGGTTTTGTAAATCCAAGAAATAAATCATCTCCTCTAACTGCAAGTTCTTCACGCCCATCAAATCTAAAATTAGTATTAAATTGTGGTTTTATTTGGTCAAACTTTAAATAATCTTTAGTAATAGGAACATAGTCTAGTTGAACATCTTCAGGTACTAGTGGTTTTATTTCTTTAACTATACTATTTAATTTAGAAGTAATTCTATATGAATCATCTGATATTTGTTCACCTCTTTTTACAGTAACTATTACTGGTTTAATACATTCTTTTGCATTTAAGGATATTTTTTTAGATGAAGAATTAAATTCTGTATTTTTTGAATTAAAAAGAACATCAAATCCTTTTTTATTAGAAGATGTACTTAATAATATAGTTGCATTTTGGGTTTTTATTGGCGGTTCATATTTACATACAGAATTATTAGCAGTAGTTGCTCGTGGATTGTAGTTAATCGCAGTTCTATCCATACACCCACTAATAATAGGAATATCTTTAGTAGGAGAACCTACTCCACCACCTCCACCAGAATCTAAATTATCAGACAGAACATCATCGACAATATCATTTTGTCCTCCAAATCCTAAATCTGAATTTGGATTATATTGTTCATCGAACTGAAATATTTTCCTTTTAATCGCCATGTTTATAAATATCCTACCCTACTTTTTATCTGTATTGTTCTATGTTTAAATTTTCTCTATCTATTACTACATCATCTTGACCAGGAGTTGGTATATTTCTACCACCACCTCCACCTCCACTACTATTAGTGGTATTAGTTGATGTTGTATTAGGTGATGATGTACTTCCACATACACCCCTTCTTGTTATTTTTAATCCTGATATTTGTGTTACTGTTCCTTCTTGAGCACAAACTATAATACTATCGCCAGGTAAAAGTGCAGGAAACTGTACAAGTTGTCCTACTTGATTTTTATATGTTGAAGTTATTGTTTGGCCTGTTCCTCCTCGACCAGATGCTAGTTCAAAATTTGATATCAAACTAGTATATCCATATTCTGAAGAACCCTGTCCTCTAAAAGATTGATTCTCTATGAGGTTAGGTCTGATAAATGAACTTTCTCCTGAATTACTTATATTGGTTATACTATATTCTACTAAAGAAGGAGAAGTATCTATTTCTCTTATTTTTGGAACTTCTCTAACATCATCATTTAGTCCAAATTTTATTTGTCCTACATCGTGTGTAATTTCAAATGAATCAAATTCTACTCCTGATTGTGTACCTGCACTTACTCCATTTAATTTCCACTTTATACTAGCGGTAGAAGACCAAACATAATAAGTTTTAGTTACACTCTGAATAATTTCTTCATATCTACAACTACCATCACTTTCGGTAGCCAGACTATTATAATTTATTGCAGATGGGTCTGTACATCCTAATATAACAGGCTCTTCTTCTTTATATCTACATGAACCATCTTCTGTATTGGCAGATGGATTAAAGTTTTCTGCAGATGGGTCTGTACATCCTTTTACTTCAGCATCAATTGAATCTGGTTCTGTTGCAGAATATATAGAATTAGATGTACTTGATTTTAATATATTTTTTAAAGCATCTATTGTTATCTGTTCTTCTTTAGAAAGAATATTATCTTTCTGTATATCTCGTTTTGGTAAATAATATTCTAAAGAATTTATTAATGCAGTTTCTGCAATTCTTTTTATTTCATCTACTGATAATTCAACACAATCTAATTTTTCTTCAGAAGGCTTTCCATAGTTAGTTGAACTAATACTCCAATTTAATCCTTGTACAAAATACTTAAGAGATTCAATCCATTTATCTTTTACTTTTAATACAAATTCATCAAAGTTAGATATTTTAAATTCTTTCTTAATTAAGTTAATATATTTTGTACCATCTGTTTCTTTTCCTTTAGATAGTAAAATATATTGTTTTATTTTTTCTACACTACATGAATCAACATATTCTTGTATAGTATAAATTACATCATCTCTAAATGAAGATTCATTGGTAAAAATAGAATATCTTTTTTCTAAATCCTCATTTAATGAATCTCTTCTAATTGGTAAAATTCTAACTTCTGTTCTCGATGGTGAAATTTCATGTATCCACATTTTATTAGATTCAACTTCCTCAGTACCAACTCTTCTGTTTAATAAAGTTATTTGTGTTTTAAAACTACCATTTGAATATCCAGCATCTTTAATTAATCTTTCTAAGTCAACTACGAATTCTTGTGAATCTTTTGTATTCTTAGTAAAAGAATTAGTTGGTAAAGTTAAAAAATATTCTTTTGATTTTTCATCATCTAAATATATGTATCTTACTAACTTACCAGTATCACCTTGTGGCAATTGATTATTGTTTATATCATATAGTATAAATTCAATTACATCAGCACACCCCAACCCAAAGTTAGATTTAGATATTTCTTTTTCAAATACCTTTCTATCTTCGGAATCAACTAAGTATCCTTTCCTATCTACAATATTTTTAAAATCTTTTATTGCCATAATTTATTAATTACCTTTTCCACCACTTCTTAATTTTCTATAAAATCTTCCTAACATATCAAACGTTGTTCCATCTATCTTTAGAGTAATTTTATCATTGAATTTTTTTCTTCTTCCTTTTGGTGAAGATACCTTTCTAACTTTAGTTGCAGTTAATGTTACTTTACCAGGAGTACTACCACTTCTTGCTGGTATTGTTCCTGACATTTTACTAAAACCAATCCATGGGTCATCATGTCCACCGGCATCAGCTACAACAGTAAAAGAATATGATACTTCTTTTTCATCATTGAAGTTGAAAAGTTCTAAATCATTACCATTCGCCCAACCACAACTTTTTCTATTTGACCTAAAGTAGAATGTTCTTCCGTCATCAAGTTTTTCTTGGTCTCTAACATTATTTTCTGGTATCTTCCACGCATAATCACCTTCTTGTTTATATGAATTAGGAGGTCCACTTAATGAACGTAATATAGCAGTTTCTTCTTGTTGTGCCTCTTCAGCCGCTTCTGCCGCTTGTAAACTTTCTACTATTCCTTTTTGAGCTTCAAGTAATTCCTTCAAGGTATATTTTTGAGCTTGTAAACCTCTAACTTGTGCAGCCAAAGAAACTCTTTCAATACCCTCTTTCGTACCTTTTATAATTGCAGTTGAAAAATCTCCAAGTAAATCTGAATATCTTGCATTTGTTTGAGCTGCTTCATTTTCTGCCGCAGATTGTTGTAATTTCGCAGAATCCAATTCTTCTAATGCCAAATCTAATTGAGATTTAAGGCTTTCTATTTCAGATTCTAATGTTGATATTTGTAAATTTAATTCTCGTATTTCATCTTGAGCTGCATCATATTTTTCTTGTAAATTATCATATCTTGATTTTAAGATATAATCTTTTTTATTTAATTTACGTTTTTTTATTAACTCATCTACCTTTACATCAATTGCCTTTTTTAATTCCTCTTCATTATATTTAGGTTTTACTAAATCAGCTGATGTTTCTCCTCCATATGATTCTTGCTCTACTTTTATAGGAATTTGCTGTTCGTTTAATTCTTCTTTTAACTTAGGGGATATTGGTTTGGATTTTTTTATCGGCTTAGTTCCAAATGGAACTTCTTTTTTCTTTTCATCAGGTCTGATTTCTTTACCATCTATTTTATTGACAAGAATATGTCCTTTCGTATCTCTACGAACTGCCTTTGAACCCTTTTTGACAAGTTCATCAATTCTAAATTTATCCTTTAAAGCCATCTCTTTACTTTTCTACTGTAAATGTTAAATCTTTATCACTAAAATATTCTACCACTCCACTTCTTACAGTTTTTATTTCAATATAGTAATCTCTATTATATTCAAAGTTATTTAAATTTAATTTAAAATAGTTACCGATTGCATCACAACTAACCTTTGTATAGTTATCGTTAAATGGTACTACTACTTCACCTGTTACTATATCTTTAATTTGATAATAAGTGGTTGATGGTAAATACTTTACATCAGTATAAGCATACTCGTTGGTGTAGGTTTTAAGAGGATATTTCTCTCTTCCAAAAACTCTAATTGTAGGTTTACTTCCTCTTTTATATACTGTTTTTAGTCTTTTAAATGTTACATGAATATCATCGGCAGTTAATGCACTAAGAGAACCAGTTATAAATGATGAATCATCCCAACCAATTCGTAACTTAGGTTGGTATATAGTATTTGTTTCTTTTGAAAAGAATTTTAATTGGCCATAATCAACTGTATCATTTTCTTTAACCGAATCGTGTTTTAGAATCCAACCTTGATTTGGTATAGTACCAGCAATCCAAGAAGTAATCGAAGGTAATACATTCATACTAATATCACTTGTTGAATATGAAAACTCTTGAGATGATGATGAGCCTGTGTACCAAGTTCCTCCCTTTCCATTAAACGAACCAGTCGTTCCACTTGCAAATCCATTTCCTAACCAATTAGTAGTTGTTGTTCTTTTGTTCCAACTACATCCATCAGTTGATATATCATCAAATCGTGTTCCGATTCCCACATCCCAAGATTGAGAAATAGGATATGCATAAATTGTATAATCAGTAGGAATTTCACTTCCTTCGCTTTCGTTAAGTATTAAATGAGCCGAACTCATTGTTACTTCACCACTTGCAATAGAAGCAGATAATGGAGTGGTATCTATTTTAATTAACGTATGAGCTACATCTTTTAAGTTACCATAATAAGTTTTAGATATTTCTAATATCTCATCCCTACCTGTATTTTGAGTAGGTTGTTGTAAATAAATTGTTGAATCTTTTGATGCTGTTACGAAATAATACATTATACAACCCTCCCTTTTATATCCTTGTTTGGAAATTTAATCTCAAACACAGAAGGGTCTACTGATGGATATACCATCTTACCTTTTGTTGCTTGTGATATATTATATGAATTTGTAGAGTAACTTCCATTACATTTATTAGTAATTTCACATTTAGGTACTGATTGTACTCCCTCTACTCCTGCCAATAATAATTCTATTTCAGATATATTAATTGCCATATTGAAAGTCCAATTATCGATATTAAAATATTCTTTAAGTTCACCTATACACTTAGTAAGAACTTCTCTTTTGTTATATCCACCATAAACTCTAATTTCAAAATCAACACCTATGTTGATTATATAACCATCTATAATATTAACACCATCGGTTAACATTCTGTATTCTCCTAGATATGTTTTTAAGTTTTGTTTGATTGCAGTATTACTTGTTAATCTTTCCAAATTCTTATTAGAATTATATCCAAGAATATATAAGTTAATTGCAAATGGATTGTTTTTTTCAGTTTGATTATTTGTTTTACTAGATAAAAACTTTTTTACTTCATTTTTTATTTCTTGTTGAGATAACTTTCTTTCTCCAAGTCCTGTTACTAAACTTGTAAACTCTTCCAATGAATCAGGATTAGATAATATTGATGTTGGTGAGTTATTATCAAGTTCTCCATCTGGTGCACAATATGCTTTTGCAATTCCACCAAATTTAGCTGGCATAGAAAGTGCTCTTACTTGATAATCTTTTCTTGTTACTGCTCTGTTTTGTGAACCAAAGTTTGCAAGTGAGTTTTCTCTAATTTCTTCAATCGTTTCTGCACCTCTACCACCTGTAGCAGGTACTTCGTTTTCTACAGCAACTGATTGTTTACCTTTATTATATAGTTTTAGTTCAGTTGGTGTAAACAATGTAGAATCATCATCATATTGAATTTGTGTAATACTAGTTAAATCTCCTTTTTTTACATTCGATTCAACTCCTCCTCCAATTAAGTATCTAACTGTTAGTGTTGTATTTGAAGGTGCTTGACCATATGATTTAGTTTTTAAGAAATTAGCTGGGTCAAATGAAGCTCCTAATTTATCTATTGATGATTGTAACCCTAACCCAACATTTTTAAAATTTGGTATTAGTGTTTCATCGTTTGTTGCAGTACCTCCACCAAATATAATTGTAGTTGTATTATCTGCATTTACTTGTGTTGTAAACCTTCTTGAAGTTTTTAATAATTTTAAAACACTTGGTACTGAAGCAGAATGTTGTTTTAAATCTTTATCATATTGTTCTGTATTTGGGTAATCAACATAAACCATCTCTTGTGCCAAATAAGGAACTTGATACCATTTGTTTCCATTAGAATCTCGTACATCAAATATATCTATTACATTTTTATCTGCAATTTGTATTTTTGAAAAATCTTGAGCTGAACCGAATTGTACTTCAACTTCTTTGATTCTAGCAGATATTGCATTAACTTTTTTCTTGATTAGATATTGAGCCGGCTCATTAGTACCATCAACTCTTCGATACACACTAACTTCTCTTTCACTATCATCATTGAAATCTATAGCTTCACTTGTTCTAAATGTTACTCCTTCTTTTGATTCGATTACCATTCCTTGTTTTATTCTTAACGCATATGAGTAATCAGGTTCAACTTTACCCTCACCAATAGATTTAGATGGTACAAGTTGATATATAGATAATTTAGTTAGTGCAGGATATGTTACCTTTGGTTGATATCCTAGGTATTTTGCTAATGCTAATACATTTTCTTCATCTTGAGCATATAACATCATTGATTCTTTCAATGTGTCATCTGTATAGTAAGATAGAGAATCTCCAATAAAAGATGCCATTTCAATGAACATCATACCAGGTGAAGATTCGTTAAAATCAGAATAAGTTTTTGGGAAGTATGATTTAGCATACTCAATAATATTATTTCTGAATTGAGAAAAATCTTTATTGAGATACTTTATATCCCTACCATTATTACTTTTAAAGTTTGCTGAATTTAATGCCATACGTTACCCCTCTACTGTGAATGTTACTTCTTGTGTTTCTATTTGATTACCTACTGTGAATGATAATTTAAGTTCTGCTGTGTTTTTATCTTTCATCTCATCTGTCATATTTACATCAATTTCTTCAATTGATATATAAGGTAACCAAAAGTTAACACTATTAGTAATAGTTTCTTTTAACCTTTCTTCAAAACTATCATCCATTTGTTCAAATAGTAATGATGATAATCCTGTTCCGAAGTTTGGTTGCATTACTCTTTCACCTTTTTTAGTTAATAGTAAATTTTTTAAATTAGATTTTGCTTGCTCGTATGATGAAAAGGCTGATTCAAAGAAACCAGTATTTCCATTTTTTACAGGCAAAGTAATTCCATATGCAAAATCATTAAATGATTTTGTATCCTTTACTACTTTTTTATCTAATATAAATGCCATTTTTTACCCCTTACCTTGTTTTAAATTTCTTTACAAGTGTAGAATTATCTCTATTTAATATTTTATCAAGACCAGGTAATCCTGTTCGTACACCAAGTCCTGTTTTATTTGGTTTTGTTGCAACATCACCATATCCCATTTTATGAGCCATCTGAGTTTTTAATCCTCCAACTCCAGCTCCAGCTCCTAAAGAAGTAAACTCAACAGTTTTATCCATACTCTCTTGGATTGGTTGTTGTTGTGGTAGATTATCTAATACTGATTTACCTCCACCTGGTGTTGAGCTTCTTTGTTCTTTTGAAAAAGGCTTTGTATTATTTAAAACTTCATTCAATATAGGATTGTTTGAAAGTTTTTTTGTTGGTGTTTGTCTTTGTTCCTCAAGTGCAAGTTCTGCTTGTTCAAATGGGTCTATTACATCCTCTTGAACTACCTGCGGAGAGGGAACGCTGACTACACCTCCCTTCACCTCTGCTAATCTTTTATTTACTTCCTCTTCCAATATCTTTGGAAAAGTTTTAGATAAAAAACGTTCTTGTTGTTTGGCAGTTTCTACCTCAACAAGAGTCTTTATTACTTTTATTAATTGTTTGTTGTTCATTTTAAAATCTATTGTTCTTAATATAAATATATCTTCTTTAATTTTATGGTATTGTCCAACCTGTCCAAAATAGTACTCCAGGTGCTGGTGGAACTAGTGGAAACCCAGGATATAGTGAAATTGTTATATACATTCCTTGTATTGTAGTAGAATGTATTTGTAAACTAGCAACTAATCTATCTAAAAAAAGATTAGTATTATCAGTTGGCATCAATGGCCCTACCGGTGCCCAAGTTCCAGGTACAGTTGTAAATCCAGTTATAGTATAAAGATTTTGAAATGCTCCCATTGCTGGAATAATTGGTGGTGTATTTGATAATGTTGCTCCTGTCCAATATCCCAATACTCCTTTTCCTATATCATCTATAAATGTATGTAACCCACTTTTTTTTGATAAACTAATTTTACAAGCAATTTTAACCAATGTAAGCATTAGTGGTTTATTGGGTGTCATGATTGGTACTTGATTTGCGGTTTGAAGTCCTCTTCTAACACACATATCATATTCGTTAGTTAGTTTCTCTGCAAAATCATCTGAAGATTTTATACCTCCTTGATTCTTCATATAAAGAGACATATTATTTTTAAATATCTTCCAAGACATAACTACTCCGTATAATTAAGTGTAGAAAGTATAGTATCTAACTTAGATTTTATTTTGTTAAAATCACCTTTGTTATTTGGCCCTACTGCAGTTGGTCCTGATGGAGTTGAGAATACTTGTTTATTTATTGCATTAATTAGTTCTTCTAATAAATCAATTAAAGTTTGTCCTCTTGCAATTGGTTCTGTTGTTTCTTCTGTATTAAGATATATTTCTCCAGCTCCTCCAAGAATAAAAGTATTATTATCATTGGTAGTAATTCTAACATCTCCATTAAAATTCATAGATGCCCCATCATTACCATTATCAATACTAAATTTACCATCAGAAACAAACCCATAATTACCTTTAGAAAAGAAAATCATTTCTGATTCTTTGGATGATAATATAATTCTACCACTATTAATTAATATTTGGTCTCCTTTAAGTTCACTTGGATAATCATCAAATACTTCAGGAGTTGTTTCTAATGGAGTATCTGTTGTTCCAGGTGTAAAATCTGATAAGTATTCTCCACTTGTTATTGCAATTGTTGAACCATCATCTATAATATTTTCTTCTGTGATATCTCCTATCTTTAAATCATTTAAAGATTTAGAATCTTGTCTGTTTCTGATTATAATAGTTGGGGATAGAATATTATCCGAGTTATTATATCCACTAAAACGAATTGATTGCCCAAAACGAGATTGAAATAAATTATCTCCTTCGTATAGTTTTAATCTATTTACATTATTAATTTCAAAATAATCACCATACTTTGCTTCTGTTTTTGAATTAGATGTTGATTGAGCAGTACCTGTTTGTGATACACTTGAATATGAGGATGCTGTATTACCACTACTTTCATCATAACCATCAAATTGTTTTTTTCCTGCATTTTTAGATGCACTACCTTGGTTTAAAAACTTAACAGGTATTCTTCTATAATATCTACCTACAATTTCTATTGTTTCACCAACAATAGGTAAATCTAAGTTGGTTGAATTTTGTGGATAGTAAATTGGTAGTTTTTCTTCAGCCGTTACTTTATCACTCAAACGCCTTGCAATAACACACCCAACATTAAATAAATTCTTATCACCACTAAAAACTTCACTATGTCTATCTTCTACCGTATCTCTTAGTCTTGGATGTGTTTCATCTAATATCACACCAACTACAACAGCGGTATCTATTGAACTAACTCCCTTAGAATAGTTTGCAGAAGATGCAAGTGTTTGTTTAGATATTCTCTGGCTCATTAAGTTTTACCTTTTGTTTAAGTTCTTCTACTTCATTAGTGAGTTCATCAACTTTCACATCTTGCTCATCTGCTACTTGTGAAATAGTTTCATCTAATTGTTTTAATAATTGTTCCTTTTCTTCATCGGATAAAAAGCCAGTATCCCCTTCAGCTTTATGTTGTGCTCCAATTATTCTTTGTGCAATTGCTGCCATCTTGATTAGTGAATCATCGTTCTTAACTGATGTATCAACTAAATCTTTTATGATTGGCCCAATTACTGCCATATCCCCAGCATGCCTAATTACCTTTTTCATTTCAGCAATTAGCTCAGAGATTCTTTGTTTCTTGTTTTGTTGATTATCATAGATATCTTTAAACAATCCACTAAGGTTTTTACCAGGAAATAATTCAAAATCTGTACTCATGATTATACCATATTAGTTGTATATAAATATAGTAAACGAAAAAACCTCACTTTTTAGGGTGAGGTTTAATCTTTTAACGCGTTGAAGAATTAATATAATTCTTACTTTTTAATAATGTGGTAAAGTACAAAGGCACCAACTAGTCCTAATAGACCTTCAGCACTCAAACTTCCTAAAATAGCCATAATATTATCAACTACTGATACTTCTGGCCAAAATGGGATGTCCGCTCCTTTGAAGAGTACTTCAAATACTACTCCTAGAGCAATGATACTAATACCGATTTTTGTTAATTCGTCAGCCCAAGAGCCTATTTTTTTCAAAAATTCCATATGTTTCTCCTTTTGTTTTAATTAAATGTGAATAACTTTTCCATCTTGCAAAACTAGGGATATCCACAAATAACTATGATATATACTTGGTAAAAAATTATGATATATATTGAAACATCAATTAGAGAGGTATATTGGGGGTTTATATATTTATGTACAAAAAAACCCAACCGAAATTCGTTGGGTTTCTATTCTAGCCACTTTATTATACGACCAGAGTTCTTAGTAATAAATAGAGAGTTTTACAGTTAACGTATCTTTTTACGAACTACATAAGAACCAAGTATCAACACATCCATCTCACAATTTAAAAATGTTTTAATTGCATCTTCTGGTGTGAGAACCATTGTTTGGTCTTTTAAATTAAATGAAGTATTAATAACAATTGGAAATCCAATTAGTTTTTCTAGTTCACCGAGTATTTGATAAACATATCTAGCTCTTGTATTTGTTAGAGTCTGAACTCTTGATGATTTATCTACATGAGTTATAGATGGTAATTTATTTATAAATCTATCAACTACCTTTACTACTTGATTCATATATGGTATATCAGAATCATATTCAAAATAAGTAGTTAATGCTTCTCGTTTACATATAGGAGCAAAAGGTCTAAATCCTTCTCTTTTTTTAATTACTTTATTTAATCGAGATTTCATTTGAGGGTCACATGGATTTGCAAATATACAACGACTTCCCAATGCTCTAGCTCCAAATTCCATTCTCCCTTGAAACCATCCTATAATATTATTCTCAGATATAAGTTCAGCAGTGTAAGGTATTAGTATATCACTTGGTTTCCATTCATAGTAAACATCTAAGTGATAATCATTAAGTGCTTTTAACATATCTTGTTTACTATAATCAGGACCTAAATATGGATTAGTATTATCATGTCTATCAATATCAATACCTTTATAAAAACTTTCGAGAGCTACCCCAATTGAAGAACCAGCATCCGATGGAGCTGGTGGTATCCAAATATTTTGAAACTTTGTTTTTTCTTTTATCTTACCATTTGCAGTTCCATTATAAGCACATCCACCACTCAAACATAAGTTCGGTGTTTCTGTTATTCTGTATAATCTGTTTAATAATTTAAAGAAATATTTTTCATATTGAAATTGTACCGATGCAGCTAAATCTTTATAATCTTGTGTTAGTTCTTCTTCTGGTAATCTATTTGATATACCTAAATGTTCTGATAGTTTTTCATTAAACATATGGTCATCAGACCAATCATATTCAAAATAATCCATATTTAATTCATATCCACCATCTTTAGTAGAATAAATTATATCTTCAAATTTTAAATTATATTTTTCAGGATTACCATATGGAGCTAATCCCATAACTTTATACTCACCCTCGTTTGGTTTGAATCCTAAGAAAGCAGTAAATGAAGAATAAAACATTCCCAATGAATGTGGGAAATCTATACTTTGTAATTCTTTTATTTTATTCTTATCACCATAAGATAAAGAAGTTGTTTTCCACTCACCAACACCATCTACTGATAATATAGCTGATGTTTTAAATGGAGAAGTATAGTAGGTATATGATAGGTGAGAATCGTGATGATTACCAAAAATAACCTTAGTATTTTTACCTCTATACTTATCTATATTTTGATTTAATAAATTATAAGATTCGGTATTTCTGTTTATTATTTTTTTTCTATTAAAATATTGCCAAATACCACCTCTTTTTGTAGATTCTGTAATTCTGTCTAATTTTGTTATTGGGTTTTCATAAAAACATATTTCAGATATATCTTCTTTGGAAATACTAAATTTATCAAAAAACCAATTTAAGGTATTATGTGGAAATGAAGAATCGTGTTTTATACCTGTGAATCTTTCTTCCTCACAAGCAGCGATAACTTTACCATCTTTAACCAAAGAGGCAGCTGAATCGTGATATCCACAACTTATTCCTATAACATATTTTATTTTCATTCCTATAAATAATCAGTATCTATATATCTATCATCTTCCCAAAATGTTTCTTTCTTATCAACAATCAATTCTCCATGATGTAAATAATCGTTTAACATTTTTTTCTGATGCTTTTTCATTACATTTACAACTTTAGTAATATAATGAGTTTTACAATCAGTCATTTCTCTGATAAGTAGATATAAATGTTTTTTGTTAAAGTTTTCTATATGTTCACTTCTTCTAAATAATTCTAATATGGCATCTGCTATTTGTAAATCTCTTTTCTTTGTAAATACTGAATTTAAATTATTATCCCAATAAGTTAACATCATCTGCTTGAATTCCTTAAATTCATTATTTTCTTCAACTTCATTAAAATCATTTTCAGGATTCCATGTTTCTGGCATTTGTGAAAGAAGATTATTCTGTTTCCATCTTTTGTAGTTACCATTATTCTTTAAAATCAAATGGTTCTTTGCAATAATAGTGAAGTAAGAAAACGCTCTACCCTTTCCCTCTTTGAACATATGTATTTTTTCTACCATTGTAGAAACTACTTCTGTTTGGACATCTTTTTTCGGTACATCGAAATAAGTAAACTTGAATGTATTAAGAACATTTTCTGCAAGTTTTTCGAATGGATATTTGATTCTTTCTTCATATATTTTAGACCTTTCAATAGGGTCAGTTGAGTTATTATATTCTACTATAGCTTCTTGAGCAGGTGTTCCAAAGTATATCTTGGATTTTTTTCTTCTAGGTCTTGGCATATTATAATTCTCTATTTAAGGTTTCAACAATTTTTTTTAATTCTAAGAAGGTTACTCCTACTTCATCATCCTTTTCAAATACTTCTCTATTATCAAGTTCTCTCATTTTATCGAGAGCAGTTCCAACAGACTGTATGGTATCATTAGTAGTTTTAACTAATCTATCTTCGAGTTGTTCGTTTTGTTTTAATAGGTTTCGAACTCCTATTAGTAGTAGTATATTTATGACTACTGAAATTCCTATAATAATATTATAGGTAGTTAATAATTCTATCATGAATTTGGTTTTAATTTAATATCGTATCCACTAAATTGTTTCATATACGATGTGATTTTTGTTCCATTACCATCTCTAAAAACTTTTCCATTTTTAAAGTATCGTTTTACAGAACCCTGTCCTCCAAGATGTGCAGCTGCTAATATACCACTTTCTGTTATTAACATTCCATTAACAGTTTGTCCATCGAATACATCAATGTACTTTTGTAATTTTTCTTTGTTGTGTAGTAATAAAGCCATCATTGCTTCTTCTTGTAGTTGTGGGTTATTTAGAAATTCTTGTTTAGTTACTTTGAATCCTAATCCTTTTAAAGTACTTCTTCCAAATTGATACTTACCCATGTATCCCCATCGATTTACAACATCATATCTATTTGTTGATTCTCTATATCCAATAGCATCTAAGAATTTTTCTAATTGAAAATTATGATGTTCTATAATAGAATCACTTATACGTTGTTGTTCTTTGAGTTCTAATTCTCTTTCTTTTTCTAAATCAACTAACATAGTTTCTATGTTGTTTGATTTATCTTTTGTTACTGCGGAATCAATCATTCCAAACGATAGTAGTGAAACTACTAACGTAAATATTATCTGTCTTTTCATAAGGTCTCCCCTTTAATTAAACATATTATTCCACTAATATACGAAAAAAATTCCATATATCCAAGCAAAAAGTAATAAATTTTTAGGCTTCTCCTTGTGGGCCATAATACATCCCACTCATAACTTCTTCTTCAGTTGAAGAGGTTTCTTCAAAACCATCAAGAATACGTTGAGTACTTTCGATGTTTTTTTCTAACCTAGATTCTAGTTCATCTTCGGTTATTATTCCACTATCTATTATAATATCTATAAGAGTTTGCATAACAACATTTTGAGTTAACAATCTATCGTTAAGTTTTTTTATGTGTATTCTTTGTGATGTTAAGCTCATTTAATAGTTCCTTTAATTCGTTTTTATTTTCACTTCCATAAACCAAATCACCAAATGATTTTTTGATACTATTATTACCATACCCCATTGCAGAGGCCATTCTTATACAAACAACCTTGTATTCATTAATGTCCATATCATCTGGTACATCAAGTTCTACTTTACTTGCTTCTCTATTATTCTCAATAAAGTCTTTGTCTGTATAGCTAAATATAAGTTTTCCCATGTTTTCGTTTAATTATAAGATTTCAGCACCTACTGATAACAGAGGTTCTGCTTTCTTGTATTTCATAAATTGAGTAGAACCATCCGATAATTTTACCATCACTCTTTCATTTCTACCGTATTTTTTTTCAGATTTAATTGTAGTAGTGTATCTTCTTGATGAATCTGTTATAAGGATTCCATTAAGATGGTCTATCTCATGTTGAGCACATACACACTCTAGTAATCCTTCATCTCCAAAAAATTCCTCAGAATCTTTCCATTCTTTTCCTTCTTCAATATCAGGTGAAAATATAACTGTTCCTAAATTATCACACTCTACTGTAAATGATTTATGTCTTAAAGTTTTAACTGGTTTTTTCATTGTCTTATCTAACGATAAACATTGTTCTACATAAACAACTGTTTCTTTAGATACTTCTACAACTTTTGGATTAACTAATAGTAATGGTTCTTTTACGTTTATTAAACAAACTCTATCTGTTAAACCTATTTGATTTGCAGATAATCCCAACCCACCATGTCTAGTTAATTCGGTTGTTAATTTTTTTGAAATATTATCTATTTGCTCCTGTGTCATCGGTGTATATTCTAAAACCGATTTTAATTTACTTGGGTCTTTAATTAGTTTCATCGAATAAATTTAATTGTTTTGTTACTAATTTTTTAGTTGTATAATCTCCACCAAAAGGTCTTTCATAAACTGTTATTCCTTTATCTGGTGATTCAAAGATTTTAATATCTTTATGTTTTTCAAAGTACTCTTGATTTTTTCTGTATATATCTCGTACTGCTTTTCCCAATTCCATATCGTTTGGATATTGTTTTACTAATTTTTCTATATTCATTATTCTGCTATGTTTAAATATTTTTCTAATAACCAAGATGAAGATTGTACTTTATCTCCCAATCCCCATACTGAATCTATTCCATATGAGTTACATACATCATTCTCTGGTGTAGTTGTTTCTGTTCTATCTCCACCATTACCAAAGGCCATTTTACCTTCTATATCATCACTATATGTAGTATGCCATTTATGTTTTGCATGGTCAATGAAATCAATTGCTGTATCATCTCCATGTATAAGTGGATTCATTATATAAACATAATCTACATCTCTTAAAGATTCCATTATAAACTTTCGTTCTCCTTCTTTCATAAACGATTTGCCTTTTTTTCTCCTTAACCAACTATCGTTGTTAAGTCCTATCCAAACTTGTTCTGCTAACTTCTTAGCATTTTGGATACATTCGATATGACCTTTATGTACAGGGTCAAATCCCCCACTAATTAAAATTACTTTATATTTTTTACTCATCTTTAAGTTTGTTAATTATATTTTCAGCTATTATCTCATGACATAGTTTTGATGGATGTTCATCTCTATGTGTTTTTCTATTAAATGGTATAACATCCTTATCATTATCAATCATCATCTTTACACCCTTACACTCCTCACAGTATTTAGTTCCAGAACAATGTTGTTCTGTATTAGTGTAATGCATTTGCAATTCATGAATAGAATTATAAGTAAATCCTTTATAGTTAAAAGGAATATGGATATTTTTTAAAAAAGGTCTATCTTTTATTGCCTTCCAATAATCTCCAGTCCAATTTAGTAGATAAACTTTTTTACCCATCTCTGAGTATTTTTTTAAAACAGATTCAACTCTATCCATTACCTGTTCTGTATGTATCTTTTCAAAATCATCAAAGGTATAGTTGTTATCAATTAACCAATCAATGAATATTCTTTCTCCTATTTTTTTAGAATGTTGTCTTTCTTGAACACCGTGGCCTTGAACAAATACCATTTCAGATACTCTTTCAAAATTCTGTAAGTTTGGAGTTGACCACATTTTGTAATCTTTGTTATTATATTTAAATTCAAAATCACATCTATATGGTTGAGTTGTTTGAAAGAAAATATAATCAACATCATCTATATCATAGTTTTTCTTTACCATACTGTATTTATTTGTTGAAATATCAGTATTACCAAAAACCTCATCTATAAAACGAATAGATTCATTATCATTTCCACCATTGTATCTTTTTACAATAGGAGTTCCATTTAAATATTCTGCAACTTTAGTTGGCCATCCTAATGTTTTATGTAGTTCATATGCTTCTTCAGGAACTCTTACACATTTCCACTCCACATCCATGGTATCCCTACCACCTGTATATTCAATTGACATTGGTATTTTGATATCTTTATCATAATACATCCATAGCCCCTGTCCCCAGGTAAATGAACATCCACAAAATATTATTCCTTTTTTCATATTATCTTATACAAAGATACGAAAATTATTTAACATATCCAAATTTATTTCCAATTAAATCCTGCACCCATATGTCCAAACGCTGCTGAATCACCAAAGATTGGTTTTGTGAGTTCTAAGAAATCAATTATTCCTTTAGGTGATAAATCATATCCTTTGATAAATTCATGTTCTCCATCAACGATTGCAGTTGCTTGAAGTGGTTGGTCATATCCAATCGCATAAGCAAGTTGAACCATCACTTCTTGTACCTCTGGTCTTTGTTCTAAAATATCTACAGCAATTCTTCTTCCCATATAAGCTGCACTTCTATCAACCTTAGTAGAATCTTTTCCACTAAATGCTCCTCCACCAAGTGGAACTCTTGGGCCGTAATTATCAACTGCTAACTTCCTACCAGTTAACCCAGCATCGGCAGTGAACCCACCAATGTTCCAATCACCTGCAGGATTACAATGTAATGCTTCAATAAAATATTCAGGATAATCTTCAAAGTATTCCATTACTAATTGTTGTAACTTATCTGATGGTGCGTTCTGAAATGAACATACAACTCTAAGTGAGTTACCATTCATAGTAACTTGAGTTTTACCATCGTAAGGATATTTACTAAATACGTGCTTATTAAGTTCTCTTGATAAGAAATATTCTTGTGGTAAAAATTGTTTATTATCTCTACAAGCATAACCAATCATAATTCCTTGGTCACCTGCTCCACCAGTATCAACTCCATTAGCAATCTCTGGTGATTGTGAGTTGATATTAATGATAACATTAATTGTATCATCAGTAGTTACATCATGAACTACCTTTACAATGTTTTCTCTTGTTACTACGGCATTTGAAGTAACTTCTCCTGTGATATAAACTTCTCCCATACCACCACAAGTTTCAATTGCTACTCGTGAGTTTGGGTCTTGTTGTAAATGTAAATCTAATAATGTGTCTGATATTCTATCGCACATTTTGTCTGGGTGCATCGGTGATACACATTCTGCGGTTCTAATCATTGTTTAGTTTTTGTTGTAACTTTTGGATTTCTAATTTAATTTTTTGGGTTTGTGGTTTTACTAACTTTAGTTCCACTATTCTTTCTATAATTTCTTTCTTATCCATTTGTTATTTGTTTTTTTAAATCTTTGTACTTTTTATTCCACTTAGAAATTTCTTCCTTATAACCTTCTTTGATTAATTCTTGTTTTTCAAGTTTTAATTTAAGTTCTTTATTTTCTTTTTCGAGTTGTTGAATCTTAATCTCGTATAATCTTTTATCTTCCATCTTAACTACACTTATTTTTAATTTCATTATATAGTTCATCAGCATAACCTGCTGGATTTTCTATATGTTGAGCAGTAGATTCCATTTTACCTATTAAACAATTTTTAAAATGTTTACCACTTTTACCTTTTAATAAGGTCTCTATTGCACATGCTTTCATCCAAGTTCTTGGGTCATTCCCTTGAACTGATTTTTTAACATTGTTAATTGCTTCAATACATATTATTGGATTTGCCATAATTTATTTGTTTTTGTTTTTCATTCCAAAGTAAGTTCCCAATATTCCTATTATACCTGTAATTGATATTTGTATCAAATGTATAATTGATTCATCTACTGGTCTGTTTTCTTTTAAAGAAATAATAAAATCTCCTATTATTAACATTCCAAGTAAAACGATTATACCTACCGATAAAAGAAATACTATCTTATCTTTCATTTTAATTACTTAATGGTGCTTTTATTGTTGGGTGATATTTGTATCCTTCTATTTCATAATCCCATTCTCCTTTTAAAATATCTACGTTAGAAAATTTTATTGTTGGTAATGTAAAAGAACTTCGTAATCTTTGTTCTTCTGCTTGTTCAATATGATTTTTATATAAATGAGTATCACCTAAGTTCCCAATCAGTTCACCTGGTTCTAAATTTGTTTCTTCACATAATAAGAGTAGTAGAGTACCATACGATGCAATATTAAATGGTAACCCTAAGAATGTATCAACTGAACGTTGATTCCACATTAGAGATAACTTACCATCGTTTACATAACATTGGAATCCATAATGACAAGGAGGAAGAACTACTAGAGGTAATTCACTTACGTTCCAAGCTGATACCATCAATCTTCTACTATCAGGATTGTTCTTTATATTATCAATAAGTTCTTTGATTTGGTCTTTACCACCTTTGTTTATCTCACCTGCAACTGGTGACCATTCTCTCCATTGTTTACCATAGATTGGTCCAAGTTTACCCCAACTAGATGCAAATGATTCATCTTCTTTAATATGTTGTATAAATTCTTTTTGGGTAAACATATCATCATGATATTCTGATGGATGTGCTTTACAATATGCTTTATACGCATCTCCATCCCAAATATGACAATTGTTATCAACTAAGTATTTGATATTAGTATCTCCTTTTAAGAACCACTTCAATTCAGTCATCATAGTTTTAACTGCCATCTTCTTTGTGGTTAGTAAAGGAAACCCTTCACTCATATCATGTCTAATTTGTTTACCAAATACAGATATAGTACCTGTACCGGTTCTATCTCCCTTTTCTTTTCCTTCTAATAAGATATCTTGTAATATCCCTTGGTATCTTAAATCTAAACTATTCATATTATGCTGTCATTCCATCATAGGATTCAAACCTATAATATACTGTTAATTCTTCTCCTGCCTTTATTGGTCTTATAGAGTGTAATATTCTTTCTTCTGTATTGGTACTGATATAACAATTAGGATTTTCACTATGATTGATAAATCCACCAAGAGGAGTTCGTACCCATTCTCTTCTTGTAGTTGAAACTGAGAATACATGAGTTTCACCAAATACTTCTCCAGCTGAGAAATCTCTCTCTGCAGTTAACCCCAAACCTTCAATTGCACTTCCCATTATTGTTAACCCTTCTGGCAATGGTCTGTATGTATCTTCAAATTGTTTCATTTTAATTTTTTTGCTTTAAAAGTATTATTATCTAAACTATCCCATTCTATTCTTTCATCGGAATTGAAATGATTGGTAGTTATAAATTCATCATCTCTAATACAAATATGTGGACTGCTGTATATATTAAAGTTACGTTTTTTTAATTCTAATAATCCAGTACACCTAGTATGTACACACATATCCCAATCCATACCTCCAACTAAAATATTATCATCTTCAGTAAATACATTAAATATATTATCTGAATCTTTCATTCCATAATATTCTTCTCCTCTTTTATTAAGAACATATGAATTAATATTATTTTCTTTTATATAACTATCAATTAAATAATGAGGATATTCATCATAATTTTGTTCACCTGCATTTGATATAACTATATTTTTGAATTCAAATGAATTTAAATTATTTAGTAATTTATATATTGTTTTATCAGATAATATAATATCACACAAACCATTTGTTTTATAGTTATGTCTTTTTATAACATCATCATTCCATAAATCTATTAATACTAAGTAATCAAATATCATTTTATATTAGCTAATCTTTCTATTTCTTGTTTTATTTTTATATTCCAAGGCCCCCAAGTAATATTATCTACCATCCACTTTCTGTAATATGGTGGAATAGATGCAACAGGTTTACCTTTATACTTTCCAAAGGTCATATAAACTTTTTCTATATCACCATCTTCGTTTTTCTTTTCTGCAAGATTGATACCACCCTCTAAGTGGATTCCTATTTCATGCATTGGAATACCTGTAATTTGTTTTTTACCTTCTCCGAACAATTCCCATTCTTCACCACCAGTATCTTTATAATATAGTTCCTCTACTTTACCAAATCTTTCTACTGAACCTACAAAATCTACAACTAAACAATCTTCTTTATCATCGTGAATACGAGTTCCTCTACCAACAAACTGATACCACCAAGATATAGATGCGGTTGGTCTACCTGTAATCAAACAATCCAATTCAGGATAATCAAACCCAACTGTAAGTACGTTTACTTGTACAATAACTCGTATCTGTTGATTCCTAAATTCTTCTATGATTCTTTTTCTATCTTCTTTAGGTGTACCACCATGTACAACTGCTGCTTGTGGTATTCTTTTTGCAAGATTAGTAGCTTGTTCTATCGTTGGTACTGCAACTAATATAGATTTTCTATCTTGTACTTCTGCAATCTTCTTTACAATCTTATCACCAATGTTTTGATTCTCATAAGAACGAGCAATAGAATCTTGTGTATATTCAGCACCACTCGAATTATAAACTAAGGCACCTGTATCGAAATCATATGATTGATATTCTAACTTACTCCAATAGTTTAACTTAACAATATCTTGAATCTGTGAAACATGAAGTATGTACTTAAAAAATACACCATGTTTAGAACGATTCGTTAACATTACTAATTTAGAATACGGACCAGTATCTCCCATATTCGTTTGCAATTTCAAGGGGGTTGCAGTAAGACCAAGGACATGAGTTGCTTTCATACCATCTACAAATCTCCTTAACTGTCCTGATTTGTTTCTTGGATACCTATCACACTCATCTATGATGATTTTACTGACCCCCATTTGTTTGAACTCGTGTGCAATATTGATTATCGAACCAATCGTTGCGTATGTTACACGACCCATTTCTTTACTACCAGCTGATGCTGAATAGATTGATGCAGTTCCACCAAGTGTTACGAACTTATTATAGTTTTGTTCTAATAACTCTTTTGATGGTTGTAGAACCAAAATCTTTTCACCAAGTTCTTTGGCGATTGCAGCAATAACAATCGATTTACCGAAAGCAGTTGGTGCTACGATAATCGATGGTTTCATTTTTGGAGTTCGTAAAAACTCAACTCCAATTGCTACTGGTTCTATTTGATTTTCTCTTAATTTCAAAGTCCTAAATCTTTTCTAATATCCTCTTTTACTACTCTTAAGTATTTTGCTCTTTTCTTTTTATCAACAAATGGTACAGACCAGAATTGTTTTGTTTTAAACCACCTTGATGGTTTCCATCCAAATACAAATGTATATACTCCCATTACTAATCTTAACTTAACTGAATTAAGATATAAAGTAACAACAGGTAACATCGGTGCTCCATGTGTAATATATGTTCTAACTTTCTTATCACTAAGAAATGGTTTTGGATAAGCATAGTATCCAAACAAAGGAACAAATTTATATGCAAATCCTGGAGTGAATACCTCATCGAAGAATGTTTCCATCTTTGGAGTCATTCTAAACCACCACACAGGTGATACAAAGTAAATGTGAGTTGACCATGTAACCAATCTCTTATATTCCTTAATTAACTCTGTTCTATCACGATGTAGTTTATCATCATACACATCAATAACTTCAAACACTTCTTTGTGTCTTTTCATTTGTCTTACAATAGTTTTAAATATACCATTGTAACAAAATGATTTTTGGTCAGGATGTCCGATTACTACTAAATGTTTTTTTGTGCTCAATTTACTTTAATTTATATTTCTTTTTATATCGTTCTACAAAAGAAATTCCTACTCCTATATCAAGTATTTCATTTTCTTTTGGTATAAGTGGTTTTCTTTTTGTGGTAGTAATTATATCATCAACTCGTGTGTTCTCAAATACTTCCATTATAACTCTTGAGTTTTTACGAGGGCCTTTATGAACCACTACTATTTCTAATATTCTATTTGTATTAGCCATTAGTTATTAGACCATATATAATCATACAAATTAAAATACCACCCAAACCTAAACATCCAATTGTCAATACTTTCAAATTGTCTGAATATTGTTTATCACTTCTACCCTGCCTACTTCTATACTGTCTTACTTTTTTTGATTTTTTCATGTTATTCATCTTTTACAAATACACCACCAACTGTTTTACCTTTTCTATCAGCAATCTCATCGTATGCTAATTGTAAACATTCTGTTGGTGAATATCCTAACTGTTGTGCAAGGATAATAAGAGTTACGAAAGAATCTCCAATTCCATCTTTGATTTCATCTTCCTTACCTTTCAGTAATGCTCCAGCAGTTTCACCTACTTCTTCCATTACCTTTAACATTTGTTTTGGTGCATTTTCAGGTTTATCAATACCCTTTTCTATTGCCCAATTTCTTACTTTGATTTCTAATTCTGTAAATGTTATCATATTATTTAATTAAATTTTATTATCGTGATGTCTTTCTTTAATCTTTTTATATTTCTTTTTAAGATTTTTAGCATCAGCTTGTTTTCTTTTTTCTACTGTATCAACAACTTCTTTAACTTTTTTTCTTTTCTCTCTTGCTGATTCTGATTTTTGTAATCGTTTTGCTCTATCCATAATTTAGTTTTTAACATAATTCACATTCTGGCATAAACCAAACGATTAGTATGATTACAATAATAGCGATTATTGTTACTAATACCTGAACTGGTTTATTTTGTTTTTCTTTCCAAGCTTTCATTCTCAATCCCCACTTTGTACCAACTCTACCTGCCCAATCAAATCCTCTACCAACCAAATCGAATGGTGGTACTTTTAAAATGGTTAAAAAGAAAATAAGGAATCCTTCGAATCCATATCCTTCTTGAAACATCATCCATATAGATGCTACTAAGAAGTACCATCCAATATATTTCTGTAAGTGTTGTTTAATTTTCATAACTTGATGTATTTAATAATCCACTATACTCACATTTATTTGAATTGATATATGGAAGTATAGATAATTCTTTTGCCTTAGCCTCAACCATAACATCTACATCGTTACCATATAAGTTTGGTAATTCATTGATGTAATCTGAATGAGCTTGTACTTTAATCTTTTCATCACCTTCGTGTAATCTTTTTGATTCTGAATAATGAACCATTGGTTTGATACCCTTAGGCCAAGTTGATATTGCCAACTCTAAAGCTTCTTGTTCTGATAAATCACCAGTACAGAATTTGTGGTGATGATAATCAAATACAATAGGAATACCAATACGTTCATGTATGTACATCAAATCTTTTACTGAGTACATAGATGCTTTATCATCATTCTCTACTGTTAATCTTGTTTGTACTGATTCTGGTAATCTCTCAAAGTTCTTACAGAATCTATCCATAGCGGAAATCTTATCACCATACACACCATTACAATGTATATTAAGTTTGTTATATGGTGTACGAGATAATCCCATCATATCAAATACTTTACCATGTAATGATAAATCAGTAATAGTATTTTCTACAACGTGCTCACGAGGAGATACTAGTACATTGAATGGGCCAGGATGTGATGTAATACGAATACCATTGTCGGTAGCATATTTACCACAAGCTTGTAGTATTGTTTCAATACGTTTATAGTATGGAGAATTTTCAATACCATATTCAGAAGCCCAAGGAAATATATCCGAGGATAATCTGAAACATTTTATATTGTGTTTATTGTTCCATTCTAGTATAGTGAATAAATCTCTAGCATTTTGTAAAGATAATTCACCAGCATAATCAATACCTTTCTCTAAGAAGGTACGTTTAATCATTGAACGATTAGTAGTAACTTTTGGTTTGTTTTTACCAAGAGTCATGTTGATACAGGCATAACCTAAATTCATAATATATAGTTTTACGTTTTATTTACAAAGTAAATATACGAAAAATATTTGAATTATACAAGCTTTATAGTGAAAAACTTTCACCACATCCACAAGTTCTTTGTGCATTTGGATTAGACCATTCAAATCCTTTACCATTTAATCCACTTGAATAATCTAATTGTGAACCATACAGATATAAAGAAGATTGTTTATCTACTACAAGTTTTATAGTATCCAAATCAAATGATTTATCTCCATCTAATGTATCTGATTTTTCTCCAAACTCCATAAAGTATTGAAGTCCGCTACAACCACCACTTAATACACCAACTCTAAGATGGTGAGTGTCGGGTGATTTATTTTCTTCTTTTAAACTTTGTACTAGTTGGTTCTTTGCTCTATCTGTGATTGTAACACTCATGTTAATAAGTTTTTGAATCAAAGTTATCAGGATACTTTGATTTATTAATTTGATTTTTTATTGTATCTAATGAATTTTGAGTACCTCCTTTATGATTTAACCAATAGCTTATTGCACCTCTATCATTAATCCATCTTTCTTTTTTATTCCAATCAAACCAAGGATGATGATAATAGGGTTCTCCTTTATAAGAGTTTTTCCATCCAGTTTGTTCATAGAATATTCGTTCCTCTTCTTCGGTTACGATTCCATCTTTATCTAAATCAGCTTCATCAAATGAATCACTATCATCATCTTCTACATCCATTAACAATGTTTTTTGTAGTTCTGTAAGTTCCTCTTCTTTATCTACTTCATCTACTTCATCATATAACTTTCTCTTACGAATTACTTTATCTTTTTTAACAATTCCCCTATCAACCATTACTGCGTTGTTAAAAGCGATTACAAGAGCAACTGCAAGAGGGTCAAATACAAATATAATGATTAGAATAAACCAATTAATAATCTGGTCCATAGGTCTATCTAATAATCCACTAAGATATTCAAGTGGTCCTATTCAGATGATACACCTTCCATTGATTCTAAATCTAATATCTTTAACTGAATTGATTGTAATGAATCAGATGCTACTTCTCTTTTTGCTTGAACAGATTTACGATTCTCTTCTTCAACTTCGATACGTTTTTGTGCCAACCTAAGTTCGGAAGTTGATATCGTGGTTCTAACGCCTCCAACCACCGAGGTGTCTCGTACTTGGATTTGTTGAGATTTAGCATTGGAAAGAGTACCAATGTTAGTAGAAATTCTTTTAAGTTCTTCATCATATCTTATTACATCATCACCCCAAAACTGTTCTTTCTGTTCTAGGAATGCTAATTGTTTTTCTTTTATACTGTATTGATTAAATGTATCTTGAAATGCAGATGTTAAAAATCCATAGATACCTAATGATGTTATAAGGATTAGGATAACTACTGCAATACTTAGATAGATTCTAAATGATTTGTTTATCTTTTCCCAATAGTTGTAAAGGTATCCTGCAGTAATAAGTTTAGCTAGTTCTAATGAACTTGCCATTATTATTACAGAAAAAGATGCACCAGCAAATAGTTTCGATAATCCACTTACCGAAAAGAACGCAGCATTAAACGCTACAAATAATGCGGATAACCCCAATAATATTGTTCTAAATTTCATAAAGAGTTACCCCCTTTCAATAAATTCCTTGACTTCTTCGAGTGATTTCTCAATTTGTTGTAAATAAGTACTAGCTGTTTTAGGGTCAGCTGGTCTTTCACCTGTTACCATTTCTTTTACTACTTTAGATTTGTTTACACATGAATCTAGTACGTTTGAAACTTTTTGTTTGTAAATATCTTTCATTTGATATAGTTTATTGTATAAGTATAAATATTAAGATATAAAAAAAGGGGAAATTAATCCCCTTTTCTTATTTTTGATTAATTGAGTTTTAATAAGAAATCTTTAAAGACTTTGCCTTTTTGTTTACTTTCTTATCAATGAGGAGAGTGAGTAACCCATTATCAAATTTAGCAGTTGTTTTTGTACCATCGTAATCAGTACCAACTGTTAATACTAAATCAATCTCCTTAACAAAAGAAGAAGTAGCTTCTCCTTTTTTAGATTTGATTGTAATTTCCTCTTCAGTAACATCTACTGTAATATCTTTTGGATTATGTCCAATAGTGTTAATTGTAACTTGTTGTTTACCATCTTCTAATATTGTTGCTTCAAATTGTGAATTCAATCTATCAGTTGGTTTTGTTGTATAGATATCCTTAAAAAAGTTATCTACGAAATTTTCATTAATTGTGTAAAACATAATATTCCTTTTTTTAATTATACATTTACTATCTATTGTACCAAATCCGTACCAATTTATTTTGTCAAGGTATAGTATGACATTTTGTCAGTTTTGTCAAGGTATAACATGACAAAGTGTCATTCTGTGTCAGGTTCAATTTCAAGACCTGTTAATGCTCTATATAATATTTCCAAAGATTCTTCGTTCATACAAAACCCCAATCCATTTGAATTTGCAAGTTCTACTATAAACTCTCCCTTCTTTATACCAAACTCTTCATATTCGTCATCTGAACTAGATACTAGAGTAACACAATCATCTTCAGGATTATCCTTTGGAATAGGTAATACATAATATGTGTGATAAAGTGGTTCGCCTGATTCTTCATCATATCCATCTTTTTCACTATACTCTTCCCACTCTTGTCTTTCAAAAGTTTCTTTGGTTATGGGTACTAATGGAAACTCTATGAAATCTTTTTTCATTCAAGAACTATCTTTATAGTATCTGTAATAAGATATTCTCTAATAGTACCTGTTAGTATAAGAGTATCTCCTACCATTGTATTGATTGGTGCTATTACATTATGAACCTTACCATCAACCACATAAGATGCTTGATTAGATGTACTTACATCCTCTCCTTGATAAGTCCAAGTAAGATTACTATCCCAACTTACCTTTAATGGTTCATTAGAATAATAGTTATCAACAGTACCACTTACTGTATGTATTGTTTGATTTGTATCTTGGTTTAGTGTTAAATGATAATACCCATTACCATCCATCGGTAATCTACCATCTATATCTAATGTAGGTTCTTCTAATACTAATATATCATCATCTGGTACTGTACAACTAACAAAAGATGCGAATACTGATAGTACCGCTATGATAAGAATTATTAGTTTAATTCCATCTAATGCGAATTTTTCTGTTTGTTCTTTTCTATTCATTATAATAATTTTTCCAATATACTATCCCAATTTGGATATTCGTTTGGTTTGTTATCGTTTTCCCAATCATATCCGAATCTTAACAACTCACCACTAAACTCACCAGCACCATTCTTTAATCTATCATCAATAAGGTAATCACCCATTAATAAATCTTTTCTGTGTGTTGTGAACAATCTTTTGTGGAAGATGTTATCAAAGTAATCTTCTAACCAAAATCTTTTATCAGTAAGTGATTGTGGGTTACCCCATGGAGCTGAAGTAGCAATGAATAATTCATACTTACCACTTTCGTGTAATTTCTTTACGGCTTCAATCGCTCCTTTCATTGGTGGAGCTATTCTGAATAATCCTTGAATGTGGTCAGGAAAACTTTCATATCTTTCTTTTAAATGTGGATGATTAGTAAACCAATCTTCAATTGCTTTTCCGAAATCAACTAATACGCCATCCATATCGATGTAAACTATCTTTTTTTTCAATACTTTTTGTTTTATAGGGTTAATATTATCACTCATTTACTATGTAAATATACGAAAAATATTTGGATTTACCAAATATTTTCGTACTTATTTTACTTTATTTATTATTTTATGTGAGACCTAAATCCCATTACTGGTACATGGCCTGTTATTTCTATTTCTCTTTTCTTAATAAATTGTTTAGATACTTTAAGAGTTTCTAAATCAGTTTCATTCATTACCCAATCTTTGAAAAGGTAAGTTAGTAATTTACTTTTAATTGTTTTTATCATAATTTTAAGATTTATATTATTTGTGATTTATCTATTAGTGTGTTTACAGTTCCTATTATACTACTACCATAATCTACTGATACTCTAATACAACCATTAAGGTCTGCATCAAATTCACATTGGTAGTTATTATCGGTAACAATTCCTTCTTGGATTTGTCCATACTTGTTTTCAAATTTTATTTTATCGTTTACTTTTATCATATTTTAAAGGTTTAATTCTTTCATTACATTATTAAGAATATTATTCATAATGAACTTTTCTTCTTTTTTCTGTTGGTATTTTTTCTTATTGATTATAGAATTTTGTTTCTTAATAATCATATTAAGAGCGGATATTACATCGTTCTTAGTATCACCAATCATACCAACTAACCATTTAGTTCCATCAATATTTAAAGTATCACCTAAGTTTCTTTCCCACTTAGATAACATATATTGAACGCCGTACAACTCAGTTTTACTCTCATTCATTTTTACTAATCCGATGTGTGTTTCTTTTATCATTTTTAAGGTTTTAAAGGGTTTAATTATCACTCATTTACATAGTAAATATACGAAAAATAATTGGAATAAACAAGCTTTTTCTTAATTATTTTTTGGTGAACCAGACAGGATTCGAACCTGTGACCGTCTGCTTAGAAGGCAGATGCTCTATCCAACTGAGCTACTGGTCCATACTGTTACGATATAGGTTGTGATTTTTATTTTAGGTATTCTGGTCCGAAGTAACTCCACTTATCAGTTCCATCAAAGATGTTTCCTCGTGAATGTTTGGCCGGTTGGCTCCAAGTAGCGGGTTTAAGTAAATCTCCTTTACAAACAAGAGTACCTTTGAAAACACCCTCCCACATAGAAACAAAAGCCCATACTGAACCTTCATCTATTAGTTTCATATACTTCTGTCCTTTTTTTACAGTTAAGGGAGTATATGGTTTATAGGAATAGTTTTTGTCCCAATGTTCTTTTCTCTTTTGATTAACTTCATCAAGCCACAATTCAAATTTACTCATAGGTTTTATCTTTAGTGTTATTAATTATTTACATAGTAAATATACGAAAAATAAATGAGAAATCCAAGCCGAAAGTGAATTATTTTAAAATAATTTTGTTGGGTCACCAAACTGTCTATATCTAAATTGTGGGTCTAATCGTTCATTGAGTAGATTAGAATCTATATTAGGTATCGCCCATTCTTGTATTATCTCTAAAGATTTGATTCTATCTTCTCCATATAAATCCTCATACCAAGTTATCGGTATATTAAGAATAGTAGATAGTTCTTTAAGTAATTGTTTTGATTCAATCAAATCTACTTGCTTCTTCTTTTGTAAAAAATTATTAATATATTCAGATGGTATCTCTTCATACTTGTATTTTAAATGTACCGATTTTTTATCATAATCCATTTTGTAATGTAAGTTTATATAACTTTCCAAGTGGATTTTATAATCTCTCCTATCTAATAAAATAATTTTATCAAATTCTTTTGCAAACAAGGTAATAGAAAATTCTTTATCTTTTGTGTATTTTGGTAAAGGTAATTGTTGAATATTAGAATTATCAGAAAATAGAAGGTGCTTAACAGCAATATCTGTTTTATATGAATCCCATCTTAGAGGCCATGGATATTTATTTTTATGCAAGGGTCTATTATATGGTTCAGATATTTTTTCAAAACCTTGGTCAGCTATTCTATAAAGTAGAGTAGATGTTCCTGTTCTAGGTAGAGCAAGTATTAATACTTTCATTACGCATAATTTTGCAATAACCTTAGTATCTCATCTAAAGATTCATGTCTGTGGTTATCTAATAGATTAACTGAGTAAACATATTTAGATTCTTTAACCTTTGGTACTTCATGTATAGCGGAATCATTAGCAAACTTTAAATCAATTTGTTGAGGGTCTCCACAAAGAATCATAGTAGAACCTTTACCTAATCTACCCAATACCATACTAAGTTGTTGTTTAGTTAAGTTTTGA
>Ga0181418_1000006_pt1 | contig 61699 bp, 68 predicted proteins | sample 41SPOviralmetaG_FD_130143 | JGI IMG/M metagenome (GOLD analysis project Ga0181418, IMG submission 130143) | Marine viral communities from the oligotrophic San Pedro Time Series (SPOT) site, San Pedro Channel, CA, USA - 41 SPOT_SRF_2013-03-13 | ecosystem: Environmental > Aquatic > Marine > Strait...
AGAGGCGTATATTTCTTTAAACTTGTCTTGATCAGCAAAGAAGGCATCGTATAAACCCGGTACATCATGTGGAGAGAACAATGTGATGTTTTCGCCTTTAATAAGTCTTTCGTACATTAGTTTGTTAAACTGTACACCATAGTCCATGTGCCTTACACGATTATCTTCTGTACCTTTGTTGTTCTTTAACACCAGTAAGTCCTCGACTTCTAAGTGCCAAATTGGGTAGTATAATGTGGCGGCTCCTCCCCTTACTCCACCTTGGGAGCATGACTTAACTGCTGATTGAAATAATTTATAGAAGGGGATAACTCCTGTGTGGGTTGCGTCTCCACTCCTGATAGGTGAGCCAATTGCCCTAATGTTACCAGCACCAATACCGATACCTGCTTTCTGGCTTACATACTTTACAATACTGCTACTTGTTGCGTTTATGCTATCTAAACTGTCATCTGTTTCAATTAGTACGCAACTACTAAATTGTCTTTGCGGTGTTCTTACACCTGCCATAACTGGCGTAGGCAAGGAAATTCTAAAAGTGCTGATAGCATCGTAGTATGCTTTCACATACGCCATTCTTTTCTTTTCAGGATATCTGCCAAACAATGTAGCCGCAATCATCATGTATGCTACTTGTGGCGTTTCGTAAATTTGCCCTGTTGCCCTGTTTTGTACTAGGTACTTACCACGGAACTGTTCCATGGCCGCATAAGTTAAATCTTCGTCACGTTCATGTTTAATATAAGATTGTAATTGATTGATTTCGTCTTTGGTATATAAGTCAACAAATTCTGAATCATAGAAACCGTCGTCGATATTCTTTTGTACAATATCGCATAAGCAAGGTGGTTCGAATGTATTGTAAACCATCTTACGCAAATGATAGTTAATTAATCTACCTGCTACATATTGATAATTTGGTGTTTCTTCAGAGATTAAATCTGCTGTACTTTTAATTAATGTTTCTTGGATATCAGTTGATGCGATACCATCATAGAATTGAATCTGGCTGTTGATTTCTACTTGAGAAGCACTTACGCCGGTTAAACCGTCAACTGCGTACATGACAACTTTGTGTAGTTTGTCTATGTTTAAGTCTTCTTTGTGTCCATTACGTTTTGTTACTTTCATCGTTTGATTTTGTCTAGTTTGTTATGTTTAATATTTTCTAATACTCGTATGTAATTATCTAAATCTTGTCTTTTCACAGTTTGATTCGGTAAAATGTTATAGTAACATACTCCGTCTGAAAAAGCAAGTCCTACTTGGCCAAATTCGTAATTATCTGCTACAAACCATGAAACTTTATTTGGGTCTATTTTTCCCATGTGCACTAAAGTATCATGTAGAAGTAATGCTTTTCCGCTATAACAATACATTCCATCAACTATTATTTCCCAACAAGATGGCCAATGTTTAGGCGTATAGAAATCAAAAGTACGTTCAGTAGTTTTTATCCTACCGATATAATTAATGATTTTTTCTAATTCTAAATCTTGTTTTTTGAAATTGCGCCAAACTGTTAATCTTTGTTGGGCATTGACTACTGTGTCAAGCAATTATCCCAACCATTTTCTCACTAGGTACTTAACTGTTGCCGCTCTGTTACCACCGGAAGCCAATGTGTTGGTTGCTTTGACATTTATTGTCCCTGAACTCATACTTGCTGTGAACTCTACTGTACCTGTGAAGTTATTGTCTATTACGACACCGTTATCAACTAAAGCCGCGTCTGCTAAGCCTGTGTCGCCTGTAATTTGTAATGTACCTGTTCTGCTATACCCGTCACTGGAACTTGCGCCTACGGCCTTAACAGAATACTCAATGATTGCTGAATCATAAACTGATGCTTCGAATGTATCTACTACTTTGTCTACTTCGCCGGCAGTCAAAGAAACAGTTTGTGCTGTATATCCTGAGTCTGCAGAACCACTTAGTAGTAAGTCGTAATCATCATGTGTTAATAATCGTTGGTTAGATTTAACATTTGTTAAACCAGTAACATCTGCGTCAGCATTAGCAAAGTATAATCTATTTGCTATGTATGAGAAGTTTTCTGCTTCTTTATTACCAGTAAATGTTATTGATAGTGCGTCTGACGATGCTGTTACATTTGTATATGATTCTATATTTGTAGCACCAGAATTAAATTTAGTTCCTTTTATTTGTGCCGCTGTAAACATATTAAAACTTGTACTTGCTACAGCACCACTAACCCATGCTTCTAATTTACCTTTAATTGTATCGCTGGCCTTTGTGCGACTTCCTGTAGCAATGTTTAAATCGCTATCTATCGCAACTACATTAAACTCTGAACCGTCTGTAGAATATAAGTTCCATTTATTGGATGATTCTGCCGCGGCCTTTAGCCATGTGTTACTTGTTGCGTTATTATTGATTGCTGAAATAACACTTGTTAGTGTTGTAAAACTAGATATTGCTATGTTTAAATCACTACCAGCACTTCTTGTTACATTAATATTGCCAGTAAGTGTTAAGTTATCAGGATTAGTAACTGTGCTACTGTATGCTACAACTTCTAAATGCTTATCCTCTAAACCAATAAATGCTGTACCAGTAACATGGTCTGCTATGATGTATGCGTTACTTAGTTTTCTGTTATCAGGTATATCTGTACCTGTAAAGTATTGCTGATAAAAGCCTTGTATATCAGTACTGCCTATAGTATTATCTGATGATGAATCAACGATAGCAGAAATAATATCTACATTATCGTAATATGAAACTGTAAAATCATCACTTCCTGTTGGCTGAGTACCAAATGTTATTGTATGATTTGCTGTTTTGGAGTTGGTATCTGACGAAATAATATATTCATTTGATAATAGGTTTGCTGTTGTCCTAGTTGCGTCTGTACTTAGCAATGTGCCGTTTTTAGTAACAGTTACATCAGGACTTTGGAAAAATGCGTTGTCAAAAACGTTGACTACACTTGTACTACCAACCGCTGTGCCAAATACAGTTTTACCATGTGTTTGACTACTAGTGCTACTAGGTGTGTATATACTGCTGTTAGATGTCCCATCGAATGTACCAGGTGCTAAACGTTTACTAGGTAGTATAATTCTAATAACATTGTTATTTAAATACCCACTAGCATAACTATAACCGCCTACTACGTTGTTAATATTAATAGCATTAGCATTTTGCTTAGTGATACCAATTTGTGGATCTAAGCCTATAAATACTTCTTTGCTATCTGATGCTAACCCAATTTCACCAGGGCGTAGAGGTTGTGGTAAATCTACACGATTACCCCTTCTTTGTTGCATTCTTGATATAATTATCTTATTGTCGTCTGCCAAAATGTTCTCCGATATAGAAGTATTTATCTCTTTTGTAATTTAGTTGTTAGGAAAGTTTTTCCAACACGTTGAGGTACCACAGTCTATGCCTGCCATATAGGATACTGTCAGTGTGCCTCTCCAGTGATGTAGGAAAGTCGCCACCTATTCTATCGTATACTATGTATTTGGTAGGATTTTTTTGGTATTCTTCTCTACCTGATATGTATTCCATTAAATTGGTTTTAGTATGTATGTGTTTAGGAAGTCGTATATACTTGCCCCACTTCTTAATTCTTACATCATTGAGTGTAATATAATCATCTATAATGTCTTGATCAATATTGTAAAATTTATCTATATGATCAATTACAATAGTTTGTATTTTTTCTATGCTTTGATTGAAATGTGTAAGCATTCCTAGATGATGCGGTAATTGCCAACTATAAACTTTGATATCATCTCCTATAGTAACATCATAAAATCCTGTTTCGTGCCAATGTTTTAATTCTTGTTTTAATTCTGTTTCCCATAATTTAAATTCTTCATCAGCAAATACTTCTTCAAACAATCTTTCATAAAATTCGAAGTATTCTATACCACATTTTTTATGTAAGTATATTGCTATAATATCTGTAATACCATAACTGTGAAGTCCGATACTTTTCCAAGTGTAAGCAAAACTGTCAATTAATTGGTCTTCTGACATTGTACTGGTGCTTTTTAATACTTCAACACCCTCGGCAGTATTTTTTTGTATGTCCTCAAAATCTGTTGTATCGTTAAACATATCATAAGCAGTAAATGTTTCTATTTGATATTTTTCTATGTCGGAACGTATAGGAGCATTTTCGATCATGTTTAAAAAATATATGTCTAAGCCATTGTGTAAATCATAATCTAGTATATCACTAAGTGTCTTCTTCCACGTTTCGTAACTCTCTCCTGGAAGGCCTAAAATAAGTTCTGTGCTTACTGGTATTTCGTTTTTTCTAGCATGTTCTGTAATGTCGCGTACATTATTGATAGCCATGTTTTTACGTTTAATATTTTCTAATACTTGGTCGTTAGTAGTTTGTAGACTGAGTGTAAAACTTGTTGATACGCCGCCTTCTTTAAACCGTTTAATCATATCAAAAACTTCAGCATTACCATTCTTTGCCCAACTTGTAGTAATCTTTTGTGGATATCCTGTCTGCTGACATTGTTCTATCATTTTATCAACCATAAGTCCGTCACGTTCTTTGAATATACCAAAGTTAGCAGACGTCATGGTAATGAAGTCCATTTTGTGTTCAGCGAACCATTCTATTTCAGCAAACACTCTGTCGAGTTCAAACTTATATACCTTGCTGTTTGTAAGACCGCCCCAGTCACAAAAAGTACATTTGTATGGACAGCCACGGTCTGTTTCTAGTGTTGGGTTCCATAATACTTCTGGATGTTCTTTCATCAAGTCATCAAACACACCATCTAAATATGGACTTGGTAGTTTCATGTCTTTAATACGTTCTGCTCTTACTATAGGTTCTGGCTTATTACCGTCTATGTAATCTAGTAGTACTTTTTCTACAACATGCTCGCCTTCACCTACACAAATACTGTCTATGTAAGGATGATCTTTTAAAAAATTAGGGTCGGTGTGAGGAAGTTGTGGGCCGCCAAATAGTATTACTGCTTCAGGATTATGCTCTTTAACTTCTTTTGCTAATTGTAAGCAATACTTGTAGTTCCATACATAAACACTAAAAAATAATAACTTGCTATCTTTGATTCTATTAAAATTATCATCAAAAGGATGTCGCTTGTAAACAAAATATTCTACATTAAAATTGTCTGCTACTTTTTTATTTTGTTTTGCGTATGCCCAAAGAACACCAGAGGTGTAAGGCAAGTAAAATGCGTTTAAGTGTTTAGGTCCAGTTTGAAAGTTTGGTTGTACAAAACTTATCGGTGTTTTCATAAGTACTATCCATTATGCTTGGCATAATAGTCTGCTAATCTATCTGCCCACTTCATAGCATACTTATCAAATTCTTCCCCTTCTATAGAAAACTCTTTAAATTTTGACTCTCTATCGACCATTAATATAACTACTTTCTTAATATCTGTATCAAACATTTCGTTATGGGCAAGTGCGTAGGCACACCCTTGTAAGAAATAATCTTCGATCCATTCTCGCTTTTTCATTTTTTTAGCAGTTTTGAAGTCGATGATAGAGTCTTGGCCTTCGTATACTCCGATAGCATCTGAGGTACCAGCATACAATCCTTTGGCAATTAGGGCAACTTCTACACCCCATAGTTCGTCAATTTTTGTCAATCCGTTTTCTATCATTTCAGATGTCATTGATTCTGCTAACACACTGACATGATTATTACCAAATGTATTCCATTCTTCGCCAAGTATAAATTTTTCTAATGCGTTGTGAACTTTGGTACCAAGACCTGCGGCCTCAGTGCTGATACGAGTTGCTTCTGCTTCTCCAACACGTTTACGCCAGGCTATAAGAGCAGTCTTGTCTCCTGTTGCTGACAGTATGGTTGTTACACTAGGTACAGGATGATTGTCGTCACCTGTGTATTGACGTTGTCCTGATTTTGCTGTAACTCTTTTTAGTGTTGGATATTCGTGAACATCTTTATTTAATAACATAGTTATTCTTTTTTAGTTAGTGGTATTTTTATTTATTGTAATTGATTAACAATACTGGAAACTATTGAATCTTGTAAATCGTCACTGTAAAATCTGTTGCTGTTGTGGAGGATTGTGTCTAAGGTGTGTTTAGACATGTCTTCATTAATAGATTGTTGTATTGAGTCACATAACGTATTAAAACGGCTGTAAGGCGTTGTAATGCTGTCATAGACACCGAATTGTGTGTATTGTTCAAAGCCTAGTTCTTCTAAATACTGCCATGTATTACTCATAGCAAATAATATAAATGGGTGGCCATAAACAAAAGGTAGACATGTTTTTTCTGTAACAAAATTATATCCTGTCAAGCATGTTTGAAATAATGTTTCGCTTATAATTGAAAATTTTGACCTATTATATACATTATTTTGTGGTATGCTATTTTCTAATCTAAAGTATTCATTTGTGTACTCTGGTATAATCTTTGTGGTAGCATAGGCTTTTAATTCATCTAAGTTACAAAATTCTTCTAAGTGATATTTGTCTCTATCGTTGTATATATCATAAAGATATTTGTCTGTTATACTGCGTATCGACTCTCCTACATCAGGTGCCAAATTAGCAGACACAAAACTATTGTCTAAATAATTGTTGTCTGTTAAGAATTTCATTAATGCTAATCTATGTTGTCTTGGCCTTCCAGAACAAAATAAAAATTGTTTATCCTTTTCACTATTAAAATTTTGTATAATATATTCGTCGCTATATATTCGCTTGTTATTTTGCCTAGTTGTAACAGACATTAACAGCATTAACACATTACTTGAAATAATTTTTACATTGCTAAATTTGTTTTTGAAATATGGTATTGCTTCGTCGCTAACTTTAGCACTTGTAAGAAGATAAACATTTTCAAAATTTATTAAGGATTTTAGTTCTTTTAAAAAGGTCGGAAATATATGCGTAAAGCCATTATTTTCGTCAAACAGCCATGGGTCATTAATCTCATCAATAATTATCTTGCCTTTGTATTTGCTTAAAAGTAGAAATTGTTCTTCAGTAAAATATAGGAACCAGTGATAAGGAATTATTAAAGCATCACAATCGATACTGTTAAAATCACACCAAGTAGGTACTATATGTTTTTGCGAATATTGAGTTCTTCTTATCCACAGTTCTAAAGTTGATTGTGAAAAAAGTGTATCTTTTACAGGGTGGCTAAAAAGATTATTAGGTGGTTGCTTTGTCTTTAATAAACTGTAATTATATACAGAGTAATTATTTGAGATATTTACGCCTTCAAAAGGCCATTTCAAAAATCCAAGTTTCATAGTTTACGTTCAATATCTCTAATAATATTGTGACCTATCCTATTATGTAATTCGTCTGTTAAATGATCAAATCTGAAATTGTCATGATCATGATGCATATAGTTCCACGGGTTATCTGAAAATATAATTTTGTCAAACTTGGTAAATTTTTCTTCGTACTCTTTTCTATTTGTAAAAGGGAGTATTATAGATTTACAAGGCAACGTTAAACATGTACTTACAATAGAATCGCAATATAAATTATGTATGAGGTCTTTGTTTTGAAACATAGTTGTATATACATACCCAAATGTTTGTAAATCTTCTTTGCTTATTTTACTTGCTTCGATCAAACGTTCTGGTGGTTCTAATAGTTCGGGTATTTTGACATCACCAAAAAATTCAAGAGTATTGTAGATTCTATCAGGGTTAGTAAGTTGTACAATTACCATGTCATCTGGGCCAACCATATGACTATTTTTGTTTAATTGATCTAAAAGAAAACTGTTACCTTGTCCTTCACGGGCAAAGCCTTCTACTTCTAAATCAAAATGTGTAGCAACAATGCTGGCATAATTAGATGGATCGTGCGGATAGTCGCCGGGTTCTAACTCAAAGAATCTATGTGTAGAAAAACTACAACCAAATTTATAAAGTTTATTTTTTACCACTTAATTTTCCACTGTAAAGTATTGCCAGTACCTGCGTTTGTACTGATATTTACCGAATAACCTTTATCGGTAAAATACTTTTTGACAGTGGAAATTTGATCTGTTAATGTAGTATTGCTTGTTATGTTGTTATATGCTTGATAATAAGTAGTACCACTTGTGATAGTAGTACCTGTGGATACTGTAACATCTAAGTTACCAGCATTTACTTGAGTTAATACGTTTGCTTCTAAGGCTCTGACTTCGTTGAGAACAATAACACTATCTCTAGTTTGCTTTCTTGCCTCTGTTGCATTTATAAATATGTCTGCCATTTTATAATTCCGCCTTTACACCTTTCATTGCTTCTTGGTCAGCCATTGAACTGACTTTTGCTCCCATGTCCTCGATACTATCTTGGTCCATGTCGTCGGGTATGTTACCCGTAAATTCTATTGAGTCTGCTGTTACTGTTTGTATAACTGGTAATTTTTCTAATATGTCTCTTAGTAATTGACTTGAAACTTCTTTGTGGCCTCGTTCTCTAACATCTTTTAAGAATTCAATAAAATTCATCTTCTGAACATTCTGCCCTTTTTTAGCAAATACTAAATCGGCAATATCAGATGTTAGTTGATCTATTTCTCCTTCGTTAAGGATGAATTCGATAGACCTCATTTATTACTCTTTTTCTAGTCTACCTAATGGCTCTTCTAATGGTCCTGCTTCAGCATCGGCTCCATCAAAGTCATCCATTGGTACATCATCTAATGCTGGTTCGTCCATAGCCATATCGTCTCCGCCCATACCCATATCTGATGGTGCGTCTGCTACTGAACCTTCGCCTGTTATTCCGCCTAAGATATTATCAATACCGTCCTTACATGCTTTGTTGGCATCTAATGTACTTGCTAATAATTCTTCCATACCTGTTTTAAAACTTTGTGCTTTATCTAAGCCAAATTCATGTGACATACTGTCAGCAATAGCAGGAATATCTTCGTTAACCATTCTTCCAAGTCTTTCAATGTGATCTTGGATGTCGTTACTTAATGCTCTAGCCGCCATAACAACTTCTGCTTCTTCTACTGAAGTTCCAGCAATTTCTTCTGTTACCATATCCTCTACTATATCATTTAAGAACGAGTCTATGTTATTGTTTTCTTCTATTGATTCTTTGAAATTCATTGGTTCTTCTCCTTTTGCCTTACAGGCACTAGCATACGCATCATGTAGAGCGTCTGCTTGTTTTACATCCATGCTTTCTAATTCAGCAAACAATTCGCCTACTCCATATTGGTCTGGATCTTTTTTAAGAATTTTTGCTAAGCCTTGATGTAGTTTGTCAGTTGGGGACAATTCAACTGGCGCATCTTTTAATTCAGTCATTTTTTCTGCGTTTAGATTTACATCAGCACCTGCTATTCCGGCGCCTGCTCCTGCTCCAAAACCTAAACTAGCGGCTCTAACGGCACCGCCTATTGCTAATGCTGGAGCAACTTCGTACATTGGTCTTAGATGCTCACCTAGTGAAGCAAGAACCATTTCTTTTGGATATCTTGCTGGCATTACTTCGTACTTTTTGCTACAACTTGCCATAACAGTATCGTAATCGTCACCGCTTTCTGCTAGTGAGCAACCATACTCATATAGTTCGTCCATGAGTTTACGGAAATTTTCTCCCTCATAGTACATGCCTTCATTGATCATAATGCCTAAGGCATCTCTGACCATAATATTCATTCCATAATTTGGATCTTGTTGGAATTTTGTTCCTTTATTTCGTAGATTAGCAATTCTTTGCTCAACGTTTTTATAAGCAGTATCTAATTTCTTCTGCGGTAATATTTTACCAACGTTTATATCATAATTTTCATTAAGATATTTTTGAATCTTTACTAGTCTATTAATGTTGTCTGAATTAAATTGATTAACTTTCATAGTAGTCCCTTCTAATAGTTATATTTATCAAAGAGAGCAATTTTATGACGTTATTATCTGCCTGGCATGTTGAAGAATTTTGCTTACTGCTGTTTTACACTTCAATTCTGCTTCTTGAAGTTTGATTTCATATAGGTCTTGTTGGTCGTAATCAGTAGCAACATCTACTAATTCTTCGTATAAATTGATTTCAACCATTTTAGATACTGCTTGACGTTCGTATTTGATTAACTTTTCAATAGCACTATAACTAACTTCCTCGCCTGTGTTAAGAGCCGCGGCAATTACATTACCAACCATTCTAAGATTTAGATCTTCAAACAGAACATCGTTGTTTTTAAGGTTGATTACACTATAGTTATGACCGTCATTAATTACATCATAAACATCAAGTTTAGATATAATGTTTGAAAGTACATCTTCTAGTTCTTCGGATAAATTAATATCAGATAGGCTTGTTTGTTGCATATAGTCTGTATCCACTGTTTCCATCTTTTAGTTTTACTAGTTTAATTATATCTCTGCGCCTTAAATCCTCGGCAATATAGAGTTGATTTTCGTCTAGTTTGTTTTTGTACAATGTACCAAATTCTTTTAAGGACTCTACAAATTGTATTTCTCGTCCCATTATGTATGTTAAACCGTGTTTACTTTCTATGCTACGCATTCTATTTCTTCTTGCTTTTCTTCTTGCTTTTCTTCTTTGCCGGCTTGCGTTTTATTGGCTCTGCGAACATTGGCATAGCCACACTAGCAATACCTGCCGCTACTGTCTCATTGATAGTATTATAGAACGAATCTATATTGTTGTCAACCTCTTTTATACGCATAGTTGTATTTATCTATTAACCATCTCGTCATGTGCTTTTTGGAGGCCACCAATTCTACTTACTTTAGTTTCTAGCGAATTAATTTCTGCTAACTTCCTTAGATTATTAACGTAGGTATTATAATTATATGCTACAATAGGACGTATTCCTTCATACCATTCTTGCCATTTGAACGTATCTTTCTTTAATTCTGTTAGTCTTTCTATTTCTTCTGCTATCATATCAATACGTTGCTTAGTGTCGTCGTTGCCGTCATAACCTTCGTTTATAAAAGGAGCAAAAGTTTTGTAACCCATGTTCCTCCTAATTTCTTCTAGTGTACCTGCCGTACCTAATATTATAAATGGCTGTTTGAATATTACTGCTTTGAAAAACTTTTCTGTGATAAATCGTGAACCATTAAATTCACTTTCACCTATAATTTCAATATCGCAATTACGTCTTGCGTTAAAGTACATCTGCTGATCACTACTAAAATTAATATTAGGATCAAAGTCTAGCATGTTGTGTTCTCTATCAATAAACGTAGGAACCTTAGGTTTCAAATCCTCTAATTTTGTCATGTAGTCATGATAAAATTCAAACTGCCTTTTATCCCAAAACCATTCGCGTAAATATTCTTCAGCACCAGCAAATGTCGAAGGCCAGTCATTAGGAGTACTAAACATATTTTTATTCAGTAAGCCTCTTGAATTAAGTTCGCTAAGGAATGCTGTCCTATGACCGCGTTTTGCGTTCATATGTTTGAACATAAACAAATGTGGTCGATATAAGTCTGGAGTGATGCTATCTAAGTAACTTGTACACAACGGATCAACACTCATTAATTTAGTTTGCTCTTCTGGTAATGGATTATTAAACTCGCAATAGTCGTCATTTATTTCTAAATTATATACATCTTCGAGCATTAGTTGACATACTTGTTCAGTCCACTCGCCGCTACCGAACACGTTGATTTTTTCTATAAGGGCGTATGGCCTTTCTAGTAGATATTGTTCATAGCATTCTTCTATATTACTTGTACTGTTAGTATAGAATACTTGTTCGTACGGAACATTTAACAATGCTACTAGTACATGTATTGAGTTGAATAATTGAAAACTTGCGTGACCTTCTGCTGTATTTTCGATTATAAGTGATGCTTGTCTATTGTTATTAAGTTCGTATTGTGCTTCTTTACTAATTGGTGATCTAACTAAGTCCTGTAATAACATTTCTCTGCCATAATACATTAGTTCTGCTAAAGTATCTTCATCACAACCATCTATGCTTATGATATATGTAAAAGGTTTGGACTTGTCAATATCTTCTATAGGTTTATAATGCGTTTGAGCATGGTATTCATTAAACCAACAAAAAACATTATCTTTATTATTTTCTGGGCAATGTCTTGACATGTCTCTAAGGTGACTTGGTCCTCTACGTCCCATATCTATTACAAAGTCGCGGAACCAATTGTCGTGCTGAACGATCTGTATCTGTGTCATGCTAGTATTTATTTAGATTTTTTCTTGCCAGACTTCATGTTGGCACACCAGTGATACATCTTTGCTTTTTCACCACTACTGTTTTTTGCACGTTTGCGTAATGCTGTAACACTACCATTGCAACTTGCTCCACTACGTTTGACTCTGCCTGGACGACTTTTGCCTTTCTTCTTACCGTCAGCAAAGTTTTCTTCTACTTCTTCCTCGTCATCTGGATAATGTCCTGTAGCACTATGATAGTATAACAGTTCTGCGGCATCTGGATAGCCGTCTGTGTCTAAATATGTAGGGTTGGTTACTCCATCTAAGTAAACTTCACCATCTTCAAAGTGTTGGTTACCATAACTGGTCATTATGCGATACTGTTTGCCGTCTGTGCCTTTTACTATAACACCATCTTCCTGATCTACTTGTGCTTGGTTTACCCATTCATCATTGGCTCTATCTGCTTCTTGTGGTGAGAAGTAAGGTTTCACAGCATGTGGATTCATGCCTACTACATCTTCCTGGAAAAATTCAAACAGTCTCATTCTGTTTCTTCGGGTTCTGGTCTTTTATTTGGTTTAGCAAAATCAAATTTCGTCTGACGCGGATCGTTCATACCTCTACGTGTTTGCCAACCTCTAGAAGCACTATCTGACCGCCTTTTTCTCATTTCTAGTTCTTGTTTATATCTTGCTATTTGAGGATCTGTTGCGTCTGGTTCGTCTACTAGGGATAGTTGCTGTCCTTTCCTCTTTGAGGTTAAATCAGCGGCTGTTCCGCCCGGGCCAAACAAATCAACAAGTTCTCTAATAGTCTTGTTTACTAGTACAAATGGTACTCTGCCATTGTCGTTAATCTTACTGCCTTTTAATACTTTCATTATAGCATGAAATCTATGATGGCCATTAACAATATATCCGTTATTATCAATTATAAACGGTCTACCTTGTAAGTAATCAGCAATTTTATTATCAGGATTTTTATTTAAAAACTGTACGATTTCAGAAGCAATATTATCTACATATTTTGGAATCATATCTATTTGTGCTGGTTTTAGTTTATTAATACCAACTAGACCCTGGCGTATTTGTATGCCAAACTCTTTTATAAACATTGGATCTTTTAAATGCTTCAGTTTTAATTGTGGCATTTGTTCTCTTTTGTATAAGCCTCCAGCCATTGTAGTTCGATCTGGTGCTTCTCCTGATCTAGGTGCTTCTACTAAACTTTCGTCCATATTTTTTAAACGTATTACACCGCAACCTAATCTATCTCCGGCGTTACCTGTTTTAAGACTTTCTTCATCGCCGCCTTTGCCTAAGTCGTCTCTATCGGCATGTACTACTAATGCTCTTCCAACAACACTTCTATCGCCAGTTAAGTCAACACGTTCTGCTATTATTTTAAATTTTGCTGTGCCGCTTTCGTTTGCTACAATGTTGCCTAAGTCACCAACATGACCTTTTTCTAAATCACCATGTTCGACTCCGTCTGGATCATAATGTCCGCCAGCAGTTTCACAACCTTTACTAAGGTCACCAAACTCATGAATATGTATGCCATGTTCGCCCGGCTCTAATCCGTTTATTTGTCCATAAATTTTTGTACTTTTACCCGGTGCTTGTTTCATATATACTACACCCTCTAAATCACCATGTTCGAAATCACAAAATGCTTTTACAGTTTCTTCTGCTTCGGTAATTTTGTTTAGGCTTTCGCATTGGCAATCTGGTGCCTTTGTTCGTGGACATGAACTATTTACTTTTGCTTCACTAACATTTGATTTGCTTTGAACAATTGATGTGTTAGCAAATGGATTTTCGTTAGTAGTAATTAAATAATTTGTTTTAGCATGTAAACGTAATCCTGAACCTTGTAAGTCTGCTACGTCTTTAATGAAATTAAATGTTTCTTTCTTTAGGTCTATGAAAAGTATACCTGCTACTGTACCACTTGCTCGTTTCTTAGCAAGATAGTTGCTTACATTTGTCTGTGCTATTAATTGCATTGCTCCATTAATATCTTGTGATTTAAGTAATTGTGCTATTTTGCCTCCCATTGGTGGCAAGTTAGTGAATATATTACTAATTATATTTGCTACTTCGTCTTGTGCTTCTGGTACTGCTTGTAAGAAAGCGGCAACATGTGCCTGTTGCATACCGGAACCTACTTTTACTTTTGTTCCACTTTTTTCTAGTTCGTCAATTTTATCTTTATATTTTGTGAAGAATTGTGTTACTAATGTTTTATAATCATTTGATATAGTAACTTCTCTGTCATTAAATCTTGCGGCATTTTTTCTTGTTGTTTTAAGTTCTATTGGTTGCCCATCAATTATTAAATCACCTTTGCCGCCGTCCTCGCCTGTTGATGCCCCCATACCTGATATACGTTGCGATAATACTGATAAAGCAAATTCGCCTGGTCCAATTCCGTATTGTACAACTTGATTTAAGTCGTCTACTAGTTCTGTTATATGACTTTCACCTTTAGCACCGTACCCTTTATAAATGTCGCTCATTGTTACCGTTTGTGTATTAAGTAAGGCGTCAACATTAACTAATTTGTCTGCTTTCCAATCTACAAACAGTTGTGCTCTTTCGCTTGGACTCATTTCTACACTAGCAACAATTTTAGCAATCTGTCTAACTGCTTTCTTGACATCTTCATCCGGAATGCCTTCAATTTCTTTACTTAAACTTTGTAATCTACCGCCAACACCCATGTCGTCAATTAATTGTTCTACATAGTTAATAAGTTTATTTGTGTTTTCGTCATCTGGTAAATTTTCTAGTTTTGAAATTAAATCATCTTTGTTTTCATTAAGTTTAATTTTTTTGATATCTTGATCAGACATTCTATTTTTAACATAATGTCTTAAAATATCTCTACCGTCTGCTTTTGGTCCTTGTGCTGAATGTAGTTTACTAAAGTCATTCATCATACGCGGTATTGGTAGAGCCGTATATGCTTTAAACTGTATATCTATATCTCCTGCTGGAAACTCTTTGCTGAGAATATCGTTTATGAGATCTATTTTATTATTGTTAGGTAAATTTTCTGAAAGTTTTTTTGCTCTAATAAGCATTTCTGTAACTTGTAAAGACTCGACTCTTGATTTTCTAACTGGATTGGCTATAGCATCAAATTTCTTTTTTGATATTTTCCAACCTTTACTAAATCTTTTAAAGCCTGCGTCTGCTAGTCTTTTATTATCCCAACTTCCTGGTAGTGGCCATGGTTGGCTATCCCAAATTGTGACCATTTCCTGCTTATAATCTTGTTGCTGTGCTTGTTGTTTTCTAAGTCTTGCCGCGGCAATGTCGCTCAGTGATTCTGAGATTTTTTCATTTCTAATTATTTCTAGTTGCTGTTCTAGTGTTAAATTTTCAAAATTTTCAAATATATTAGACATATTTGTATTTATCGTACTTTCGTTTCTATTGGTTACTGATCTGCGTGTGGCCGCTAGTGCGTCTTGAAAACTATCAAATCCTGTACTATTTTTGATAGTTCCTAGAACATTTGCTTTAAACACACTATCGTTATAATCATTGTTTAAGAAGCCTACTAGTTGATTTACTTCGCCACGCGGTAAAAAGTTGTTCATTCCACTTTGCATCATTGCGTCAAAGCCTGGCCAATTGTCTCTGGCTTTATCGTAATCCGGCTCATCTGAATGTACACTACTGACGTCATCACCTGGTTTACCGTCAGGACCTTTTCTAAAATAGTTCCCACCACCTGCGGTGTAATTGTCTAGAATATATTTGTGTGCGGCTCTAACTGCTGATACCCATCTTGGCATACAACAAGCATCAGGATCAGGTTCTGGTCGCCATTCATGGTTGCTATCGTATTGATTGTATGCTTTTTTAAGTAAATTTACACCTTGGTTGTTTACACCTGGTTCTATTTTTAAATGTTTTGCTAAATTTAGCCAATTTGTTTTACTTGCTATACCGTTTGAACTATCACGTTCCATGCCTTCCACACCAGCCGCAACTATTAAATCTCTGCCTGCCTTTTGACTTTCCTTGTCGTCTAATGCTTTTGCCTTCTTAGATAGTTCTGGGTTATTAACATGCCAAGCCGCCGCGGCTGATGGCGACATTGGTGTTCCGACACCAGGCTGAGTTGTTTGTTCTTTTGGTACTAGCGGTTCCGAATCCATTCCTTCTCGTGAATCGCCGTCTCGTGTTATTTCAATCCCTTGTGCTTTTAATATATCTGCTTCTCTACCTTCAATTTTTACAAAGTCGCTGTTACCTACTAATTGATTATACGCCTGACTGTATTTTAAACGGAATGTCTTTAGTACCTCTTTTGCCGCTTTTTGTCTCCACTCAGGATGTGCGCCACCGCGTTCTTGTATTTCATAGGCATCATTTGCCTGGCTCCAGTGTGCCGCAGGTATTACAAAAACTTGTCCACTATTTAATTTAGTTGAAAAATATTTTCGGTATTCTAGTTGGGCATTTTTTCTTGCCTCTTTGCTGTAATCAGGGTTTGTTAGTTTGTCATATAAATCCTGTCTTATATATGTGTTAGAATATGATGGAATGTTTAGGCTTACTCTAACTTTTGATTGTATATTTTTCTTAAATTGTTTTTCTCTTTTATCAACAACTTGCTTATCAGCAATTTCGTCTGCTTGACTGTCAAAATCCATTTTTTGCGATAATGTATCAAAGTTTTTTGCCCAATCTTTAATTGCGCCAAACCGAATACTAATAAGATCTTCGACTTCTTTTATTTTAAATATTTGCGGATTTACTTCTTTCTTTTTATAATAGTAGCCTAACGAATCTCTAATACAGTCGGTCATTCTTTCACCTATTATTTGATCAACCGAAGATTCAAATGGATCAGAATATTCTTTTTTAGCAATTCTATCTAATACTTGATTTAATTTATCATTAGTATATTCGCTGATGGCTAAGAATTGATGACCATCAGATTGAGTATATAAGTCTAGATATTGTTCTTTTTCTTCTTCGGACATATCAATGACTCTGCTATCAACTGGTTCTGGATTTCTTATTTCCACTTCAGAGATACCAACAATATCTTCCCAACTGCTCATGGGTTGAACTTCTTTTAAGAAGTCTTGTGTCATTTTTGCCAACTCAGGTAATGAGTCATAGTACATTTGCGGATTGTCTTCTTTCAATTCATTTAAGTGTAAAAAACGTTTACGCAATTTCATTACATAAGTGTTTAAGAAATTTTCAATATAAGAATCGCCGCCGGATACGTTTGCGTTGTGGTCTTTAGATACCGGTTCGTTGTAATTTTTAAATCCTGCTATAAACTTTGTTAGTTCTTTATAGGCTTCTGGATAATAAGGTTCGCCTGGTCGGGCAGGTGGGTTACTGCTATTGTAACTTGACCTAACCATGTTTGAGTAAAAACTGTTAAACTCTTTATTATCTAAGTTTTGTACTATGCTGTATCGCATATTATGTACTTTGTCGTCAGTTATATCAGCATCATCGCCGTGATTCATTTTTATTAATAGATCAATTAATTTTTCTTGATCTTTTTTGTTCCACCCATCGCTGTGTATAGCATTCCATATACCTTTAGAAATCCGTTCTGCTTTAGGAATATTAAGAAATTCTGGCTGTTGTATTATTTGTTTTTTGAATAATACATCAATACCTTTTTTGACTACTCCTGCTTTTTGTTTTGTTTGATCATTTTGTGTTGGGATATTAATATCATCAAGTGAACGTAAAACTTTATCACTAAATTCTGTTTCACTTAATTCAAACTCATTTAAACTTTTACGAACTGTACTGATATCCTTAACACTTAAACGATTTCTATGTTTACCTGTAGCAATATCTGTGGCTAAAAATGCCATTGCTTTAACATAATATTTTTGTGCTGTTCGTAATTGGTCTGGGGTTTCTGTATCTGCTTCTTTAACTTGTTTTGATTCATTCAATGCTCTAAAGGCATTTGTTATTTGTCCCACACCGTCAAAATAATTTTCTTTACTAAGAACATTCTTAAAAAGATCTACTAAAGGTTCTTTAATACTGTCTAAGTCAAAACGTTCTTTTGCTCTATCTAAAACTTTAGGATCAATTTTACCAGCACTATTTACAATTTTGTACATAGCATTAACATAGTCTTTGTTATATTTGTCTGTATGACCTGCTTCCATAATTGTAGCATATCTTACTACTGCTTTGACTATTTTAGGCATATCTAGGTGATAATCACTACCACCACCAATTCTAAATTCTATTAAATTATATCCTGAGTCGCTATCTTTCTCACGTTTGAAATTGATGCTGTTCATTTTTTCTGGACTTATACCTGACCCTAAAATTTCTTCTACGTCTTTGATGCCTGCTGTGCCTTTGTTTGCGGCTGAAACGGCATCCGCCGCTTTTTTCTTTATTTGTTGGCTTTGTTGTCTTGTATAAGTGTTATTTTCTCTACCAAATGTACTTAACAAGTAAGCATCACCTAATAGTGTAGCCATTTTTAATTTGTTTGCTTCGGCGTTGTTAGTACCTTCGTAGCCACCCCTTTCACCGTTCCAACTCATTGTGACATGTAAGCCTGTTGATGAGTTTGTTGTTGCTCCACTTTTTATATGCTCAAAGAATCCTTTCATTTCTGTAAGCATTTGCCTTGGAGTATCAAACACAGGTGAAATAATTTCTGCTCCTGTACCGCCTTCGTCATCGATACTGCTGTCGTTTTCTACTGCCCACTCGTCTGGACTACCACTTGTATAACCATAATCGCCAGTTTCAGGATAATTTTTAAACTCAGAACTGTTACTTATCCATTCATGAATATTGTCTGCTACTTCCTCGAGGGAACCTGAACCTAGTTCCGAGTAATCAATACCGAAGTCATCACAGAACGAACTCATACTGTAGTAAGCCTCGCTTATCCAGTCTTCTATACTAGTTTCGCTAACTGCTTCATCAAATGCTTCTTGAAATACTTCACCGTCCTCATCTAGGTACTCTCGTACATAATCTAAATAATCGCTTTCGTATTCTTCATCAATAAATTCTCTACACCAGTTAATAAATTCCCAACCATCTTCTTCACGATTCTCATATTCGTTAGGATCTTCATCTTTAAAATTCTTTCTGTATTCTATAACAGCATCTTCAGTAGGACCGTCACCGTATTCCATAAAACGTGTGTATGACTCGTCATCTTCTCTTTCGTTCTCCATATAACGTTCCATGACATCTTCATAATAATTGTCTACTTGATTTTCTCTAATCCACTCATTAAAGGCTTCATCAATATACTCATGATCTCTGTTTGAAATATACAGTTCGCTTTCTACTTCTTCCCAAGCCATGTCATCAATATCTTGCCCACTACCTCTTTGGGATATATCCGTCCAAGCCGTTTCTGCTTCGAAACCACACCTTATAGGCAAGTCTAGTGCTGTCTTGGCTAAGTTCTTGTCATTAAAATTTATTTCGAATAAGTTTTCGTCTATTTCTTGTAATAATCTGGATTTTTTTCTGATGCTTTTGCCAGGCTTTTTACCTGTTAATTTTTTTAATATCTTTTTAGCAAGACTGCTTTCGTCTACACCTTGTTTACTTGCTTGTTTTAGTAATGCTCCGAGTCTGTTAGCAAACTTTGGATTGCTCATTGCGTTTGTGACATCACCTAAGATAGGAGCCAATTGTTTTAATTCTGTTTTGTTTGGCATTTTGCCTGTAGCAACTTTGCCTGCTCCTTTGGCAAATATTTGTCCTTGTACTTTTTTGCCGGACATGGCGCCTACTTTACGTGACCCTTGTGCTAATGTTTTTTCAACATCATCGTTGTTGTCTGGTGTTGCTTTAGGATCTTTTATTTCTTGACCAGGTACATCTAATTCAGGCTCGTCTACATTGCTCTTAGCATTAGCATCTTTGCCCTGTATACCCATGTTGTATTCGAATAAGTCAGATATCTTCATTATCTTCTCCTATTCAATTGTGCTATTCTACGGCTTAAAGGATTTCTTCTTTTAGTTCTAGCGGCTTTTCTAGCCATCCTTTTTCCCATTTTTGCTCTAGTACGTTTGAGTACCATACGTTTCTTCATGTTGATTGCTTTAGAACACTGGCTGGCATTAGAAACTAATCTACCTTTTCTAGGTCCACTAGTACATCTGACCTTACGGACAATCTTCTTGCCTCGTTTGGCCCATACCATTTTGGCCTCCATTACTTCTTCTACTTCAACAATTCTCATTTTAAAATAACTTAAATATCAATGCTATAATTAGACTTGACATTGTAGCAAATACTCCTGCCATAATACCCACTAACCAATTTTCTATTTTAGAAAAATGATCTTTAACTTCTGTTTTAAATTCTTTGATTTCTGATGTTACTTGTTCGATTCTCAGCATGTCTGCGATGACTTGCGTTTTTAATTCTGTATCTCCAGCATAAAGTTGCTCTGCTGGTTTTTTATCTAAATCTTTGTCTGCCATTATAATACGTCCTGTTTAGAAAATTCAGTATTTACTGAACTTTTTGTATCAATTGTACCGCCATTTAAAACGATACCATTTAATTCATCTTTCAGTGTGTCTAATGTATGTGCGCCTTGTCTTTCAAACGCAAATTTAAATACCCAACCTGCGCCTGTTAGTGTAGGTGCTCCGTAGTCATCCAATCCTGCTGAACTTCCGTCTGCTAATATTGGTGTGTTCATTAACATTGGTTGTGCTCTTAAACTTATTACCTGTACTAAACTTTCAAAATCTTTTTGTGTACTATCTGTAAAACTATCTGTGGCGGTTATGTCTAATTTTGTGAATAGTGTAAAAAATTCAACGTCACCTGTTAAGGTTTCGCTTGATGTAACTAATCCACCTGCTTTTGTTTGTGCCATAATTTCTCCGTGTGTCTCTCTATAAGCATATTTATCATTTTGTGGTAATATTATGATTGATTTCCAACAGCCATAAAAAAAGCACTCCTAAGAGTGCTTTTTAAAGTTTTATCTAAAACTAATTATAATTAGTCTTTAAAGATTGATTCAACAGTTGTAACTGCTCCAGTAACGCCGTGTGCGTTTGTACCTTCTGCAGTATAGTCTGCGCCTGCGCCTTGTAATGCTACAAAGACTGCGTCAGTTGTTCCACCAACAAATGCTGATCCGTCTGCTGTTCCAACGCCGCCTACTGCGAAACCGTCTAATTGCATATCCTCAAGTACAGTTTTTAACTCTGCTTCTGTGATATTTGTTTTTGCAATCTTAACGATGTCTGTTTTTGAACCTAATCCGTTGCCAATGCCTTGTCCTGCTTGGCTTGTTTCAAATGCTACTAATGCCATGATATGACTCCTACTATTCTACGTTACAAAGTGTTTATGTTTTTAACTATCTTTGTAACTTGGTTACTTTTATTTATCAAAATCCCATAAAAAAAGGGCAAATGAATTGCCCTTTTTATTGTTATATGTCTTCAAATCTTATAAAACAAAAGTTTTTGCGGCAACTGTTGCTGAAGCAAGGTTGATTGAATCAACTGTGCCTAAAGCAATAATAACGTCTTCTAAGTGAGCCGCTAAGGTTTCACTGTTTGAACCGTCATAAGTGTCAGCACCGTATTCACCTTCTAGCATCAAACTCATATTTGCGTTTGTGCTGTGTAGTGGTCCATGACCTAAGATGTTTACACCTTCGCCTTGGATTGCTTCAAATACTGCCTCAACTGCGCCTGCTGGTCCTAATGAACCGTTAACAGCCGCGCCAAAGTCAACATCTACTAATGCTACTTCTTTACCGATGAAAAATTTCTCTTCATCAACTCTGTTTGGATTTGATTGACTTAGTCCTACTAATGCCATTTTAATCTCCTAATTTATAGCCTGTATCTCTACAGTCGTTACGTTTATTTATCTAAAATATTGGGTATTTTTTGTTAAATTCTGGTGTTAAGGAAGTCTTTGACGTTGTCAACTGTGTCCTTATAATACTTGCTTACAGCATAAGCCGGGTCTGTTATAACTCTGTCAACTGCTTTACCAATGGCTCCTCGCTCTTTGCCTCGAGAATCATTCTTGCCGTAGTATCTAGGGTCTTTAAGTATTCTACCATCTGAACCTCTTTTAAGATTTCTGCGATCTGCTGATGTTTTATTAACTCTTTTGTTAAATTCCTGATCATCTCGAGCGGCCTTTCGGTCCGCAACCTCTTTCTCCCGGGCTCTTCTCGACGCTTTTTCACTACGTTCTCTATCTCGTCTTTCTTTGTCTAAACCTTTTTTAGATCTTTTATCTAGTTTAGCAATCTTCTGATCTATTTCTCTTTCTTTATCTGTTAGTTCGTCGGATGCTTTTTGTTGTCTTTCTCTACCTTTAACATCTACCTGGTCTATTCCAGAGAACGACGCTCTGCCAATATCTTTTGCATCCCAGTCAAGTCCTGCTCTTGAAATATCCTGCAGGTTTTTTATTTTTTGGAATTGATCGCTTTCTAATGATTGTGTTACTTCAAAAATCTTCATAATACTATTTATAACTTTTTCTTACTTGCCCAGTAGGCACCAATGCCTGCCAAGCCGGCTGATGCTTTTGGACCTAGCCTGCCTCTTGTGATTTTAGGACCTAATTCGTGTGCCGCATAGGCTGTTGCGCCTGCTACTGCTAAACGTTTAAGTGTGCTTTGATTTGTTGCTATATCTAATTCTTTATTACTTACACCTGGTAATGCGTATCTTCTTTCTCTAGCAAGATCATTTAATGGTTTATATAATTCACTTCTAACTGCTTTTGCTCTCATGGTGTGTAACAAACGTGTAACTGCTAATTGCTTTTGTCTATACTTTAATCTATTCCAGTCGCTAATTAGTCTTCTTACTGCTAATAGTGCCGTGCTAGTTATACCTAATTGATATTGTAATCTCAAAAGATATGTTACATTAGGCTTATTGCCTTTGCTAATATTCTGTAAGTATTGCCATAATCGTCTTTCGTCAAACTTAATTGTTTTCTTTTTTGCTCCTTTAGGCATACTGTCATATCTTTTATTCACAAAGTAAGCCATTTGATATAAGTCTGTTGATGTTACTCTGTTAGCAATAAATTTTCCGTATGTAGTACTTTTACTAGCATACTTTTTACCAAACTTAACTGTACTTGCGTCTTGTACAAACATAGTATTAATTAAAACAAAAACAAAAAGTAATTCTGTTATGTCATCTTGATTGTATGCTTTGAAACCGTTAGTGGCTCTGTACAATCGACTTTCATTTAATTCATCAAGTAATTGTAACTCCATTATGCTCCTGGTCTCCCTGTGCCAAAGTTTTTAACACTAAAGTCTAATCTGTCAACTAATTTAATTGCGTTTCCAATATGATCAACAGCAACAAAGCCTTCTTCGCCGGTAACATCATAGTCACCTTGTGCGTTTTGTACAAATGTATCTATTTGTCTTATATTTGCTAATTTTTTAACAATCATTTCTTTTGCTCTAATTAGATCTAAGTAAACAATATACGCACTTACAATTTCATTAGTGTTGTCTTCTAAAAATTTAATGCCATCAAGCATCATTTTTGTTTTAGCAACTTTGGTCTTATCTGTTTTTACTGCCTCGATTGCTTTTTTCATTGCTGTTTTATAATCATTCATAAATGCTGTAGCAAATGTTTTAGGATCCTTTTCAAACTCGCCTTGGTCTCTGATAATTTTGTTTACACTTGCTTTGATTCTATCTCTTAAGTTTTGACCAAACTCGTTATTCTTTAAAAATTCTAAATTACCCATTTTAGATAAATTTTTATTAGCATCTTCTATTGCTGACTTAAGAGAATCTGATTCCTCTGCTGTCATTGTTACTTGCCCGGAGTAATCTTTAATTATAGCATCTCTGTACCATACTCCGGCATTACTACCGTCGCCTAAGGCACTAGCATCATAACCAAATTTAGCATTCATATCTGATAGTGTCGGGCCACCTACATACTCTGTGTGGAACACTATACCCATATTTGATGATAATATTTCTTTTGCTAAGTCGCTGTTCTTAGGTACAGCATATATAATAGTGTTTGGTTTGAACACAATGTATTCTTCACCTTTAATGTTTGCTGTTTCTATATCATCTTTGGAAAACAACATGTCACCTTGTACAACACCTGTAAAATTTAATTTTTGTAAATTAGTAAATGCTGTTGCTAGTTTTTTTCTAAGTCCTTCAGCACTTTTTGTTTCGCCTTTTACAACTTTGTCTGGATGGTTTGATTTGATGTCTGCTAAACTTTTATTTAATTTAGGGTTTCTGTTGAATACACCTTTTGTACCTACAAAAAATTTACCATCAGCAGGATCAATACCAGCAAATATAGCCGGAGCACCGTCCCATTTTGTTGTTAGGTTAAATTTACTTTTGGCATTCCCTTTGAGCATTTCATAAAAGCCTACTAAATGTTTAATAGCGGCTTTACCGCCCGGAAGTCCATCATTAAAAATTAAATCTTCTAGATGTTCTAGATGTGTATTCTTTGCTTCATCAAGTCGGTGATGAATGACACATTCTTTAATATACTGTCTTGTTAGATCTACTGCTCTCATTTTTGGTTTCGAGGAGTTTGATCCTCTCGATCTCCTCTTTTCTGCCAGCCTTTTACGGGATCAAATTTGGAGCCTTGTTTCTTAAAGACTAGATTTGTCGGAACTGATACTAATGGGTTCCCCATAGGATCTTTTGGAGCATTAGGATTAAATGGGTCGACCATTTTTAATACAAACTCTTTCTTATTTTGTGGATTATATCCCCTTAACTCTCCTTCTCCAGTTTTGTTATCACCGTATGTGTACGTGACAATATCCCCTGACTGTAATTGTTTAATCCTTCTTAACTCGCGTTGTCGTTTAGCACTATCAGTTTGGCTCTTTCCGCCTTTTTGCCTACCACCCGATTTAGGTCCTGTAGGTTGTTCGCCGTCACTATAATTATGATAGTCTGTGGTCCTGTAACCAGGCCCAGTATTTTTAGTATCCTTGGGCGGCGTGCCTCCTGAATCTCCTTTTGATCTAAAGTAGTCAACAACTTTACGTCCGAGATTGTCTATTCCTGCTAGGCCTCTTGTTACTGTTGTTGCTGTTTTACCAGTTAAAGCACCAGGCTTTTGCAGTACATTGTACCCAGCACGTTCAGGGTCATTGGGATCAAGGAAACTTGATACTTTGCCTTTTACTCGATCTTTAAAACCAGGTGGTTGATTAGCGACGTCCATCGCACTAACTACACTTGTAGAGAATTTTTTATCATCGACTCTTTGTAGCATACCACTTGGAAGTTTTATGTAAAAATGACTTGCTTGTTTTTGTTGGTCCCAGTTCTGCCAATCTCCTATTACAAAAAGTTTTCCTTTTATAGGAGCACCATCCAATTCGAGATCTTCGGCATCTGTGCCAACAACTTTTACTGCTGTAACAGGAAGTTTGCCTTGGCCTTTATATTCGCCAGTGCCTTTTATCATTTCTTGTGAAATAAATGGCGGTGGAGCCGCTTCTTGTAAACTTGTTACTTCAAATATCTTCATTTTTTGACTCTTTTACTATTTGAACGCCTTTAGCAAAACGTTCTGGCTTTCTACCTTTGATAGAATTTACTAATCTGCGTTGTAAATCCAAAGCCTGAGAGTCGTCAAAATTTTCTTCTATAAGTTGAATTAAGTTTATAGCACTTTTGATAATATGATTACCACGTGTTGCTACAACATCTAATTTGTTTCTTTCAGAGACAACTGAATTAAGTTCATCTAGTATCGATTTTTTTGTTATTGACATAATCTCATTCCTGCTTTAAGCATATTTATCAAATAATCACTTTTTCTTGAGTAAGTCTCTAAGTGCCAAACCTTGAAGTTTGGTATTATCGATACTTTGTGTATCTTCTTCTGCCTCTTCTGTTCTAATTGCAGATGAACGTTGTAGTCCAGCAACCAGTGTTTGTGTCTGCATTGTGTCGTATGACTCTTCTTCATCGTCTAAATCTTCAATACGCAATGTTTCTGGATTAAACTTTAAGTCTACCTTACTGCCAACACCACTACTAGACCTTGTTTTCATAAACTGTATCTGATATCTACCGCGTTCTCGCATAGCATTACTTGTAAATATACCTACAACATTGTCTGCTGTTTGTATTTTACTAATACCACCAGCAATATGACTATGGTCAAATTCTATTTCTTCTACAGCACCTCTGTTTAACTGCGATGCTGTTACTAACAGTATGTTTAATTCTACTGCTAAGTTACGCAATTCTTCAGATACATACTTGTCTTTAATAAACAAGTCACTTGGTGATACTTTTCCACTAATTGGCATCATCAAATCCAAGTAATCTACTAACAATGCGTCTACTTTGATGCCTGTTTGTATTTCATATTCTCTAATAAACGACCTAATATCGTTAGCATTTACACCATTACTCATCTGTTTTATGCGGAATTTACCAGCACCTTTGCCCTTCATTCGCACTTTTAAGTCCACATCATCCATGTTTTTCATAACATCTCTGGTGGCATACTCACTAACCATAGCATCAATACGCATACTTGACAGTTGTTCACTTAACTCTAAACTTAAATATACTGTATTAAGTCCTGCTTGACTCCAGTTTACACCTAAGTTTTGTAAAAACAAACTCTTACCTGCTCCTGAACCACCAGCAAATACTGTAAGTTCGCCTCTGTTAAGTCCGCCATACAATTTTTGATCAAAGTTTTTCCAGCCTGTGCTTATTGCTCCTGCTTGATCTTTAATCCATTGTAGTCTTTCTTTGGGATTTTCATAATAATCTAAACCAAAATCACTAACTAAGCCAACACCACTTGCTTCTTTGATAAGTGCTTCTACACTACCATAGTCATGTTGCTCTAATAAGTCTGTGCTGTCCAGTATTGCTTTTTCTAATGCTTTGTGTCTACAAAAAGTTTCAAATTCATCCATAAACCAATTCATATGGCTTTCATGGACGTCTTCAACTGGTTTAAGTTTTATACCATTAACTGCTTCTAACTGCTCGAGTGTAGGAATACTAGCATACTTACCAGCATGATCTTTTAAGAACTCTACTGCTTCTCTATATTTTCTATTAAACATGTAAGGCTCAACAATGCTGTTTACCCTTACAAATACATCAGGATCAGTAACTAAGAATCTTAGAAACAATTCTTGTATATCTTCGCCGTAGTCTTTAATTTCACTCATAGCATTTTGCTCTGTACTTTAATTTTAATTTCATTCGATACTGTATGTTTAATTATGCTTGATAAGGTTAAAAGTCTGCCATACTTGGTAACCGCATCGCCGACATCCTTACAATCAGTGTGCCAAGGTGGAAAACTTACTTCCCACCCTAGGTCAGCGGCCTGCCTTATCAATTCTTTACCTGGAGCATCTCTGTCAGGACAAAGTATTACCCGTTTATTTAATGAATTTATCTGTTGTATCTGTCTTTCATTCATGCTATTACCTAGTACACTTATGCCATCTATAAGTATAGCATCGATTACACCTTCTGTTACAACAACAATTTTTCTATCTGAGTAAATGTATTTGTCTATGTTAAACACATATCCGCTTTGACTATTGTTTATATACTTAGGTGTTTCTTTTGTAGGTGGATTTATATGCCTACCTACATAGCCTACCATTTCTTGATTGTAATAGAATGGTATTATCAATCTATTTTTCATCATCAAATCATCGCATACAAAGAAATCATATTGTGTTTTTAATAAACCTCTGCTGTAAGCATATTCTAATATGTCATTGTGTGCTTTGTTATATGGTAATTTAGGAACATCGTTTAGGCTAATAGCATTTGGTAATTCTACTGGTTTAAATTTTTCATAGTTTATTACAATATCGTCGATTTCGTTATCAAATTCTTCGATCTTCATAAGTTCTAGTACAAGTTTCTTTACACTTTCATTAGTTGCGCCTAACTTTACAACTAAGTCCTTATACTTTTTACCAATCTTTTTGCTAGGACTCCATCCTGTAGAGAAGCCACAGTTAAAACAGTTATACGCAATCTTAGGACCAGTGGCAATTACACCTGCTCTACCTCTTCTATCGTTACACATAGGGCAACTAAAAGTTACCCAACCAGCAGGTGTCTTTTTATGCTTATGCGGTATATGAGATGTTAGTAACTCGTGTACCTGTTGTATTGCGTCAGAGTGCTCCATTGCTCTTATTATACGTGATTAGATGTACTTTGTCAAGTCAAATTTTATATGTTTTAAATCTTCGTGGTATTTTTGTAGGATTTTTTCTACTATATGTGGATTGCTAAAGATATCACTGTCATTGCGATTATCGTCAACCATATGATACAAGTTATCATATTGTGGTAATTCGATATCAAACGTTTCTTTGAAAAATATATTAATATCTGCTATGTCGATGTGCTGTACTAAGTTGTTTAAATCTCCATACCTTGAATACCAACTTGGTTCTAATTCAAACCATTCACTATCTATATAATCTTCAAATGTAAAAGTATCTAATTCTATCTTCTTTGTTTCAGCAAGCCATCTATGTATGCTTCTCTCTCGTGTAAACGGATCTCGCACAAACATAAAAATTTTTACGTCTGCTTCTTCAAATCTAAAATCGTGATGTGGACCTTTAGTATTTAACATGCCGCGTTCGTATAGTTCCGAAGCGATCCATCTAGTGCCGCACCGAGGCGGAAATACAAAGGCATGTTTGCCATCGTTTAAAATGTGCATACTTGTATTTAATTTCTTAGAAGAATTTTATCGAATGATCCTGAATTTGCTGAACTTGGTGAATACTTGAATCTTAAATAGTTAAAATTTCCAGTAAAATTATAATAAGTAGGACCAGATACATTTGCTAAAGGTATTCTATCTAAGTTATTTACTATTGCTATACTGGCCCAATTAGAGTCATCACTTGAAGGTGCTTCAAGTCCTAGACTGCCTTCTACATACACATTACCAGTGAAACTAGTTGTGTATATGCCAATAGTGTGATTAGCATTGTTGAAATTGTATGTTTTATTACCAGTAAAAGAACCGCTTGTGAATACATTTGCGGCATCGCCACTATTGGTATTTTTAGTTTGATTCCAAACATTAGCAACTTGAGTTGCTACTGGTGAAGGATTAGCATCTTCTTTTATCATTAACGTACATAGTACACCACCATTATAATCTGAAAACACTGGTGTTGTTGTGCCGTCTTCTTCTAAAAACTTAAATGAAATCTTATACTGACCCGGACTTAATGTATTTAAGTCTGCTTCAGACAATAAAAGTTCTGCTTGTCCTTTTTCTAATAATGGTTTAGCATACTTAGTTAAAACTCTTTCGTTGTTAGCATACTTAATAACGTCTGCTTTTATTTCAGTGTTGTAAACGTTTTGTAATTTTCTATCTTGATTTCGTAGGTTAATAAAAAATTTATTATCCATTCCTTTGTGTGCTACAAATTCTTTTTTGTTCATAGTTTTATTATCCAGAAAAAGGTTTTCTTGCTTTTTTACAAGGTCTATTTCGTTTATTCTGTAAGAATATAGTGTTATACTGCTCATACATGCTCATTCCTTCCTTAATATTTATCATTTTCTTTATAAATAAATTCTATGCAGGACCAAAAAGAGATAGAAGAAAATTTTCCATTCTTCACTATGATAACATCTGGTGGAAAGGATTATTTTGGCATAGTACAGAATCAAGACAATACTGTAACTTCTTTTTACGACTATAATAAATTAGGCTCACCAGAAGAGAAAAAGGAATTTGTTTCATTGGCAGAAACATGGTGGTGGGAATCAAACAGACAAATACCAATCGATATATTTTTATTTCAAGAAATGCAACTTTTTAGAAGATGCTTACGGACGTTTAATAATAAGGATGTTGAGATACAATTTGGGCCAGTTACAAGCATTCAAAAAATAGTTAAGAAAAGAATTAAAAGACGAACTATTCAGTTAGTTAAGAAAGATCAGTAACAATTTTATTTAATTGTACAATTATAGCCATTGCGTAACTATACGCATGTGACTTTTTAAAGAAGTAAGAATCATTATCAGGCTTCACCCATACCTGCGATTGTATTTCTTCCCAACTTTTACCTACTAGATGCCTTTTACCAGGTCTTATCATTGCTAATATCATAGCAAGTTGTTCTATATTTGTTGGTAGATGTTGCGACACAATATCATAATGATTATTAATATGAAATAGTTGTTCTACTATTTCTTTATGTCCAAATAGATTCCACATCGGTTCCATGGTACAAAGGTCATCTAGTTCACCTTCTGTTTTAATGCCTTTGTACACACTATTATTAAGAACGTCTAATTTAAAGTAACCAATACCTTCTGCTTCTTTGTGATCTATGTTGCTCAACCCAGTAAGCGGATCATGGGGTATAGGCTGTATATAAACGCCTGTGTTGTGTTTTTCCATGCCACCTGGACGTTTGATACTGCCACCAATATGCCTTAACACAGATAAAAGGTTATCTCTGTTTTCCATATCAATGTCTACATCAAAATCAATCTTCACTGAACAATAAACTCCACTTCATTAGTTTTTCTTTTTTAACTTTCTTACGATCTTCAATTTGTTCTTCGCTGACAAGACCGCTATGTTTCATAATATCAATCATACACATTACATCACCTATCTCATCTTGTAAGTTCGCAACGTCTTGTTCACTGCGATCATCTTCAAAACGAATTAGTTTACTACATGCCTGACTAAGTTCAGCACATTCTTCCATTGTTATTACTAGCATTTCTTGTCGTTTGTTCATATTTCTTTACCTTTAAACTCTTCTGCTAATGGAAATATTTTAGAAATAACATCTGCTACAGCATGAGCAATTTCCATATGCTCTAATTGTGTACCATTAGCACCACGTAATTCAATGTAGTGAATCCAACTACGCAACGTACCGTTAACGTAGAGCCTGCTTAACGTGTTTCCTTCGGGTAGTACTGCTCTGGCCTGCTCTTTGGCAATACCGTTGCTTACAGCGAAGTTATATGCGTCTAAGGACGCCTCTATAACTTGTTTCTGCTTCTCTTCCCATTGTGCTTGTAGTTCAGGATCATCACTTACAATACTATTCTGCCTATTTTTAGGATCTTGTAGTCTTGCGTCTCTAAGTTCAAAATCCAAATCTACTGTTGGGTCAGCATAACGTTGACTGAACTCTTGGAAACTAAAACTTCTATGTCGTAATAGTTGCCTAGCAATGTCTCTGGTTGTTTCTATTTCCAAACATGCTGATACCATTTCTAATGGCGACCAGTGTTTGTGTTTCATCAAATACTTCACAAGTTTCTCATTTGTTTCTGTATTATTTTGATTAGTAGGGTTACTTACCCGGGCACAATAGGCGATCAGATCCAAAGCAGAATGCTTATGAAGAGCGTCTTCCATTGGTGCCTGACTGTGACTAATTAATTTAATTTTCATAGACTTGATGCCTCCGCAATGTCTTGTACTAGTTTTACTTCTTCTTGATTTTTTAAAAATATACGTCTCCAAAACATTGGGTCCGCTATATCCTTAATTAATTTTATTTGTTCTTCGTTTAAGTTTGCCCATAAGTCTTGTCCGCTTTCGCTTAAGAATATGAGCCATGGCGAAATTTTACCGCCTCTTATATGATGTATTGCTAAGTTAGGAGATACTTCTCTAAAATAATTATTCCAAGATTTATCTTTTTCTTGTGCCCAACTTTCCATACATTTTATTGTTCTTTCTATTCCACGTTGTGCTGGCTCCTTTTTAATTAAGTCTTTTAAATATTGATCGTATACTGCGTCTTTTGTCCAGTCCGATAATTTTATACTTTCTCTAATCAAATGTTCTGCGTAATTTTCTGGTTCTAACAATTCTTCGTTGACCATTTTTCTACCAAATTTAACAAAACCAGCATAGTATTTGCTAGAAGCAAAATCATCATATGTTTTTGTTTTGGCATTCTGCATATTCATTTCATAAAACTTTTGATATGTTCTAAATGCTAATCTTACATGTGTTAAATCTTTATCTACAAATCTTCTTTTTTGAGAACACATGTGGACATTTATTGTTCTTTCAGATGTAAATTCTCTTCCACAATACTTACAAGCAAAACTCATTTAAAAGCCTCATCTAATGTTTTGTCATCGACCCCGCTTTCCATTGCTAATACTTTTAATTCTTCTTTAGAGTTCATCTTTAAAAATAATTCAATTTCGTCATTTTTTAGTAACGGAAATAACTCTCTAATTATTTCTTCAACTCTATCTTTTTTACGTTTTGCTTTTGGTACTTTAACAAACGGATGAAATTGAGGTTTACCAGTTCCTGCTAAACACATCAGTTTCCATTGTAATTCTGGGTGTTTACTTACGTCACTCCAATGTGTATTCATAAACTCATTAATCATTACAAGATAATGTCCAGCAAACTTTCCTTGAACACTACTAGCATATCTTTGCGTCATCCACAAGTTTAAACTTTTACGTTGTTCGTCTGTTAGACGCTCATAGTAACCATAGTCCTTGCGATCTACAGCCGCCATGATATCTTTAATTTGTAGTAGTGGCTTTTTAGCCATTGCGCCTATCCTGTGCTTGTTTCTTTTTAAGTTCTTCCAGTTTTTTATCTACTGGCTTTTGCTGTTGTTGTGGTTGTGCCATTATTCTCCTTCATATTCAATAAGAGCACCTGCGTTATACCCTTGAGCAACTATTTTAGCAAATCCGCCTAAGTCTGTCAAGTCAATTATTGCCAATACTGTAATATTTTCTTTTGGCACATTAAAGTTTTCGTGTACTAAGTCAGCACAGGCAATCGCCGTGCCTCCAGTAGCAATTAAATCATCAATTATTACAACAACGTCTTCTGGAACTATGTCTGTATTTTTTTGTATTTCTAAACTAGTACTACCGTACTCTAGATCAAAATCTTTTTTGTAAGTCTCATTAGGTAACTTGCCTGGCTTTCGAGCCATAATAAAAGGAACATCCATGTCTCTAGCCAAAGGTGCTCCGAATACAAATCCTCTACTTTCGATACCTATAATCTTTGTGGCTTTAAAAGACAAATTAGTTAAATCTACTAATGCCTTATTAAATGCCAATGGGTTTTCTGTAAGGCTTGTTATGTCTCTAAATTGTATTCCGGGTATAGGAAAATCAGGAACTGTTCTAATAGCATTCTTTAAATCTTGATAAAATTCTTTCATTAAAACAAATCAATTTGTTCCCATGGCATTGATGTATTACCAAAGTGTCCATAGTTTGTTGTGTCTGATAATTTAATGTTAAATAAATCAAACTTTGTGATTATTCCTAAAGGTGTCAAGTCGACTCTGTCTCTTAGTATATCTGCTAAGTCGGCTCTAACTTCACCGTCAGCATATACATATACACTAGTTGGCTCTTTGACACCAATAGCATAACTTAGTTGTACTGTACAGTTATCTGCTTGGCCTGATGCTACAATGTTCTTTGCCAAATATCTAGCCATATATGCCGCTGATCTGTCGACTTTAGTGCAGTCTTTACCTGAAAAAGCACCGCCACCATGTGGAGCATACCCACCATAAGTATCAACAATAATTTTTCGTCCAGTAAGTCCTGTATCTCCATCTGGTCCTCCTATTACAAATTTACCTGTTGGATTAATTAAGTATTCAGTGTCATCGTCAATAGGAGCATTTGCTTCTTCTAATGCTTTTATTACTAATTCTTTAATACCGTCTTGTACAGCACTTAAACTGAATTCTTCTGTGTGCTGACTGCTACATACAACTCTACTAACTCTTACAGGATTATTAACACTATCGTATTCCATTGTAACCTGTGCTTTGCTATCAGGTCCTAACCATGAGTAAGATATACGTCTTTCACTTGCTAAGTATTGTAGAATTTTATGACTGTAGTAAATAGCACTTGGCATATATGTTGGTGTTTCTTTACAAGCATATCCAAACATAAGTCCTTGGTCGCCTGCTCCAAAGTCATCCGTACCTAATGCTATGTCAGGACTCTGACCATGTAGTTCATTGTATATTTTTAAACTTTCCCAATGAAACCCTTCTTGTTCATAACCAATTTCTCTAACTGTACCTCTAACAATTTCGTCAATGTGCTCTTTGTTAATTGGTACAGAACTTTTATATTCGCCTGCTATAGTAACTAGGTTTGTTGTAACCAATGTTTCAACTGCCGCCCTATGGCTACTGTTGCCTGCTATAATATAATCAGCAATTCTATCTGAAATCTGATCTGCTATTTTGTCTGGGTGTCCTTCAGAGACACTTTCGCTTGTAAATTCGTAACTCATAAATCTCCTTCTTTAACGAAGATACCATCTACCATTTTACCTTTACGGTCTTTGATATCATTCCATGCTTGTTCTAAACAGTCCTCTATAGTGAGTCCGTTCCTTTCTGCTATATTAATTAATACAACAATCATATCACCAATGTCATCAGCAACGTCTTTGCCTTTACAAATATTGTCACTTAGTTCGCCCATTTCTTGTATGAGTTTTGCTAATTGATCTTTATCTGTAGCACCGTCAATTAAATTTCTATCGTGATGCCATTGTGTAATTTTTCTCATTAAGTGATATGCTGTTGCCATACCGTGGTCGTCTGCCATTATAATTTTCCTTCTTCTCTCATTTGTTCACGTATTTTAGTAGCACTGATATCGTGTATAGCATCGTCAAAAACTTCTTGCTCAATTTTATATCCAACATCTCTACCATACGTTATGTTTAGGAGGTTAGGTACAACCTCTATTTTAACTTTACCAGCAAAATTACATAAACTCTGTTGTAAGTTTTCTATAACTTCATATGCTGGAAAAGGATTCTTTTCATCTGTTGGCATATCTCTAACCATCAAAAACACTTGTCCGTGTTTGGCTAATGCTCTATCAAACAATGCTTGATGCCCAGGATGCCAAGGTTGGAATCTACCAAGCATCTGTGTAGTAGGTGCTTTGTTATCCCAAATAAATCTTTGTCCAATTTCATACGCAATTATTTTAGCATCTACATCACCACGTTGTTCGTGTACATTGTAATCTGTTGCGACTGGTCTTTCAAACACTTTGTTAGTATCTTCAAATCTGCCTTCTTCTATTGTGTCTACAAATATTTCATAGTCAGCAAAGAATTTATTTCTAGCACTTTCAAAAGGTGCTACAAAATCTGCTATAGCAATTTTGCCATCTAATTCAGCATTTACACATAAATCAATCATTCGCTGATTTTGTCTTAATCTACCTTCTTCAGAGAAGTCCCAGTCGTTTGCTTCTTCTCTGACTTTATCTGCGTTGAACCAGGCAACTTTGTCGCCCAAATATTCAACTAGTCGTTCTGCTAAGTATGTTTTACCACTCCCTGGTAATCCAAAAATTAATACTCTCATTTACTCTCCGTTTTGTTCGCGTTCCCATTTAGCATTATCGTCAAAATCGTTTAAATAATCTTCGTCGAGTTCGTCGTACTTGTCGAACGGGTCATGCCACTTTTTATTTAACCAACCTACTTCTGCATGATAACTTTTACCGGTAGTATCATTGTAGTCATATTCTGCGTCTAGTTCGACCTTGTCATAGTACACTCTATCAACAAATTCTCCTAGGTTTGTTTCCACAACACCAAAGCCTAATTTGTACGGATCAAAGTCATCATCTTGTTCAATAAACCAGACACCAAAAGTACCTTTTTCTGAACTCATAAATGCTAATACTGGTACTAATTCTTCTGTGACTTCATCTGGTTCTTCAGTGCCAAAGTATCCTCCCTCTCTACCATACATATGAATTGCTTCGCCGGACCAAATTTCTTTATCATAATCATAGTCGTCTGATCCGTCTGCTGGCACCTCATATACAGTAAATCCGCCATCAGCATAAGGACCATTAATATGTTCAATGTCGTCGCATTCCCACATGTAGTAATCATCTCGTGGAATTACTACTGCTTCTGGATCTTCGTGCTCTTCTATATCAGCAGGCTCAGGTTGCTCCCATTCCTCTGCTTCTAAAACTCTATCAATTAATTCGCCTTCATCCAAATCTATTGCTTGTTGTACAAACGCATTCTTAACTTCGCCAATTACACATTCGCCACCGTAATTGCCACCTTCTATTCTAAATTTTCTCTTTGCCATAATATCTCCTAAAATACATCACTTAAATCAACAGGGTCTGGTATCTTGTTTGCTTCTTTTACAAACAGTACACTTTTAGGAACATTCTTATTTTCAATTGGTGTTACTAATAAATGCCCGTGCTTTAACTTTGGAAAAAACCATTTAACTTCCTGATAAATGTTTGTTATAAAAACTTCTTCTATTTTTGGTATCTTGTTGTCCATTGGATTAAATACTGGAGTTTTAAATCCTCTATTATTAAGACTTGTAAGTGGCACAATCTCAATTTCAGAGTGACAGTCGTCGTCACATATTGCTATACTCCAATCCATTGGCATTTGTATTTCGTTGCCGCCTATATTTAATACCATTGCTGGTGAATAAAAACTTTCTAAGAACACCAATGGGTGCCAAAAATAGTCATAGTAATCTGGGTCTGTTACATCCAGAACACAATATCGTAAATCGTCAATTTGATCTGGAACACTATCCAGATTGTATACATTATTTTCTACAGTCAATATATTCATACATACTCCACTTTTGTAATTTTATAAGGGTATTGAGCCTCCTTATAAAACTTTTTTCTCTCCGTTAAATGTTTTTTACTATATTTTAGTGTGCTAGTAATATCATACACATTTACAAAGTCTTTGTCTTTTGCTTTTCTAATTCCTCTTCCGATACTTTGTATTACTCTAACAAAACTTTTGCCTGGTTCAACTAATAATAAATTAAATATTCTTGGTATATTAATACCAACTGCCGCTACACCATATGTAGCAACAATAACCTTGCCTTCAGAATCAGCAACTTCATCATAGTTATCTTTTCTTTCAGATGCTTTCATTTGACCTGATATAAACACCCAATCAGGATTTTTTTCAATTAATAACTCGCCTGTTTTAATTCTATCGACTAAAATAAGTGTATTACCTGAATCTTTAATACCATTTACCATGTCACTCATAAATTGTATTCTTTCAGGATTTGTTGTTATCCATTTTAGTTCTTGGGCATAGTTACTAAAGCCTACATGCGTATCTTTAAGTTGTAAAATATTAACTTCAAGATTAGCAAGTACACCACGTTCTTGTAACTCTTTAGCACTTAGTTGCCCTATCACAGGACCTATGGTGCTAGTACATGCTACTGCTTCGTGTTGATCTTTTGGTATAGTTCCTGTTAGTCCCCAACGTACAGGAACATTAGCAAATACACTACTCAGTAATTGTTTTAGTACATCTGCTTTTGCTTTGTGTACTTCGTCAACCATTATACAAACAACACCTTCGATAAATGTTTGTATGTCAAAATCTACTGCTTCTTTGGCCTTGGATTTTTTGTGTAGTATTTCCAAACTTTGCCAAGTACAAATTGTGTGCGTTTTATTGTATTCTTTTCTGTCTCCGTAGAAAACACCAACGTCTAGTCCTAAATGCTTGTAGTCCGCTTCTGTTTGCGTTACAAGGTCCTTATTAGGCACTATCACTATTGTTCTTCCATACTTTTCACATTGATGACTTAGTACTGCTGTAACAAGAGTTTTACCTGCTCCTGTGGCAATCTCCTGTAAGCATTGCGGATTTTCTAAAAACTTATTAACAATCTCTACTTGATAGTCTCTGAGTATAATTGGTAATCCTTCTGCTGGATGCCCTTTAGGCCAACTACAATTATCATATGCGTCTTGCTCGACCTTATCAAACGCCAAATCCCATTGCTGTCTTTTATCATCAACCTCAACGTCGTACCCTAACTCTGCTACTACAGGCAAAAGTTTATCTAATAAATTTAAATAACTTCTGCCACCAATATCGCAAAATCTAACATGGCCATCCCAGCGACCTAACTTATATGCTGGCATGTGATATGCGTATGGTAAAAAATATTTACAAGTGTCTGATAGTTTTCTTCGTGTGGCTACATCTAAGTCATGAAACTTGATGTTTACTTCGTCTCTTATTTCTAATCTCGTTTTTCTAGCCATATTATCTATTATACATTAATTATACACATTGTCAATCTGATTTAACAGATCAACCACTATATTTTTCTTGCTATCTAAATTTAAAAATAAATTTTGATTGTATTCTAGTTTCTCTTGAACTAAAGTGTAATCTACTTCGTTGTTTAATTGTTCTAATACTCCGTCAAATCTTTTTTCATGCTCACCTATACTGTCAAAGGAATAATCAAAAATTTCGTCATATAATTCATAACCAAAATGTTCTTTTAAATTAATATGATAGTTTTGATCTGCTATACATATAAAAGGATGACTATTAAAAATAGGTTTAAGTGTTTTTTCTGTTGTAAAAAATATATCTTCAAAATTCTGTAAAGGCATAGGCCCACTTGATGCGTCGTTCATTGCTGAACTTTCTGTAACCAAATTAAATTTAGTCTTCAAGAACCAATCTCTATTAAAAGTATTATCCCATGTAACACCATCGTCATTATCTTCTACATCGTCATGTAACGTAATAGTTGGATAACGTGCTAATGCGTTAGCACCAGCACCTCGATTTATAAAACTGAATATTGCTTCTTCGAGTAAATTATTATCTCGTATGTAGTCATATACATATCTTCTACTCTGTCTATTAACACCATTAAGACATAAAAAGGATTTTTTTGTGTTGTTAATGTGTTGCTGAAATTGTAGTGGCGCAATTTTGTATTCATTTAACCATAATATATAAGATTGAATTAAGAAATACGGAACAGTGATTACATTATCAAAATAGTTGTGTTCTTTTATATTTAGATTAGATATTAATAATGTAGTAGGTGATGTTAATTCGCAATGATGGAAATTCATTACATTTGCTTCATACATAGCATCAATTATTGCGTGTATATTATTTTTGTTTATGTAGTCTAAATACTCTTTAAATTCCTCTTTAGGGTTATTGTTTAATCCATGAACAATTACTTTATATCCCTTATCAACGTGTTCTTTAAAATGCTCTAAGGATTTAGCATTTACAATATTACAAGCATTAGAAATTGTTGGGTGTATACTTATTAATCTGCTAAGGCTTGAGCCGCCTACTACTATAAAATTATACATCACTTACCAATGTATTTAGAATTGCTATACTTCTTTCGTGCGAGGTTTTATTATATATTGTACCATACGAAATACTCGACTCGTTTGGTAAGTAGGGCGATAGTTCGTCTGTTGTTGCTATAGGCCCAAATCCAATTATATCTACACCTAAATCAAAAAACTTATTACTGTCTAATACTTCTTTGTAACTACATTGCTTATATACATAGGCATCTATATTATGTAATTCGTTAACTATTTCAGACGTAACGTTTACATCTTCTGGAATAATTATACCAGCAATAAATTCTGCTGACTGACTACAATGATCTTTAATGCCGTTAATATCAAGATTGTTGTCTTGTAAGTGTACTGCTAAAGAAACTGTTTTTGTTTGCTCTAATGCTTTTATAGTATCTATGTCACAGTTATTAGCCGTTACAACACAGTCTTTAAAATGTTGCATTTGATGTAGATGTGATTCTCGCATAACAAGTACACCGCTTAGTTTATCAGTAAAACTGTCATAGGACTGACAGTTTACACTTTCATATTTTGACCAATCTAAAAACTTTTCAATGGTTATATTATTAACCTCGTCTTTTGTATTATTTGTTATAAGGTCAATTGGTAATAAGGTTTCTTCTTCCTTATAAGACACAACTATATTGTTTGATTGTTCTGTGATTATACAATCAAATAATTTATTAGTTTTTACTTTTTCTTCATTTGTAATGGTATACGGAAACCATTTAAATAACGTGTTAAAAATATTATAAGAAGTATCGTCTAAAGAAACCTTAACAATATCGCCTTCGGAAAGGTTGTCAGAAATATTTTCTTTGAATGTGTCTACTAATGAACTAATGGTCTCTATAGAGAGATGTCTTCCATTCCTGCTGTTCTCAGTTTCACTATGTGTCCTATTTGCCATTGCTTTGTGTCTAATCCCTTCATTATGCCAAGGTACTGATTTCTTAATAAACTAAATTGATTTGCTAATGATGTTAGATTAACTACATCATCGTCGCCATCAACATACTTGTCAGCATCTCTACTTGTCAGTGTTCTGTTATAACTTTCTAAAAAGTTTCTAAATACCTTGCTACGAGTTTTTCTTAATTGAATGTTAATATGCTCTAGAATTGCTTCTATTTCTTGTAATTGGTTAAAGCGATGCTCTGTGACACCAGGTAATGCGGCACTATTGCGTTCCACATTACCTTTGATATAGCATTCCTTTTTGGCTTCTGCTAACTCACCCTCATAGTAATCTATACAATCAATTATATTGCTTAAATTATCTGAAACTTTGTTATACCAGCCAGCCATTAGTAATCCCAATCCTCGTCTTCTTCGTCGCTTTCTTCGACTTCGTAGTATTCTTCGATTGCTTGTTTTAAATGTCCATCGCAATCATTAATACCAACTTTATCATAATCTAACAATCCATGTTCATCAAACACTCTTACAAGTGAAGCACATGCGTCGTCCTTTTCTTTAGGATTTACACATGGTTTTACTGATTCCCAAGTTTCGATTATAAGACTCATATCGCTCATTCAACATTCTCCTCGTATACTGAAGGATCGTCTAATTCAGTTTCATCAAAATCATCATCGATATCTTCTGGTACTGCTTTAGGATTTTGACCCCATTCATCTATAATTACCTGAAGTTTATCTCCAGTCCATGCTTTTCTGAACTCTTTAATTGACTCGCCTGTAACAGGACTAATATACTCTAGTTTGTTACCTACCTTGTCTACTATGCCTTTTGCTTCAAGCATTTCTAACATACCACTGTAAGGGTCCATTCCAGTTTCATATGGAATCTTAATTTGTACACCTTCGAAAGGTTTGCTGTATCTAGACTTCATAACTTTACATGCCGCCCTAATACCTTGTACTGTAGACACTTTGTTTCCGTCTGCGTCTTCTTTAAGTTTTAGTTTCTTAATAGCAACTACTATGCTACTTGCGTATACAAAGCCTTGACCACCACTAATTTTATCATCTGGATCAAACATATCCTGTGATGCGTATGTATGGTTAGTACACACTAAGCCAATCGGGTATGGTGCTAATTGGTTAACAGTATTTCTAACCAATGCTGTAAGAGCCTTAGGCTTACGACCCATGTCACCTTTCATGTCACCTTTTTGGAACTGATCCACATCTGTGGGGGTTAGCAACATACCCAAACTGTCAACAACAAATAGTAATTTAGGCATCTCGTCGTACTCTAAATCACCATAGTTTGTTTTGTAATCTTTCATAAACTCTGAAATTGATTTTGCTACATCATCAATCATTGACACACTAATCTTTAATAGTTTTTCTGGATTAGTATCAACGTTTAATGCTTTGAGCCAATCTTCGTCAAGAGCATTTTCTGAGTCAAATAACACAACTTGACAGCCATGGTCTTGTGCGTTTCTGACTAAGTTTCCTGAACAAATAAAACTTTTACCTGAACCGGACTCACCAGCGAACACACTAACTTTACCTAGTGGTACGCCTTTGTTAAAATCACCACTGATCAAATAGTTGAGTGTGTGGTTACCTGTGCTGATCCAATCTACTGGATCGTGAAAACCGGCACTAATACCACTAATACTTTTAGTGATGCCGGTTCTAAATTTGCTTAAATCAAATGGTTTCTGCATTTTTTTCTCCGTATATATTTCTGTGTTGTAATTCCTGTTTTAATTTTGATGCCCAATGTTTGTGGCCTGCTTCATTGGCATGGCCTCCGCTCATTGCTACATCGTCAAATCCTGTGTTAAAAACATAAGACCAGTAGTCTAAGTTTTCTCCTTTAAGGTAATTTTTACATTCCGATGCTTCTATCAATGCTTTATCTGTTTTGTGATCACCGTTCCATTCAATTAAGTCACCTGACTCAGTTTCTGCCTGGTTTATGTGATCGTTCATTACATCAAACATTATATATGGAATGTTTTTATTTTCTAAAAGATTCATTGCGTATAAAATAGATCTATATTTTTGTGCTAGTAAATCGTCTGCGGTAGTTATAGGTAAAAAGTTTTTCCATGTATTGTATTGTTCTGGATTATCTTTCCACGCAGGATTAAGCCAAGAATTAACATTTGCGTATTCGTAATTGCCATTCTTATCTAATCCAGTACAGTACTCAAATCTACCAATAACCGTCCAACCTATAACAACCAAGTCTGGTTTATCATTTGTTGTTAAGTATTCTAGTAATGATCTTTCTATTCGCATATTGCTACCACCTGGAACTGCTAAGTTTACGACTTTGTCAATGCCAAGATCGTTACCTAACTTCTGTGGATAAGCCAATTCGGTATTGCCAATATCGTAGTGATTATTCTCACCTAATATTTCTGCTCCGAATGTGTGGCTATCGCCTAATGCTAATAATGTACTCATAATTACCCTTAAAAAAAGGTAGCCTTACCAGTTCTTTGAAGTAAACAGGACCAAGTATTCAAAACCCTAAGTAAGGCTACAACCCGTCAATTATTGCTGACGGTTTCTAATCATCGCTAAAATGTCTTCAGCGGATGCTTTAGAATCAGTAGATGCCGGAGCGTCATTGGCAGAAGCACTCTCTACTACTGGTGCTACTACTGGTGCTGGTGCCTCAACTGCTGGAGCAGGTGTTTCCACTGCTGGTGCTGTTGGAGCCGCTACCGGAGTAGAACTCTGTGCCGGTGGAGTTGTTGCTTGTAATTTTACTGGAGCAGATTGACCATTAGGTCTAAAGTGCTCTCCGTATTTTTCATTGTCAAACAACTCGCCGTTTACTGAATCTTGGAACATTTGATAAATTATATCCACTTGTTCAGCAGTTGGTTTCTTAGGTAAGAAGTCTTTTAAGTTAAATAGACCGTTAGTGTCTACTGCGGCAAGTTCTGTCTCATCTAGAGATCTTTCTTTTCTTGCCCACTTACTTGTTGAGTAATCAGCATACTGACCTTTCATGGTTTTTGATAACCTAAAGTCTGTTCCAATTACATCATCTGTTGGAATGTTTTCCATATCCGGGTCCATCAAAGCACCTTTAATAATATTAAAGATTTGAGGTCCAATAATAAATCTACGGATTGGATTTTCTGGAGTGGTGTCCTCCTGTAGTGGACTATCTACTACATACCCTTGGAAAATATAACTTCTTTTCTTCCAGTATTTACGACCCATGTCCTCTAATGAAGGGTCCTTGAACCAAGGTCTAATTTCATTATGTACTGGACATTGTTCGCCCCACATTTCCATACAAGGTACTTGTACAGTTGTAGGTTTCATGTCGCCACCTTTTATGCCAGGAAACGCCAAACGTATCATTTGTCGTTCTGTCCAAAAGAATGTGTTATTGGAATCGCCGTCAGGTAAAAATCTTAGTGTAGTACTAGATCCTTCTGATATATTCCAAAATGGGTAGATAGCATTGTCGCCACCTGTTTGTGATCCACCGCCTGGTTTTGAATCCATTGCGGCTAGTTTTGCTCGTATTTCAGCCAATGTTGCCATGTCTTTCTCCTATGTTTGCCATGTTCTGTGTAAATTAATTTTTACACATGTTGCCTATTATAATGCCTTTTGAGGTTAAAGTCAACCTCTTTTTGCCATGTTATGTAATCTAATTTAAAATTTCTTTTAAATTGACTTTACAGAAATTATTTATTAATTTTCTACTATATTGTCTAGTTTTCTGGTAAAATTGATGAATTCTAGTATTTCTGCTGTATCTTTTGTTACACTTTCCATATTAGTCTTTGATATCAACTTTTTAATATTAGACATAGAGTTCTCGTCTAACTTAGTACCTTTAAGTATTTTAGTACCACAGTTTTCAATAAAATTCTTTAAAATTTTGTCTTCAACAAACTCAGCAATAACTGATAATTTATGTGCTACTTCGGAATGTTTGTTAGGATATTCAATCCCTTCTTCTGAAATAGGCACTTGTATATTTAAATTATCTATACTACTTGTAATATACTCGTCCATTTTTTGTTGTACAGAAAGCAGTTTATTAATTGATGGAAAAGCATTTAGTACACTATCGTCTACATGCTTTTCTGTAAATAGATCTGTTAAATCGTCTGCGTTTTCTGTAATCTCTAATGAGTTAGTAAAATCAATTGTTTCTACTGCTCTCGCATAAGTCTTAGCACCACTTAGTTTTTTAAGTGATTGTCTTAAATTCTGTACTGATTCTTGTGCTAGTGTTACAAGTGTATTATTTTCTTCGTTAACTAAATTTTTGTTTGTTACATATCTAGAGAATTTTGATAGTGAGTCTATGCTTTCAACCATTTCGTTGATAGCCGCTCCAACTGTATCGTGTACTTCACCACCGTTGTATACGTGGCGTGCCATTGCTCTAGCACCTGCTAAACTTTTATGCGGTAATGCGAATCTTTCGTCTGCTCGTTGAATAAACAATTTAGAAATTTGTCTACTACGCGAACCTCTTACTTCTTCATTAACTGCCTTACCATGTCTAACAATAATTTTTACTGAGTCTAAAGGTTGATAACTTGTTTTCATACTACCGTACATTTTACCTAAACTTGCTTCTGTTAATCCTGCTTCTAATTCTTTCATTTTGTTTATCTTTGATTTGTATTCAGAGTGCTTAGGTTGGATCGTTTTTCCATAAATTTTGTAATCAAAATCAAATGCGTATTTGTGAGCAAGATTCTTTATGCCTTTGTGTACCCTATCCATTTTATCATCTTCAACGTGTTTAGATTTACTTAACTTTAACTCTTTGTTATCAGTATCAATAGTAACCATTATGTTTGGGTCTTGGCTATAGAAACGTACTCCTTGCTCGGCATCTAGGGTATCTTCACCATTTTTATCAAATAGAGCAATACTTATTCCTAAACCCTTTAAGAATTCAAATACTTCATTACCTAAGTCTTCGCTGTTTTTCATACTTATATTTATCAAAAAATACGATTATAAAACGCCGATAGGCAATGGACCGTTCCAGTCATCATCGTCATCGACACTTGTTTCTATTTCGTCATATATAGCATCTTCGTATTGTGCTATGTATGTTATCATTCTAACTGCTACTAATGTAGCCATTACTAAGTCATCACTGCCACCCGGTTTAGCGGCAAACGTTGTACCACGTGCTACAAATTCTTTTAATTCTCTAATGATGTTCTTGCTACGCAATTTAAGTTTACCACTTTCTATAAGGCGTTTCATTGCTAAGGCACCTTCCATTTTGTTTTTATGATGTGTGTGGAAACCTTTTCTGCCCTTTTTACCTTGTACTTTATTAGGTTCATGTAAGAACGTACCAGGGAAACTTTCTTCGCCTGTGTCTCTAATTACTACTAAGGCCGCTTCGCCTATAGCATTGTTCTCTACAGTCCAGTATATTTCTGTAGCACCGTAACTTTTTATTTCTTTTGCTATATCTCGCAGTAGTTTAATTTGCCCTTCGATAGGTGTTTTATTATGTTGCCACTCGCATACTTGATTCATTGTAGGCAAGTCATAACATATTATAGCGGCATTATCGCCACCTGTTCCTGTACTAGGATCTAATGTAATAGCATATATTTTGTTAGGATCAATTTGTTCGTACCAACGTATTTGCCCACTACGTCTAATTGGGTCAACACCTTTCATGTCAACTAATTTAAGAGAGTCTATAAGTGTTTCATCGTAAATAATAAATTCACATTCGTGCTCACGTCTAAATCTTTCTTCGCCAATTCTACTACGTTCTGCTTTTGCCCAAAGATCATCTCTGTCTGGGTGCTCTTGCCAATTAACACGGAATGCCTTGAATCCGTTAGTACCAACATCTTGCTCTTCACCGTAGTCATCGACTTGTTGTATTGCTTGATGCCAAATGTTAGCAAATGTATCATCGTCACTATTAGGTGTACTTGTTACAATACACTTACCGCCTGTACTTAATGTTGGCGATAGTGCTGTCCAAAACTCACTGGCTATCCTGGGTGGTACAAACGCAAACTCGTCTAAGTATACTAATGATAAGGACATACCACGTCCAGTGTTTTCAGTTGTTGTAGCACTTACAATTCTACTACCATTGTCGAAACTTAAACTACCTTTGTTGTATTCTGTTACACCCGCTCTAATATGATCAGGTACACTTTCGTATGCGTATCTAATACGTTGCATTATCTCTTGAGCACCTGTATGTTTATGTGCCGCTACAAGTATTGTGCTGTCTGCTACAAACATAGCATACCAAAGTAAGTATGCGGCCGCACATGTTGTTTTACCTGTTTGCCTAGGCAACATGTTAATACTGTAACGATATTGAGAGTAGGTATGTATTAACCTTTCCTGGAATTCGAATGGTTGAAATTTAATTCCACCTTTAGTTGGATGCTGAATTTTTACAAAATTCGCCATAAAATATGCTGGACCTGTTAATGGGTCCATACAATTAGAAATTTGTTCAATATGGTCTTCGGTAAAAGTTTGCTTGGCAAAGGCTTTTTTCGTTAGACTATAATCCTGCGTTCCTTGTGGCATGCAGTTATTTATATAGGTTTTGGGTTATAAAAAGTGTTTACAGGCTTTTGTAACGATTCATAAGAGCATTTAAAATCTCTTTTTTATCACCGCCAATGCTGTTGTACCCTTGTGAGCCTTGTGGTTTAAGACTAACTACAACTGGACCGTCGCTCTGATCACCGTGTTGATCGCAATCTTCACATTCACACTCATCGCCTGGCTTACCACAACCATCGCAAATATCTTCGTGATCGTGTTCTTCATGATCGTGTGCTTCTGGCTCTTTACTGCCTTCTAAACCATGTGGATCTATACCAGCAAGTTTTAGTATCTGATGTAATTCATCCATACTGTCAGCATTAGCACTTACTGTAACAGTAGCATCGCCTTGCTTTTTAGTTCTATTATAAGATACTGATTCTTTATCTTCTGATTCTGGTTGCTCTGGATTACCATATGGAGCGGCATTATAAAATGCCTCCATGATACTTCTTAAATCTTTATCTGCCATTATTGACTCACTGGTCCTTGATTGATATCGTATGAATTACCTTGTACATTAGGCTTATGAGCAAGTCCTACTGCGTCTGCTAATGGTTTAAGGTCATCGCCCATCATCATGCTTTTGCTAGGATAGTTTCTGAAATAATCAGCACCTTTTTCTGCTTTTACTTTCATTAATTCAGCAATGAATTTTTCGTTAAACTCTTCGCCGTATAATCCTAACTCGTCTAAGTCTAAGAACTGTTGCTCATTTTCATAATGTGCTTGTTCTTCCTTAGTAAGTTCTGCTTCGTCCATGTCAGCATATCTATCTTTATCAAATTCAACTCTATCTTTAGTAAGGTTGTCTTCTAATTGACGCGGACTTTCTGTTGGTTGTATAACAACATTTTCTGGACTTACACCTAAGTGTACAGCCATCCACACTTCTAAAAGTCTTTCGTTAATTGGATATTGTAATACAACATCGCAACTGCTTACTTCTGTTGGATACTTTATGTCTTTATGTTTAAAGTCTAAAGGTTCTTCTTGAATAGGAGTTCTATTGAAACTACTAACACTTTGAACACCATACTTACCAAGTATGTTCTCAATAAAAGTTGCGTCACTAGGACCATAGTCCCCAGCAAGTTTAATTCTGTAACTGAATGATTTAGAGAAACTTTCAGTTATGTATTCTTTAAATGTTTTAGCCATATTATAATCTCCTAACGTACTTATTTATCTTTCTTGTTTAAAAATTGGAGTAATTGATTTCTGTCCATTACAGTTCCACTATCATTACTGCTAGAATTAGTACCTTCCATTGCGTCTAAACGCATTTTTTTAATTTGTAAATCTATCATACGCAACTTTTTATCAACTTTAGCATTTTTGCTATCCATTGCTATTTGTAACATTTTACCTGCTGTTTCAAAAATTCTGCCAGCATGTGCGTCTTGTACGTTCATACCTAGACTCATTAGTTCTTCATAACTATCTAATGCTCTTTCGGCAATGTTTTCCATATCACCGTCATGCTTAACAACGCCCTCTACTTGTGGTAAAGCAGAATCTATTTTCTCTGCGTTAGTAAGTGCTGTTGTAACAACTTCTGCTGGCGGTGTAGCCTGTACAGGTGGTTCTGCTGGCTCTATACCGACTTCGACTACTTCTTGTTGCGATAATTCTTTTAATTCTTCCATGCTAGGAAGATTGAACTCTTGTTCTAGTTTTCGTGTCATATTATTACTTATCTTTTGCGTTTCTTGGTATTGGTATATATGTGATTCTCATTTAGTACTCTGAACCTAATACCTTTACGTTGGCACCATTCATTAGCGGCTGTCCATTTTGCCATGTTAATCATTACTTGAACTTTTTCTGCTTGTCCTCTTGCTTGTTCTAATGTAGTCTGACTGCCTGGTTTTATTTCAATTACTTCCATGTGGCGTTTGCCACTTTTGTCAGTGTACATAATAGTAAAGTCTGGAACATAAACAGTATGCTTTCCTGTTACAGGATGCCTGTATGGTATCTTTATATTTTCACTTGCCCATTGTGTAATATACGGGTGACTGTCGCACATCTTCATAAATGCCAATTCCCAACTACTGCGATAATAAGGACTTTTAGCACCTACATATTTTTGTGTATTTTCAGGTAAGAAATTACCCTTAAGAAACTTTGCCATTATACCCTTATTAAGGGATCAATAAATTTATTAGTAGTGGATGATTTTTCTATTTTAAAGGACACATTATTAGGCAATGTATTGTTAATATATTCTAATGTGTCTTCGTTAAATTTTATTTGTTGCTTTTCTGATACTATCAGGTCTTTTATTTTTCTATAGTTGTCACCTGAGTCCCATTCTGCTCCGGCATCTGCGTCGTATGTACTTTTAGTAACATATTGATATACGCCTTCGCCGTCTTTAATTTTATATTCGAATGTGTTGTTTGTTTCTGTAACAATAGTATAATACGATGTAGGGTTAGTATCGTCTTTCTTTGATAATTCAAAAAATGTATCAGCATAAAAATTGCTTAGTTTATCTGTATATCCACTACGTTTAAAATCGGTAAACACTTGATCCCTTAGATGAGTTTTACCGCCTAGAGCCTTTTCTGAGTTTGGTGCTCTTAAACTATTCAGTATATCTATATCCTGATTCTGAATATTAATTTTTTCACCAGTCGTAGATACGTCTTGAAACTTACCGTCTCTATCACTTTGTTCTGTTGTTACACCGAAATTTTTATATATCTTACTCATTAGAAAAAGTTTAGTTTGTTTAAATTTTTATTGTTCTTCTTAAATAGAGAGCCTGATGCTTCATCTATTTTTGTGTTTAGTGCGTTAGTTAGCAAATTAGTAAAGAAGCCACCGCTTGTAGTACCGCCGCCTTCTCTTAAAAGTGCGGCATTTGATGGATTACCGTTTACATCTCTTTGTGCTGTATGTAATTGGTTAGTTGATCGAGTTATATTAGATTGTTCTAAACCAAATAAACCTTTTACAAGACCTCTTACTTTGTCTTGTGTTGGATTAAAAGGTGCCGACTTTGTGTAATCTTCTAGTAACTCTGTTAAAATGCCGTTATCGAAGTCTTCGTATTCCATGTTTATCTCTGGACCGTATTCTAATTTTTCATATTCTATATTAAAAATTATTTCACTTGGCACACCTGAACTAGCATAATCTAGTTGTGTTACCTGTGCGTCTTGTAAAACAGGATTAATTGCTGTTGTCCTTGTAACATGTTGACCGTGTATTTGAAATACATGTATCGCACTAAAGTAGTTTCTCATTTCATTACTATGAATGTCTGGGCCAGCAAAATCGGAATTAAATGGATTTTTATCACCGAGATCAGTTGTGGCAACTACATCATTATGATCAAATGATTTTTGATCCCCTAACAAATTTCGTCCGTCCATAAAATGATAATTGTAATAGTGTTGCCATAAACTATACCATCTACTTTCAATGTCGTCGTAAACAGTCATTGAAAACGGTTTGAAATCTTTTGTTAAAATTACTGGTTTTAATTTATTATACTGATTACGTTTTTCAACTGTAAAAGACACAGTCGGCATGTCTATTGCTCTTACCAAAGACGAATAGTGATATTCATCTTTATTCATATGAAGGTTCTTTAATTGTGGGTTCAGTTCAAAATATGTAACAAACTGAAACGGTAAACGTGGCGGTCTACCGGTCTTAAAACTGCCGTATTGTCTACTAGCATGTCTAGGACCGGCCTGATATACGCCTTGTTGAACTTGTCCGCCAACGATCTCTTTCCAGAATTTCCCCATGGGTACTCCTCAACTACCTAGGATTAAACCTGAGTAGATGTGCCAGTGCCAAGTGGTGAAACTAATGGGAATGGATCACCTGCCGCAACTTTACCACCTAATGTGTTTGGACCTGCTACATGTACAGCATTGTCATATCTTAATGATAAGTCAATGTTTACAATTTCACTTTGATCATATGAGTGATCGCTGTAATTAACTTCTTGTAGCATACAACCTTCAAGTTCCCACTGTTCAGTAGGTTCTGCGTTTGTACCATCCAACACCTGAATAACTGCGTCGAACTTATAATCTCCACCACTTACTGCTGTGGTTTGTTCGAAGTGGTTAAACTGTCTTTGGATTTGTTGTCCGACTAATGCGGCAACGGAATTTGTGATATCGTCACGTAAAGATAGGCTGATTGCATTCCATTCATGTTTACCTGCAATGTATGCTCTCGAGTTATAACTGTGAACTACAACTTCTTCCATTGAAAAAGTAGGTCTAGTTACACTCACTACATTCTGAGTTAATTCGTCTGTTCTTCCACCAGCACCGAAACCTGTTAAGATTACACGGAATCTATATTTAAGTTTTGGTTGTAAAATACCAAGACGACTACCTTCTATTGGTACACCGAATTTATCTTTTGTTATTGCCATTTGCTTTACTCCTAATTAAGTATTACTCAATTTATACGTTTATTTATCATTTTTCGGCCAAAAATAAAGGGCGGGTAAAAACCGCCCTTTAAAATGATCAAATTAAGTTTAACTTGAACCTGTTTGTCCGAGAGTTGACTGAATTCTAATCGGAATATAGATAAACTCAACTGCTTTAGTTGGTTGTATTGCTATATCTAAGTATAATTCGTTTCTGTCAATCCTTGCGGCAGTATTGTTTGTAGTATCGCAAACACTAATAAAGTCAAATAGACCTCTTAATGTTACAAGTTCTGACAACAATGAGTCAGCAACTCTTTTAACACCACTTCGAGTAATACCGTCGTTTGGCTCAAACAAGAAAGGCTTAACTGAAATATCTAATTGATATCTAATATAGTTAATCAATCTTGCTACGTTAATTCTATCTAAGGCACTTGCTGTTGGGTTAAGAGTCTTTTGACCAAACACTACCAAGCCTCTTCCTGGGAAGTTAGCAATTGGATTTACTTTGTTTGAATATAAAGTATCTCTTTGACCTTCGTTCAATGATACAGGCTTAAATTCATTTTCAACTGAATCTAAATAACCTACTGATGTAGCATTTTGAACAAGACCTCTTTGATAACCTGCTGGAGCAAACCACTGATATGCCACGTTGTCATTAAATGCCATAGTTCTTAAAGCAATATGACTAGGTGGTACCATTACGTTTGTACCGTCTAGGTTAGTTGTTAATCCTGAAGGATAATGTACTGATACATAAGGACTTGATGATATTAAACCATTGTCGCCGTTTTCGGAGGCATTGTTAGAGTTTTTGGCCCACGCACTTATTGAAGTTGCGTCTGATTTAAGCCTTAATGGAGAGTCACCAACGATGAATGCCACCTCTTTCTTATCAGTATTTAAAGTTATCATTTCGTCAATCAATTCTGGGTAACCAGGAGTTGAAATTAAGTTAAAGAAATTAACTTCACTTCTAATATCTTCGTTACTTGAGATTGCCGCTTGTAATCCGTTTACAATAACTTTTCTCTGTGCTTTTCTACCCATGTATGGTGAACCATTTGTTTGATTTCCTGAATGGTCAACCCATACATTACCGTGGTTCACACCGCTAGTAGTATAATTTACTTTATACTGCTTAACGTTTTTGCCTGATCCACGTTTGTTCCATGCTAGTATGTTGTTTGGTACAGTAGCGGCCGCTGGTGCGTCGCTGTCAAGTCCTGCTTGTGTTGTAGCAGTAGCAGGTCCCATATCTTTAAATATGATTCCATCGCTAGTTACTTGATCACCGTTATCAACTAATACCCAAGCACTGGATTTTCTTTTGTAAATTTTTGGATAATCTTCTAACGCATCTGAATCGACCCAAATGTCGCCGTCAACTAATGCTCCGCCATCACTTTGTAATGAAGGCTCACTAGCCGCTACGTTTACGTCGTAATCTGCTGAGTAAAGAGTCCAAGTTTGAGTTCCAGCAACGTTTTTATTATACCATAAATTTACGTCTGTGCTATCATGATACCATAATGTACCGTCAGTTAAGTCACCTGCTGGTGCTGAACCACCGAAACTATAGTTTGCTGTTGTAACACTCTGTGCTGGTTTCCAGTTACTATATGTACCTGCTGTAATGTTTACATTACTTGGGCCATATCCGCTAACTGTACCTGCTCTAACTCTAATATCTTTACCTGCTGTGTCAGTGATTGTTAATTTATTACTTACATTTGAAGCAGTAACAGTTGTAGCACCTGCGGAACTTAGTGCCGCATTAATGTCTTTAACATAGTCATCGACTATTGCTTTACCGTTGTCTGATTCTGTTGTAAATGTTACATCAACATTTGATCCTTGGTTTAAGTTTAATACTAAACTAATTGATCCACTATGTGACGTGACGTCTGCGTTACTTGAAATTGCTGTACCTTGTACTTGTAAACTTGAAGCACCGTTGTGTCTTTTAATGTTAAATTTACCATTAATAGATGCGTCGTCATTGTCTGGATCAAATTCTACAAATAGACTTCCGTCTACTGGACTAGAAATACCAGCATACGCCGCCGCTGTATCGGCATACGCATCTGCTGAACTTGTTGCCCATGATTTGTTTGTTGAGTTATAAACTTTAACACCATATTTAAGTCCACTTGCTAGTGATGTTGTTTGAACAATCATATCACCGTTTGCTAGTGCGCCACTATCAGCCTGTAGTACAGGTCTGTTTAAGTGAGTACAAACTTGGAAATCTTTTCCTACTACGTTTGTAAAACTTGATGCTAATGTTGTCATATCATACCAAGCACTTGAATACTTGTAATAATATGTAATGTTTGCAATGGCATTACCACTGCTGTCAATTCCTAATACTGCGATGTCGCCATCTTTACCTACTGAGTTCTTAGGTGCCCCACCACTTGATACATCGTCTTTTGTGAAAATGTAAGGTGTAGCGAATTCTTCGTATTTTGAAGTTGATGTGTTGTATTTGAAAATACCCCACTTAGTTGATGAACTATCTAACCATACTGTTCCATCTGCTGGAGCAGGACTAGGCGCATTCGCTAAAGGCTTTAATTCATTAAGATCAATATTTGCTCTAAGAACGTATGCTCTTGAAGCCAATCCTAAGAAACTATGAGCCGCTAGTAAGCCATACTCGTTAAGTTCATTACCATGTGAAGGTGTTCCGCCCGAACTATAAAAAGTTGGGTTTCCGTACTGTTGTAGAAGTTCTCTTTGACTAGTGATTAGTTTAACTTCGTTTGCTTCTGCTAACTTAGTGAAACCTGCTGTGCCACTTCCATCAGGATTAGTTTTATCTTGATGTGTAGCCAATATAATCAAAGGTACTGTACCAGGTCCGCCGGGACTGTAAAAACTTTCGTCTGATACTGTGATATCTACACCAGGTGATACTAATGTTGCCATAATATTCTCCTATTATACCTTATTTGGTTAACAGTATTTATGAATATTTTGTATATTTGCGGTATTATAGAAATGTCAATTCATCAAAAATTGACGAAGATGATAAATAAGCCTCTAAATTATTTCTAAGCCGTTATCGTGGAATATTTGTGGTTTTTGTGGTAGTTTTTCAATAATTACATCGATGTTAGCATATAAATCTTCTAATGTGCCATTGTTGTTAATAGTATAATCAATGTCGCAACCTACCCAATCCCATTCACTTTCGTGAACATGTTTGAAGTCTCTGCTCATTATATGTTTTGCTACTGCGTCACCGTTGTTGGCCGCTAGTGCTATATCATACCATTCAGGCCTTTCATCGCGTTGTACTAGAATAGTTGTGCCGCCAACACGTTTGATTAAGTCTAACTCGTTTTTAAATCTAACGTCACTGATAACAACACACTCGTTTTCGTTATGTAATTTTTTAACTCTATATTCTAAACTGTTTAACCAAATATCTGGGTGGAAATGATCACGCATTACTTCAGTACCAATTAACTGTAATGCTAATCTAGGTGTAAAATTAGGTATGCCTAATTTTTTACTCCAATAAAGATCTATGTTTTCTCTAAATTCCCTGCTTTCGTCAGTTTCACCTTCTAACATATCTCTAGGCCATCCAAATACACTTGTACATAAGTCTTTGATTGGTCCTGCGAATGATGTTGGAATGCAACCTTGTGTTGCTAGATATTGTGCTACGGTGTTCTTGCCTGAACCTATGTTGCCTAAAATCCCTATTGTATTCATTTATCCTATTACAAAGCCGTAGTTTCTGTTACCTTCTTCCATATTAATTATAGACTGTAGTAATCTTTCTTTATCAGAAGCGGCCTCTTGCTTTAAAGCATCGCCATTTAACTGTACAGTACCGCCAGGTCCTGGAAGTCCTGAAGCATACTTACTTCTTGCTTCACCTAACATCATTTTTGCTTCTGCTAATGCCCAATCGGCCATCCACGGTCTAGTATATTCGTTTTGTAATAGACTTTGTTCAGGTACTAAGTTAGATACTTGCATCATTATATCTTCTGCTATTGATATCTTTCTTAGAATTTTTAATACTTTGGTATTTGAATTGAATGTGAAATCGTATTCACCACCAAATATTCTATTGAGTGTTTCTTTATATTGAGTAAATGCGTCATAGTTTGCTAGTCCACCTACAACACCTGCGTTTATCAAGTATGTATTTTGGAAAGCAACATCAAATGGATCAAAATTTGTTCCAGTTCCTATGTTACCGCCACCAACTCCGCGTCTATATATACGTCTAATGTTTAACACTTCCTGTGGTAACGTATATTCTTGCGTGTCAACTTGTGTTCCTAAGAACGCATAACTTTCTTCTACAGCCGCATCACTTCTACTTCTTAGTGTTTGTATTGCTCTGTCTATAGCAAGGTTATAGTGTTCTGGATCTAACTCCACGTCGACCATACCGTCGCCTAATCGAAGTTTGATTTCGTTGATTAATTTATCTCTTGGTGTTTCGGTAGCACTCATATTAACTATTTATCAAAAAGTCTTAAGTATAATAGTATGCTCATTGAATCTACCGTTCATTTTAGTAGGTGTTGTAGTTAATTCTTCAAACGATTTTTTACATTTCATTTTACCAGCATCAAACATCTTAATCATTTCTGCTGGTTTCCTAAGTGTTTTTTGTAAACTAGTATCTTCATTAAATTCTTGTAGTGTAGTACCTTTTATCATAATGCCAGTACCTGGTCTTTGCATGTTTCTAGGATCTACAGTTTTAGCATGATATACACCAATCTTTCTAGTTTTAGTATTGTACACCCAAACTTCATTAGCATAAACTATGTCTGTTGGATGTATACTTGCTAATCCTAACTCTGGAAAGTTTACAGCATACTTTAATTTCTTCACGATAGCCTCTTTAGACCGTGCCTTAGGCTTACGAGCCTTGCGTGTAGTGGCTTTTGTGGCAATAATAGTATCACAAGCAGTATCTATCTTTTCAAACACTTGTAAGAAGGTCTTACGCATCTTAGCATCAAAGTGGCTATAGCCTTCTTTTATGTCTTCGTCTTGCCATTCAACTACTAATTTTGCTTCTTCGTGTTGTGCTTCAAACTCCTCTTTAATAATTTTAGCATGAGGGCCTTTGATTTCAGGTTGATAAGACATCATCATTTTATATGGATCAAACTCTTTGAGTGTTTTATTACCGTCGACGAATTCGTCAATAAAAAATTCAAACTCACCACATAAATCAGATACCTGTTCTTTCATTCTTTGCTGTATACTGATTACAGGCTTTGCTTTTTTGTCTTCTAGTTTTTCTATTTTTTCAGCAAGACATTTTTTACCACGTGGAATCCACTCTTCTTCTTTACGTTTCTCATAATGTTCGCGTAAGGTTTCTGGCATGTAGCCTAATTTGTGCCACACATAAATTGTACTGATACAAGAACTAAAAGTCCAGTCAGGATTTGCTAAAATAATTTTTACTTCTTCAGGAGTCCACCCAGTATGATCTTTAATCCAACTTTTTACAATTGGCAGACCTTTAGTTTTGCTAACTTCTGTTCTAGCAAAGTATTCGCAACTACGGAATGCTTTAGTTTGCTCTTCCGGTTCCGTAACTAACTTCAGAGTCTTCCAATCAGGCTCTGTTGTGATGTATATAGATCGTTCTTTTTTCTTTCTAGCCATACCAATAATTACTCATTTTAAAAACTATATATAATTTTTTTGGCAAAAAGGGTGTCAAATAGATTCAAATCTTGCGATCAACAACCATTTTTACTATTGTTGCCATGTCGTCATTTAAGTATTGCCAAACTATATCTTCTTTGTCCTTGAGCAATAGTTTGTCTCTAGCAAATATAAGTGTTCCTATCATTGCTTCTTGCTGAGCATCTTTTCTACCTTCGTTACGACCAATGTAGTAAGCATTCCAAGATGCTCCTATTAGTACAACCCCAATTATCACTATTTCATAAATTTCCATAAACATATAATAGCAAAAAATGAAACCGTTGTCAATCTGATAAATACAGTTATGCCTAAAATAAGTTTATGGAACCCAGTTAAAAGAAACGATTATAAGTTTATCGACGGTATCGTGGCGGAAAATATATACGCAGGCGGTACTGGTGTAAACGTACACAAATACTTAGGTGTACACGATCAGGGCGACACTAACGACTTTTCTAAACCACAGGAAGGTAATAATTACGGTTCAGATGGTGATCAAAGAACAGGCGAAACGTTTATACAAGATGTTTTATTCTTAGAAAATAGGGACAGAAAGTATAGCGACGATATATTTGAATTACGTGGTGCTTACAATGTAGGCGACAACGACTTTGATCTTACACAATTTGGAATGTTTTTATCAAATGATACTCTTTTTATGAGTTTTCATATGGATACTATGGTAGAAACTATAGGCAGAAAATTAATGGCTGGTGATGTAATAGAATTACCGCATCTACGTGACGACTTATTGTTAGACGAAAGAAAAGATGCTGTAAATAGGTTTTATGTAGTTACAGATGCCAGTAGGCCGTCAGAAGGATTTGATCCAAATTGGTGGCCACACATGTGGAGAGTTAAACTAGGACCTATATCCGACTCACAAGAGTACAGAGATATTATTGGTTATGGTGACGAAGAAGATGATCTAAGAAACATCATTAGCACATACAAAGATGAAATTGATATTTCTGATGCTATTGTACAACAAGCAGAAAACGAAGTACCGAATGATCCTTATTATGCCGATGGTGCTCACTTGTATGTAGACGAAAATGCCAAAGGCAAACCGTTTATAGGCACAATTGATGGTGCTCCGAATGGTGCTACACTACTTGGTAGTGGCATATCATTCCCATTAGCATCAGCAGACGGTGACTATTTCTTAAGAACAGACTTTACTCCGAGTAGAATATTTAAAAAACAAGGTACTCGTTGGGTTAAAGTTGCTGATGATAGCAAACAAATATTCTCTAGTGCTAATAGAATCCTAGATGGGTTTATTAACAATACCACACAAACAACTAACACAGACAAATCAACTACTAATGAAAGAACATACGTTAGTAAAATTGTTAAACCTAAGACGGATAATTAAAAATGCAATATTGGTATGATGAACAAGTAAGAAGATATATTCTACAATTTATTAGAATATTTCATGCTTTCAAAGTAGCAGAAGGCGGACGTAACGGCGAAGATGTAAAATACAATACCGTTCCTGTTCGATATGCTGATCCAAGTAGAATGGTTTCGCATTTACTTAGAGAAAATTCAGAAAACGTAATTAACAGTACACCTTTTATAGGAGTTAGTATTGCAAGTTTACAGTTAGCAAGAGATAGAACACAAGATCCGTTTTTTACTGATACTAAATCAGTAACAGAAAGAAAGTACGACGAGGCAACTGAATCTTATAGTAACGAGCAAGGCAATCAATACACAATAAACAGATATATGCCTGTTCCCTTTAACCTAAGTATGCAAGTTGATATTTGGACTCCAAATACAGATACTAAACTTCAACTTATGGAACAAATTTTAGTACTATTTAATCCTACTATACAATTACAACAAAATACTAATCCATTTGATTGGACACAAATAGTAGAAGTAGAATTAACAGATATACAGTTTAATAATAGAACACTACCGCAGGGGGTTGACGAACAGATCGATGTATCCACATTGACTTTCCAATTACCTATTTGGATAAATCCACCTGCTAAAGTTAAACGTCAGAGCATTATACACGAAATACAAACAAATGTATTTGCTGACTTTAACGGTCAAAATCTTACCGATATCGGTTATGATGAAGACATATACGACTTCTTTAGAAACTTTGACTTAACATCTAGAGTTATTGTAACTCCGGGTAATTACAGAATACAAGTTGTAGGAAGTGCTATTACATTACTAGACTCAGCCGGTGTAAATACGCAGAGTTGGTCATCGCTAATAGAAATGTATGATAAAGAAGTGCAAGATAGTATTAGTTTACTAAAACTTAAAATAATAGATGACTTAGATGACGATACTCAGGATATAGCAGGAACTATTGCTATTAATCCAGCAGACGATACTCAACTAGTTTTTAATTTAGATACTGATACATTGCCGGCCTCGACAATCGGTGACGTAAATAAAATTATAGATCCTACTAAAAACTATCCAGGTGATGGTACTTTACCAGATCTAGCATACGGTCAACGATATCTTATTACTGAAGACTTAGGAGACGGATATACAAATTGGAATGTAGTTGCTTCGGCAAATGACATTATAGAATATGGTGATACTGGTTGGACTGTTAGTTTTGATGCTAGTACCAAATCAGACACTACAGCAACATCAAAGAACTTAAATACTAATAAAGTTTATAGATGGACAGGAAAACTATGGATGAGCATTTACGAAGGCGAGTACAACCCGGGATATTGGACACTAGTCCTGTAGAACCTTTTCAGGGTGTTGTTGCCGTTGGGGCAGTATTTCTTTCTACTAGGACTAACAGAGTACTCTTACAGTTCAGAAACAGCGACAAAAGACAAAAACACACTTGGGGATTTTGGGGCGGTATCGTTGAGAATAACGAATCGCCATACGAAGCACTGATTAGAGAAGTAGAGGAAGAGTTAGGAATAGTTCCTGATATTAATAAACTTAATCCAATAGACGTTTATCAAAGCAAAGATAGAAATTTTATGTATTATAGTTTTGTAGCGGTTATAGAAGATGAGTTTTTACCTACACTCAACGGCGAAAGTTGTGGGTATGCGTGGGTAAATATAGGCAATTGGCCTAAACCTTTACATGAAGGTGCTAGAGCAACTCTACTCTATAACAAAGGTAGAGATAAGTTACAAACTATATTGGATATACATAAAAAAGATGACCGACATAATTGACTTCAGACTTGTTAGATTTGAATCACTATTAATAAAATTCGCAAAAACAAACGAAATACCTAATGACTTTCTTGACGGTACAATGGATCTTGAGTATTTGTCCAATAAGTATAAAAATGTCTTATCAGAATATCATTCTAAAATTGTAAGTAAATTAAAACGTCTACTAACTAGTAAAATTAAAAAGAGTGCTAAACATGTATTAGTTGCTTTTATGGAAGAATACTATTACTTTTATACTAACCAATGTACTAAAGAAGACCAGTGGCATCACGATATTATTATGAGTAAGTATAGAAAGAATCTAAATCCTATACGAGCATTATATTACGAACTATTGAATATTATGAATAGTTATAATCCAGATAATGAAGCACATCAATTTGTTGTTGATTTGTTTATTGATGCTGAATGGCGTAACAGTATTATTAACTGTATTAATAAAGATGTAAGAGTAATAGATAAAATTACTTCTACATATCATTATCCTTTAGAAAAAGTTGGCAATAAGCCTTTTGAATTTTTTTATCTTGTGGAACTTAAGAAAGATTTAATAACTGCTAGAAGTATATTCCGTTCTATGGAACATTGGTCACCTGACGAATAATTACTTGTAAAGTTTTCTAACCGCACCATCAAACAATGGAGCATACATTCTAACAGGCTCTTCTTTACCTTTTACAGTAACTTCGCCTATGCTACTAAATGCTATATCACTACATTGTAAGTATGTATATTCAGAAACAATAATTGGTGTATCTTCTGCTCTTGTTTGTGCTTCTAATCTAGCACCTAAGTTTACAGCATCGCCTACAACACTATAATCTAATCTTGTTTCAGCACCCATGTTACCAACAATACATGTACCAGTATTTACACCTGTACCAAATTTCACTCTTGGCAGGCCACGTTCTTCCATTTCTTTTTCTAGTTCGTCACCAAGTAGTTCAATTTCTATCGCTGTTTTAACGGCCATCTCAGCATGATTTTCACATGGTAAAGGTGCGTTCCAAAATGCCATTATACAGTCGCCCATGAACTTGTCTATTGTACCACCGTTCTTCAAAACTATTTTTGTCATTTTATCTAAGAAACTGTTTATAAGTTCTACTAATCCTTCTGGGTCATCTGCTTTCATGTACTTTTCTGATATGGGCGTAAAGCCGACTATGTCAGCAAACATGAAACTCATTTCTTTTCTTTCGCCACCTAGTTTCATTAAACTAGGATCTTTAACTAACATATCAACATAGTCCGGGGATATGTAAGTACCAAACTGTCCTTTAATTTGTTGTCGTAATTTGTATTGTTTGTAGAAATTATTAAATGCTGATTGTGTAAAAATCAAAAAGCCACTTATCACAGGAAAAGTAGCATCTACTAATTGTAATTTATTTTGATATAGCCACACACTACCGTATGCTTCTCCACCTAAAATTAGCAGTGAAATAGGTGCTGTCCA
>Ga0181418_1000007_pt1 | contig 61500 bp, 66 predicted proteins | sample 41SPOviralmetaG_FD_130143 | JGI IMG/M metagenome (GOLD analysis project Ga0181418, IMG submission 130143) | Marine viral communities from the oligotrophic San Pedro Time Series (SPOT) site, San Pedro Channel, CA, USA - 41 SPOT_SRF_2013-03-13 | ecosystem: Environmental > Aquatic > Marine > Strait...
TCAAAACTTAACTAAACAACAACTTAGTATGGTATTGGGTAGATTAGGTAAAGGTTCTACTATGATTCTTTGTGGAGACCCTCAACAAATTGATTTAAAGTTTGCTAATGATTCCGCTATACACGAAGTACCAAAGGTTAAAGAATCTAAATATGTTTACTCAGTTAACTTATTAGATAATCATAGACATGAATCGTTAGATGAAATATTAAGATTACTTCAAGCATATGCGTAATGTAGATGTAGAACACATATTAGATATTTACAATAAAAAAGATTACTCTAATGATTTTATAAATTATGATTTAAAATACAAAAGAGTAAAAACGTTATCACTATCATCATTTACTGAATTTGATTTTATTAAAGAATTAATAAATAAAGATGTAAAGAAAATTGATGAAACTTATGAAGTATCTGAGTTTATAACTTTACTAAAATATGAGAAAGGAAACTTTTTTAGAGAACATACAGATAAGGTAAGTTATACATCCACATCAGCCAATACAATATTATCGGCTGGGTATTTATTAAATGATAACTATAATGGAGGTGATTTTATTATAAATTCTAAAAAACTTAATGTTGGTATAGGGGAATTATTTACGTTTGGTAGAACTGAACCACATGAAGTAACGGATATTACCGATGGTGTTAGATTATCAATTCACTTTGCAATTAATACAACTCACCAAGCAACTTCTTTGATATGAAAATAAAATTAATATGTTGTATAGGATTAGATTATGATACAAAGTTAATAGAACATTTTTGTAAACACTATTCTCAATATAATATTCACTCGTTTCATTTTATATTAAACAAAAAAGAAAACTTTAAAACAAATGATTATTTAGATTACTTCTTAGATGCAGACCCATTTAATATAACATTTGAAAAGTGGATTGGTGATTTTAATGATATAGATAAAATAGATAAGTTTAATCGCATAATAAAATATTCAGTAGAATCACATATTTTGTTATCTGATATAGATGAATTTCAACAACACATTAAACCAATAGAATCCGATTATATATGGGGTAAGTTGATAGATAGAGAACCAATAAGTGGTAAAACAAAAATAGTAACAAAATTTCCAATAGAAGAGCAGTTTCCAATACAAAGTAATATAAGTAATTGGAAGTATCCAATAAAACCATGTGTATTCCCATCATCAGAAAGATTAGAAAATTCGCATCATCTTAAAGATGAATCTAATATATGTGTAAAGTATGCATATGCAAATGAAAATAAAATACAAATTTATCACTACAGATGGACTAGTACTAGATTAAAAAAATCAAAAGATAGATATAAAATTTTTACTGAAGTAAAAAATTCAAACAAAAGATTTGATAGTGGTCATAGACAATCGTTGGGTGATAGTAAAAAGCTGATAGGGTATTTAAAAGATAACACTTTGTTGTAATGGAAAATCAAAATTTAAACCAAGCAATTAATTTTAGTAAACAAGTAATATTTGTTGCTATTCCGAAGTGTGGAACAACCACTATAAGAAAGCAATTAAAAGAATTTCATACCGATAGACCTTTTATCTTAAATTCTCATTTAGATATTCAACAGATAAAACAACTATTTTACTTTCAACAATTAAAAAATAGTTTAGAGAAGAATGAAACGTTTCCATCAACTGGAGTTTTAGATAATATAGGAATAAAAAATACAGCAGATGTAAATTTTAATAAGATGTTTAAATTTTCATTAGTAAGAAATCCTTGGTCAAGAGTAGTATCGTTGTATCATAGAAGAGAAGGATTAAAATTTGGACAAGATATGAACTTTACTGAATTTTGTGAAAATATAAAATATGCAAGTGATTCTTGTAGACAGCCAACACTTCATAGAAATCAATTGGATTGGTTAACTGATGAAGATGGAAATATTGGAGTTGATTACATTGGTAAATTGGAAGAATTTGATAAAGCTATTAAAGATATTTACACTTTAACAAATGGGAGAATAAAATTAACGAACACACCAAAAAATGTAAATCCAGCCTCACCAATCGATTATAAGAAAATGTATAATGATTATACAAAGGTACTTATTGAAAAAACATTTTCCAAAGATATTAGTTTTTTTAATTATATTTTTTAGATAAAATTTCGGTAACTTTATAAATCTTATACTTATATATGAACAAATAATAGGAGATATATTATGGCAATATTAATTAAAAAACTTGATGGAACTGTAGAGTTCACAGTAAGTGCAGAAGATTTCACTGTAATGATAGAAGCATCTGAATCAGAAGAGAATGGATTATGTAAACTACCAAACGATGAGTTAGTAGCTATGTACCACACAACAGAAGTTAACAAAGATACTATCTTAGGTGAATTGGTTGAAGAGCATGGTGCTGATGCAGTTAACTGCAGATTAGCTGTTGACGAAGCTCTATAGAAACTACCTAAGTTTCTTTCTTTTTCTTTTAAGTAAATCATCTAATTCAATAGTGATACCAACGGTTATAGCGCCGTACATACCTGCCGCTATATCATTACCATCTACTTTACCATTATCAATAAAGATTTCTTTAAATGCAGATAATGCTAAAGTTGTTGCCATTGAATAAAGCACAGCTTTCTCTTTACTTTGAGTTTCTTCAAATATTAAATCGTGAGCGATACTTGTTATAGCAATACCACCAATGTAATGATATACTTTATCTTCTTCGAAGGTTTTACCGAAAACATTTAATTGAGAAAACGCTAATGTTGGGAATAGTACGAGTAATAGAATTAAGTTCTTCATAATCCTTTTTTTTAACATAATGTTACACCTGTAACATTTCAATGTACAAAAATAAATATAAAAATAATTACGATTTCCCTTGGATATATCATATTTTTTTCGTATATTTACTATGTAAATAAGTTAAAATATAAAAATTAAAATTATGATTAAAGCTATTAAGAGTAAACTATTAACTTACCTATTCAAAGATTGGGTAATGAATGAAACAGATTTAGAAACACTACAAGTATCTAAACAATTTATTAAAAAGAGAGAAATCGAAATCACAGGCCACATACCAGTACTTGGATTTAGGTCACATTTATCTGAAAATAATTCATAAAATCCTTGGTTATTTGAAAAATATTTCGTATATTTACATAGTAAATGAGTGATAATATTAACCCTAACAATAAAAATTTGAACAAAAAGATATTATATATCGATATGGATGGTGTATTAGTTGATTTTAATGCAGCTATTACTGATTTCTTAGAAAAGAATCCACACTTAAAAACAAAATTCAAAGGTTGTCCTGACCACATACCAGGTATCTTTAGAGAACCTCCTCCAATTAAAGGAGCTATTGAAGCTGTAAAGAAACTACACAATAGTGGTAAGTATGATATGTACATAGCTACATCGGCACCTTGGGGTAATCCACAATCACTTACTGATAAAAGATTTTGGATAGAAAAATACTTTGGGAGAATCTTCCACAAAAGATTAGTTACAACTCACCAAAAGAATCATTTGATGGGAGATTACCTTATCGATGATAGATTGAAGAATGGTGCTGGTGAATTTACTGGTCAATTACTAAGATACGGAGTAGATTGGGAGAATGATAATTCACCAAACGAATATCCAACTTGGGATAGTATATTAGATAAATTATTATAATGAAAAATAATCATAGAAAAGAACAAACAGAAAAATTCGCATTAAGTGGGTTGGCTTTTTGTGGAGTACTTCTCATAGTATTGGTATTGTTTTCATTTCTAACAAGTTGTACAGTTGAAGATGATGATTTACTAACACCTCAACCAACCTTAGAGTTGGATGGTAGATTACCAATTGATTCAAATGGCTTTTATCATTTAGAATTAAACGATAGTTCTAATCAAACTATACACACAATAAGTGGTACAGTTGGTAATACTCTTTATTGGGATGAACCAATTAAAGTAGAGTGGAATAGTAATTTATATTGGGAATATGAAGGAGAGGATGTAAGTACATCTAATCAAGCATCTTATGTAGTTGATGGTAAAGTTCATAATGTGATAGCACCAATCAATACAATGGTAGGAGATACTCTTATATTAACTGGTATAATCAGAGAACACTTAGTAAGTAAAACTATTAAATTTGTTTTAGATTGATGAATAGAATAAAACCAATAAAATTACCACAAACTCCGATAACAGATGAAACCTTTATAAAGCAGGGTTGGAGAAAAGAAGTGGATGATGAAAATCCAAAGGAAGAGGTGTATCAATGGATACTATCTTTACCAAAAGAAAGTAGAGACCCGTATTGTTTACAATTAATATCTACGGCAAATACTGATAGATTTCCTGGTATACCTAAAGGAACATATGGTGTTCAACTATTAGATTGTAATGGATTGGGTAGTTGTCAAACCGAAGAAGAAATAGAAATATTATATAAAACCCTAACTAAAAAATCAATTTATGGTTAAAATAAAGAATTATACAGCAGAACAATTATCAGAAAATTATGATAAATTTATCACCGCATTAGAAAAAGTATTTAGTGGTGAACGATTGGAAAAGTTAAAACATATGTACTCAGAAAACGAATTGGGTACTGAATTAACATTAGCACCAGCAAGTGGTAAACTTAACTTTCATAATTGTTATGAAGGTGGTTATATCGACCACATTATGAATGTAGCTAGGAATGCACACAAAATGAAAAAACTATTTGTAGAGGGTAATGGATATGTTAACTTTACAGATGAGGAATTGTTCTTTGCTGCATTTCACCACGACTTAGGTAAGCTAGGTGATGGTGTAGAACCTTACTATGTACCACAAACATCAGAGTGGCATCAGAAGAATAAAAAAGAATACTTTACACATAATCCAAAGTTACAATATTTTGATGTAACCGATAGAGCATTTTGGTTATTAAACAAATATGGAATCACTTATACTCAAAAAGAACAATTGGGTATTATGATGGCTGATGGATTGTATAACGAAGCTACTAAAAAATATTGGATATCTTATAATGAAGATTTCCAACTCAAAACGGATTTACCATATATAATTCACTGGGCTGATTGTATGAGTACTAGACAAGAGAACTCAGAATACAGAACTAAAAATGGAATGTATGACAAAATGTCAGACAATTTCTAATAAAACCTGACAATTTGTCAGGTGATGATAGTGAATACACCATTGGTATAGATTTGGTACTATAGAAAGTATATTATTAAAATTCAAATTAAAAAAATTATGGCATTACTATTTAACACTTATTCAAATTCAATTTTTGATGATATCATTAATGATACATTCAGACCAATTACCAAAACACACAATCAATTTGATGTAGAAGTTTTGGAAAATGGCAAACAAAAAGTTACAATTAATACTACTGGGCATAATCCAAAAGATATGACAGTAAATGTTACAGAAGAAAATGTTCACATCAAATCTGAAAGTAAAAGTACTTCTAAATTTGTTGAGGATATTGATTTAACCCTGACTGTTGGGAAAAACTATGATGGTACGAAATCATCTGCTAGTTTTGAAAATGGTTTACTAACTCTCCTGATTGATAAGAAAGAAAGTAAGAAAGGAAAAACTTTAAAAATATCTTATTAATCACATTTAATCTTGTAAGAAAGGGGGAAGGAAATTCCCCTTTTTTTATATTCTAATATTTATATAAACACAATAAAACGTAAAAAATATGAAAGATATTTATAAAACGAAGGTTTACGGATTACTAGAAGGTATTCGTTCTCGTGCATCTTTACTCAGTAAAGGAGTTAAAGGTGAACAGCAAGTTGACCCAAACATGGCTATTAGGTTATTGCAAGAAATTGAAAAATTGCAAGAAGATGTCAAAGAAATGGTTGACATCTCGTAAGAGATATGAAATTCAGAACATTTTTATTAGGAGTATCAGCATTATTTGTAGCATTCAATGCTGCATTCTTTTCAGTTAGTGGTTTAAGTAAACTATTTGCTGGAGCTGCATTCTCTGTAATAATAATGGCAAGTTCATTAGAGCTAGCAAAACTAATTACCGCTGGTTATCTTTACAACTATTGGCAAAAGATAAACAAATCATTTAGAATCTATCTAAGTATTGCGGTTCTTATTTTAATCCTTATAACTTCATTGGGTATCTATGGATTCCTAACATCGGCTTTTCAAGATACATTTAATCAATATAGTATAAAGGAAAAACAATTAGCATTCTTACAACAAAAAGAACAATTTTGGGGTGATGATGTAGCAAGGTATGATGAAGAACTTAAAAGAATTAGTGGTAACATTAGTACTCTTTCTAATGCGAAATCTCAATCAATCCAAGTACGAGACACCTCGGTGGTTGGGGGCGTTAGAACAACCATCTCTACTTCCGAACTTAGGATGGCAGCTAAACGTATCGAAGTTGAAGAAGAAAATCGTAAAGGTGTTCAAGCGAAAAGAGAAGTAGCATCGGATTCATTACAATCTATTCAGTTAAAAATATTAGATTTAGAATCTATGGAAGGTGTATCATCTGAATTAGGTCCTTTAGAATATCTTAGTGGATTATTAGATAGACCTATGGATGTTATTATTAATTGGTTTATCTTAATTATTATCTTTGTATTCGACCCATTAGCAGTAGCGCTTGTAATTGCTTTTAACAATGCTTTACAAGTTGATAGGGGTATTGTAGATAAAAAGAAAGTAATCCGTAAGAGAGAGTTATATGATGAAGAACCTGAAAAAGAAGAACTCTTAGAAGAACCAACCAAACTGCCAGATGAAGCAAGGGGTGTAAAACCACCTGAAAAAAAAAAGATTAAACTTTCTAAAGAGGAAATAGAAAAATCTTTAAATAATATGGGAACTCCTCTTATCAGAGCAGCAGAAGAACATTCAAACTTTCAAGGAAAACCATATTATGAACACCAAAACTTCGATTGGAAAGTAAAAAAACTTTGGCAAAATGACCCCAAAGCAGTTCAGTATTGGATTAAAAATATTAAAAATAAAAAATAATTCAATATTTCCTTGGATATTTAATATTATTTTCGTATATTTGAGTATCAAATAACAAATTATGAATTTAGGATACGCTTGTATTAATATGACCTTATCAGGTCAAAAACCAAAAGTAACAACAAATCGTAGTATGATTAAAAAAACCTTCAATGAGAAAGGTTTGAATTATGCTGGTGAATTAGGTATGTTAAATGCGGCTGATTTGAGTAAGATACTTAAATGGAATGTACAGAACGGAATCAAATGTTTTAGATTATCTTCTGAATTTTTCCCTTGGGCATCTGAATACAACTTCAAAGATTTACCACAATATGCACGCATCAAAACTTTATTAGCTGGTGCTGGTAATTACGCTAAACAAAATGGATTACGTTTAACTTCACATCCAGGTCCGTTCAATGTATTAGTATCTCCGCGTGAGCATGTAGTAGAAAATACAATTACTGACTTACGAATACATGGTGAGATATTTGATATGTTAGGATTAAGTAGAACTCCTTATAACAAAATCAATATACATTGTAATGGTGTGTATGGTGATAAGATTTCTGCTATGGATAGATTCTGTAAAAACTTTGAGAGGTTGCCTGAATCAGTTCAGACTCGTTTGACTGTAGAGAATGATGATAAAGCATCTATGTACTCAGTAAAAGATTTGATGTATATACATGAACGTATTGGTATTCCTATTGTATTTGATTATCATCACCACAAATTCTGTACAGGTGATTTATCAGAGCAAGAAGCATTAGAACTTGCACTATCAACTTGGCCAAAAGGTATTACACCAATTGTACATTATTCAGAATCAAAAATGTTGCATGAGGGTAATGAGAAACTAAAACCACAAGCTCACTCCGATTATATTAACTCAATACCCAATACATATGGTAATGATGTTGATATTATGGTAGAAGCTAAAGCAAAAGAATTATCTATATTACCATTTATTAATTCAAATAAATGTGAGTATAGTGGACTATTAAATACAGCAAGCTATGAATAAAAAAGAATGGCATTGGATGGATAAGATTTCAGGAGAGAACCACTATTATAACGAAGGTAAAGAATATTTAAGAAAAATGACAAAAGAAGATATAGAATTTAGGCAAGGTAGAAGTAAAAAACAATATGAAAATAATGCAAAGGTTGGATTTTATGCAACAGTTGCATTATTTTTTACTATACTTAGTATAATCGTTTATGGACTATTAACTGTATGAAGCAATTTGAAGATACATACAGACCATTACCCGATGGGTTATCAATAATGGAAAGTTCAATTGAAGGGTTAGGATTATATGCACAAAGAGATTTTTCTGCTGGAGAAATATTTGGTGAAACGCATGTATTTGCAGTTTCAACTAATAGAAGAGAGTGGGTACGAACTCCATTAGGTGGATTTATAAATCATAGCGAAAATCCTAATTGCTACATTAGTACCGATACCGAAGAAAGAACATTACACTCTGTAAGACCAATAAAGGCAGGAGATGAATTAACAGTATATTATAGGTTCGAATCCTATGATGGAATGACAGCATAATATGAATACAGTAGATAAACAATATCAGGGGTTTCTTAGAAAACTCATAATGTATGGACAAGAAAAAGAAGATAGGACTGGAACAGGTACCTTATCTTATTTTGGTGAACAATTCAGACACGATATGAGTAAAGGGTTTCCTCTTCTTACAACAAAGAAAATGGCAATCAAGTCAATTATGACCGAACTTAAATGGTTCTTAAAAGGTAGAACTGATTTAAGATATTTGTTACAGAACGATTGTCATATTTGGACAGGTGATGCTTATAGTAGTTATGTAAGAACTCATCAATGGGAATTAGATGATGATTACTATAAAGATGTTAAAGATTTTGAAAAAAGAATATTAGAAGATGATGACTTTAGTAAAGTTTGGGGTAACTTAGGATTCATATATGGTAAACAATGGAAGGATTGGGATGGTAAAGACCAAATCAAAGAATTAATTAAAAATATAAAAGAGAATCCTAATAGTAGAAGATTAATGGTATCAGCGTGGAACGTAGGTGAACTCAGTTTAATGAAACTTCCTCCTTGTCATTATGGATTCCAATGTTATGTAAACGATGGTAAACTATCTCTAATGTGGAATCAAAGAAGTGTTGATACTTTCTTAGGATTACCATTTAACATAGCATCTTATGGGGTGTTATTACTTTTACTATGTAAAGAAACTAATTTAAAACCAGGTGAACTAATCGGTTCATTGGGTGATACTCATTTATACAAAAATCATTTAGAACAAGCACACGAACAAATTAAGAGAGATTCATTTAAATTACCAACAATTAGATTGGATAATGTAAATGTATTAGAAGGTGAGTTTGATTATAAGATTTTAAATTATGAATCACACTCATCGATTAAAGCACCATTAAGTAATTAATATGAATTATCACGAAGATGATAGAGCACAAAGATTATTAGATGTATTTCCTTTAGAAAAAGGACAAGTAAATATATCTTATATTAACTCAACTGAGCATATTGTAGCTTGGCATAAGCACGAAAAACAAACCGATTATTGGATTTGTTTAAAAGGAAGTTTAAAAGTTGGTTGGGCAACTGAAGAAGATGGGTGTGAATTTAAATACCTATCAGATAAAAACCCACAAGTATTAGAGATACCACCTGGTATCTATCATGGATATAAGGCATTGGAGCCAGGTACCATATTAGGATATTATGTAACACAAAAATACAACCCATCAGATGAACATAGAAAAGAAGTAGGTGCATTTGGTGAAGAGTGGAAAACAGAAAACAAATGAGTAAAAAATATAAAATAATTTTGATTAGTGGTGGATTTGACCCTGTACATAAAGGTCATATCGAATGTATCCAAAACGCTAAGAAGTTAGCAGATGAAGTTTGGATTGGACTTAACAACGATAGTTGGTTAAGGAGAAAGAAAGGTAAATCTTTTATGAAAGAAGGAGAACGAAAGTTTATAATGGAATCATTAAGAGATGTGGATTATGTTTATGTAATGAATCCACTTATACATGGAGATGATACAGCAATTGATTTCATTGACCATGCAAAACATAAATGGCATACTGAAAAAAGGGGTGAGTTGGAAGGTAATGTTGCATTCGGTAATGGTGGAGATAGAACAGAAACAACTACACCAGAAAACGATGTATGTAATTCATACGGAATAGATTCAGTATGGGGATTGGGAGATAAAGTACAATCTTCATCTTGGTTATTAGAAAAATATTTAAACATAGCAGAATAATGAATAAAACTGAAATATTTAATCTTTTAGATAAGTGGGTTTCTGACAAAGGCGATGGAAACTACATTGAATATGAATACAATCCATATCATTGTATATTTAGCAATCACTTAAATGAAGAAAAAGGAATTCAACAAGTTAAAAAAGAATTAGAAATTTTAGTTGATAAAGTTATTGAAACAAATAACAATAATGGTACTTGTTTAGAAATTGGATTAGGTCACTTTGGTAGTACCCATTTTTTATGGAGACAGTTATTCGATAAAGTAATTACAGTTGAAAAAAACTTTGAAAGAATCAGAGAATTTGGTAGGAATACTAAAAAGTTTTACAATAAATTTATTTTAAATGATGAACGTTCTGTATTTTATAATGGACTATCAAATGATGAAACTATAGTAGAAGAAGTTTACGAAAAGCATAACGATATAAATTTCTTATTTATAGATGGAAATCACACCTATGCATCAGCTTTAGCAGATTTTCTTTTGTATCACCCACTTGTTAAGAAAGGTGGTATTATAGCTTTCCACGATACTGTTTATAGTAAAGGAGCTAATGAAGATGTACCAAAACTAATACAACATCTTAAAGATGGGAAATATACAAATGGTAAAAAATTACCTATTGTAGATATTGTTGAAAGTAAAACACAAGGAATAAGTTATTTTATAAAATAAAGAAAATATGAATATAGATAAATTAGTAGAGCAATATCCAAACGATATGGAGCTTGGAGGAAAAGTAAGAGAAATGTATTGGGAAAATAAAAAAATACAAGAAGCGTTTATTGATAAAAAAGCTTGGATTTTTGAATCACCTGATGGTGGTAAAACTGTAACCCGTAGAAGAATGGGTGATGATTATACCAAAAGAGAATTAGTAAATAATATTAATCAATTAAATTTATTCGATGACTAAGATAGTACAAGATGTAAGTAAGTTACGAACTCCACTAACGGAGTTACCAAAAAATAAAGCTGAGCAAGATGTACTTGGAGCAGCTTTACTAACACAATTAAAAAATCACAAAGGGTTAGGATTATCAGCCAATCAGATTGGGGTAAACAAACGAGTTTGTGTTATTGGTGTAAAAGACCCATTGGTGTTAGTTAATCCTCGTATAGTTAAACGAAGTGAAGAAGCAGTTCAATATATTGAGAGTTGTTTATCACTTCCCAAAACAATGAGAAAACCAAAGAATACAGTTAGGAGTGTTTCTGTAACTGTAGAAACTGATAACTTAGGTACGATTGAGTTTGGAGCAGATGAGCCAGATAAGATTGGTACAGAAGGTCACAATTACTTTGGTGATGAGGGATTATTAGAATGTGTGGTTGCTCAACATGAGATAGACCACTTGGATGGTATATTGATTACTGATTCAGCTAGAGCATACAATATCCAAAGAAAAACTGATAAAAAATATGGTAGAAACGAAAGAGTAATGGTTAAGTTACCAAGTGGAGATACTGAATTTATGAAATACAAAAAAGCAGAACCCTTACTTTCTATGGGAGCTGAAATCTTATAATTAAACGAAAACATGGGAAAGCTAATATTTAGATATACGGAAGAAGATAATCAGAAACAATTGAATAGGGAAGCAAATGAAGTAGAACTATCTGTTCCTGATGATATGAACATTAATGAATTCAAAGTAGTTTGTGTTAGATTAGCACAAGCTTTAGGTTATCAACAAAAATCCATAGAAAGTGGATTTGGTGATTTAGTTTATGGAGATGAATCAACCGATGAGTTAAAAAAACTAATAAGAGAGATAACAGAACCAAAAAATGTCAAATAACGAAAATCAAAGAAATATAAATGATGCATTAATAAATCAGAGTGTAATTGATTTATTGATTGAAAAGAAAATCTTCACCAAAGAAGAACTTGCAGAAACCTTACAACAAAACTTAGAGTTATTTAAAAAACTAGCAAAGGAATATAGCAAACTACTCATAGAAGCTAAAGAAATAGAAGTCAAATATGACTTAAATAAAGATTTAGATGAGGATGTTTTGGAGGGTCTTTACTACGGCCCAATGGGCGAAGCTTAAAATAATTGATAAAAAATTAGGATATATCAAATATTTTTTGTATATTAGTAGTAATATAATCAATCAAAAGGAGAAATCTTATGAGAAAAATTATAGTGTTGTCAGTATTGACAACCTTTTGCTCGATGGGTGTTATAGATTCATCGGTAGCTGAACAACCTTCTAATAAACTTCAAGCACAAATAGCTGGAGATATAGAAAGAGAAAATAAAATTAAACAACATCAAAAAGAAGAATTAGAAAGATTCTTAACAGATGTTGGATTCAGAGAAAGTGGTAATAGATATAATATCACAAACAAATGGGGATACATGGGTAAGTATCAATTTGGAAGAAGTACTTTAAAAGGATTAGGATTCAAAGTAACTAAAGAAGAATTCTTAAATAACCCACAACTACAAGAAGAAGCAATGATGGCTTTATTACTACACAACAAAGAAAAACTTCAAAAGTATATCGATGTATTTGATGGACAAACTGTTAATGGTATGTACATCTCAGAAAGTGGTATATTGGCAGCTGCACATCTTGGAGGACAGGGTTCTGTAAAACGATACTTTAAAAATGGAAAAGTTTTTAAGGATGGATTCGGAACTAAGATTACATCGTATATGGCTCAATTTAGTGGATACGATATTAAATTAAATTAAAAAAGTTATGATTATAGAAATATTATTAGGAATATCCGTAATATCTAATTTAGTACTTTTGTATGGAGTAAGGAATTTACTCAAACAAAACGAACAATTGGAAGATACGTTATCAGAGGTTGTGTTAAATACAACACAAACACTAACTGATACATTAGAAGAAATGAAACGAATTGATTTAAGAGGTTCATTTGAATCAGATGATGAAGTGGGTTCTGTATTTCAACAACTCAAATCTATAATTGAAAAATTAAACCAAAATTACTTAGGATAAAATATGCCAAGACCAAGAAGAAAAAAATCAAAAATGTATTTTGGTACACCAGCTCAAGAAGCTATTATTGCCTATAATAAATGTACCGATGATAAAGAAAAAAATAGGATATACAATGAAGGGATAAAATATCCTTTTGAAAAATTAGCAGAAAATGTATTGAATACATTTAAGTTTACATACTTTGATGTACCAAAGATGGATGTTCAGAGAGAAGTTGTATCTGCTATGGTAGAAAAGATTCATATGTTTAAAGAAGGAAGAGGTAAAGCATTTTCTTACTTTACTATTATAGCAAAAAATTATTTAATATTAAATAATAATGGAAACTATAAGAGATGGCAAAAAAACCAACTAATATCAGAAATGCCTGTAACTTGGAATCCTGAAAATGACTTTTATCAAAAAGAACAAAATGATGAGTTTACGGAATTTAGAAGAATAATGTTATCTTATTGGGATAAAAATCTAACACTTGTATTTACAAAGAAGAGAGATATACAAATTGCAGATGCCGTATTAGAATTATTTAGAAGAGCAGATTATATTGAAAACTTTAATAAGAAGCATTTGTATTTGTTGATTAGAGAAATGACAGATTGTAAAACACATTACATCACTAAAGTAGTAAACACTATGAAGCAGCATCAAAAGAAAATGTTAAATTCATTTTTAGATGGTGAGTCAATTAACGAAAACTTAGATGGTGAATATTGGCAAGGGGATGGATACTAACGATAAATACATATTAGGAATATCATATGGATATCACGATTCAGCAGTTGCTTTACTTTATAATGGAAAGGTTTTATCAGCTGTAGAAGAAGAAAGATTTACAGGAATAAAACATGATAATTCGTTTCCAACTCAATCTATAGAGTGGATTACAAAACAAAATGGTATAACCAAAGATAATATAGCAATTGTTTGTTTCTATGAAAACCCTATACTAAAGGATGATAGGAATAAAAAGATATATAGAAAATATTGGTATAAAAATATATTTGCATGGAAAAAGAAAGCAGCTTCTTTTTATGCTCTAAAAAGTTATTTTCCAAAAGCAAATGTTATGATGGGAAATCATCATCTATCTCATTTATCATATAGCTATTACACTTCTCCATTTAAATCAGCATCTATACTTTCAGTAGATGGTGTTGGTGAATGGGATACTACTGTTATGGCAACGGGTAGTCCATATGGAATAGATACTCATCAATCTATAAAATATCCACACTCGTTGGGTATGTTATATTCTACTATAACTGCTTTTTTAGGATTCAAACCAAATGAAGGTGAATACAAAGTAATGGGATTAGCTCCTTATGGAAATGAAGATACTAAAAGTTTTTCATCACTATCATCAAAGTTCGATACTTTGGTTACTAAAAAGAATGGAGGATATGAATTAAACTTAGATTACTTTAGTTATCATTATTCAGATAAGATGATGTTTAATAAAAACTTATCTAAGTTATTAGGTATTCCAAATAGATTACCACATGAACCTGTTGAACAAATTCATAAGGATTTAGCATTGATTCTCCAACAAAAGTATGAAGAGATTTTCTTTTACTTATTAAATAATTTATATCTTTTAACTGGTAATAAAAATTTGTGTTTAAGTGGTGGATGTGCTTATAACGGAACTGCTAATGGTAAGATACAAAACCAAACACCATTTGATAATATTTGGATACCACCAGCTCCATCTGATGCTGGTTCTGCTATTGGAGCAGCTTTGTATGTTTATTATCATTGTAATCCAAACTCTGAACGTATTAATAACACCACACCATTCTTAGGTCCAAGTGAAAAAATATTAGATATTGTAAAAGTTTGTAAAGAAAACGAAGATAGAATATTCATAGAAGCTATTTCTGAAAATAAATTATTACCAAAAGTAGCTAAACTTATTTCTGAAGGTAATATTATAGGATGGGTTCAGGGTAAATTAGAATTTGGTGCTAGAGCATTGGGTAATCGTTCTATATTAGCAGACCCAAGAGACCCACAAATGAAACAGAGAGTTAATTCTGTAGTTAAGAAAAGAGAAGGATTTAGACCATTTGCACCAATGTGTACTTTTGCTGAAATGGGAAAATTCTTTACACCTACTATAGAAATACCATATATGAATCAAATAGTTAATGTAAAACCAGTACACAGAAAAAAACTACCAGCGATTACACATACTGATGGTTCAGCAAGAGTACAAACTTTAAAAAAGGATTTTAATCCTAAGATGTATTCACTATTAAAAGAATATCAAAAAATTACAAAGTATCCAATACTACTTAATACATCATTTAATCTAAAAGACCAAACTATGGTTAGAGATTCACAAGAAGCAATTGATACATTTATGAATTGTGATTTGGATTATTTAGTAATTGACAATATTTTGATTACAAAAAAGATTATTTAGTATTTGACACTCGATAGTGTTTACCCATTTGGTGTTAAAATCTAAATCATACTTTTTATTTAATATATACTATAGTTATTGTTGACATGTCCGACGTTTTGTAATATGGAAAAGTTATTTGACAATTAATTAAAACAGAGGAGAGATAATATGGAATTTCTAAATAAAATTGGTGATTGGGCAAAATCACTTACAGAAATTGGTATTAGTATCATTGCGCTTGGTGTAGTATTAGAAGTACTATTTAAGGGAGCAGCGATTCCTTTTTGGCCTGAAGTATCAGTAGTGGATAACATTATGGGTATATTAGGTTCATTAAGTAACGAAGGTCTATTAGGTTTAGTAGGTGCATTCGTTTTATACCACATTCTAAAAAAGAAGGCGTAATAGCTAGTAATAGAAATGTACATTATAGAAAGACCTCACTTGAAAAAGTGAGGTTTTTTTGTTTGTGATATTTATATACAAGAGAATATATAAAAATTATGAGTACAGATTTTGAATTATTTCCGGGAAAAGATTTAAGTGGATTGTTTAAAAATATCTATGATAATCAACAAAACAAAAAACAAAGAATCTCAGAACTAATTGCTGAAATGAAAAAGGTAATTAGACATGCTGGGGATATGGCAGTTATTGGTCCGATACTAAAAGACCTAATAGATACATCAGTTAGAAACGATGAATCATTAATTAAAATGGCAGCGATTGCACAACGAATGATTGCATCAAAGGATAAAGCTGAAGGAGATACTGGTTTCCTTTCTGATAAAGAAAAAGAACAACTACTACAACAATTAGAAGGAGTTGTTGTTGATGCAACTGAAGAAGCAGAAGAAAAGGTTGATGAACTAACTAATGAAGTTGAAGAATTAAAACAAAAGGTTAATCATGCAGAAGAACAGAAGGTCTAGTGTAGGTAGTGGGCGTAGGAGTAAATCATCTCCAACAACAGGTCCAGCTATAGCGGCTATTGTTACTGGTGTAATATTGGATGAAGAATCTCAAGCTATTACTGATGAATTAACATCACCGAGTTCTATAGGAGCTATACAATTTAAAATTTTGGGTAAGGGTGGATTAAGTGATTCTGGTGGAGGAAATGTAGTTGCATATCCAATGAATACATCTTCTTTTAGTTTACCTTTAAAAAATGAAGTTGTTGATTTATTTCACATATCAGGAGTTTACAGATATCAACGTAGACATAATGGAGAGTTTCAAAACTTAAACTCAACAGAATCAGCATTAGATGATACTTACGCACCAAGACAGGTAGACAGTGACCCCAAGGGTAATTCGGATGGATATGAATCAACATCTAATACTGGTATATCAAACTCAAATGCAGCTGGAGAAACAAGTGGATATGGTGATTACTTTACACCAAATGAAACAATACATAGATTAAAATTATATGAAGGTGATACTTTGATACAAAGTAGATTTGGTCAATCAATTAGGTTTAGTGGATATAATAATGAAGAACAAACCGAATCACCAACAATTATAATTAGAAATAGAGAATCTGATATTACTCAAAACGAAATAGAACAACCAGACCCAGTAGAAGAAGATGTAAGTAGAGATGGTTCTATTATATCAATGACAAGTCAAGATTATTTGTTAGGATATCAACCTGGTACTGTTGATGATGGTGGTACGAGTGATTTTGAAACAAAGCCCGAAATGTTTGAGGATTATCCATCAGAACTAAAAGGAGACCAAATTTTAATTAATAGTGGTAGGATTATTATCTCATCAAAAGAATCTGAAATGATTTTTTATTCCAAAGGTAATTATGGTTTTATTTCGGATAAATCCTTATCAATAGATAATGAGGGTGGTATATTTGCTCAAACAAATGACCATATGGAATGGAATACTCAAGGTAATAACTTTATTATCAATAGTGATGGGGGTAAGATTTATTTAGGAGAAGATGGAAACGAAGATGAGCCGGTTGCGTTGGGACAAACCTTAATAGATATTTTAGGTGAAATCTTAACAGAACTACAAGCTGAGATTCATCCAACACCAGCAGGTCCATCAGGTCCACCAACTAACGCTGCTAAATATGCTGCTATACAGAATAAATTAGAAACTATTCTTAGTAAACAAAACTTTACGGTATAACAAATGGGATGGGGAATATTCAAACAAAACATGAAATCGTATATGGAAGCCGAAGGTGGTTCTCCATCACAAGCTGATTTTGCTGCAAAGCTAACAAAGGAATATGATAATTGTGTAAAATCATTCGGAACACAAAATCCTAATTTATCTAAAATACAAAAAGGTAATACTTCTTTAATGGAAGTACAGATTAAAGCATGTTTAGGGGAAGGGTTCTCAAAACAATCAGGAAGTTTTCCTTGGATAAAAAAGCTAGGTCCAGCCGTATTAGGATATTGGACGGGGTTAACACTAACAGGCCCACCACCTCCACCACCTGCACCCGGTTCTATAGCTAACATACAATTTGTTGCTGGTACCTGTAATAATCCAGGTCAATGGAGTACAGATATACCAACTCCACCTAATCAAAATGTTATGATTTTTATAAATGGATTTGTAGCAGCAGCTCAGATACACCTAACATCCGTATCGGGTATAATCAATACAATATCATTATATCCTGCTGGTCCATCGCCTGTACCGGGTCCTGGTGTAATTATGTGGAGTACATTTACTGTGCCGGGATAAAACATCAAAATATTTAAAACATATATTTATAGTAAGAAAAACACATTAATACAATTATGGAATCTAAAAAATTAGTTAAAGTTATTAAGGCGTTGGTAGAAGTTGAGGTTAAAAAACAACAATTAAACTTCTTACAAAACCAATTCCCAAAAATTTTAGAAGAGGCGGTTCAATCAAGGATTAAATCGAAACCTCAAAAGAAAGCTGCAGAAGTAGACCCATTTACCTTAGCAGAAGCTGTATTAGAACAAGATAGAACAGATACTGCGCCAAATGTAAGTTATACAAAAAATCAAGCATTGAATAAAATACTAAATGAAACGGCTCAATCACATACAGCAGTTGCTGATGATAAGACAGTTTCGTTTGGAACTCATAATGTACCAACGGGACAACAACCTGTAGGAACAGATGCGGTATCTAATATGAGACAAAGTATGGCTCAACAAATGGGATATGGTGATATGAGAACGGGTGGAGCAAGTAAACCACAATCTGGTGGATTAGGTGTTCAGACTGGGTTGCCTGGTTTGGATAAAATTTTGAATAGAGATAATAGTGAATTGGTAAAACGATTTAAACGATAGTATAGGAAAGAGAGATGGCTTACGAATTAGGGCAAAAATTAGTAATCGATACAGAAGAGTTTAACAACTTTGCAATCGGTTTAACATTACCTCTACAAAGAGGTAACACTGGATATTTTGCCCAATCGTTTACAACTACTGAACAAGTGAGAAGTAATATTATTAATCTTTTAAAAACTAAAAGAGGAGAAAGATTATTTCAACCTGAATTTGGTAGTGGATTGCATGGTTTGTTATTTGAACAAGCCACAGATACGTTAGAGGAGGATATTGAAGAAACAATAAACTCAGCATTAGAACAATGGTTACCATATGTTGTGGCAGAAGAAATAAATATTGATATTAGTAAAGAGATGACTGATTTCAATCAAGCATCGGTTTCAATTAAATTTAAATTAGAAGGACAACAAACGTTAGATACAGTAACTTTCGTAGTTTCAGAATAATATGGCATTAAATAATCAAATAAAGAATTTTAAGAATAAGGGTAGGGATATAAAATACCTTAACAAAGATTTCGAAGCATTTAGAACTAATCTAATGGATTTCGCAAAAACTTACTTCCCTTCTACTTACAATGACTTTAACGAGTCATCACCTGGTATGATGTTCATTGAAATGGCATCTTATGTTGGTGATGTATTGGGTTATTATATCGATGATACATTAAAAGAATCATTACTAACAACTGCTGAAGATAGAGAGAATATATTTGAACTATCTAAGTTTATGGGATATAAACCAAAAGTAACTTCACCAGCGGTAACTAATTTGACTGTTTATCAATTAGTACCTTCGAGAATAAAAGCTGACCCAATAGCTAGTGGTGATTTAAGATATGAACCAGATAGTGATTATTTTTTAAGAGTAAAAGAAGGTATGGAGGTTGATGCTGATGGTGTAACCTTTAGAACAACAGAATTATTAGATTTCTCAGTAGAAGATGGTAGAGAAATAACAATCTATGAAAGAGATGGTGATACTAATACACCAACATTCTACTTAGTAAAAAAATATGTAGATGTGATATCTGCAACAGAAAAAGAATTAGAAATAACATTTGGAGCAGGTACTGGGGAATTTGCTAAGATAGATATACCCGATACTGATGTTATTCAGATATATGATGTAAGAGATAGTAATAATAACAAATACTATGAAGTACCTTACTTAGCACAAGAGATGGTTTATGTTGAATATTCAAATACAGAAACGCAGGATAAGGACTTATATCAATTTAAAGATACAGTTCCATCGATATTAAAACTAATAAAAACACCAAGAAGATTTAAAAGTGTAATTAATCCAAATGGTTCTACTACAATACAATTTGGTAGTGGTGATGCTGGTAAGGATGATGAATTACTAATACCAAACTTTAAGAATGTAGGTTTAGGATTACCAAATTCTATAAATAGATTAGGCGCATCCTTTGACCCATCTAATTTCTTAATGACAAAATCATATGGACAATCTCCAAAAAATACTACTATAACAGTTAAGTATTTTGTAGGGGGTGGTGTTTCTACAAATGTAGCATCTAATACAATTAAAAGAATAACAAATGCTAACTTTGATGAAGATTTAACAATATTCGATGAAGTAAAAAGAGGATTATATGCTCAAGCTAAAAATTCATTAGCAGTAAACAACGACCAACCAGCTAAAGGTGGTAGAGGAGCAGAAACCTTAGAAGAGATAAGAGAAAACGCTATAGCAAACTTTGGTTCTCAAAACAGAGCAGTAACCGCTAAGGATTATCAAGTTAGAGCATTATCAATGCCACCTAAGTTTGGTAACGTAACTAAAGCATTTGTTGCAGCTGATGGAAACTTAGATGATAATTCACCAGCATCAATATTAGCATCACCTGATTCACTATCTGAGTTCAGTACATTGATTCAAGATTTAGTAGAAGATGGAGATATATCAGATAAGGATGTAAAAGAAAAAGTAACTAAGTTTTTATCAAACAAAAAATCAAATACTAAAGAAAAAAATAATCCATTTGCGGTAAACCTTTATGTATTGGGATACAATTCTGATAAGCATTTATCACCATTAAACATAGCAGTTAAACAAAATATAAAAACATATTTAAATGAATTTAGAGTTTTAACTGATGGTATAAATTTAATGGATGGATTTGTCATAAATATGGGATTAGATTTCTCTATAAGAGTGTATAGAGATTATAATAAGAGAGAAGTATTAACAAACTGTATCTCATCGATAAAAGAACATTTTGAAATCGATAATTGGACATTTAATATGCCAATCAATATTGGTGAAGTAGAAATGATTATTGGAAACATCGAAGGTGTACAATCTGTTGTAGAGTGTACATTTAAAAATTTATGTGGAGAATCATCTGGATATTCTCCAAACGCATATGATGTATTGGCGGCTACGAAGAATAAACAAATTTATCCTTCATTAGACCCATCAATATTTGAAATTAAGTATCCAGATAACGATATAAAAGGAAGAGTTGTATAATGTATTATTTTTTAACCGCATCTAAGGACACAACAATATTTTCTCAGCAAGCTGTACAGAATACAGGATTGGATGAGATATTAGAAGTGTCTAAAGTTTATTATGGGAACTTAAAGGATACTGCTCGTTCTTTAGTAAAATTTGATTTAAATACACTTCCATCCAAATTATCATCTGGAGCAGTAACTATGAGTGAAGCACAGATAGTAATCAGAGAAACACAACCAAGTGAAATAGCATTAGCATACTCATTACATATACACCCAATATCTCAATCTTGGGAAATGGGAATAGGTACTCGTTTTGATAACATATCAACGGATGGTTGTACTTGGAACTATAGAGCAAGTGGTAGTAAGTGGCTACCTACCGAAGTTCCAAATGGTGGATTGGCTACTGGCTCTTATGATGGTAGAGGTGGTATGTGGTACACCGCATCCGAACAAACCCAATCATATGAATACCAATCAACTGATTTAGAAATTGATGTATCTTCATCTCTTTCGTTTTGGTTAGATGATAATTACCCAAATGAAGGATTTATCATAAAACACAGCGATAGCAAAGAGAATGATGATATAGATTATGGACAATTAAAATTCTTTAGTAAAGATACCAATACAATATACCAACCAAAAATTAGAATAGGTTGGGATGATAGTAGGTATGAAACAGGTTCACTAACCGATTTACCAGAAGAATACAAAATATCACTAAAAAGATTAAAGAAATCTTACAAAGAGGGAACTAGAGCTGATATTGAAGTATTCGCAAGAGAATTGTATCCACAAAAAACATTCAACAACACATTCGGATACTCCACAGGCAGTTTACTTCCAACATCATCATTCTACCAAATTAGAGATTTCGAAAGTAATGATATTATAATTCCGTTTTCGGATTATTCTAAACTAAGTACATACAACGATAAAAGTAGAATTAGTTTAGATTTTACAAATTTTGAAATTAACAGAAGTTATAAAGTAGAATTGAAAATAGAACGTAGTGGTTCTGTTGAATTTTTTGATGATGATTATATTTTTGAAGTAACTAAATAATGGCATTAGAAAAAGAAGAAAGAATAATTGAACTACAACAAAGTGGTTCTAGCGCTCTCAAATCATTAGATGAATTTGGTAGGCACACTTTTCTTGCTCCACAAATGGGTGGAGAAATGGATGGAGAAATTGCTGGTAGACTTCGTAGAATGAAATATGATGAGGAAGAGTTAATCAAAGCAATTGATACTTCTGTAAATGAACTTATAAAATCTAAACCAGACCCAAAGGTTGATGTAGTTGAATTAGATGAATATGAAAGAGTTTTAGCTCAGTTAGAACAAGCTAACAGTTTATTAGCTGATGTAAGGTCGGAATTACAATCACAAAAAGGAATATCTGGAGCATTAAGGTCAGAAATAGAAGGATTTAAAGCTGATTTAGATGCATCTTTGGTTAGAGTAGCAATTGCTGAAAATCAATCAGAAGCTACCAATGATAAGTTTGTAGGTACAGTAAATGATTTACAACAATCAATACAAAAGGGTACATTAGAAGCAATAGAGAGAGTTTCCTTAGAAGCTCAAGTAGAAGGTTTAGCTGCACAAAAAGAAGCATTGGTTTCACAAGTTGCATCTTTAGAAGAATCATTATCTGGAAAATCAGCTCAACTTGCTCAAGGGGGTAAAGCAGCTGGAAATAAATTTACAGCTATTATAAAAGAAAAAGCAGACCCCAAAAGCACAGATTTAAGATATTATCAAGCTAAAAAAGGACCAAATACAGGTTGGAAGAATGGACCAACTATTGAGGTATTAAATATATCAGAAGAACCACTATCAGTATCATTTAGTAAAGATGGTTCAACAAGTTGGTTAGCAGTACCGGGTAGTGGTACAGTTGCATCTGGTGAGAGTAGAAACTTTATATGTAGAAAACAAGGTGGATGGATGAAGGGAGATAAAAAAGGAAACTTAACTGTAAAGTCTGGAGCTGAAAGTGTTGTATTCAGCGCAGGTTACAGAGGAGATAAGAACAGTAAGAAAATAGTATGTGCTGAATTATATCATCAAGGTTGGATTCCATATGAGATATTCAGAGCGGATGAAGATTGGGGAGATGCTATGTTCTTAAAAGACCCAAAATTGGTTGTAGGTTATCAAATGTGGTCTAAACATATTGTTAACTTTATGAGAAAGTATCCACAATACACTGGATTGGTTTATTATGGTATGAGTAAATATTGGTGTCATTGGATGGCTCACCAAATGGGAGTTGTAAAAACAAACAACTTATTGGGTCAAGCAATACATTGGGTAGGAAAACATCTATCTTATTATGTTTACGATAATTATGGTGGGGATAGAATTTATAGATTCCTACTTAAAAAAGTTTTAGTTGAATCATTTGATGAATTTAAATCACATTTAAAAGAATAAAATGGCTATAAAAAATTTTAAAAGTATTTTAGATAAGACCGGCTACTACGTTAGTGAGAAGGATAGGAAAATCTTTGAGAGAGGTTCTCTTCCTGCTTACTTTGGTAGAGGTATGACTGATACTATTGAATTTATTTTATATGACCAAGGTGATAATATTTTACCTCAAGGTAAAGATGGTAAAATGGTAAGGTATGTAGATATATCTAACAAAGAAGCCATTAGAAGATATATTCTAATTGTGAGACCTCAAGTATCAAATAAACCAAATGAGTATTTTGTTGATGTTGAAAAACTAATTAATGAAGCTGGATATAAAAATGGTATATTTAAAACCCAAGTAACACTACTTAATAAAAGAGTTGGTAGTGAGAAAAAAACCAATAAACTTTGGGTACATGAAATATCACCATCAAGAACTGAAATTAGGGTTTTACCATTAAAGGTTGAGAATAAAAGATTACAAAACGATTTATTAACTCGATATGATATATTCCTCAGAGATGGTGAATTTAGAGATGATATTGTAAATAGATTACAAGCATTCCAATCTACACTAAATGCTGAATCGGTTAAGAAAGTATTACAAAACGCATATGGTGAGGATTGGATAAAATTAGTTAAATCAGAATTTCAAGTTCCTGATATAGATGATTTTTTAAGAAGAGTGGTTGAGAAATCTAAAGAAGCTCTAAACCACTTTATAGCAGGTAAAGAATTTAAAATAAAAAGTAGTAGATATGGTGAACCATTACGAAGAAAACAATCAGCTGCTTTGGATATAATGAGATTATATAAAGTATCCAATCAAATAGTTTGTGATGTTATTGAGGACTTTTTACCTAAACGTAATATTATAAGAAAAACTCAAGCTAGCCCAATTATGCTAGAATCAAGAGATAAGTTAGGAAAGATACTTCAACAATTTACATCTAATAAAACATTAGATACTAAGGCTAGTGTGGTTGCTAAGGTAATAAAACCAAGACCAATAAAAAAAGGTAGGGTAACTGTTAAACCACCACCACCGCCACCACCGAAACCTGTAATTATTAAAACACCACCAAAAGTATATTATTTTTATCAATGTACTGCAAATGGTAAAATAGGAAGACCAAGTAAAAGTAGATTTGGTAAAAGTATTTCACCTGTAGCAAGAGGAGGCGGAGGAGGATGCTATCAAATGCTATCAGCATTTTTTAGTTATGAAGATATGAATGGCAATAAGATTAAATTTAATCTGAAGCCAGGTAGTAGCTCTAAAATATGTGCATTAGAAGGTTCGGTAGTTGCAACTGGAGGAGGTAGAATTGTAAAGAAAGAACTATGTAAGGTTAAGAATTATAAACCAATCATAGTTAAACCTAAGCCATATATACCACCACCGCCACCGCCACCACCGAAACCTATTGAGATAAAGCCAGTTCCTATTTTGAACTTGCCTTTTAAATTTCCACCATTGAAGTTGGATTTTCCACCTATTAAACCATTTCCACCAATTAAGTGGCCAATAATGCCTGCTAATACAGGACAATATTCTACGCTATCAAAAGAGTTAGCGAAAATAAATCCACCGATACCTAAACCAGCACCAAAGCCAACACCACCACCACCTCCAATCATACCACCAGCTGTCAGAGTACAATCAGAAGCTGTTGGAATTGACCCAGATGCATATTTAAAAAGTATGAGGGATAGAGGAGCCGCAATGGGCGGTGGCGGAGGAATGGGAACATTCGGAGGTTATAGAAAAACATCATTCGGAAGTGGGTTCAGCCCCTTCGGAAGTAATAGATTTAATACATACTAATGAGATTCGGCGGAAGTAATAGATTTAGAAATAGAAACAAAAGAGCTAATCAGTTAACTGGTAGGAGAAGTCGAGGTGGAGGACAAACTTTAAATCTTTCAGCTGGTGCATCTGCTCAGTTGCTTAGACTTAAGCAAATTGCTCCAAAACCAGCTCCAATGAAAATAGTGAGAGTGCCTTCAAATGCTAGGCCATCATCTATTACAGCAACTAGAGTAGTAATACCACCTGCTCCACCAATTTTACCACCACCAAGGGTAAATCCACCACCAAGAAAATCAAAACCAGCGGCTGAGCCAGATTATAATCCACCGGTGGTTAGAACGGCTGTACAAATAACGGGTAATACTATTCAACGTAATTTACAACCAAAAGCGGTATATGAAACACCAAAACCATTTAATACTAGATTTATACCACCACCAGGTGGTAATTTAAGTAATTCGGCATTAGCAAGACTTAGGTCACAAACACCAGTTAAACCACCAGTAAATAGACCTACACGTCCAATAGCTATTGGTAGTCCAATGGTAAGAGGAATATCTACTGATAGAGGATTTACAGATGGAGTAGCTGCAAGTACTGTGGGTGGAACTTTAAATGAAGGATTACAACCAATGGCTGTATTGATGGACCAGTACGATGCTAGAGCTAATGAAATTAGAAATAATCCTTTTGCTACACAAAATACAGGTCAATTAGAACAAGAAGTTATTAATCAAATTGGGGTAAGACCAAGGGGGCCTGTAAGAATACCACCTCCACCAAGGGTAGATGTAAAGCCACCTATTAGAACATATCCTAAACCAATACCTAACCCACCACTACCTAAGCCGGATATTCCAAATAAGGATTTTACACTTACTGTTGGTTCAACTCCAGGTGGTGCAAATATTTATATGGATGGTAAAAAGGTAGGAAGTGCTTTTACAGTAATTACCCTTCCTTATAAATCAATATTAGGTGTAACTAAAAAAATAACCGCTCAATTAACTGGTTATACAAATAGATTGGGTAGAGATGCAGTTTATTATACAATTACAGGTGTAACAAAAACTGTACAGATTAAAGAAAATTACGATACCTATGAATTTGATGATGTAATTGAACCTGATGAATTAGTAGATATAAGACGAGGCCCAAGAGGTAATTTTGGAATTGAAGATAGAGGATTTGGAGGATTTGGTGGACAGGGTTCTCCTGAAGGAGGTTTTTATGGAACTAATCTGAATAGACGTGAAAGAGATAGATTCGATAGAGATAAATCTCCATTTGGAGGAAGGGTTACTAAAAAAAGAAGAAAAGTAACAAAGACACGAATTAAATCCGTAGATAAATACGAGATTGTAGTTAAAAAATATCTGAAGGGTAAAGAAGTTTCAGGTGGATTACCAAGCAACCAACTACGTCATTTAATTTTTGATTTCAAAAAAGTAATAATTGATATTAAGGATGATGATATCAAAGATGATTATCCTAAAAAAACCGATGACCCACCACCACCGCCGGTAAATCCCGAACTATTAATAGTTTCTAAGGGTGGAAGAATGAATACGTTTAATGTAAACGTAAAGGGAGAAAACATAACAAACTCAGCTGGGAACTATTCATCAAAAAAACCATTTACAGTAACAATTACACAAGTTGCAGGATATGATATAAAAGGATTTGGGATTTTAAAAGGTCAAATAGATGACCAACCCGATGAACCAGCTATGGAGCAGTTAGATTTAAATGAACTAACTATTGATGTAGGTGGTAAGATGACTATCTATGTTGACTGGCAAAATGAAGTCAAAATACTTAAACCAAGTGTAACGTTAAATAATAATTCATTTACTATCAACATTGGTGAGCTCACTAATGGTTTAGGTGGAATTATAATAGGATATGCATCTCAAAACGCATCTACTATTAAATTACAACTTAGAAAAATAGCAAGAACCAACACAAACCAAGCTGGTACATTTTCATTAAATCCAAATGTATTTTCTGAAGGCGTAGGACAATATGTTGGATATGTAATTCCAAATAACCCCGGATATGGTGATGGTGAAAAGAAAAGATTTACTGTAAATGTTATTTCTAAAACTTTCTTACCTGGACCTGATATTGTTAACATAACATATCCATCGTTAGTAAAAGGAGCAGATTTTAGAGGATTAAATGTAGATTTTACCATTGGATATGAATCTGTAAATACAAATTATGTAAACATATCCGTAGGAGCTCCTGATATATTTTATGGTAAATTTGGAAAAGCACAAGCGGTTGATTTTAATATAGCAAGAATATTAAAGTTAGCTGGTGATAAAATAAAAGATGAAGATGAGGATAATATCAAATTTAGTATATTCCTCTGTCCATACAATACAGCAACGGATAAAGTAGTAAAAGGTAAAGTAGAAGAATTATCTATTACATTTGATAAAGGAAATTTAACATTATCAAGAGGAGATGTGGTTGAAAGATTATGTTCAGCATTCCAATTTGATTTTACTACATTTGATGATGAAACATCTAAATACCTAACTCACTTAGCACATTTTGGTGATGGTAATAATAAACTTATAACAACTTGGGAAACGGATGATGTAACCTTTGTTGATTTTAAAGCAGACCCTATAACAGGTAAAGCAACTGATAAGAGACGTGGTGGATTTGATAGTTTGGTTTTAAAATTATATGAACCATTAGAAAAATCAATTCAACCAAACTCTACATTATTTTTATCTAAAATAATTACACCATCTGTAATTGAAGAAATTTCTATCATAGATGATGCGGAAGAATATTGTGTACCATTAAAAGGACCTAATTTTGGTGTAAATCTATGTGGAACACCAAGTGATATGGGATACACACTAATAGATGAATTAGTAGATAGTGGTTCTCAATCATCAGCAAAGTTAATAAATACATTTGTATCTAAGAGTGGAATTGATACAGATAAGTTAGAAATAGAGTACATATCATCTTCATATGATTATGTAGAAACTGATAAAGGATGGGATGCAGATGGTACTATAACAGAAAACTATGCATTTGATAACTTCTCACACTTTGGTTCATCTGAAGAAAGAAGTAGAAACTTTCATTATAAAGTTTCATTGTTAGAAATATATAGTTCATCATTAGATAACTTAAACAATGCAGTTGGTTCTGCAACATCTTCATTAAGTGTACTTAGAGAAAAAGAATCTATAGTAAAGAAACAGAATGATGTTTTAGTGAATTTTGATGGGTTTGAAAAATTCTTATATGAATCAACTTCATCATTAGCTTATCCAAAAAAGGCCGATGGGGTTACACTACAATCAACTGGAAGTGGTGATTCCATAGCTTGGCTTAATTCTCTTATTGTAGCTTCTTCTGATTACGATTCACTAAATGAAAATTATTTAGTAAATAATATTCCTGAATTTATAGCAGTAGATTCTGAAAATGATGATTATAAATTATTCTTACAAATGATTGGTCATCACTTTGATATTATATGGAGTTATATTAAAGGATTAGAAAGATTAAAGACTGTTGAAGAAAAACATAGAATGGGTGTAACTGATGATATGTTAAAACACATTCTTAAAAATTATAGTTGGATACCAGCTTCTTCTAAAAACTCATCTCAATTATGGGAGTACGCATTAGGATATAGAGATTCTAATCAAACTTCTAAATTAGTTAAAACAGGTAAAGAATACGAAAGTACCATTTGGAGAAGAATACTTAATAATCTACCTTACTTATTAAAACACAAAGGTACTCGTAGAGGTATAAGTGCATTATTAACAACATATGGTATTCCATCATCACTTCTTACAATTATGGAGTTTGGTGGACCAAGAAATACAGAATCTCAAAGTTCTACATTTACATTTGATGATAGAACCGCAGCTGCAGTATTCCAAGCTGATTATGATTCTAAGGTGAATGTAGATTGGAATGTAACAAATGAAGTATCTTCCTCACATGCACTTGAATTTAGAGTAAAAACTAATGAAAGAAATAATCAAACTATTATTAGTAATGAACCACATTGGAATATAGGATTAGAACATAAAGTTAGTACATTAGGTAGATTATTTTATTCATCATCCGAAGGATATGTTTACTCACATTCGGGTTCTTTATTTAATAATGAATACACACAAATTGCAGTAAATGTAAATTACCATACAGCTTCACAAGGACCAGCATCGGCATCTATTGATTTATTTGCAGCTCAAGATTTCCAAGGAAGAATAAGAATGGAAGTTACTGGTAGTACTACAGGTTCATTTAATAATGTAGATACTTTCTTTAGTGGTTCTCAAATTTCATTAGGAGATGGATTTACGGGTTCAATGGATGAATTTAGAATATGGAGCTCAGCTCTATCATCATCTATTCTGAGAGACCATACGTTTATGCCTGATAAAACAAATGGTAATCACATATCATCATCTACTCAAGATTTAGAATTTAGATTAGATTTTGAAAAACCTGAAAACCTAAATGTATCTACATCTATAACAAATATAGCAGTTAAGAAAGATTATGATGTTGCATACGCTACAGCATCTAATTTCCAAAATAGACCAAACTATCCATATAACTTTGAAATATATGAAAGACAAGTAACGGCTAAAGTACCATCAGTAGGATTCGCACCAGCTGATAAATTTAGATTTGAAACTCAAACATTGGATATGGACTTGAGTTACCGACAAAGAAGTACAAAAAAATCATTTGATAAAGCTCCAATAGATTCTAATAAATTAGGTATATTTTTATCACCAACAAAAGAACTAAATATGGATATTATCAAATCACTACCTGATTTTGTGATTGATGATTACATTGGAGACCCTAAAGATTTATATAAAGACCATTATCCAGATTTAAATACATTAAGAAATTATGTATTTGGTAGATATGATTTAAACATATACGAATATATTAATTTAATAAAATATATAGATAAATCTATGTTTGAAACTTTACATCAGTTAATACCTGCTAGGGTAAAATTAATTGATGGGTTGTTAATAGAACCACATTTCTTAGAAAGAAATAAAGTAAAAAACATAGAACCACAAGCATCTGTACATCATCATTCATCATCGATTGTTGATATACCACCCGAAGTTTCAACTGAGTTTATACCAAAGGAAGCTTTATTGCATGTTTCGGAATCTGTTGTACCTGTTGTATCTATTGAAGGATTGGATGGTACGATTACCGATACAACATTGGAAGAGCTAACAGTTGAGATTCAAGATATTAATGGTAATATTAGTTTTGATGATACAAATGAATTAGCGGCTGTAATAACAAGAAACTCTGGTTCTGATATGGGTGGATTCTCAATAGTAGTGGATGCTCAACAAACAGGTTCTATATCAACTGAATTGGATTCGTTTACAGAAGATAATATAATTGGATTATCTAACGATTCACTATCAGTAGCTGGATTTGGTATAGGTCCTGGTAAGAATGGATTTGCACATAGAACATTTAGAGATGTAGATAATAATTTTGTAAAAGAAAAAATTAAAGTATATTTAGTTAAGAAAAGTAGAGAATACAAAGAAAAAGTTAATGTTGATTCTAATGATTCAAGTTTAGGTACAAAATTAGCAATTAAAACAAAAGAATTTTCTATAGTAACAATACAATCACCAAGTGGTTCAGCACCCCAAGTTGGAGATGTTGACCCAGATGGAACAGTTATACAGGTTACTCTATATGATGGTTACTTCCCAACTCACTACAGAAATACATCTGATAAAACAAGTGGTATGGAAAATTCGTACTATAATGGGAGTAAGCAAACAATAGCAACTACATTGGATGGAACACCTCCAATTGAAACATTTACTACGAATCCGAACACATTAAAAGTATCAGATAGTGGTAGAGGAAGTGGAGAACCGATATTAGAAGTTGAATAATTAATCGAAAATTAAATTTAGTTATATTTATATACTGAAAGTGATACACTTTTTAAAACGGAATAAAACATTATGGCATATTTAGACAACACAGAAATTACAGTCGATGCGATTCTTACCAAGAAAGGTAGAGAAAAGCTCGCAACAGGTGAGGGTTTAAACATTACGAGATTTGCTTTAGGAGATGATGAAATAGATTATGGTTTATATGAACCAGCTCATCCAAAGGGTTCTGCATATTATGATGCAGCAATTAAAGCAATCCCGATTTTGGAAGCATCTCCCGATGAAACACAAGTATTAAGATATAAATTGGTAACTTTACCAAAAGGTACTACTAAGATTCCAAAAGTAGAATTTGGTATCCCATCTATCTCTGTAAATCAGAATAGTGGTGAAGTAGCACTAGCACCTACAACATCTCCCGCTGGAAATGGAACAGCAGGATATACAGTTGTATTAGCAAATAAAAACGCTGGTACAATCGTTGGTAGTGGATTGGCAGTCTCGGCTGGTTCAGTACCTGTATTTTTAGGTGATGAAGTTACTACAACAGCAGCAGTTGAAAGTGGATTAAAATTTGAATTTATTCCTAATCCAAATATAACTGAATCAATTAAAACAACAATAACAGTATATGGAAACGAAACGGGTGGTTCACAAACTATCCCAGTTAAAGTTGGATATATACCTAATAGTTAATAGAGGATAAAATAAAATGGCAGAAATAACAGGACAACAAGGAGCATCGTTAACTAATGAGTTAGCACAATACCTTCAAAATGCAGATGGATTAGTATCCTCTGAGGAAATTGCAGGAATTGTTAATGAATACCTCTCCGGCGGAGACCAACTTGAAGCAAGTGGTATCAGCGCAGCAACAGGTATTTATAAAAGATTTAATCAATTTGATTTAATTACTGGTAAAGTTGAAGTAGTAACAACGGGATTATGGTCAGGTGATACAGGTTCACTTACATCATTCTATACTTCATCTCAATCGGCATCTTCATCAGGTGATTATTATTATAATGTATTTAACGATACAGCAGGAGCAAACCTTCAGTTTGCAGTAGCATATGGTCATATTAGTGGTAGTGGTTCTGTCTCCCTTGCAACTAATGATAATGCTAAGAATCCTACTAAAGCAACTTATTCTCAATATCGTTCTGTACTATTAGACCAAGGAGATTCACACTTTACATTCGCATCTTCATCTGGATTGGGACACAATACAGAAGATTTCTTTGTAATTAACATAGCAAGAGCTAGATATAAAGAACAAATGGATGCTGGTAACTGGTCACTTAAATTAAGTGGTTCAAGAGGTACACATACGTTTATTGATGATAGTGGTAAGAAATTCTCAGATACAGTTGGTAAATCAGGAAGAATATTTAATGTAGTAAGTGGTTCATTGAACTTAGGTTCAGCAAATGAAGCAGCTATAGAAAGAACATATACTTCGGGCGCAATGGAAGGACAAGGATTTGGATTATTCTATCCTGACCAAGGAATGATTATTCTTAACCCTGGCGCTTTAGAATCTACAATAGGAACTTCGTTAGATACAGGTTCAGCTGGTGGATTCTCAATGACAGGTTCAAAGGCAGTTGGTATAGATGCTGATAAGAAAGCACACCATTGGTTGTATGAAGCAATGGTTAAAGGAGCTGATTTCGAAGCAAGAAGAACAGAAAACGTTTCTACTTCACATTACTTCGTAAGAGCAACAAACAGAGAATACAACTTCTCTAACAACCCAACATTCGTAAGTGGTTCTGATAACGCATTTGCAGTATCTTCATTTAGAAGAGACCCAAAAACGTTTATTACTACAATCGGACTTTACAATAACGCAAGTGAACTATTAGCAGTAGCTAAAACATCACAACCTGTTGCAAAATCTTTTGATAAAGAAGTATTGGTAAAAGTTAAGTTAGACTTTTAATAACAGGCACACATTTTAAAAACAGAAAACCTCATCAAAAGTGAGGTTTTTCTTTTTGTGATATTTATATAGAGTAAAGAGGATATATCTATGTTTAAAGAAATACCGCAACCAAATGCGAATATAAGACCATTTAAGACTCATAAGTCATATGTTATAAGTGAAGCCGATTATGCTCCATTTACAATTGTGAGTTCTTCTGATTTAACAAAGGGTGGGTATGATGATGAATTTACTTTTAAACCAGAAACGGATGCAAAAACACAAGGATTATATCAAAGAATATTACATAAATCTTTAGAAGCTAATTATTATCATCCTGATAATAAGATGAGTCCATTAACTGGAGCTGGTAAATTTGCTAAATATGCATATGGTAATCAAAGAGAATTATCAAACGAATTCGAAATCTTATTAATATCTCAATCAGAATTTGGTGAAGAAATAAAACCAGGTTCTATTGAACTATTTACGAATGAAAGAAAAGTTGACCCTGGTAAAACTTATAAAATAGTAGATGATGGGTATGGTAATTTAATAGAATCAAATAGAGCAGCTAAACTATTATTATTAGATGAGGAAAATGGAATTGTTAACTTTGCTGATTTTGATGGGAATGAATATTATGGTACAACTGATTTAGTTGATTTTGAAAGTGGTTCTATAAACATAAATACGATAGTACCAGGACCTGGTTCAGACCCAAGAGTAACAGCAAAAGCACCAGTTGAAATATTAACCGCAGATTTTCAATGTGGTATTATGAGATTTGAAGGCGAAGACCCATTTGAATTAATTTCTAATTGGGCTAATTTTGTAGTAGGTAATGTATTTTATGCAGATGGTTTAATTGTGATGACTGATTCTAAATGTACATCCTTACAAGAAGGATACACAATGAAATATAAAGCTACCCATACAATATACGAACATGAATATTTTATAGAAGTTGGTGATTGTGAATTTAATTATTCTCAAAACCCCACTGCAATAGAAATAGATTTATCAGGTTCATATGATTGGGAAACTACTCCACTACAAAGAGGATTACCAACAGGTTCAACAAATATAAAGGTAATAAATCATATAGCAAGAACTCCATTTTATTCTGGTTCAGTAAGCCAAAGTATATCAGGTTCTTGGGATGATTATTGGGATTCAGGTTCAACAGATTTGACTGGCTCTTATTTAGTACCTATGATTACAACAATCGGTTTATATAATAATGAAAATGAAATGCTAGCAGTAGCAAAGTTACCTAAACCAATACAAAACTTACCTGATTATCCAGTTAACTTCATAGTTAGATTCGATATTTAGTATGTTTAATAAAAAATCTTATATTTATATATAAGTAAAAGAGGAATAATATTATGGCATCAATAGAAGATTTATACAAAGGCTCAGAATTCGCAAAAATTAAGAGTAGCTCTGATAAAGACAAAACTCCAGTATCACTTGATGGTGGAAAAGATTTAATGAAACCCGCTAACTTAGAAAAAGCTAGAGGAGCAAAGTTAAACTTAAAAAAGTACTCGGATACAGTTCAACGATAAAACATTTTTGCTTATGCCCACATGGACATACGGCGGTAAGTACATTACCGAAATTTCCGATATGCCTGAAGGAACAGTAGGATTCGTATATAAAATACGAAACACATCAACAGGCGCTTTTTACATCGGAAAAAAGCAACTTTACTCACATAGAACATTACCACCGCTAAAAGGTATGAAACGTAAGCGTAAGGTAATTAAAGAGATGAAGTGGCAAGGATACCAATCATCCCAATCTCAAGTAAACGAATGGCAAACCGATAATATCGAAAAAATCATACTCAGATATTGTAAATCAAAAAAAGCATTAACGTATTACGAAGTGGAAGAACAGATAAAACATAACGTTTTAGGGGAAGAACACTCGTTAAATGATAATATTTTAGGAAAATTCTTTAGAAAAGACTTGGAATTGTAAAATATTTTTCGTATATTTACATAGTAAATTGTATATCTTATGCTCACGCAAAGAAATAAACAACAGGTTATAAACATATTAGATGATACTTTGGGTGTAGGAACATCTTTAAGAGGTAATGAACAAGCACATCATTGTCCATTCTGTCATCATCATAAAAAGAAGTTACAAGTCAACTTAGAAACTCAACAATGGCATTGTTGGGTATGTGATTCTAAAGGTAAAAAAATACAATCTTTACTTAAAAGATTGCATGTTGATAGTAAGAAGCTTAAAAGAATATATGAAATATATGGAGATGATTACATTGTAACATCTTCTACTACCAATGAAGATAAGGTAGAACTTAGGTTACCCAATGAGTTTCAATCACTACTAAATGTACCAAAGGGATTAAACCCGTTGTACAGAAAGGTAATGGGATATGTCAAGCAAAGGGGTATCACCAACGAAGATATCATTAGGTATAATATCGGGTATTGTGATTCTGGTCATTATGCCAATCGTATTATTATTCCATCTTATGATTTGGATAATAGACTCAATTACTTCATCGCACGTTCTGTATATGATGAGGAAAAGTTTAAGTATAAGAATCCGCCGGTTTCGAAAAATGTTACAATCTTCGAAAATCAAATAAACTGGAATGAACCAATAACCTTAGTAGAAGGTGTATTTGATGCTATGGCGGTGAAAAGAAACGCTATTCCCTTATTAGGTAAATTTGTACCCAAAACACTTATGGAAAACATTTTTAGAAATGGTGTTAAGGAAATAAAAATATTATTAGATAACGATGCACAAGAACAAGCACTTCGTTATGTTAGCTTTTTTAACAAACAAAATATTATAACAAAAAATATAAAACCCACAGATAAAGATGCATCTGATATGGGATTTAAAGAAGTGAATAAAACTCTGAAGGATTCTAAAAAAACAGATTTTACAGATATCATATCACAAAAATTAATGGGAATATGAAATTTGACAAAATAGTTTCCTTTGGAGATAGCTGGACTGTTGGTGAAGGTTTTGATTATAAGTTAGAACAAACATTAGAATATGCTGATGGTGAAAGAGATTTCTTTGGTGGTAATAAAGAGTTGTATGATTTAAGAGTACAACATTCTTATACTAAACACTTAGCAGATTCATACAATATACCATTTGAAGTATATGGAACATCAGGTGGTTCTAACGAAACTATAATGAATAACTTCTTTAGGTTTAGAAAATCTATAGATGATAAAACATTAGTAGTATTTATGTGGTCATCTAAACTTAGAGATAGAATACTATACTTACCAAAATTATATGCAGAAGATAATCGGTGGTTAGTTTGGAGTAAAGATTTACTGAAAAGTGAAGCGAATAGATTTTGGAAAGATGTGGATAATGAGTGGGATAAAGAATTTAGAAAATATTTTTATACAAATTTATTTGATGAATCATTATTAGATACATACACAGCTATGTATAAAATATCATTACAGCATTTTTGTAAGTACTATAATATACCATATATAATGTGTAACGCTTTTGAAAAATCCGAACCAAATAAAAACGTAAATAAGGAATTTTATTACAAATATGATTCAAGTATATATGATGATTTAAAAAATATAGATGGTGATATTTGGGAAGATAAAGAAAGGTTTACCAAAGAACAATATTTAAATGGATTACATCCAAACAATGAAGGGTATAAAATAATAGCAAATATTTTAAAAAAGTTTATTGATGATAAGTTTATTTAAATATAATCTTAGTAGTAATTCTCTAACACTATTACGGGGCAATAATACTTTGTTTCAAATGGAAGATGAGAGATACACAACAATGATTAATGTTTTTAACAAATACAAAAAAACAGAAAAAAATATTGCATTTATAGAATGTGATTCTTTGATACTAAAATGTTTAGAACACATAAATACGACTAAATTTGCACAATCATATGACAAAGTTATTTTATGGGCATCTGAATTGTATTGGGATAGTTGTGATAATGAAAATGATATAAATAAAATATTAGATGATAATGTTCATATTATATTTAATTTTTTTAGAAAAGATTCACCATTTAAATTAAAAACTAAATCATATTGTTCTATCGGTTCTTTTGGTGATATCACACAAATGTATTTAAACAAATATAATTTTGAAATAAATTTAAATACTAAATATAATTTAATTTGTAAGTTTGGTAGACCAAATTCACATAGAACGGAAGTTTATAATAAGCTAAAAAATTTACCAAATTTTACCTATAGTATAAATAACTTTGAAGCTTATGATGGGGAAGCAACAGAGCTTATAAAAAAAACATTCGAATCAGAAAAACATTTAAAAGGTGATTTTAAATCATATCACCTACCTAATGAAGATTTTGAATCATTCGCTGAATTAATAACAGAAACAAGATTATCACAATTTAAAGAAAGTAATCGATTAATATCAGCAACAGAAAAGACATTAAAAGGATTTATGTTTAAAAGACCAAACATAACCTTTGTACAACCAGAAGTATATTCCTACTTAGAAAGCTTTGGATTTAAATTTCCAAATATATTAGGAATGGATTCTAAAACAAAACAACTTGAGATTTGTAAGGATATAACCTTACTATCTAAAGTACAATGTAAGGATATAACCTTACAAAATAAAGATGTATATGAAAGTAATTTCAATACACTTATAGATTTTTTAAAGTATCATCGAACCAAATTTGATGAAATAGTAAAAGAAATAATATATGATAATTAATAAAGTTTATCACTTAGCGGATTTGCACATCCGTAATTTAAAAAGGCACAAAGAATATAGAGAAGTATTCAACAAATTCTTAAAACAAGTAAAGGATGATAAATTAGAGGATTCTTTAATTTATATAGGTGGAGATATCGCTCATGCTAAAACTGAGATGTCACCTGAATTAGTTCAAGAGATAAGTTGGTTCTTAACGGAATGTGCTAAACTCAGAGAAGTAGTACTTATTACTGGTAATCACGATTGTAACTTAAACAATAACTACAGATTAGATGTACTCACCCCAATTATCGAAAATCTTAGTAATCCTCGTATCCATTATTTACGTGATACTGGTATTTACCCTATTCACAACCTTACTTTTTGCGTATATTCTATTATGGATAATCAAAAGAATTGGCCTAATGGTAATGATGTTGAGGGAGAAAATACAATCTGTTTATTTCATGGACCGGTAAATGATTCTACAACTGATATAGGATATACTGTATCATCAAATTCATTTACATCAGATATGTTTGATGGATTCGATATGGTAATGATGGGTGATATCCACAAAAGACAAACAATCGGTGGAGGAACAATCGCATATTGTGGTTCTATGATTCAACAGAATCATGGTGAAACCTTAGATAGACACGGATACTTATTGTGGGATATTCCAACTCGTACATTTACTGAACATGATATTCATAATGATTATGGGTTCTATACTTTAGATGTAAACAATGGAATTGTGCCTGATGTAACTGATATGCCTAAGAAACCTCGATTAAGAGTAAGGATATCAAATACAGACCCATCACAAATTAAAAGAGCTATAACCCAAATAAAGAAAAAGTATAAGGTGCAGGAATTTACTGTAACTCGAATGGATACTTTATCTAAACGAAAGGTTGGTGATTTCGATAACAAACTCGCTATCGGTAATGTTAGAGATGTGGAGTTCCAAAACGAACTTATCAAAGATTACTTAGAAAGACAATATTTGGCAGATAATGATACTATAGATAAGATACAGCAAATCAATAGAGATATTAATACCAAACTTACAGATGATGATGTAACTCCCAATATACAATGGATACCACAATCATTTGAATTTACTAATATGTTCTCTTATGGGGAGGATAACAAAGTAGACTTTACTAAAACAAAAGGTATCGTTGGTATATTTGCTCCTAATGCTAGTGGTAAATCCTCTCTGTTCGATGCTTTATCATTTTGTGTATATGATAAGACAAGTAGAACGTACATCGCTAAGAACATCTTAAACAACCGAAAAACAAACTTTAGATGTAAACTACACTTTACGATAGATGATATTGATTACCATATAGAAAGAAGAGCTAAGTTAATTAACCACGGAAGAAATCTAAAGGTTGATGTTGATTTCTATAAAGTAGAAGATGGATATACTACTTCATTAAATGGGGAACAACGAAAGGATACGAATAAGAACATTATTCAATATTTAGGAACGTATGAGGATTTCGTACTAACTGCTTTATCTTTGCAGGGTAATAACGCATTATTCATTGATAAATCCCAAAGTGAGAGAAAGGAGATATTAGCTCAATTTATGGGAGTAGATATCTTTGATAAACTATATGGATTGGCAGGAGATGAGAATAGAGATAACGCATCACTCATCAGAAAATTTAAGTCAGACGATTTTACGACTCGATTAGCCGATATAGAAAATAACCTTAAATCCGATAGAGTAGATTATAAAGAGTTAGAAGATGAGCAATCTTTAGTAAAGGATAAGGAGGAAGTTTTAAATAAAAAGATTATATCTCTTAATGAGAAGATTGTAAAATTAAATGCCGATAGTGGAGTTAGTATTGAGGAATTAGAAAAACGAAAAGGTATTTTAGATAAAAAGATTGATACCATAAGTAAAAGTAAAGATTCGATTCAAGATAGAATTACTCATAGAGAAGAATTACAAATACAATTGGATGAAGTATTGGATAAGTTTGATGAAGAAGTATTGAATAAAAACATAACTTCTCTATATGAAACATTAACAGAATCGGATAAAATAAAATCTGAAATAGATAAAATCCAAATCAAATTAGATTCTTTGTATGAAAGAAAAGAGCATTTAGATTCACATAAATACAACGAAGATTGTGAGATATGTATGGAAAACTCTGAAACTATTTTAGACCAAAAAGAAAAAGTAAATACTAAAATAAAAGATGAGGAAGAAAGTTTACAAACATTTAATCAAAGTTATTTAGATACGGATGTAAAGGTAAAATCATTAAAACCATATGAAGCAGAATGGAAACTTTTTCAAGAAGCTAAGGAAAAAGAAAATAAAATAGATAGAGAAATATCAGGACTTATTAACAAGTTATCAACAACCGAAACTGAAGAATATAAGATTTCTACTCAAATTACTCAACAAGAGCAACTTATAAAAGAATATTATAAGAATGAAAAGCAAATAAAAAAGAATAAAGAAATTAGAGATGAAATAGTAGATGTTCGTACTGATTTAGATAAAGTTAAACAAATCATAAAAAACAACAATACAGATATCCTTTCATTAAATGGTAAGATTTCTGCTTTACAAAATCAAAAAGAAACTATCGAAGATAGAATCAATGAAGTAACTGAATTAGAAGAAACACATAATCTATTTGAATATTACCTTAATTCTTTAGGTAGAGATGGTGTATCATATGAACTAATTCAAAAGGCACTTCCTATGATTGAGGGTGAGATAAACAATATATTAGGACAGATTGTGGATTTCGGAATGCAATTGGAAATGGATGGTAAGAGTATAAACGCATTTATTGTTTACGATGACCAGAAGTGGGGATTGGAAATGTGTAGTGGTATGGAGAGGTTCATATCAGGTTTAGCAATTAGAATCGCTCTAATCAATGTATGTAACCTTCCTAGACCCAACTTTTTGGTAATCGATGAAGGATTTGGAACACTGGATAACGAAAATCTCCAGTCTTTGTATATGTTATTTGCATATCTAAAAACTCAATTTGAATTTGTTATGATTATATCACATATAGATTCTATGAGGGATGCAGTAGATACGATTGTTGAAATTAAAAAAGTAAATGGATTTAGTAACGTAAAATATTAGTATGAAAATAAGAGTAGTAGTTACGGGTGGAGCAGGATTTATTGGTTCTTCGTTTGCTAACTTATGTGTTAGTAAAGGATTAGATGTTTTGGTAGTAGATAAACTAACATACGCTTCTAACGTAGATATCATTCCAAAAATACCAATACTAAAAAAAGATATATGTGATGTAACCGAAGAAGATTTAGGTGAGTATGATTTTTTAGTAAACTTTGCAGCTGAATCTCATGTTGATAACTCAATCAAAGATGGTAAACCCTTCGTTAAATCTAATATAGAAGGAACATACAATCTTTTAGAATTGGCAAGAAAAAATCCAAAATTACAAAAGTTTGTACAAATCAGTACCGATGAGGTTTATGGTGATTTAGATTTATTAGATATCGATGCATCGTTTGAACAAAACTTTTTATATCCATCATCCTATTACTCAGCAACAAAAGCATCAGCTGATATGTTAGTTTATAGTTGTGGGCATACGTTTGGATTACCTTATGTTATAACTCGTACCTGTAACAACTTTGGTATCAACCAACATAGTGAAAAGTTTATTCCTACAATCATGCGTTCTATAAAAGAGGATAAACCAATACCTGTCTATGGTGATGGTAAACAAATTAGAGAATGGATTTGGGTTGAGGATAATGTTAAAGAAATATTAAAACTAATGTTGTACAAAGAAGGTACTTACAATATTGGTAGTGGTGATACTTTACAAAACATAGATATTGTAGCTCATATAGCATTCCTTTTAGGTAAAGCACCTAAGTATGAATTTGTTGAGGATAGAAAAGGACACGATAGAAGATACACATTGGATACGGATTTTGAAAAACCGAATATAACAAAAACGTTATTTCAATATTTAAAAGAACAATTATGAAAATAGGAATAATAGGACAGGGATTTGTTGGTAATGCGATTTACCAAAAGTTTAAAAACTACTTTGATGTATTAACTTATGATTTAGATAAATCAAAGTGTAATTCTACATTTGGTGATTTGATGATGTGTAATACTATATTTTTATGTTTACCCACACCAATGAATATGGATGGAAGTTGTAATGTTGATATTGTACAAAACACATTATCAGAAATAGATTTAATTGCAGATAATCAAGAAGTTAAAAAAACTATAGTAATAAAATCTACGGTATCACCTGGTACAACAAAAAAATGGAACTCCTTATATCAATCATTAGATATAGTTTTTAATCCAGAGTTTTTAACTGAAGCAAATGCGGTTGATGATTTTAATAATCAAAATAGAATTATATTAGGAGGACCAAGACCAGCTACTACAGAATTAAGAAGATTATATTCTAAGGTATTTCCAAAGGCACATATTATAAAAACTGATTCAACTCATGCTGAAATGGTAAAATATTTAACTAATTCGTTTTTAGCAACTAAAGTTTCTTTTGCTAATGAAATGTATCAAGTCTGTGAAAAGTTAAATATTGATTACGATAAAGTAGTTGAGTATGCAACTTTAGATGATAGGTTAGGAAAATCACATTGGAATGTACCAGGACCAGATGGAGATTTTGGATTCGGAGGACATTGTTTACCAAAAGATTTACATGCATTAATATCATTAGCACATGACTTAAATGTACAACCACGAATACTAACAGCAGTTGATTCTAAAAACAATGATGTTAGAACAGATAAAGATTGGAAAAGAATGAAAGGGAGGGCAGTTATTTAGTAACTCTTAGTACTTCACCTTCAAATGTTATTTCCCTTCTGATTAATCTCTCTACTAACCCACTTAACGTATATCCGTTTTCTTCACAATACTCATGTAATTTTGCATGAGTTTCTTTTTTTATTTGTATTGTTGTGTATTTTCCCATAATCTATAGAATTCTATAGATAAATAGAGTGAGAATATTTTTTCAATATATTTATGTGTATGGGAATTATAAAAAAGTACGGAACACTTCATAAACTAAAGAATAAACAACCATTTATACTTGATAGAAATCCAGCATCAGACTATTTCAATATTACAGAATTTCCTGAAACATTTGGTGGTGGAAAAAATGGATTCTTAATAGAAGGTTCGCCTTTATTAAAACCATCTACAAAGTTAAAAATAGATATTACAGATGTAGATGGTAATGCTATATATTTTGAACCAGCTACAAGTAATGGTAAAACATTTTATGATGGTACATCAGCCGTTGTATCAGTTTGGGTATATGATGATACTCCGATTGGTATTGGTGAGATTACTATAATGGGTGAATTGACTCATTTTATTGATGAGAGGGGAGTTAAAAGACCTGTACCTGAAAAGTGGGAAGATACATATAATGTAAAGTGGACTCGTAGATTCAAAGTAAATTCAGGTTTACCAAATAAAGAAAAAGTTAGGTTTTTCAAAAAACCAGTTGTTACTATAGATGAAATAGTAAAGCAGGTTTATATAAAAGAAATACCATCGATTACTCAAACAGGTAGTGTTGATGGATTTGCAGGAACACCTGAAGAAGGACAGGATTTATCTACTTGGACTGCTGGTACTTTTTACAAAATAAAATTAGATACAGATAACCCATCTCAACCAGGATTTTCACAAAGTATGGATGAGACTATCATATCTATTCCAAGTTTAGGATACAATCCAACAATTAAAGAAGTTGTAACACCAACCGATTTATTAGTAGATGTTCCATTTACACAAAAAGGATTAGTATCTAACTTCCAAGATGCTCCGTATAGTGTAACCTTTGAAGCAACAGAAGACCAAGTGCTTGGGGAAACTTCACTAACAGGTTCATTTGCTGATATTAAAATAACAAATTTAAAAACATTTACTGGTGATGTAGCTAGAGTAAAAATATTTAGAAAATCAAGAAATGAAGTAGGTGATTTTCAATTCGTTCAAGAAACAAAGTTAGAATCAGCTGAATTATTAAGAAATGTAACAAACACATCGGATACTATAATTGAATATGGTAACTTAAATTCATTTAATGTTGCAAATTTCTTCGTATCGCATTCTACTGGTGTTCAATTAAATAATGATAAATTAATAAATTCTATGTTTTTAGAAAGTGATGGTTTAATCCACACTTCTGAATCTATAGATTTTGTTAGTGGTTCTGAATATACATTATCTTATAGGGTTAGAAAAAACGGATTTAGTGAAACTGATAAATTATACTTTTCTATTAGTGGTTCATCCACATCACAAAGTATAGATATAGTATCAGCATCTGTAGCTAACGAATTTGGTTCGAATGGATACAATCAATCTAAAAAGATAACTAAAAACTTTATATCAACAATAAGTGGTTCAGCTAATTTAAATATTCAAGCTGATAATCCAACTGCTAATGAATTTCATATAGCTAATCTAAGTTTAAAATCAGCAGAACAAACATCGTTTTCACCTGATGAATTTAATACGATTATTGATATACCAAGAAAAGGTGTTGCGGAACAATTTGATTTTAAATTTGAGTTTTACGATATTAATAATAACTTTATTCCAATAACAGTAACATCAACTAAAAACTTTACTGGTGGTAATACATCTGAAATATCTAAACTTACAAAGTTCTTAAACTTTGAATCAAACAAAACCGCATTTAGATTTACAACAGGTTCATTTGGTAGTCCTGAGAATCAATCATTAGGATTTAAAACACAATTTAACTTATTAACTGGTTCGGTAACATATCTTTCATCAGCATTTGATACGGAAGGTAACTACATTGTACCATCTGCCTATACTCAAAGTGGGGCTCATACATATCCGGGTGCTTTAACTAACACCTCTATTAATGGAGCTACATTAACAATTGCATCATTCTCTGGTTCAAGACATAATGAACAATATGGTAGTGGTGGTGGTGAATCAACCATTGTAGTTGGTTCTATAACATACACCGCATCTATGGAAGGTGGGGAGCATGAAGAATTTGAAACAGTATACAGATTTGAAGATGGTGATTCAGCAGCTGCAATTATAGCAACTGCAAACCAATCAAACTTTGTATATAGAGCATCTACATTAAACCCAGACCCAACAAGTCAAACAATATTAATTAATGTAGCTAGAAAAAACTTAGGTGGACCAAACAAACCGATAGAAATAAACTCAGCATCAGCCGAAGGAACTCCACCACCATTAACCGAAGTTACTGATTCTAATGGTATAAAAACTTTATCACTTGGAGTTGATGCATATCCATTTACTGAAGGAACTACAACATACTCATTTACATCTTCGGATGATTTTAATATAGATTATTCAGATTCAGTTACAATATCGCCTGTAAAGATATTTGGTGGTGTATCCGTAACGTTAACAAATGAAAACGCATCGTTTGAAGCAACGCCTGTAGGTACAGTTGCTGCAGGTGATTTTGCTGCTAGTAGTGGTTCTATACAATTGAAAGTTGGTAATGAAGATATTACTTTTGATGATGATAATGATTCATCAACTGCTAATAACACATTTGCATTAATAGGAGTTACGGGTTCAGGATGTACACCAAACTTTAATAATCCAGCCATAAACGAATATGGTATAACAGCGATGTCTCAAGATTCAGCATCATTGGAACTACAGATAAGATATAAAGATGGTAGTGGTGATACAACGGATTTTTCTAAGACAGTAACTTATACAAAAACAAAACAAGCAACACCAAACATTGAAGTAGCAGCTACACCATCATCTCAAACAATCGCAGCTGATTCTAAAGGTAGTGGTTCTTCTGTACCTGATAGTATAGAAGTATCCGCAGTTGAGGGTGGTGTTGATAGATTTATTTCGATTGGTACACCTACATTTTCAAATGGATTAGCAGGTTCAACAGGTGGGTTAGCTAGTAAAGTAATAACTTTTACATCTAATGCATCAGCTATGACATCCGATACTGGTAGAATTGAAATTCCAATAAACTTTCAAGATGCAGATGGAGTAACGGGTCAAAAAAATGTAGTTTGTTCTGTAACGAGAGTAAAATCAGCACCACCTGTAATAGTTGTAAATGCTTCACCTGGTGCACAAACTATAGAAGCAACTTCATTTGGTACAGGTTCTGAAATACCAGACCCAATCACAATAACAGCATTTGAAGGAACTACAAACGCATTTACATCTATGGTTGCTAGTGGTTCAAATGGAATGACTGGTAGTATAAGTAGTAATGTATTTACATATACTACAAGCGCAACCAATATGGGAATTGGGCCAGATAATGCTAATATAACATTTACAATAACCCACACCGATTCAGAAGGAACTGTAGGTACTTCTAATGTTATATCATCTGTAAGTAGAGTAAGAAAAGGAAAATCGGCATTCCAAATAATATTAGACCCACAAGTACAAACTGTAGTAAGTTCTTCATCCATTGCGGCTCCATCTTCATTTACAATTGCATTACAAGAAGGAGCAAACGCTTACACATATAGACATAGTTCATCTCCTGGTTCACCATACCAATTTAGTGTAAATGGTCTTACAAATGGTACAAACATATCATCAGCTGATGGTTCTTTAGTTACAATATTACCAACAACTCCATCTAATAATAATGGAACAAAGACAACAGTCTTACTAAACATTATGGATGGTGAAGGTCAAACTTTTGTAGACCAAAAAGTTACACATATTGTTAACGTTAGTGGAGTAGGACCTGCTGGGGCACAAGGACCACAAGGAAATCCGGGAGCACCCGGTTCTTCGGGTACTACCGCAGCTGGTATAGTATTTACAGGTAACTATTCTGCAGCAAAAACATATGTATCATCATCGGCTAGAATAGATGTTTGTGAATTAACAGATACAACCGCAGGAACAAACTTTTGGAAAGCAATTAGTTCTGGTTCATTAGGACAACCATCTCCATCATCATCAGATTGGGAAGCATTTGGAGAAGAGTTTGATTCAGTAGCTACAGATATTTTATTCGCTCAAGATGCATACGCTAATAGAACACTTAATGTTGGTACAAGCGGAAGTACAAAACCAGTCATAGCACTTAATTCAGATTTTGCTAATGATGGTGCTAATCCATTTATTGGAGTAAATGTTTCAGCATATGCAGCTTCTGAAGGAATGTATATGGGATATGATGGAGGAACGCCAAAATTAAGTTTAAAGGGTGGAGTAAGTGATGGATTCTTTACATGGGATGGAAGTAACTTAAATATACAAGGTTCAATTAATATAACAGGTGGAGCTACCGCTGATACGATATCACAATTAAATACAGCAACTGGTTCTCTATCTTCTGATATAAGTACGGCTGAAACAAATGCTACAAATGCGGGACAAGCGGCTGCAGCAAATGCGGTAACAAGTGGTTCAACCGCTGCATCTACCGCCCAATCCAACGCTCAATCTTTTGCAACTACGGCAGCAGGAAATGCTGCTACTTCTGCATCGAATGCTCAATCAACCGCAAATACAGCCAATTCAAATGCGAGTACTGCTCTAACTGCGGCTAATGCAGCTATCGCTAGTAGTTCTACAGACCCAACAACTGGAAAATTAACTAAACCTTTTACACCAACTGGAGATGGTTTATTTTTAGGACCAGATAATTTAGGTTTCTATAGTTCTTCAGATTGGAGAACATATATGTCATCAAGTGGTGATTTTGAATTAGCAGGTACAAGTGGATTCTTACAATGGAATGCTGGTTCATCATCTTTACTAATACATGGTAGAGTTAGTGGTTCTCAAATAGAAGGAGGAACATTAGTAGGTTCATCTATTAGCATACCTACCGCAGAATCACCAAAATTCTCAGTTGATAGTAATGGAAATATGACTTGCCAAGACGCAACCATATCTGGTTCAATTAATGTTGATGATGGGGTTGTGGGATTGTGGCACGTAACTGATTCAGGTTCAGGTGGATTCTTTCAAAATGCTAGTGGAAAGCTTGGTGGAGGTGAAGCAACAATTATTTTAGACCCAACTACACCTGAGATGTTATTTAAATCTGGCGCAGCGGGTGGTAATTTTGAAACAAAATTAAGAATCAAACCAGGTGATGAATGGACTTCAACCTCTGGAGGTAATATCTCTATTAACGATATGGATATAGTGGAAGGTACTCCTTCCAATCCTACATCTGATTCTAGTAATACAAATTACGTTTACAATGAAGTTGCTGAAACTTTAACAGGAACAACATATACAATACCTGGTGGTACATTTGATTTGGGCTCAATACGAACACCATATTATTTAGAATTGGGAACACCTGGTACTGTTTCTGCTGGTAGTACTGATTATCCAAACTATTCTCCATCATACGCAAACCAACAACATCCGTTCTTTGGACAAAGTACCATATCTAAAGGATTTTCCGCGAACTTCTATTTGGAAGCAGTGAATCAAGCAGATAGCTCAGTTACTACAGTACAATTATATAGTGCATTCGCTTCGGGACAATATGTAACTTCACCTTATTATCAATCCGAATCAACTGGATTTGGATTACAATGGGTTTATAATGGTGGTACTACTATTTCTGCAACAAGTAATGGTGAAATAGCTGGTAGCTCTTCGGTAATTAATAACAAATCAATTACCTTAACCGCAGGTGATTATAAATTTAGATATAAATTAAAAGTTGGAGCAAGAAGTGGTAGAAGGGTTAACACCGATTCTTCAGGAAATCAGACACTTACATACCAAACCCATACCCTTAGTGGATTAAATTATGATTTGGGAAGTTTAACAAACTTTTTTCAAATAATAGTACCAACTAATGTTATTGATTTAACATCTAAAGGATTGCAGGTATTAAATGATTCCGATACATATGTTCAAATTAATAGATTAGGTAGTGGGTTTGGTTCACAACCAACTCTTGTAAATGTTAAAGGGGGTAAGGTTGCTATTGATGGAGATGATGCTTCAAATTCTGCCGATTTAACGGCAAACTATGCACAATTCCAAACAGGTTCATCTAATATATTTTCAGTAGGTTATAACGGAGCTCAAACTACAGAAGGAAATCTTAGAGGTAGTTTATATTTGACAGGAGATGTAGACCCTGCTTATTACACAACTGGTAATTCAACTAGAGATATGGGTAATACCAGTAGATGGTGGGATGAACTATATGCAGATAACTTCAATAATCAATCTGATATAAAAATTAAAGAAAATATTAGTGGTTCAGAACTTGGTTTAACTTTTATAAATTCATTAAGACCAGTACAATATAGTTTAAAAGAGAGTACTAAAAAAAGAACTCGATATGGTCTTATTGCTCAAGAAGTTTCAGAATCACTTGGTCAAATTGGAAAAACAACTGCTGATTTTAAAGGATTAAATACAGGTTCAAGTAAAATTGCTAGTTACGAAAGTAAATTTGAAAAATCAATTTCTGAAATAGTATTAAGTGGTTCACATTATCATTCTTATGATTCGGAAGGAACTGGTTCGGGTGAAATAACACAAGAATGGGTTGATAATGAAATTAGTTCATCTATATGGACACTAACCTATACTGAATTTATTGCTCCATTAATTAAATCAGTACAAGAGTTATCGGCAAAGGTAACTGAATTAGAAAACCAAATAAGTGGTTCTGAATGAAATTATTAGTAACAACAGGTTGTGGTAACATAATACAAGGTGGAGCAGATATATGGGTAAATCATTTTATAGATTTAGTTTTTCCTCATATCGGTGATTGTTTTATATTAGTAGATGGTAAAAAACCTGTAGGTTGGGATTCTGATACAAAATATATTCATTTTCATAATGATGATAGTGACTTCTCAGATATACTTTTAGACCAATGCGATGAGATACATTTCTTACACGCTAACTATCACAAAAGAGAACATCTATGGAAACATAAAGATAAATGGGAAAATATATTTGTACATGCTTATTTACCTGATATGTTAAAGTATGGTGATTCTGTAAAACAATTTAATACAAATGTAGATACCGAAGCAGTTGATGATTTGATGAAGTATTGTAAGAAAAGAATATGGATTGGATTAACAGATTCACAATTATTTACAGATTATCCTAATAATACTATAACAATTCCAAACTTTTATGAATTTAAAAATAATTTTCTACTAGAAAAATTAACAGATTCTAAAATTGGATTTACTTCTCGTATTGAATCTCGTAAAAATGTTCACTATTTAGATAACCATAGGGGGTTTGTTTTAACTGGGCAATATGATTGGAAAAATATATTACAAACTAATCAATATAATTTTTCAGATATAAAATTTTTTCAATGGGATTCTAAGATATTGGATTTGTTTATGAAAAAAGATTGGAGTATATCACATTCCTGTCACACTAACGAACCATTTGGATATTCAATCTTTCAAGCCGTTGATTACGGAAAACTTCCGATACTACACTCCGATTGGGGAGATGTAGATTACAAATATAGAGTATCATCAAAAGAAGAGTTTGATTCTATGGTAGAAATCATATGTAACGATTCTTATGAGGAGCAATTAGATAATTGGATGAGATTATCAAATTGGATGATACAATATGATGATAAGTGGGGTTGGGCAAATAAAATCAAAAAACTTTTCTAATTTTTTTACGTTTTATATACTTTTATATATTTATATACAACACCATAATCTAAACTTAATGTCTTTACTTAACGTAGGATTAATACAAAAATATATAACGAATAATCAAATCAAAAAAAGAGATACCAATGGTAAACCTTTTACTGATGTTGAACCTGTTAAATATAGATGGACACATGGAGCTACTGATTCCCATTTGGGAGATGGTATGATTGTGTATTCTGTTATTCAAATGATGAAAGCAAAGACTTGTGTATGTTTAGGAAGTGGTGGAGGATTTATTCCTCGTATAATGACACAAGCAAGAATAGACTTGCATGACCAAAAAATATTCAATGGTCTAAAACAAATGGAGTGGGGTGACTGTGGTACTACTATTTTGGTAGATGCAGATAATGGAGTAGGTGGATATACAGATTGGACAGAGAAACGTTCTTTTTTCAGAAAGAATTTTGATTGTAGAATTATCTTAGATACTACCGAAAACGCATTTTATAATTATTTTGTAAAAGAAGATATAAAGATAGATTATCTACATATCGATGCGGGTCACTCGTATGATGATGTTAAAAATGATTTTACTCTTTACTCAAGTATCCTATCGGATTATGGTGTAATATCGATTCACGATACAGATGATAGTTTTGAAAAAGACCTCATCGTAACTGAAGATGTAAAAGAAAAAAATCATCATGCTCCATTTGATGGACCTAATAAACTCATAAAAGAATTAAAAGATAATAAAGAGTGGGAAGTTTTCAATTTATTCAATAATGGTATATTAAGAGAAAAACCATCTTCAACTGGAATAACATTAGTACAAAAATGCAGAGTTTAAATTTAGTTACAGTAGTTGGGCACAACATAACTATGTTACCGCATATGTTACATTACTATAAACATATTGTAGATAATATATTTGTAGTAGTTTATAGACAAAATGAAGATGATGGTATATTAGAAGAAATTGAAAAACTTGGTATAACACCATACAAAGTTGTTACTGAGCCAAAATTTAATTGGGAAAAAGTAACAGAACTTTACAATGAGGTTAAACTCACCAAACCAAACGATTGGTGGATAGTATCGGATGATGATGAAATACAAATTTATCCTGAAGATATTAAGGTGATGATATCAAAGTGTGAAGAAAACGGATGGAAGTTTATAACAGGTGGTTTTCTTGATAGAATTGGAGAGGATGGGACTTTTCCACGCATAAATAACTATACCAATATATGGGAATCTTTTCCATATAGTGGATTTTTTAGATATCCTATGAGTGGAGCTTGTCCAAATAAGGTTTGTGTAATGAAAGGTGATGTGGAAATCACAACTGGACAACATTATGCGAAAATAGATAGCAACAATGTGTGGGGTGAAGAGGGAGTTAAACATCCTCTTCGATACCCACCCGGTAGAGGTGAAGGATTTATACAAGTTCATCACTTTAAATGGGATTCAACTGTTTTAGAACGATTAAAAGAAGTTTCGGAAACAGAAAAAGATTACACTTTTTGGAAAGAATACAAAAAGATGTATAAAGCAATCGAAATTAACGATTGGAAAATAGATATTAATAATCCTATGTTTGGATTAGAAAAGCAAGTTCCTTTTCAAAATGAACATTGGGATTATCAGTATTGGAATAGATTAACAAAAGGAATAATTAAAATTTAAAATTATGGCTAAAAAAGCAACAACAGCAACTCCTACCACTGGTGTAGATTCACTAATGGAAGAAAGAAAAATCAAAGCGTTAGAAAAAATCGCTAACTCTTTGGATGCTATGACTCTATGGTTCGAAGAAATCGATAAAGATGAATGGGGACCAAGAATTGAATGGTATCTTTCAATGTGGAAAGAGAAGTATATAGATGACGAAAAATAAAATTGGTATAGTAGTTCCTTACAGAAATCGTAGAGAACACCTTAACCATTTTATCCCCACCATAACATCTCATTTAAAGAATCAAAAAATTGATTATGAGGTTATCATAGTTGAACAAGCTGATGATAAACCTTTTAATAGAGGAAAGTTACTTAATATAGGTGTAGAAAGGGCTAAAAAATTAAAGTGTAACTACGTTGCTCTGCACGATGTTGATATGTTACCACATGAAGATGTGGACTACAGCATTGTTGATAGACCAACTCACCTAGCTACAAAGTTTACATCAGACCATAAGGAAAAAAGAGTAATATTCGATGGATACTTCGGAGGAGTTACTTTATTTCCTATTATGGATTATTACAAAGTAAACGGATATTCAAATGAGTATTGGGGTTGGGGTTATGAAGATGATGACTTATTATTTAGATGTAAGGAAAACTTATTCGATTTTAACACTAAACAAACACCTATAAAAACAATCAACTCAGCTGGGTTAGAGTTTAATGGTTGGGATAGTGAAGTAAAAATACCTATGAAGTTTGGTTTAGATAATTATACTATTTTATTATCATTCGAACCATATGAAATCGATTGTAGGGAAGAGTTAGATATAGATGAGTATTCAATATTTTGTATACCTGGTTTTGATACTGGTTTTACTTTTAACGCATTTAAACGATATAAATTTGAAACGTTTACTACGGGTAAACAATGTATTAGTTTAAAATCAACTATTCAAGAGGAAAGAAGAACCACTTTAATGGTTGTAGTAGATTCATATAATAAGTTTATTAAACTATATCAGGACAATGAGTTAATAGATGAAGCTGAATTTGAGGGTAGGTTAATGCCTTACCATAAACAAAAGTTTATGTATTTGGGAAAAGCTTTAGAAGAATCTCAGAACAAGCGTAGACCTTTTAAAGGTATTATAAATCAATTTGCAATATGGAATCACTCATTAGAACCAGGACAAGTTAAATCTGTATATGATAATTTACAATTGGGAGTTACTGAACAATTTGAAGGATACACAACACCTCATTGTTTAGAGGTAGCATATGATATGAAAGCATCTAATTATCACACTTTATATGATTTGAGTGGTAATGGAAATAACGCTAAGATTCATCATTGTAATAGAGTAGCAACTCATCATATAGAGGATTTTAAAGAAGTACCAATTCCTTGGAGAAGAGAATCTACTTTTAAATTACTACCTCATGCAGATAATGGCTTTTATGAAAATAAATGGACTTATACCGAAACAAGAAAAAATCAACTAAAGTTTTACAATAGAGTTCTAAAAGGTAAAACTAATTGGAGGAGAGATGGTATAGAAAATTTAAAATATAAAGTGGTTAGTGATAATAAATTGAATTATGCAGGTAAAGATAATACACCTGTAGAAGTAAATTATATAAGTGTAATAATATGAAAAATGAAAAACAAATAGTAGGATTTACTGCGGGAAATTTTGATTTAATCCATCCGGGTTACATCTATACATTCGAAGCAGCAAGAAAACATTGTGATAAGTTTATAGTGTTTCTTCAAAGAGACCCACATGAACATAGAAAATCAAAGTACAAACCAGTAATTCCAATACATGAAAGATATAGAACATTGATGGCTATCAAATATATAGATGAAGTTTATGTATATCAAACAGAAGATGAACTTTATGATTTGATTACTTTTTTTAAACCTGATATTAGAATCTTAGGTGAGGATTACATCGGAAAATCATTTACAGGTGATGACCTACCACCTAAAGTAGTTTATACAACTCGAGCACATGGTTGGTCAACAACTAAGATGAAGGATATGATTGCTATGCAAACAATCAAACAAAATCCACAAGTGTTAAAAGATTCAAAACACTTTGATAGAAAAATGAATATGGATTAACTATGGCACTAAAAACCAAATGGGATGAGATAGATGAAAAGTTACAATTTATTCATAGAAACTTAGATATATGTTGTCAAGATTTGTGTGAAGGACAAGAATCAAAATATAAATTAGAAGAAGTTATGGAATTATTAGTAGATATTAGAGAAGGTAAATGAAATTAGGAGTTTGTGTACCATATAGAAATAGAGAAGCTCATTTAAAAAGATTTGTACCAGAGGTTGGTAAATATCTTGATAAGATGGGTATTGATTATTGTATGTACTTCGGTCATCAATGTGATGATAAATTGTTCAATAGAGGAGCGATGAAAAATGTTGCTGCAAAACATGCATTTGAAGATGGTTGTGATTATATAGTTTGGCACGATATTGATATGATACCAGAAGATGGTACAGATTATTCATTTCCATCCGAAACACCAATACATATAGCAACTCATATATCTCAGATGAATTATGAATTAAAATATCAAGAATACTTTGGAGGAGCCGTTTTATTTTCAAAAGAACAAGTAGAAAAAACTAATGGATATTCTAATGATTATTGGGATTGGGGTATGGAGGATGATGATTTGTTTTGGAGATGTGTGTTAGAAGGTTATGCAAATACAGAATATTTAGAATTAGATAGAATAGAATCATTCGCAAGGTTTAATGGTAAATCCTCATCAATTGAAATACCATCTACAAGAGATACTGCACATCTTACAAATAAATCACACACTATATCCGTATTAGTAAGAGCAAATCAGCAAGAGGATAAAGTTCCTATTTGGTTAGTTGGTGATTATGATAGAAGGTTTTGTGAATATCCAATACTTCGTAGACCAGGTTATGATTATGGATTGAGTTACAATAACTCTAGAGCATATACTGCACTTTTATGGAATCATAAAAAAGAAGCATTGTATCAATGGATGAAGCGTTATGAAAACGAATGGAGTTGGGTTACCTTATCAGTTGATACATTAGAAAAAACGATTCACTTCTATCTAAATGGGAAAGAGTCTGATGCAAGACATGGACACGGGACACATTCTCCTCAATCCTACGAAGGTAATTTAAAAAGATATGGTTCAGTACCATACTTAATTGGAACAACCACCTCCGTTGGAGAAAAAGATGTTAACAAATATTTTAAAGGAGATGTAGCAAAGGTTATGGTTTGGGATAGAAAGTTAGATAGTGGAGAAATAGAAAACTTACACAAAGATATTCCATCGGATGGTTTAAAGATGTACTATGAGTTTGAAAATAGCGCAAATAATATAGTTGGTAATGATAATCATGGTAAAGTTTTTAATGTTGGGTTTGGTAAAGAAAAAATAAAAATACCATATCCACCAATACCACATAGAGTAGCTGGTAGGATGACTTGCTTACCACATAAAGATGAAGGATTGATTACAGATGATAAAGGACAGGATAGGTGGGCTAAGGGAGAAACTACCGCAAGAAACGAAAGAAGATATGTTTTAGAAATGCAGCAAGGTACTTGGGATTACAAATCAGATGGTATCAAGCAATTGAAATATGAGTTGTTAGATATTGAAGAAATAAACCCCAAGGCAAAACTGATAAATGTTAAACTCTAATATATATTAATATACGAAAGTAATATGGCGAAAGAAAAAAATTGGAATCACCACGAAAATAAATATTTTGTACAAACAAAGAATGAATTGGATGCTCAAGGTTGTGGGTTTTGTTTAGCTAAATGGACACAAGTTACATTACAACTACAAACGGGTCATACACATTCGTGTCATCACCCAAAAACACATAAGATACCTACATCAGAAATCGTAAGAAATCCATCGGCACTTCATAATACTCGTTTTAAAAAGAAACGTAGAAAGGAAATGTTAGAAGGTGGTAGACCAGCTGAGTGTGATTATTGTTGGAATGTTGAAGATAATTCAGACCAGTTTTCTGATAGAATATTTAAATCAAATGAAAGTTGGTCAAAACCTCATATGGATGAAATTAAACAATCCGATTGGAGAGCAGATTTTAATCCGAGATATGTAGAAGTAGCATTCTCAGCTGCCTGTAACTTTAAGTGTTCATATTGTGGACCTGCTTATTCTACAACTTGGCAAGAAGAAATTGAACAATATGGAGCATATCCAACCTCAGATAAATTTAATGACCCAGAAAGAGCTATTGAAGAAGATAAAGTTCCATTTAAACAAAGAGACCATAATCCGTATGTAGAAGCATTTTGGAGATGGTGGCCAGATTTATATAGAGATTTACATACATTTAGAATTACGGGTGGTGAACCTTTATTATCAAAAGATACATGGAAAGTTTTAGATTTTATTATTAAAGAACCAAATCCAAATAAAAACTTACAATTAGCTATTAATTCAAACTTAGGTGTTCCTGATAAACTGATAGATAGATTTATAGAGAAGATAAATAAAATATGTGATGAAGATAGGGTTAAGGAATTTATCATATTTACATCAGTTGATACTTGGGGAGACCAAGCTGCATATATTAGAACTGGAATGGAGTTTAATAGATTTTGGGATAATCTAAATAAAATATTAGAAAAATGCCCAAGAGTAAATGTGACTGTGATGTCAACTTACAATTGTTTATCTATTCCAAATTATGATAAACTTATTGATGGTATTTATGATTTAAAAAATACATATGGTACAACTGATAGATATTGGGCATCTGCAGTATTTTTAGATTCATCATATCTAAGATATCCTTGGCATCAAAGTGTTCAATTACTGCAAGATGAAAAATGGAAAAATATGGTATTAGAACAAGCTAAACTTATGTTCTTTCAAGGTGTACCTATATTTGACCACAATTATATTGGATACTCAGATATTGAAATTCAAAAAGTAAAAAGAATTTATGATTGGATGAATGCACCAGTTGACCCAAAACACTTAAAAACATCAATGCAGAATTTTTATAGATATTTTAATGCACACGATGAAAGAAGAGGAACTAACTTTTTGGAAACTTTTCCTGAGTTGGCTGACTTTCATCAAAAATGTAAATCATTATGTTAAAGATACAATACAAAATGCCTTGGTTTATAACCAACAACAATACTTATGGGTTTACTGATAAGAATGTGTGGGAAGCTATGCAGGGTGATTTTACTTTTTATGTAGAATTTAAAATGAATCCTGAAAATAATCAAAATAACCATACTATATTTTGTAGACCAGGAATGCATATGGGTGTTTTTGTAAAAAACCAAGATATGATTACTTGGGATTTTTGGAATAATAATGGTATAAATAATTTCAATGATATTGCATTTTATGTAGGTAAAGAAAATATTTACAAAAAGTATTTACTAATTGTATCACATACAGTAAAAGATAAATCATTTCAATGTCATTTAAAATGTACAAGTGATGAAAGTATGCCTGTGGTTTACCAAGAAAAAACTTATGATGGAGTTTTACATGATTATACAGATACTCCTTATAACTTTGGAATAGCTAATTTTGAGCATGATTTGATGGATGAACATAAAGCTATATGTGAATATAATTTATATAAAACAGGTTTATTTACAGAAACCTATACAGCACAACAAATATTTGATTTTTTAGAAACAAATAAAGATTGCAAACGAATTTTAAAATCATCTTTACCCGAAGCAATGTTTTTGGTTAACACAAACGAATTGACTAGATATAAGGCATATGATAATAGTGGTAATTGTTACAATTTAGAAATTAATGTAGGTTTAATTAAGAAAATATTTAATTATCACGAACACGAAACTATAAACTTAAATCACATTAATAAAGAAAAAGAAATAATATGAGTTTAAAGTTATACGAAATACTTTGTCCTGATGGATATGTAAAAAACGGATATGATAAATCAAAATTATCTACTATATTCGCTAACTCAATGAATAGTTCTAAAACACCGAATACAGATTTCACACATATAGATAATTCAAAATCAGAAAAGATATCTATCTTTGAGTATGTATCATATCCAAAAGAATCAATATTTGAAATTTATTTAGATGAAAATTGTTCACCAAAACACTTATCACCAGAAACTATAAATTATTTGGAGGCATATAAAAAAACAGGTCAACTAATAAACGTTGTAATAGTGGCATCTGATAACTTAAAAGTATCGGATGAAGAAGAAGAGATATTGAATAAAATAACTAATAATTTTACATACAAATGAAAATATTAATAACTGGAGGAGCCGGATATTTAGGTTCAATATTTACAGAACATTTACTAAGTCAAGGTGGAATAACAAAATTAGTAGTATATGATAATATGATGTATAACCAAACATCATTGATATCTCATACTTGGAGAAGTAACTTTGAATATGTTTATGGTGATGTTAGAAATAAAAAGTTATTAAGAACGTATGTTGAAGAAGCTGATGTAATTATTCCATTAGCGGCTATCGTAGGGTTTCCTGCATGTGATAGAGATAAGGAACTCGCAACAGCCATAAACTATGAGCATGTAAGATTTATATGTGAATTAGTAAAGAATAAAAATGTAAAGGTTGTTTACCCAAACACTAATAGTGGTTACGGAATAGGAGAGGACGGTATTTGTACCGAAGATAGCCCGTTAAACCCAATATCACACTATGGTATAACAAAAGTAAATGCAGAAAAAGAAGTTTTATCTATTGGTGGAATATCACTAAGGTTAGCTACTGTGTTTGGGTCATCACCAAGAATGAGAATGGATTTATTAGTAAACGAATTTGTGTACAAAGCATTAACTGATAAATACATAACTATATTTGAGAAAGATTTTATCAGAAACTATATTCATATCAGAGATGTGGCTTATACATTTAAATTTATGATAGATAGATATAAAGAACATAGTGGTCAAGTGTTTAATGTAGGATTATCTAAAGCAAATTTATCAAAAGAACAATTAGTAGAAAAAATAAAAGGATATGTTCCTGATTTTGCAATAACATATTCTGATTATTACTCAGACCCTGATAAAAGAAATTACACTGTATCTAATGAAAAATTAGAATCCACTGGGTGGACTCCACAATTTGATTTAGATAGAGGAATACAAGAACTAATTAAAACATATAATATCTTAATTTCTGATTTAAGTTCAAAATACAGAAATGGATTCCCTTTAAGTTATGGCAATAGGACGTAGTATATATTACAAAGAAAGAAGTTGGAATGATTTCCACTTTTATAATTCAGAAACATTATCTGGTGGGGTTAAGATTATACAACCATCGGTATATCACGAACAAAGAGGTGAGATATCAACAACATATCATTCAGATTACTATGATAGATTGATACCAGTTCAAGAAAGAGAAAGTGGTGTTCAATTTAAGCATGATAGATATTCAAAATCAGAAGAAGGTGTTTTGAGAGGATTGCATTATGATGATAAGACATGGAAACTGGTATCTTGTCTAAATGGAAAGATTTACTTAGTTGTATTAGATGTAAGAGATGGGAATAAGAGTAAAAATCCACAATATGGAAGTTGGGAAACTTATATACTTTCACCAACAACACAAACACAAGTATTAATTCCACCTGGTTTTGCAAATGGACATTATGTAATGGAAAAAAATTCAATCTTCCATTATAAGATGGCTTACAAAGGTGAGTTTAATGATGTAGATAAACAACAAACAATAAAATGGAATAGTAAGAAGTTCGATATAGAGTGGCCTTGTACTAATCCTATAATTTCTAAAAGAGATGCAAATGGAAAAAATTCTTAATTTAGATTACCACGAAGATAGGTGGTTGGAGGGAAACTTATCAAAAGAAGATTTAATAGCTTTTGAAGATGATATTATAAAACATTGGGAGGGTGGAGAAATCAGAGGACCTATTCATCTATCACATGGTAACGAAGAACAACTTATAGAGGTATTTAAAAAAATATCTCCAACCGATTGGGTATTCTCAACTTGGAGGTCTCATTACCATGCACTTCTACATGGAGTAGAACCACAAGTTCTTAAACAAAAAATATTAGATGGTAAATCAATTACTATTGTAGATAAAGATTCTAATTTTTATTCATCTGCGATTGTAACTGGAATACTACCAGTCGCATTGGGTGTTGCAAAATCAATGAAGATAAAAAATAGTAAAAATAAAGTTTGGTGTTTTGTTGGTGATATGACTTTTGAAACAGGTATATTTTATGAAGTTTACAAATATGCAAGAAACTATGATTTACCAATTTATTTTGTTGTGGAGGATAATGGTGTAAGTACAAACACACCAACTGCAGATACTTGGAATGGAATCCAAAGAGATATACCAAAAGATGTAATTTATTACAAATATGAATCTAAATATCCACATTACGGAACTGGAAAATGGGTAGTATTTTAGATTTAAATTTTGTTTTCGAAAAGGATTCAGACACGTTTAATGGTTCTCCAAGATATTCATACAGAGGCCCACTTTACAATTTTGTAAAAAAACAAAGAGGTGTAGATAATAGTAAAATTTATACCGAAAATTTACAACTTGCTAATGGTAAACGTAATATTTTATTTTTTGAAATATCAAGAGGAGAACTTGAATTTAAACGAATCTTAAAAACATATAAAAATTGGA
>Ga0181418_1000009_pt1 | contig 56338 bp, 68 predicted proteins | sample 41SPOviralmetaG_FD_130143 | JGI IMG/M metagenome (GOLD analysis project Ga0181418, IMG submission 130143) | Marine viral communities from the oligotrophic San Pedro Time Series (SPOT) site, San Pedro Channel, CA, USA - 41 SPOT_SRF_2013-03-13 | ecosystem: Environmental > Aquatic > Marine > Strait...
ACCTAATTCTCAAAAGTTCTTTAATTATATTCTTCAAGCGACTGAAACTGAGTTCAACATTGAGGTACTGAGTAAACTTAAGAAGTTACAACTTCCTCTTCCTATATTATACACTTATGATTCGTTTTTATTTGAATTTGATGATTCTGAGGTTGAAACTATTAAATTAGTTAAATCCGTTCTCGAAAGTTATGGATTTCCTGTCAAAGCAGATTGGGGTAGTGATTATGGAAAAGTTTAAGATATGATAATGTTACCTAAGAGAAAAAATAAAAGAACCCTAACGTATGGACAATGTAAGTTGGAGGTTTCTAAATGGAATTCATTTACATCTTTAAACAAAAACGACCCAGCTATTATAATGAAAATAAAAAAGAAGGGTTGGGATGAGTTATTATCTCATTGGCCTCAACCATTTTCAAAAAAAAATCCAAAATGGACATATGAACGATGTAAAGAAGAAGTTTCTAAAATGGTTTATTTAAATGAATTACAGGGAACTTCAGTAGTAAATGTATTAAGAACAAATGGATGGTTTGATGAGTTAACATCTCATTTGATTAGAGTTATAAATCGACCATATACAAAAGATGATTGTATTAAAGAAGCTAAAAAATATAACAGAAGAGTAGATTTTCAGAACAATTCAAACGGTCAATATCATAAAGCATTAAATGAAGGGTGGATGGATGACATATGTGAACATATGGCCAAATCAAATCACGAAAAACGATATACCAAAGAAGAAATATCAGAATCTGCTCGTAAGTGGAAAAATCAAAGAGATTGGCTTAACAATGAACCAGCTATTTTTAAATGCGCTAAAGGTTACATAAAACCAAACAGCTCTAATGAAGATAAAGAGTTTTGGAAAGAGTGTATATCTCATATGGAGTATATATTTAAACCAAATGGATATTGGACATATGAAAAATGTAAACCGATTGCATTAAGTTATAATGATAGAAGAATTTTCCATAAAGAACAAAAAGAAGTTTACAAAGTTATTCAGAGGGATGGTTGGGATGATTTACTTCAACATATGATATGGACAACCCCAAGCGGTAACACACGATATACTGATGGATATTTTGATGATAAAGAAAAAGCAAGAGAAGAAGCTCTAAAATATAATACGAGAACTCAAATTTCTGAAAAATGTCCTTACGCTTATAATACAATACGAAAAAACGGATGGGAAGATGAATTGTTTTCTCATATGAAAAGACATGCCACCAATAAACCAAGACAAATTTATGTGTTTTATTGGAGTGATATGTCTGCCTATGTTGGTCAAAGTTGTAATTGGAAACGAAGGTATAATTACCATCTTAAAAAAGGTCCTGTATTTAATCATATACAAAAAACAGGTGAACAGCCTATTTTTAAAATTTTAACCAAAAGACCTGTTAAGGAAGAGAATACTCCTAAGTATGAAGATAAGTGGATGAACCACTATGAATCATTAGGATATACAATGTTAAATTCAGCACCAGCCGGTTCACTTGGTGGAAAAAGGTCAGTATGGACTAAAGAAAATATTTGGAATATTGTTTCTAAGTGTAGTTCTATGACTGAATTTTATAAAGCTACGAATTCAAACTGTATTCAGACGTGTTATCAAATGGGTATATATGATGATATTGTTGATAAATTAAAATCAGAAACCGATGGCAAGTGGTACATAGGAGGATGGACGATTGAAAATGCATTGGAAGAAGCAAAAAAATATACTTTAGTCTCTAAGTTTCAAAAGGCATGTAGCGGTGGATTTAAATGTTTGAACAGAAATGGTTTATTAAAAGTTGCTTTTCCCAAAACATCAAATGAACTAAAAGAAGAATATTACAACAATAAAGAAAATTGTAGAACGGCAGCTTTAGAATGTAAAACTCGTTATGAGTTTTCTAAGAAACATAATCGATTTTATAGAACTGCCTGTAAAAATGATTGGATGGATGAAATATCTAAACATATGGTAAAATCATTATCAAAAACAAAAAATAAAGTAAATCATTCATTTTGGTAAATACGTTCTCGAAAGTTATGGATTTCGTGTCAAAGCAGATTGGGGTAGTGATTATGGAAAAGTTTAATATTTATATATACATTAAAAAATAAGGAAAAATATGAAATTATTTAAAATATTACTGCTCTCATGTATCATGTTCGGATGTGAAGCAGAACAAATCGTTGCACAAGACCTAAGAGAAGAGGTGATTGTTGAAAACCAAGTTTTTAAAGTTTGGTACAATGAAGTAAAAGAACAACCAGTAAAATTGATTTATACATCTACTAATAGACCAAAAAATGTTGATAGAGGTTCAATGAACTTTTATAAAGAATCAGATTATCATACTTCAGACAATGCTGATTATTATGCAAATGTATGGGATAAAGGACATCTTGCTCCAGCAGCAACATATTCGGATTCTAAAGAAAATCTACGACAAACATTTTCGTTTTTAAATTGTGCTCTACAAGACCAATATCTAAACAGAGGTGAGTGGAGATTATTAGAAGAACAAGAAAGAGAATGGGATGATGAACAAAATTTAAGAATTATAGTTGAACTAATTTGGGAAGATGGATATGAAATTCTACCATCAGGTGGACATATTCCAACTCATATGAGTAAAACAATTTACTTTGAAGAAGATGGAACTTGTAGAAAGTTTGTATTTCCAAATTCTTCACCAACACAAGGTTGGGAAGAATATGAGGTAGAGTGTACTAATTAATATTTATACTAAAGAGGAGATTTAATTATGGCTTTCAACTTTCCTGATGGAGCATCAAGTGGACAAACCCATACTGCAAGTAATGGTACGGTTTATCGTTATAATGGAACAACATGGATAGTTGATTCTGCGGCTACTACGACAACTTTTGATTCAAAATATTTAAACACAACAGGTGATGGTGTAGTAAGTGGTTCAGTACTAAGAAATTTAGATGGAACTGGTGTATTAAGTGGTTCAATCGTATCTCAATTACCAAATGGAGTAATTAGTGGTTCAACTCAAATCACAGATGGTAGTGGAATACTTTCAGGTTCAGTTGCGGCACAATTACCAAGTGGTACTATTAGTGGTTCAACTCAAATAACAAATGGTAGTAATATCATTAGTGGTTCAAATCAGATAGCAAGTTTAGGATATGTGAGTTCATCAACAGTAGATACGATACAAGTGATGACAACTGCTTCTTATCAAGCAATTACACCAGTTAGTGGTACTTTATATATCATACAAGGATAATAATGGATAGAAGAATTAATACTGCACAAGGCATTAATTTTAATAATGTTTCGGTGGATGGTGTTTATTATAATAACGAACACATCTGGCCAACAGGTAGTGCTTCAACTCCTTGGTCACCAAGTTCAGATATAACAACAGCATTGTGGTTAGATGCATCAGATACAACAAGTTATACATTAAGTGGAACAACTCTTAATACTGTAACTGATAAAGCAGGTAACTTTAGTGTTACTATTGATAGTACACCAACACGAGTATCAAATGATTTAAATAGTTTGAATGTTTGGGATTTTAATGGAAGTGAAAGTTTAATAACGAATTCAGGTCCATGGGCAAGTAGTGGTAATCATTGGGCTATTGGTGTATTTGAATGGCATAATATTGATAGTACAAAAGATTCATTTTGGAGTGCAGATGGTACAAGAACTTATGCACTAAGTGCTCGTGGTTCAAATAGTTGGCTTGGTGAAATAGATTATGATGGTTCAAATACTATCGTTAGTGGTGTTGCTAAAAATGATTTTACAGTAAGTATATCATCAAATACTTGGACACTCGTATCACTTGTATTCAATAAAACAGGTAACCAAATATTTGGTAGATTAAATGGTACACTTAGAACATCTACTCATTCTTATAGTAATTCTATGACTTCAAATGTATCAGATGTTAGAATGATGAGAAATCGTACAGGTAAAAAATTAAATGGTAGAATGGCAGAGTATTTCCATGTAGCAGGAGTTCCTGGTAGTGGTGGTACAAATATAGATGATGTTATAAAAGCAGAAGGATATCTTGCACATAAATGGGGATTAACAAGTTCCCTACCAAGTGACCATACATATAAGAATTCGGCACCTTAATATTTATAGTATAGATGGATTATAAAAAAGTAATAGATAAGTTAGTAAGAGAACTCTCATATAGGGTAGGTATCCCTGATGTAGAAAATAAAGAACACCAATCAATCATGTCTGAAATCCTTTCAGAGTGGGGTGAGTATGATATAAAACAAACTATCTTTGAATTTCTTACTGAAGACCCAAGAAAATTTAAAAATCCAATTCTTAATAGAACCGTTAAGTATAAAGATAAAAATGGTAATGAGAAAGAAGGTATTGTTGGAAATCTATTAACTTCACCAAAAGATTCACCAGGTAGAATAGCTGCAGAAAAAATGTTACCAAAAGATGGTACACCTGAAAGAGATGCAATAAATAAAGAAGTTGGTTCTCAAGGAACTGAGAAAAAAATTGATTCCCCAAAAGGAAATTCAGATGATACTACCGATGATACTCAACCCACACAAGGTAGTGCATTGAAACCTGGTAGTGATTATGCAAAGAAATCTAAAGAACTTGAAGATAGGGTAAAGAAATCTAAAGAAGATAAATCAAGTAGTGATTCTGAAGAAAAACCAGATACATCTACTTTTGAAGTTGGTAGTAAAAGAAGTACTGAAAAGATAATAAAAGTAAATGAAAAGTTATCTGATAACTTAAAATTTATTGAAGAAAATTACGATAAAGTTAGATTGAAAACTGGTGGAGGTTCAAACTCACCATCAGTACAAGATGTTAAGGATTTGAAAGAATTTACTGAAAAACGAATGGTTCAAGATAGAAGAAGAAAAGAGGCACTTGAAAAAGGTGAGGAATTCAATGAAGAACCATATGTACATCCATCTATCATTCAGAGAAATGTTACTGATGATGAAGTTGATACTGCAATGGATTATTTCGAAGAAAAGTTAGAACCATCTGATTTTGGTAAATTGTTAAAAAAATTCTCTGCAGGAGGAGCAGTACCAAGACACTTAACGAAAGTTACTAAACTTAAAAAAGGTGAGGATGGGTATCCAGGTATTGATAAAAACTCACCAGGATATATAAGAGCAAAAAAGATTCTAAAATTATATTTGAAAAATGATTGTAAAAGTCCTGTAACAGGTAATCCATTACCTCTAAGTCATATGGAACCAGACCATAGATTACCATTTACAACTGCAGAATCTGATATTGTAGAATCAGGTAAGTACGAAGGATTATCTCTTAAGGCTAAAAAACCAGCTGATGGAAATTCATTACAAGAGATAATGAAGAAGAGAAAAGATGAACTAAGTGAAAGAGAACAAAATATTGTAAAGGATTTAGAACCATTACAAGCTAAGTATGATGACCCTGATACTAATATGGATTTAATGGCAGGTCCTGTAAATCAATTCAAGAGTGATTTGATAGATAATGATTTATTAAATTCAATTAGAAGAAAGTTAGCAGAGAATCCTGAGGAAAAGAAATTACAGAATGAGTATAAAACCTTAAGAAAAAAATTAATTAGAGAACATCATGCTGATAAAGTTAGTAGAGGAGATAATCCACCATATAACGAATATGGTATCAGAAATGCGGATAGTACTGAAACTAATGCAATGATGAAAGCTCATAATTTTTATCATCCTGATGCCAAAACAATTACTGAATTAGAAGGAGGAGACCCATCAAAGGGAATTCCAGCAGACCCACAGTATTATGATAAAGTAAAGGCATTTTGGAAAGAAAAGGGAGTAGAGTTACCTGAGAATAAGGAAGATATTGATTTCAAACAAGAACCTTTCAATAAAACTTTAACTGTATATGTACAAGCTGGTAGAAGTAGGGGTGGTGCAAAAAGAAGAAGTAAAGGACAAGACCACGAATATCTCATTGAAGAGTTTAAGAAATTTGGTTACTTTGGTAGTTCATTGGAAGATGATAAAAATCAAGAAGAAGTGATTGATGAAGCAAGAAAAGAAATGAACAAACAATTAGATACTAAAAGAATTGAAATATTAAAGGTTCAACTAGCAGACCCAAATATACAAGGTAAGAAAAGAGAAAATAGACAAAAAGAGTTGAATAACTTAGTAGCTATTTATGGGGAAAATTAATATTATAACCCCTCTTATATAACTCTAATCAGATGTACATTACCTTTTGTTAATATTTTAACATTTTCCATTTAATTTTTAATATTTATATGTGTTAAATCAACTAATCGATTTAAACAGGTAGTTATGCAAACACAGTTATTATGTACTTTCACAACAAAGGAAAAACTCCAAGAATCTTTACAACTAATTAGGGAGACATATCATATTGTCTATAACTATATTTACGTTCTTCAAAATAAAGGAAACTTAGATGAATTATTTATTACATATAATATAGATACATCATTTAAACCAGATAGACCTTTAGATGATACTATTTTAGTACATCGTAAAAAACAATCTAATACTCTTTATACAATTAATGCACTTAACGAATTAGTTAAGGAAGAAAATGGTGGTGTATTGGATAAAAAGTTTGCAATAGATTGGAATAAATTCAAAAATTCAATCATCGTTACCAATGTAGAAGGAACTAAGAAAATTTCTACACGAATCTTCGAGGTAATCGAATTTAACAAAAAATAATTCACTTTTTGCTTGGATAGTTCAAATATTTTTCGTATATTTACATAGTAAATAAGAAAGATATGTTGAAAGATAAAGTATTAAAAATAATCGATGAAGTGTTTCCAAAGATAGAGAAACACTATGGATTCTCTAAATTCCAAGAATGTACTCCATATGTTGAACTTCACAAAAACATCTACGAAAAATATAGTGGTGAAGAAGGTGCTCAAGGTGAGGAAGATAAATGTCACGCTGAGTATTGTTCAATGATGAACGAAATCACAGTTTACTATCCACAGATGAAATCTAAGAAAATGGTTATTCAAACTCTTATCCACGAATACATTCACTACTTACAATCACCATCTTGGTTTAAAAGATATTACAATATGGGATATGATTATGTAACTCACCCATATGAGATTGAAGCTATTAGTTACGAAAAAGATTATAAATTATTCATATAATAAAAAAAAAAATTAAAAAAGACTTGGAAGTTTGAAAAAACTTTCGTATATTTGTATAACAAAATTAAAATTTAAATAAATGGCAGGAAAAAAAGTATTAAGTACTAAAAGTAAAAAACACAGTTTTAATCCAATTAAGGTAGAACCCCAATATGATGAGGTTTTACAATATGATAACCCAAAGGTTGTAGAAGAAATGGAAAAACAATGGCCTGAAATGACGGCAGAGTTTAAAAGAATTATGTTTACACAATATGAATTATTTTGTTTAAAACAATCTAACTATGGACCAGATAATATTTCTGTTGGTAGTAATTTAGAAACTGAAGATGAAAAGAAAGTATCTCTTACAGGTCTTTGGTTTAGAATGAATGATAAGATTCAAAGATTAAAACAATTAGTTGTATTAGGTAAACAAGATAATATAGGTGAATCATGTGAAGATACCTTCCAAGATTTATCAGTATATGGTATCATTGCTCAGTTGGTTTCAAGTGGGAAATGGGCTAAGTAAATTGTTAATAAGTAATTATAAAAATTCGGTGTTTTTTATGATTTCTTTATATTTATATATACACCGAGTGTTAATAAGTTTAGCACTCAAAACTTAAACTTAAAAAATAAATTAATTAAAACTAAAAGGTAAAAATCATGGCTTTAGACATTAACGCAATCAGAGGTAGACTGAACAAACTACAAAACACACAAAGGAAATCAGACTCATTATGGAAACCAACACCTGGTAAGCACCAAGTGAGAATCGTTCCTTACCAATTCGAAAAAGATAATCCATTCATCGAATTGTACTTTCACTATAACATTAACAACAAAACTTATTTATCACCACAATCATTTGGTAGACCAGACCCTATTGTAGAGTTTGCGGATAAACTAAAAAGAATGGGAGATAAAGAAGATTGGAAAGCAGCCAAGGCTATGGAGCCTAAGTTGAGAACTTTTGTTCCTGTTATCGTAAGAGGAGAAGAAGGTGAAGGAGTTAGATTTTGGGGATTCGGTAAAACTGTATATCAAGAAATCTTAGGTTACATTGCTGACCCTGATTATGGAGATATTACAGACCCAACAAGTGGTAGAGATTTAACAATCGAGTACAAATCAGCAGAAGAAGCTGGAACTACTTATCCAACTACTACTATTAGAGTTAAACCAAATGCATCAGCTCTTACTGAGGATGAAGCTAAAGTAACTCAATTTTTAGAATCACAAACTGAAATTACAGATTTATATTCTGAATTATCTTATGATGAATTAAAATCAGTATTAGAAGGTTGGTTAAACCCAAGTGGAGAAGGTGAGAAAGAAACTGTATCTCAATCTACCTTATCACAAAGTAAACCGGTTGCACAACCTGCACCAACTACAACAACAGAATCTTCATCGAAGAAAACTGATGATGTAGCGGCTGCATTTGATGATTTATTTAACAACTAAAAACCAATTTAATGGCGAAAAAGAAAGCAAAAGAGCTTGACTTGGCAGATATTCTGGCGGGTGAACTTAACAAACAATCGAAAGATTCCAAAGTAGCATTTTTTCTTAATGATGATGAAGCTCCTACAAATGTAGATGGGTGGATATCGACTGGATGTGCAATGTTGGATGTGGCTGTCTCAAATCGTCCTTATGGTGGTTTACCTGTTGGTAGAATAACTGAAATCACAGGATTAGAACAATCAGGAAAATCATTAGTATCAGCACACCTCCTTGCGGAAACACAGAAACAAGGTGGTGTTGCTGTTCTTATTGATACAGAAACTGCAGTAAGTAGAGAATTTTTAGAAGCAATCGGTGTTGACGTTTCTAAACTTCTTTATGTTACAGCTGATTCGGTTGAACAAATCTTTGATTTCACAGAAACTATCATTGAGAAAGTTAGAGAAACTTCCAAAGATAAGATAGTAACAATAGTAGTAGATTCAGTTGCGGCTGCTTCTACAACTAATGAATTAGCGGCAGATTACAAGAAAGATGGATATGCTACTGATAAAGCTATTATTATCTCGAAGGCAATGAGAAAGATTACCAATATGATTGGTAGACAGAAAATCTCATTGGTATTTACTAACCAATTAAGACAGAAGATGAATGCTATGTTCGGTGACCCTTGGACTACAAGTGGTGGAAAAGCTTTGGCTTTCCATGCATCTGTAAGATTAAGGTTAAAGAATATGGGACAAATCAAGATGAAGGTAAATGGTAAGGATAAGACAGTTGGTATGAAAGTACGTTGTCAAGTTGTAAAAAACAGAATGGGCCCACCTCTAAGGGCAGCTGATTTTGAAATTTTCTTCGATAGAGGTATTGATAACTATGGTTCATGGTTATCTGTAATGAAAGAAAATAAACTAGTAAAACAAGCTGGTGCATGGTATGCATATGTTGATACTGAAACAGGTGAAGAATTCAAATTTCAATCAAAAGATTTTATTCCTTTGATGGGTGAGAATGAAGAACTTAGAGAACAAATTTATAAAAAGATATGTGAAGAAACAATCTTACAATATAAAGGAGATACTCTCGATATTGATAATATGGAAATAGATACCAAAGGTGCTGGTATAAACGAGTAAAACTATGGATGCAAAATTATATGAAATGTTAATGAGTAGTGCCAAAGCTGATAAAGCAAAGGCTCTACTTTCATTAGAACTATTGGGTTCAAAAGCAGTTGGTATTGGTGACCATTCTACTGAAGATTTCTACAAAAATGCAGAGGAAGCTCTGATTAAGTTAGTAGATGCAGATGATAGAATAGGAACATTACAAACTTACTTTGACGGAAAAACTGTATTATAATGAAAGAACTTTACAAGAACATATTAGATTCGGTTGAGACCGATAGAGAAAATAATATCAATAGACACAAGAATTCTCGTGTATTAATTATTGATGGGTTAAATACATTTATCAGATGTTGGTCATCTATCCCCACTATGAATGAGGATGGAGACCATATTGGTGGTGTAACAGGAGCCCTAAAATCTATTGGATATGCAATTAGGCAAACTCAACCATCTCGTGTTGTTGTAGTTTTTGATGGACAGGGTGGTTCTAAAAGAAGAAAAAAAGTATTTAGTGGTTATAAAGCACAAAGAGATAAAAACAAACTCAGAGTTAACAGACAGTACGCTGATTTGATGAACGATGAGGATGAAAGAGAATCTATGAAAAGACAATTTGTTTGGTTAAACGAAATGTTAGATGGATTACCTCTTACAACTATGATATACGATGGTGTTGAAGCCGATGATATCATGGCTTATATAACCACAAATATTTTAAAAGAAGATGAACAGGCGGTGATAATGTCAACTGATAAGGATTTCCTTCAATTAGTTAATGATACTACAATTGTTTGGTCACCTACTAAAAAGAAAATGTATAATACAAAAATGGTAAAAGAAGAATATGGAATAGAATCTAAAAATCTTTTATTATACAGAGTATTAGATGGGGATAAATCAGATAACATACCTGGTGAATATGGGTGTGGAATTAAAACCCTAGTAAAAAGATTTCCTGAAATTACCGAAGAAAAGAAATTATCAGTAGATGATTTATTAGAATTAGCTGAGGTAAAAGTAGAGGAAACAAAAGGAAAAATAAAAATATACAAAGATATACTTAAATCTAAAAGACAAATCTTACTTAATGAAGATTTAATGCAGTTAGATGATGTTGATATTTCGGGCCAAATTAAAATGAAAACTTTAGATAGGTTTAACGAACCAATTAAACCATTAAATAAAATGGATTTTATGAAAATATTACTAAAATATAAATCATTGGGTAGTTTTGGTGATATAAATGATTGGTTAAAAATAACATTTGGAAATTTAATTACTGATTAATTTGGATATTAAAAATAAATTTCGTATATTTGTATAAGTTTTAAAAAAGAGTCAATGCAAGAACAAAAAGTAGATACATTATCAAAATATGGACAATCATTTCAATCGAAGGTTGTATCATCACTTTTGGTTGATGGCAAGTTCTTAGATACTATTTCAGAAATAACCACTCAAAAGTTCTTTGAGAACGATGCAAACAAGTGGATTGTTTCAGAAATACTTCAGTATCATTCAGAATATAAAAAACCTCCTACACTCGATGTATTCAAATCACAATTATCAAAAGTAGATAACGAAGTTTTAAAGAAAACTGTTGTTGAACAACTAAGACACGTTTTTACTAATATTGGTAATGTAGATTTAGATTATATAAAGGATGAGTTTAAGAATTTCTGTATTAATCAAAATTTAAAAGGAGTAATCTTACAATCGGTAGATTTATTACAAGCTGGTTCGTATGATAGAATAAAAGATTTAGTAGATTCGGCTATGAAGGTTGGTAATGAAACCAACTTAGGTATGGATTATATAGAGGACTTTGATTTAAGAGCCGAAGAACTAAATAGAACAACAGTTCCAACTAAATGGGAGCCAATTAATGCACTGATGGATGGTGGATTAGGACCTGGTGAACTTGGAGTAGTTGTAGCACCTTCGGGTGTAGGAAAAACATGGATTCTCACCGCAATCGGTGCAGAAGCTGTTCGGAAAGGTTTGAGTGTAGTACATTACACAATGGAATTATCAGAGCACTACGTTGGTGCTAGATATGATACTGTGTTTACACAAATACCTTCCACAGAATTGAAGGAAAAGAAAGAAGAAGTTAAAGCAAAAATTACAAATCTTAATGGGAAATTATTGATAAAATATTTTCCTCCAAAGGGTGTTACAGTAAAAAAGTTACAGCAACATATTGAGAAAATGGTTACGTTAGATAACAAACCCGATGTTATCATTGTAGATTATGCCGACCTTCTACTCTCCCATTCGAATAAGTCAGACTCTACTTATGCGGAACAAGGAGGGGTTTATATTGACCTTCGTGGAATGAGTGGTGAATTGGAAATACCAATTTGGACTGCATCTCAGACCAACCGTTCAGCAATTGATTCCGAAGTTATTGAGGCAGATAAGATTGCAGATTCTTATGCAAAAGTAATGAACGCCGATTTCATTATGAGTTGGAGTAGAAAATCAAAAGATAAACTTAATGATACTGCAAGAGCTCACATTATGAAAAACAGATTCGGACCAGATGGAATAACATTTCCTTGTAAGATGAATACCAATACAGGTTACATTGAAGTATATGAAGGAACATCACCAGATGGTGTGATTGCAACAAAACAATCGGCTAGTGGACAATTAGAAACAAAAAAACTTCTACATAAAAAGTATGTAGAGAATATGGGATAGATGAAATTAGTTGTAGCAGATTTAAATAATAGAGGAATTTATAGACCATTGGATGAAATCTATGGAGAAGACCAATTAAATGATACAGGATTATGTAATCGTTTATTGTGTTGGGAATTACTAAAAATTATAAATCATATACATGATGATAAATTTGAAGTTATTATTGATATTCAACAAAATCCTGAAACCAATAACTGTTTTGAATTAGAAAATACAACAGTATTAAGAACAGATACAATTAACTTTGATGAATACTTACCAATTACTGATGAAATGGTTCAAGATATTGTAAATGGTAAGTTAAAATTAGAAGATAAGAATTATTATACAGATTTTACACAAAGACAAATTTCTGATTTCTCATCAAACTATACAAAAAGATTTATTAATAACTTACAGTTTAAGCATAAGGATATAAATAAAGATATAAGAGATATTGTTAAGAACAGTATTGGTATTCATATTAGAAGAGGTAGAGGTGTAAAAATAAATAATGGAAATTCAATTGATTTAAATTTATTTGAAGGTTGGAATCATGATATACTTTCTGAGTATATTAGATTAAAAGTAAAAGATATGCCAGCTTGGAAATTTTATCAATTTGATTTTATTAAAGATGAAGTTTATTTTGAAAAGATAGATTTGATATTAGAAAAAAGTCCAAATCAAAAATTTTATATTTCTCATGATTTACACGATAATGATTTTCAAAGATGGATTGATAGATATCCTGATAATTTGATTTTTAAAAATCAATTTTATGATTTATTATCTAGTTGGGAAATTCCATTAGAATTACATACAAAGAACTTTTTAGACCTGTATTGTTTATCTAATACTAGAGAATTATTTAAAACATCATTATCTACATGGAGTGAATTAGCTTGTGATTATACAGGCAAATTTGGGATTGATATTAATTCTACACCTAATAAAAATATACTAGATAAGTGTATCAAAAAATTATAACACACATTAAAAAAGAATAACTTAGTATAACAAAATGAAAAAGATAAAAAAATTATGAAAAAAATCATTTCGTTTTTCAATATATACTATAATTATAAACACGACCAAATGATTGGTCACTTCAAAACAATTAATAATTAAATATTTTATGGCAAATTCACAAGAACTATTTGAACAGATTAAAGATTTATTCGTTCAATTTGAAACAGAACACAATGGTGGTTCAAAAGCAGCTAAATCAAGAGCAAGAAAAGCAATTGGTGAAGTTAAGAAACTAGTAACAGATTACAGAAAAGCTTCAGTAGAAGAATCAAAATAATAAGTTACTATGAGCAAACTATTTCAAGAAAGAATTCCATTTAAACCATTCGAATACCCAATCTACTATACAGAAGGTTGGTTAAAACAGGCACAAGCATTTTGGTTACATACAGAAATACCGATGCAGGGTGATGTAAAGGATTGGAATGAACGTTTAACCCCAGCTGAGAAAAATCTAGTGGGGAATATCTTACTTGGTTTTGCTCAAACTGAATGTGCAGTTTCTGATTATTGGACTAACATGGTTACTGATTGGTTTCCGAAACACGAAATCAAACAAATGGCTATGATGTTCGGTTCTCAAGAAACTATTCATGCTACTGCATATTCATACTTAAATGAAACATTAGGATTAGATGACTTTTCAGCATTTCTGCACGAACCTGCAGTTGCTGAGAAGTTTGAACTCCTTACTTCAACTACTGCAGAATGGAAACATGAAGATTTGGCAACAAATCCAAAAGCAAGACAGGAAGTAGGTAGGAGCTTAGCGATATTTTCAGCATTTGCTGAAGGAGTATCGCTCTACTCTTCCTTTGCAGTACTCTACTCATTCCAAATGAGAAATCTATTAAAAGGTATTGGACAACAAATGAAATGGAGTGTAAGAGATGAATCTCTACATTCTAAGATGGGTTGTCAATTATTCAGACATATGTGTGATGAATATCCTGAGTTATTAGATGAATGTAAAGAATCAATTATTGAAGCATCAAGACTAATTGTACAATTAGAAACAAACTTCATTGATATGATTTTTGAACAAGGAGATTTGGAAAATCTTGAAAAAGAAGATTTAAAAGAATTCATTAAGGCAAGAACAAATACTAAACTACAAGAATTAGGGTATGAATCTATTTTTGAATTCGATAAAAACAAAGCAGAAAAATTAGAATGGTTCTATCACTTAACTGGTGGATTAACTCATACTGATTTCTTTGCAGTTAGACCTACTGATTACAGCAAGGCTAATGAAGGAGAAGATTGGGGAGATTTATTTTAAACTAAGAGTATGAATGTACTTGAGTATATTTCTAACTCTATAAAAAGTTGTGCAAAACCTAGTAAAATTCATGGAATTGGGTTATTTGCTTTAACTGATATAGAAAAGGGAGACGAAGTTTTCCCAAAATGGGAAGGTAAAACAGGTTGGTATAGTGTAAAACTAAAACTGGCAAAAAAACTTCCTGAAGATGTATTACTTTATATACTTCGTTCCTTTGGGAGTGATATTATAGATGATGATTCTGATGTTAGATTTATATTAACAAAAAATTCTAATTTTTTGTTTACAAACCCAAGGTCTTTAATTAATACTAAAGGCCTTTTAGGTAATATTGATAGTTTAACTGGTCTTGCAATTAGGAAAATTAAAAAGGGTGAAGAAATTTTAGGAACTTATAGTTTTATAGATGAAAACACCTACAAAGAAAAAATAAAAAAAGATTTAATATAAAATGGCAAAAACAAACTACGGAGCAGATTTAGGTTGGGAACTTGATGTAGATTTCCCTTCATGGGCAAATACAGAAATATATGTTAAAACAATATCAAAAGGATATTTGTTACCAGGTGAAAAACCAAAAGATGCGTATTGGAGAGTTGCAACAAGAGTAGCTCAAAGGTTAAACAAACCTCAGATGGCAACTAAATTCTTCGATTATATTTGGAAAGGTTGGTTAAATCTTGCAACTCCTGTACTTTCAAATACTGGTACTGATAGAGGATTACCTATATCTTGTTTTGGTATTGATGTTGCTGATTCTATATATGATATTGGAAATAAGAACTTAGAATTGATGTTACTTGCAAAACATGGTGGTGGTGTTGGTATTGGAATAAACCAAATCAGACCAGCCGGTTCTGTAATTAGTGGAAATGGAACATCTGATGGTGTAGTACCATTTGCTAAGATATACGATTCTACAATACTTGCAACTAACCAAGGTTCAGTAAGAAGGGGAGCTGCTTCAGTTAACCTTAATATTGACCACCAAGATTTCGAAGAGTGGTTAGAAATCAGAGAACCTAAAGGAGATGTAAATAGACAATCACTTAACTTACATCAATGTGCAGTTGTAGGTGATAAGTTTATGAGAAAACTCGAACAAGGAGAACCTGATGCGAGAAGAAAGTGGGGAAAATTACTACAAAAAAGAAAAGCAACTGGTGAACCATACATCATGTACAAAGGGAATATCAATAAAGCTAATCCTGAAATGTACAAAAAAAATGGATTAAAAGTTCATATGACAAACATATGTTCTGAAATTACTTTACATACAGATGAGAACCATTCATTTGTTTGTTGTTTATCATCAGTAAATCTTGCTAAATACAACGAGTGGAGAGATACTGATTTAGTTTATACAGCAACTTGGTTCTTAGATGGAGTACTTTCTGAGTTTATTCAAAAGGCTAAAAATATGAGAGGATTCGAAAACTCTGTTGCATCTGCTGAAAAGGGTAGAGCATTAGGATTGGGAGTTTTAGGATGGCACACTTACCTACAACAAAATGGTGTTCCATTTGAAGGTATGGAGGCTCAATTTGAAACTCGTAAGATTTTTTCTCAGTTAAAGATAGAATCAGAAAGAGCATCAAGAGATATGGCATCTGAAATGGGTGAACCTCTTTGGTGTAGAGAAAGTGGATTTAGAAACACTCACTTAAGAGCAGTTGCTCCAACAGTTAGTAACTCTAAATTAGCTGGAAACGTATCTGCTGGTATTGAACCTTGGGCGGCGAATGTATTCACCGAACAAACTGCAAAAGGAACTTTCATTAGAAAGAACAATGAGTTAGTAAAGGTTTTAAGAAAAGCAGGTATCAATAATAAAGAAACATGGGACCAGATAATGTCCGATGGTGGTTCTGTTCAAGGTATTAAAGAACTTGATAAGTGGTGTTACTTAGATGGTAAAATGTTACTTTGTAATGAAATCGAAAATGGAGATAGAGATAAGATTTATCCTGTTAAAGATGTTTTCAGAACTTTCAAAGAAATCAATCAAATGGATTTAGTTAAACAAGCTGGTGTAAGACAACAATACATTGACCAAGGAGTTTCATTAAATTTAGCATTCCCTTCCATTGCATCACCGAAATGGATTAACCAAGTAACTATGGAAGCTTGGAAACAAGGAATTAAAACGTTGTATTATATGAGAACTGAATCAGTTCTTAGAGGTGATATAGCAACAAGAGCAGTTGACCCTGATTGTGTTGCGTGTGATGGATAACAATTAATTAATAAGGAGAAATTAAAATGGTAGAAGTAAAAAAGTTTTATGCAGAATGGTGCGGGCCTTGTAAGGTTCTAACACCTTTAATGGAAAACGTTAAAACTAAATTTTCAAGTGTTAACTTTCAAAATGTGGATATTGATTCACAATTCGAAGTGGCTCAAAAGTATCATGTACGTTCTGTACCAACAGTAATCATCGAAAAAGATGGTGTTGAAGTACAAAGAATGGTAGGAGTTCAATCAGAATTGGCTTACACAAATGCTTTAAATGAAAATTTATCGTAAATAATTTGGATATATCGATTTTTTTTCGTATATTTGTATAACAAATAAATAAATTATATGGCAGGAATTAAATTTGTACACAAAGATGACAAAGAAGTAAAGTTAAAAGGAACTCCAAAGATTCCATTTAACAAAAGTAAAAAGTTAAGTAGTATGGATGGCTCTCAAGTTCTATACTATATAGATGTTGAAACTGCATTTAAGATGAAGTTAGAAACATTTTGTGATTTTACACAAAAACATCCTCAAACCGATAGTTATGTGTTAATCACAGTACCAATTGAGAGAGTAGAATAAAACATAAAATTAATTAAAATGAATCGTTACAATGAAGTTCAACTCGAAGAGAACTATAATAAGTTTATCGAGGCACTTAAAAAATCGTTTGATGGAGAACGATTAGAAAAATTACTCCATATGTACTCGATGGAAGAATTAGGACCAAACCTAATGTTATCACCAGCGAGTGGAAATGTAAACTACCACAATGCTTATGAAGGTGGGTATATCGACCATGTTATGAATGTGGCTAGAAACTCACTTCGTATGTTAAAACTTTATAAAGAAGCTGGTGGTATTGTGGATTTCACACAAGAAGAGTTATTATTTTCAGCATTTCACCACGATTTAGGAAAGTTAGGTGAACGAGGAAATATGGCTTACAAAATTCAAGAATCAGAATGGCACCGAAAAAATAGAGGTGATGTTTATACTTGGAATGATGATATCAGTTATATGACTCATACTGATAGAACATTTTATCTATTATCTCAATATGATTTAAAATACTCAGAAAAAGAATTCTTTGGAATTAAACTTACTGATGGTATTTACGATGAAGATAATATGAAATATCTAAAGACCTTTGATATCAAAAAGGCTCAACGAAGTAATATAGGTCATGTTCTACATTTTGCAGACCATATGAGTACTTTGATTGAAAGAGATGAACAAAGAAAATAAATTTAATGAATATAGATGAACTTTGGTTTTTCAGTAATAGACTGAGAGGTGAATCACACCCTCGTTCTAAATTAACTTCAGAGCAAGTTAAACAGATAAGAGAATTAGCAAAACAAGGATTCTCTACAAATGTTATTGCTAGAAACTTCAAAGTTAGTACATGGAATATTGAAGAGATTGTGAAACGTAAAACTTGGACACACATTTGAAAGAGTTAGAATTTTTTGATTTCAAATCAGTTGGAGAATCATCTATTAAATTACCTAAACCCATCATTATAGAACACGATGGTATTAAAGTAGTTAGAGATGATTTATTAGATGGTGGAACTAAGAGAAGAGCATTCAATGTATTCGTTGAATCTTTTCCTAGTGTTCAAGAATGGGTTTATGCCTCACCAAGAGAAGGTTATGCTCAATTATCATTGGCATATGCTTGTCATGATTTGGGTAAGAAGGCAACTGTAACTGTTCCAAAAGGAAAACATAATTGGTTAACAACAGAGGCAATTCGTTTAGGTTGTAATATCATTGAAGTACCAATGGGATATCTTACTAATATTCAAGCGAAGGCAAGATATTATGTTGAAGAGAATGAAGGTTCTCAATTGATTCCATTTGGTGGTGACCACCCGATAATAATAGAGGCAATGAAAAATACTGCCCTCTCACTTGATATAGAACCTCCTAAAGAGGTTTGGACTGTAATGAGTAGTGGAGTATTATCGAGAGGTTTACAACTTGCGTGGCCTGATGCCAAAGTATATGGGGTTAGAATTGGTCACAACACAACAGAAAGAGAAAGGGGTAGAGCTGAAACATTCTTATCAAAATACAAATTCAACCAAGAATGTAAAGAAGTAGAAAGACCTCCATTCCCATCTTCACTTACATATGATAGTAAAGCTTGGGAATTTATAAAGGAACATGCTTCAGAAGGAGCATTGTTTTGGAATGTAGGAAAATAATTAAGAAAAGGCTTGGCTAATTCAAATAATTTTCGTATATTTACATAGTAAATGAGTGATAATACACTCGAAAATTAAACGTAAAACACACTAAAAATAATGATAGTACAAAAATTTAAAAAAGAAGAGTATTTCTTACCAAAGTTTGCTGATGCATTTGTAGATTCTGGTAGGATTACAATAGGAGATATTGAATTTATCTCCATTACTGATGTAAAACGATTAAAAAATGCAGTAAGAGCTAAAAAAACTTCAAATAACGAAGATTATAAGGAAGCTGTAAAAAGATTCCAAAATGATTTTAAGTTAGATGGAGGATGGAATCCTCAATATCCAGCAGGATTATACTGTACTTCTTATGATTCTCAAGGTAATAAGTATCAAGAGTTTTTAGGGTTTCATACTAAGGCTTTTTCATCAACAGAAATAGGATATAATCCTCCTTTTGCTGAAGTTAAATTTGATAAACATTTATCAGATAAAGAAGTTCAAGCTATTAAACTGAGATTAAAAGGACTTGAGAATAGGATAGCGGATAGAACTACTGAAAACCCAATAAAAGATTCTGATATAGAACTAAATCTAAGAAGAGCAAAAGATTCTTGGAATGATTTGTATTCTGAGTATGAAGAAGAAGGATTTAAAGAATCTGAAATCACTTCCAAACTTAGTGAAAATCAGATGGGAGTAACTCTTGAAGTACATTTACAAACAATTTTAAAAGAATATGGGAAAAGACCTGATGTAAGAAAGTGGTCTAAACTGATTAATTCTTTACTCGGTAAGAATACACCATCTAAATTTTGTAGTGTTGTAACTACAACAGAAGAAGCCACAGAGTGGTTTGATTCGATATATGATGGTGAGGGAGTATGGAAAGGACAAACTATTAATGGAGGACTTAAATTTGCTGATTCAAACAAAGTAATTCCTCAAGAAGTTTTTGAAGATGATACTGAGTTATATAAACCATTTTACATATATAGTTCATCTATTGACCGTTTTGTAATGCACATATCGAAACAAATTCAACAAGAGATATTAAATGGTGATACTATCAAATGGATATTGTTTTTAGGAATACATTCAGGACATACACCAACTGAAAAGAATATTGATAAGAATAGAAAGACTATGATGGAAAATTTAAATGAATGTTTATCGGCTATTCATCCAAGTTCAAAAGAAAGAATTAAGGTTGCTGGATTTATTGGACAAAAGAATACTGAAGAAGGACAAATATTAAAACCAAATGTATAACTATTCAGAATTATCATCTTCTTTTTATATTAATTTAAAAGCTCAAATTGATGGGGATATAATTGATAATGATGATTTGAATGATTCTCTTAGAAAACTTCATAGTAAAATGGAAACTAAATTTAATCTAAGATTTCCAGTATCTACTATGGTGTATCAAAAATATAGAGAAAATTATTTCAGGCCAAATTATATTCAAGAAGAACTTTTACGAGAGCATATTATACCTGTAAAAGATATAATAACACAAGCCAGAAAAAAGTTAATTTGGGAAGAATTAAGTAAAGGAGAATTGTATGAATGGATTTGTAAAACTTTATCTTTAGTTTATAAATTTAGAAAAGAAAAAGAAGAAGGATGGGAATCTGAAAATCTATTAAGAGAAGAAGTTTTAGAAATTCATAGAAATGCAGTAAAAACATATAGTAACTAACTGAGTATCAATGACTTATAACTAACTGAGTATCAACAACTTATGACAAACGCAGAAGATATATTATCTAAATATGAAAAGGGAACTTATGATGGAGAATATCCTACCATATCACCTGAGGATTGGGAAACTTTAAAAGAATCATATCCAAAAGACCAAGTAAAGGAAATGTTGGCTGATTTGTTTATGAAGTATCCACTTCCTTATGCAACAGATAAGTACACCATTGAAGATGCCAGAGATGATTATATGAAACTCAAAGGTATTCGGTACAATGAGTTATTAAAAGAAGAAGAATGGTTTCCAAGAAAATCAAGAGAATCTAAATATCCACTTACATATGATGGAAAACAGATTTTATTCAAAAGATATAACTTAGGTAACCTTTCATCTAATTTCTTTCAAGAGAGAAACCGATGGAGTATATGTTCATCAGGTTATCCTGGTCCGGCCAGAACTTGGAGAACAAGACCTTTTATGATATCTTTAATGGGAGCGGCATATTCTTTAAAACTAACACAAGTTGGTAAAAAGGAATTAAGAATAATGATTGGATTAAGAAAGTATATTGCTTCTCAACACAAACCAAATGTTACTAAGGCTCTTACAGAATATCTAGGTAGTAAAACTATGTTAGATTTCTCAATGGGTTGGGGTGATAGATTAAGTGGAGCATTTGCAAGTGAAACAATAGAACACTATGTAGGGTTAGACCCTCGTAAAGAGAATCATCCAATTTATATGGAACAAGCTGATTTTTATAGAAAACATACTTCGTTCTTTGAGAACCCAACTAAAACAAACTTTTACCAATCACCAGCAGAAGATTTTGATTATTCAGATTATCAAGATTACTTTGATTTGGTATTTACTTCACCTCCTTACTTTAATGTAGAAAGGTATGGTGATGATGATACTCAAAGTTGGATAAGATATAAAGAAATAGATGCTTGGAATAAACATTTCCTACATAAATCATTAGAAAAGATTATACCAACAATTAAAAAAGGTGGTTTAATGGCAATTAATATCGCTGATGTATTCACAAGTGGTAAAGGTGGTAAAGATTGGAAAGAAATTACAAACCCTATGGGAGATTTCTTAATATCAAAAGGATTAACCTACAAAGGTTGTATTGGTATGGAAATGGCAAAAAGACCTAATAGTGGTGGAGCAGGAACAGTAAAGAACACAGAACATAACCAAAATCAGTACTCAGAAGAAACTTTAAAGAACTCAGAAGAAAATAAAGATAAAACTTTTGGTGAGCCGATTTGGATATTTGAAAAATAATTCGTATATTTGTATAATAAAATAAAACAGTAGAATTTGTATCAAAACATTTATTATCAACGAGAAAGAAATTTAATCCATCTTTGGGATGACCAAAGAGGATATTCTGCATTTCCATATACAAGATATGCATATGAGAAAGTTCAGAGAGGTGAGTATAAATCTATTTATGGAGATACCTTAACTAAAGTTTATAAGTTTAAGAAGGATGACCCTGATTTATTTGAATCAGATGTACCTGAAACTACTAGAGCTTTAGTTGATTTATATTCAGATTCAGATGATGCATCAACAGGTCATGTTATTCTTACATATGATATTGAGTGTGAGATGTTAAGTGGATTACCAAATCCCGAAGAAGCTAAAAACGAGTTAACTTCAATTGCACTTCATGATTCAGCAACAAACCAATATTGGGTATTAGTTGTTGATAAGGAAGGTGGTATGAAAGAAAAAACTACTGATAAATGTATTGTTCTTCCATTTCAAGATGAACGAGATATGTTAATGAAGTATTTGGAATTATATGAAATGATTAATCCATCAATCGTTACAGGTTGGAATATTGATTATTTCGATACACCAATGTTATATAATAGAATCAAAAGATTATTAGGTGAGAAACAAGCAAACAGATTATCACCAATCGGACAATGTTTTTGGTCACCTTATCGTAAAAGATATTTTATGGCAGGTGTATCTTATTTAGATTACATTTCACTTTACAAGATTTATAACTATGGTGAACTTCCAAACTATCGATTAGATACTGTTGCTAAAATAGAATTAGGTAGAGGTAAGATTGAATACCAAGGTAACTTAGACCAGTTATTCAGAGATGATATTGAAAAGTTCATTGAGTATAACTTAGTGGATGTTGAACTTGTTGTAGATTTTGATAAGAAACTTCAGTTCATTGATTTATGTAGAGGTATCTGTCATGCTGGTCATGTACCATATGAAGATTTTGTTTATTCATCAAAGTATCTTGAGGGTGCTATGTTGACTTATCTAAGAAGAAGAAACTTAGTTGCACCAAACAAACCAGCGGATAGACAAGAAAGAATGCAGGCTATTAGAGATAATAACCAAGAGAAGTTTATCGGAGCTTATGTAAAAGCACCAATCGTTGGTAAGTATGAATGGATTTATGATTTGGATTTAACATCACTATATCCTTCTATTATTATGACTGTAAACATTTCACCTGAAACTAAGATTGGTAAGATTCAAGATTGGGATGCAAATAAATTTGTAAAGGGAGAAGTTGATACTTATTATATCGGAGAAGATTCGATATCAAAAGAAAACTTAAAAGAATATTTAGAACAATCTAAATTCGCAATTGCATCTAATGGTGTACTTTATAGAACAGATACAGTTGGTTGTATACCTGGTATCCTTGACTTGTGGTTTCAAAAACGAGTTGAATATAAAGATGAGATGAAAAAATATGGAAAAGCAGGAAACAAAGAAAAATATGCCTTCTATCACAAACGTCAGTTGGTTCAGAAGATTTTACTTAACTCTTTATATGGTGTTCTTGGTCTTCCTGCCTTTAGGTTCTATGATGTTGATAATGCTACCGCTGTTACCACAACAGGACAAACAGTTATTAAATCAACTGCTGATATGGCTAACATCAAGTACAATAAGGAACTTGGTAATCCTGATTTGGATTCTAACATATACATTGATACTGATTCTGTATTCTTCTCAGCAGTTCCTTTGATGGATAAACGAATTCCTAATTGGAAGGAACAAGACCAAGATACAATTGCTGGTTATGTAAATGATATTGCAGAAGAGATGCAAGATTACCTCAATGATTTCTATGATATCTTATCTAAGAAGATTTTTAATGTAGATGTTGATAAACATAGATTAGAGATTAAGAAAGAGTATGTTGCAAAAGCAGGATTGTGGGTAGCAAAGAAACGATATGCACAATGGATTATATCAGATAATGGTGTACCTTGCGATAAATTAGATGTAAAAGGATTAGATGTTAAACGTTCATCATTTCCAAAAGCATTCCAAGAATGTATGGGTACTGTTCTTATTGATATTCTAAAGGGTAAAACAGAAGAAGAAATTTCAGATTATGTTTTAGATTTCAAAAAGAATATGGTAAACAGACCAACATCTGAGATTGCAAAGAACTCAGCAGTAAAGAATCTTAAGAAGTATATGCCGAAAGGTAAGAGAGAAAGATTCTCAATGATGAAAGGAACACCTGCTCATGTTAAGGCATCTATTTTATATAATGATTGTTTAAAACATTTCAAAGCTCCTTTCAAATATGAACCACTAAAAAATGGTGATAAGGTAAAATGGGTATATCTTAAAGATAATCCATTAGGAATTGATGGATTAGCATTTACAGGTTATAATGACCCACCAGAGATAGAAGATTTTTTAGCTACTTACATTGACCACAATAAAATCTTTGAAAGAGAATTAGGACATAAACTTCAAGTTTTCTATGATGCGATTGGTTGGGGTGAAGTAATTAGTGAACAAAGAACTGCTGAAAAGTTCTTTAACTTTTAAACTGACAATATGTCAGTATAATACCAAATGGTACAAAAATTGAAATTAATAAATTAAATATAAAACAAATGAGTGAAAAAATTTATGTAAGAAAGTGTGAAAGATACACACTATGGGAAGCAACAAAACCAATTGAGGTTGATGTTGAAAAATTAAGAAAGTGTGAACCACCATATGAAGGTAACACACCAGAAGAACTTTTAGATTATCTTGGAGATAATGTTTGGTGTAACGAAGAATTCTATTCTAATGAAACTAATATGGAAGTTTATGGTGAAGATGAAGTATATGATTTATCTATGGAAGAAGCATATGAAATGGAAGTATATTCAGATTCAAGAAATAAAGGATGTGAAGATTGGATAGATGTTGGAGTACCAAACGAAGAATACACTAAGTATGGTGGATTTGAAGTAAAAGCAACAAATGTATAATAAACAAAAAAAGAAATGGCAAAAAAATTAAAATTTGATGTACAAGCAAGAGAATCCCTTAAGAATGGATTAGATGTACTTGCAGATGCAGTAAAGGTTACATTAGGACCAAAAGGTAGAAATGTACTTTTACAAAAACAAAGTGGAACACCACATATTACAAAAGATGGTGTATCAGTTGCAAAAGAAATTGAGTTAGAAGATGTATTTGAAAATATGGGAGCTCAGTTAGTTAAAGAAGTTGCATCTAAAACTGCAGATGAAGCTGGTGATGGTACAACTACGGCAACTGTTCTTGCTCAAGAGATTGCTAGATTAGGATTTGAATCGGTAGAAAATGGTTCAAACCCAATGGAACTTAAAAAAGGTATTGAAAGAGCAGTTGGTATTGTAACTAAAGAACTTGGTAAACAAGCAATTGTTGTTGGTTCTGATTATGATAAAATTAAACAAATTGCTACAATATCAGCAAACAATGATTCTATAATCGGTGAACTTATCGCTGATGCATTCCAAAAAGTTGGAACTGATGGTGTAATCACAGTTGAAGAATCAAAAGGTATTCAAACTTCAATGGAACTTGTAGAAGGAATGCAATTTGATAGAGGATTTCAATCCGCTCATTTTGTAACTAATCCTGAGAAAATGAATTGTGAATTAGAAAATCCATACATCTTATTATATGATGGTAAGTTATCATCTATGAATGATATCCTTCCTTTATTAGAAGGAATCTCTGGTCAAAATAAACCAATCTTAATCATTGCTGATGATGTAGAGGGAGAACTTCTTGGAACACTTGTAGTAAATAAATTAAGAGGAACTCTTAAGGTATGTGCTGTAAAGGCACCTGCATTTGGTGATAGGAAGAAACAAATGATGGAAGATATAGCAATCTTAACAGGTGGAACATTTATTACATCTGAACTTGGTTTGAATATAGAAGAAGCAACTTTAGATATGTTAGGAAGTGCTGAAAAGGTTACGATTGGTAAAGATAATACTACGATTGTAAATGGTAGTGGTAATTCCGATGATATCAAAACAAGAATCGAACAGATAAAAGCTCAGATTGAAAACACAGAATCAGAATATGATACAGAAAAACTTCAAGAAAGATTAGCTAAATTAAGTGGTGGAGTTGCAGTTCTTTATATAGGTGCTGGTTCTGAAATTGAAATGAAAGAGAAAAAGGATAGAGTAGATGATGCACTTCATGCTACAAGAGCTGGTATCGAAGAAGGTATTGTTGAAGGTGGTGGAATTGCATTACTTAAAATTCAAGATACGTTAGGAGATGTTCCATTAGATGAATCAGATTCATTCCAAAAAGGATTTGATATTATTAGAACTTCATTAGCTTCACCAATCTCACAGATTCTAAGAAACTGTGGTGTAACTGAGGGAACTGTTGTAGAATACATTAAACAAAATGGTGGTGGATATGATGCTAAGAATGAAAAATTTGTTGATATGTTCGAAGCGGGTATTATTGACCCTAAGAAAGTAACAAGAACTGCAATTGAAAATGCAGCATCTGTTGCTTCTATGATTCTAACTACTGAGTGTATGGTAGTTACTAAACCAGAAGAAAAACCACAACTTCCTGTGATGCAAATGCCAGGAATGTAAAATAAATACGAAAAAGCTTGGTGGTTTCAAATAAATTTCGTATATTTGTACAAATATAAATTATAATTAAGTAAATAAACAATGGAAAAACAGTCATTAAATAGGTTTGTATCAAAATACAACCTTGCAGGTTTAGTAGAATCTGTAAAATGGGAATCAAAAGATGGTTCACTATCTACTAATTTCATTTCAGATGATAAATCGGTTCTAGGAACAGTATCAATGAGTGAATTCGAAGGTTCAAATTCTGAGTTTGGTTTATATGATACAACTAAACTTACAAAAATGTTATCAGTTCTTGGTAACGATGTAGATTTCTCAATCAATGATATTGATGGGAAACCAGTATCTTTAAAATTCAAAGATGGTTCAACAAATGTAAATTATATGTTAGCAGATTTATCTGTTATCCCTAATGTACCAGATTTGAAACAATTACCTGATTTCAATGTAGAAATTAAATTAGATTCAAACTTTATAAACAAGTTTATCAAAGCAAAAGGTGCTTTACAAGATGAGAATAACTTTACATTTACTTGTAAAGAAGGTTCTGGCCAGATTATCTTAGGATATTCTAATATCAATACAAATAGAATTAACATCGATGTTGAATGTACTTGTACAACTGATAAAGTAGACCCAATTTCTTTCTCAGCTACATACTTAAAAGAGATACTAGTTGCAAACAAAGAAGCAACAGATGCTACCTTAAAGATTTCATCACAAGGATTGGCACATATTTCTTTTTCAATCGATAACTACGAATCAAATTATTATCTTGTAGAAATTCAATCTTAATGAGTAACAAACACTTTTACGAAAGAAGTAAGTTTTCCGAGTTTAGTTCCAATACTACTTATCATCAGTTGTTAGAAATGACTGATGATGAGTTTGTGGTATGGGCTCGTTTACTTCGTAAAGAAGTTACTGAACAATGGGATGAACGAGGTACTCCACCAGTAATTGGTAGAGATGAAGATGGTATTATTGAAAAGTTCAAGAAACTTAAATCTAACCCAGCAGATTATTGGGAAAAGGATTTAAGTGGTGATGATGAATCATTGGGTATCATTAAAAACTTTAATAAAGATGCATCAGTTGTAAATCAGTTTTTTCCTACAATGTTAAAAACTAAGATTTCAATTGGTAAATCTGCTGATAATGGTTTATCTATTTATGACCATTTCTCAGACTCAACGATGGAAGATAAGTTTGTTCATATAATGAAACGAGCAGTAAAGAGAGATTCTATGTATTCTTGGTCTCGTTCTGTTGTAGATAAAAAAGATGAGAATCCTTTTTGGAATGGACAAGGTGCTATTGATTTTATAAAAGATGTTTACAATGGTAAAGTATTCAAAGGAAAATATAAAGATTTAGCTATTTGGATTTCAAAAGTAAATACAAGAACTCTTGAAAATTATGGTACTTTTAACGAAGAGTATATTGGTACTAAAAATCTTTATCTAAAAGCTGAACAAGTTCAACAACTAAAAGATGATGGTTTCTTAACAGATACTCAATTATCTAATATAGATAGAATTGAATCTTCATGGACATCTGAAGCAGGTACAACACAAAACTATGCATATCAAATACGTTGGTATGAAAAAGATTCAGGTATCTTTCCAAAGATATTACAAGTATTTAGATTAAGTTGTGGACAACCAGCTGTAAACTTCCCTGCACTAACTGCAAAGTGGATTTATGAAAACTATACTAATCATATCGATACAGATGAACCATTACATATTTATGATTCATCAAGTGGTTGGGGTGGTAGAATCTTAGGAGCAATGAGTTCTCGTAAGAAAATCCATTACGTTGGTACAGACCCTAATCCTGATAACTTCTTAGATGAAGAAGGTATTTCTCGTTATGAGTACATGGCTAAGTTTTATAATGATAATTGTGTAGATAATTATTCAGATAAACTTACATCATTCTTTGATGTAGAAAAGCAAGGTAACACTTATGAGTTATTTCAAGATGGTTCGGAGTTAATTAAAAACAATCCAAAGTTCCAAAAGTATAAAGGTAAATTAGATATTTCATTTACTTCACCTCCTTACTTTAATAGAGAACAATATTCACAAGATGAGAACCAATCGTTCAAAGCTTATGGTGAGTATGAAGATTGGAGAGATAACTTCTTAAAACCTACTTTAACAACAATTTATGAATATCTTAAAAACGATAGGTATATCCTATGGAATATTGCAGATATTAAGATTGGTGAAAGTACCTACTATCCATTGGAACAAGATTCAATTGATATCTTAAATGAATTAGGATGTGAATATAAAGGAAAACTTAAAATGTTAATGACACGAATGGTTGGATTAGACCCTTCTAAGAGTGGAATTAAGAATGCAGTTCAGTACGATGGAAAGGCATATAAATTTGAACCAATATTCGTTTTTTACAAACCTTAAATACTTATACAAAGATGAGTGAAACTTATAATATAAATTTTACGAATTACGAAGATAATCCATATTTTTTAAATACTACTGTAACCACAGATAGTATAACCTTCTATTCAACAAATACGAATCAAAGTAATAGTTAATGAAAAACTATCTAACATACGATGATATTCAGTTAGTACCACAATACTCAGAAATTCCCTCTCGTACTCAAATAAATTTAAAAACACTCGTATCACGAAGATACGGTATTCTAAATCCAATTGTAGCATCTCCGATGGATACAGTTTGTGAATTAGAAATGGCATATAAAATATTTTTACTCGGTGGAGTTGGTTGTATCCATCGATTTAATACAATACAAGAACAATCAAAAATAATCAAAGAACTATATCACAGAATTTATTCCGAAGAATGGGGAAACCAATTTGAATCATGGGGAGTCATGGTTGATAATTGGCATTCAGAAATTCCTCATATACCAATTATGGCATCTATTGGAGTAAGTGAAAGTGATAAAGATAGAGCTAAATCTTTAGTAGATAGTGGTTGTAACATTATCGTTATTGATGTAGCTCATGGCCATCACAAAAACGTTGAAAAAATGTTGATGTGGTGTAAAAATAACCTTGATGATAAGGTGGATATAATCGCTGGAAATATCGCTACAAAAGAGGCGGCTCAAGAATTAGAATCTTGGGGTGCTGATGGATTAAGAGTCGGTATCGGTGGAGGTTCACTTTGTACTACGAGAGTTAAGACAGGATTCGGTGTACCGAATGTAAGTTGTTTGGAAGATATAATATCTGTTGCGAAAACACCCGTTATGGCTGATGGAGGTATTCGTTCAAGTGGTGATATATCAAAAGCTCTAGCAATTGGAGCGAGTTCTGTTATGTTGGGTTCATTAATCGCTGGTACTGATGAAGCACCAGGTCAGATTGTTGAAACTCAAAAAGGTCTTTATAAGAGATATAGAGGTTCTGCATCGTTAGAAACGAAAGTAACACATGGTCAACAGACCAGAAACGTAGAAGGTGAATCTACAACCATTCCCTACAAGGGCGGAGTTAAGTTCATAGTGAATGGGTTAATTGATGGAGTGAAATCTGCACTATCTTATGGTGGCGCTAAAGATTTGGAAGATTTTAATCCACCATATGTCAAAGTTACTAATTCAGGTATTAACGAAGCTAAACCACATTTATTATAAAGATTAGGTTACAATTAAATTAAATTAACAAAAATTAATTATTATGAGAAAACTATTATTAGTTGGATTGATGCTCTTAACGAGTATCACTACTTTTGCACAAGTTAGTGGGAAAGTATTAGACATCGAAACTAATGACCCTCTACCAGGAGCAACCATCATCGTTCAAGGAACGGCGGATGGAGTTGTAACTGGTTTTGATGGTACATTTGAACTCGATGTTAAAAACGGAGAAGAATTGATTATCTCCTATCTAGGGTATGAAACTGCATTTGTTGTTTCTACTGTGGATGATTTTATGGAAATCTACTTAGAACCAGACCTAAATCAATTAGGTGAGGTTGTAGTAACTTCTGGTGTAATTGATATTGCGAAGGTGAGAGAAACACCTGTTGCTGTATCAACTATTTCACCTGCAGAAATTGCTTTAAAAGTAGGTAACCAAGAGTTTCCTGAAATCATGAATAAAACTCCTGGAGTTTACGCTACCAAACAAGGTGGTGGTTATGGTGATTCAAGAATCTCTTTAAGAGGATTTGACCAAAGAAACACTTCTTTCCTTATTAATGGGCAACCAGTTAATGATATGGAAAACGGATGGGTTTATTGGTCTAACTGGCAAGGTTTAACTGATGTTGCAAGTGGTATCCAATTACAAAGAGGTCTTGGGGCTTCGAGATTAGCAGTACCATCAGTAGGTGGAACTGTATCAATCTTTACAAAAGCTGCAGAGGCTAAAAAAGGTTCATCGGTACAACAATCATTTGGTAATGATGGGTACTTTAAAACTACTGCTTCTGTATCAACAGGATTATCTGATAATGGATGGGCTACATCTGTGTTACTTTCTAAGTGGCAAGGTGATGGTTATATCTATAACACAAAAGGAGAAGGTTACACTTACTTCTTTGCGTTAGGATATGCACCTGAAGATTCAGACCATTCTGTTAACTTTTCTTTCTTAGGTGCTGGACAATGGCATCACCAAAGAGATGTTTGGGTTTCTATTAGAGATTACCAAAACTTTGGTGAGGAAGGAATTGATAGAAGATGGAACTCCAATGGTGGTGTTTTAAATGGTGAAGAATTCTCAATGAGAAGAAACTTCTATAACAAACCATTAGCAACATTGAATTGGGATTGGGATATTTCTGATAACCTTAAACTAGCTACATCATTATATGGTTCAGCTGGTAGAGGTGGTGGAACAGGACCAAGAGGTAGAAATTACTACAACTCGGAAACTGATATCTTACCTTTCAGAAAAGACCTTACAGAACACTACTTAGAAAATGGTAGAGGTTCAAGAACTCCTGAAGGATTTATTGATTTTGATGCAGTTGTTGCATACAATCAAGCAAATACAGACCCTTATAGTGGTGATTTACCATTCGCTGGTCAGTTAATTGGTTCTAATGGATTCCAAGATGATGGTGTTAACAGAAGTGCACTTATTAGAAGAGCATCTATGAACTCTCATGACTGGGTTGGAGCAATCTCTAACTTAGAATATGAAAGTGGAAATTGGAAATACTCAGTAGGTATCGATTTAAGAAACTATACAGGTTATCATTACAGAGTAGTGAACAACCTTATGGGATTAGATGGATATTACTCAACAGGTAATAAAAACTCTGCTGGTCAAATTATCAATACTTTGGTGGAAGCAAATCCATTTAAAGGTACTGGTTTAAAAGGACCGAAAATTGATTATTACAATGTTGGTAAAGTTGGATGGCAAGGATTCAATGGTTTAGTTGAATATAACAATGAAAAAGTATCAGCTGTATTACAAGCAGGTACTTCTAATCAATCATTCCAAAGAATTGATTACTTTGACCAACCAGGTAATCCAGAATCAGATACTAAGAATCAAGGTGGAGGTTATCTTAAAGGTGGTGCAAACTACAACATTGATGATAAACAAAACGTATTCTTTAATGCTGGTGTAATTTCAAGACAACCAAACTTCGGAGCAGTATTCCCTAACTATGGAAATACAATTTCTGAAGATTTACAAAATGAAGAAATTAAATCATTCGAATTAGGATATGGTTTCATTGGTAATAACTTTAGAGTTAATGTTAATGCATATTCTACTATATGGGGTAATAGATTCGTTCAAAGAAGTTTATCTAACCAACAAGGTGTAGATGGTTCAGCTCAATTTAAAGATATCGATGTTGTACACAATGGTATCGAAGTTGAATCTTCTTATAACCCAACAGATAAGTTGAGATTAAAAGGTATGTTATCAATCGGTGATTGGAGATATACTAATGATTTCTCAGCAGAATTATTTGATGATAATCAACAATCAATCGGAACAGGTACATTGTACTTGAAAGATGCTAAAGTAGGAGATGCGGCTCAGTTCACATCTTATGTTGAAGCAGATTACGAAGTAATTCAAGGATTAAGAGTTGATTTGGGATATAGATTCGTTGATGGATTATATGCTGATTATTCAATCACAGATTCAGAATTTACTCAACCTGGTAACAAAGGAGCTTTAAAATTACCATCTTATGGATTGGCTGATTTAGGAGCAACTTACAGATTTGAGTTATTCGGTTCTGATGCTTCATTTAGAGTTAATGTAAACAACTTGTTTGATACTTACTATATTGCAGAATCAAACACTAATATTCATGCTGGAGATGCTTCAGAAACATGGAATGGTGTAGATACTAGAAACTCAGTATGGTTTGGATTTGGACGTACGTTCAATACTTCTCTAAAAGTAAGATTCTAAAACTTATAAAATAAGGGGGGATTAATTTTCCCCCTTTTTTATTATCATATGAAAAATACCAATAACTTATTAACTATCGTAATACCTTCTTATAATGAGGAGAGATATATTTACAATACACTTTGGCAAATTTCAAGACAAAAGGAAATAAATGGAACTAGAGTTATTATTTCTGATGCAAATTCAACAGATAAAACAATAGAATATATTAATAAAGCATCAAATGATTTTCCAAAATTAAAAATAGAACTAACAGAAGGTGGTCATACACCAAAAGGTAGAAATAATGGTGCTAAGTTAGTAAATACCCCTTACATCCTTTTTATGGATGCTGATTCTGTATTACAAGGTTCAGAAGTTATTACAGAAGTCAAAAAATATCTAAACGATTATGAAATTATCTCATGTAAACAAAAATCAATTACATCTGATGATAAAAAATCAGTTTGGACTTATAAAATATTAGATTGGATTAGAAAAATAATGCCAATCACATTTTGTACAGGATGTTTCTTCTTAATTTCAAAAAAGAAATTTAATGAATTAGGAGGATTTGATGAAACCTTACAAAACTCAGAAGATTTTTGGTTATCTAAACAGATATCAAAATCAAAATTTAAAATAGTAAATGAATATATTGGACAAGATAATAGAAGGTTTCTTAAATTCGGTTATTGGAATTTTATTAAACTAAACTTGTTAAATTATTTATATTTTTGGAACATAAAATGGTTTAAAAAAGATGTTGGATACTGGAAATAAAATAAAAGATTGGTTAAAAGATTATTTAGAATCTTCAAATCTAAATCATTTTGTTATAGGAGTTAGTGGTGGAATAGATTCGGCAGTAACTTCAACACTATGTGCGATGACAGGGAAACCCACTATTCTTGTTTCAATGCCAATTCACCAAAATGAAAAAGAACTAAAAAGAGCTAACAGTCATATGTGGTGGTTAGGGCAACTTGATAATGTTATTAACTTAGAATTCGATTTAACTCAAACATATGAAACATTTAAATTGATGTGGTTAAACGAAGATGATAATTTAGCACTTGCAAATACTCGTTCAAGATTGAGAATGACAACCTTATATCATGTAGCAACTATGAACAAAGGATTAGTTGTTGGTACTGGTAATAAAGTAGAAGACTTCGGAATCGGATTTTATACAAAGTATGGAGATGGTGGAGTAGATATTTCACCAATAGCTGATTTAATGAAATCAGAAGTTAGAGAACTTGCAAAATCTTTAAACATAATCCAAGAAATAATTGATGCACCACCAACAGATGGTTTATGGGATGATGGAAGAACAGATGAAAATCAAATTGGTGCAACATATGATGAATTAGAATGGGCTATGGAATATAAAGGAGGGCCTATAACAGAAAGACAAAAAGAAGTAATAAATATTTACCAAAAGTTTCACCATCAGAACAAACACAAAATGGTAGAAATCCCTATATTTAAAAATGAGCAAACTAATTAATTTATTCGGTGGACCAGGTATTGGTAAATCTTCAATAGCAAATGGTATCACTTACAAACTCAAAAAGAAACACATAAGTTGTAATAATCCTTATGAGTTCCCAAAAAGATTAGCTTGGGACCACAATATACCAGCGATATCAGACCAACTTTATGTATTTGCAAACCAACATAGAGGAATTGCAGAATGTTATGGTAAAGTAGATTATATAATAATTGATTCACCAATTTTATTTTCTACCATTTACCACAGATATTACACAGAAGGATATCCTGCTGAATTTTATGGAGAACCTTTCCATAATTTAGTTATTGATTTACATAAAAAATATGATAGTATCAATATCTTATTAAAACGAGGTGAAACAATACACAATGACGATGAAAGATTTCAGAAGTTAGAACAATCAATTGAAATAGATAAATTGTGTAAAAAAGTATTAGAAGAAAACAACGTTCCCTATCATGAAATAGAGGTTGGGCCGAAAACAGTAAAAAAAATTATGAAATTATTAGGAAAGTCCAAATAAATTTCGTATATTTGTATAAACAAAAATAAATTATAATGGCAAACTTACAAGAAATAGCAAATAAGTTCAGAATAGCTGAACATTATCTTAACTCAAAAGAGGATGGATTGAATGTGGTGGCTTCATCATTAGGTGATATCATTAATGAATTAAATGAAGAATCAAAAAGAGGTATTGATGAAAACAGAAAACAATCTATCATTACTAAATTAGAAAAATTAAGTTCTTTTTGTAAAGAAGTAAAAAACTCTACATTTTAATAAATGGCATTTTTCGAGGATAATAACACAACTAAGAAGGTAAACAACTCTCTATGGGTAGAGAAGTACAGACCTTCCAAACTAACAGAATATGTTGGTAATGAACATTTAAAGGATAAGGTAAAGGATTATCTTGAAAGTGGAGAAATCCCTCATCTTTTATTCTTCGGTAAAGCAGGTACAGGTAAAACAACCTTGGCAAAGTTAATTGTAAATTCAATTGATTGTGACCATATCATTATAAATGCATCTGATGAAAACAATGTAGATACAGTTCGTAATAAAGTAAAAGGATTTGCTTCAACTGTTGGTTTCAAAGATATGAAAATAATCATACTTGATGAGTTTGATTATATGACACCAAATGCACAGGCAATCTTAAGAAACTTGATGGAAACGTTTTCAAGACATTGTAGATTTATCCTAACTTGTAATTATGTTGAGAAAGTAATCTCACCAATTAGAAGTAGAACACAAGAGTTTCAGATTGTACCTCCAACTAAAAAAGATGTTGCAGTACAAATCTCACAGATTTTAGGTAAAGAAGGTGTGGGTTTTCAACCAAAAGACCTTGTACCTATCATTGATAGTTCATATCCTGATATTAGAAAGATTATTAATACTTGTCAGTTAAATTCATCTAAAGGACAATTAAAACTCGATACAACCTCTGTAATTGATTCTGATTTAAAATCAAAGGTAGTTGAGATTCTTAAGGGTAAAGATTCAAAACCTAACAAGTGGAAAAACATTAGACAAGCAGTTGCTGATTCTCGTACACAAGATTTTACAGAACTTTACACATTCTTATATGAAAAGGTAGATGATTATGGTAGTGGAAATACATCAAATATTATACTCATTCTTTCTGAATCACAACACAAAGATGCATTGGTAGTAGATAAAGAAATTACCTTTATGAGTTGTATAATTCAAATAGTTGGTATATTATGATAAAGAAATTAAAGAAACTTTGGAACTATCTAACTTGGTTAGAAGAACAACGAATGAAAGCCGCAATCAAATGTGGTAGTGCAGGCCCTTTATTATGATAAAAGTAGAAACAGATTCACTTGATGTACTATTAAGAACACAGCCTAAACTTATGGTAATGTTTGGTACTGATTGGTGTGGATATTGTGATGTTCTTAAACCAGAGTTTGAAAGAGTTTCGAATGAACATAAAGAAATACCATTTGTGTATATTAATCCTGATAATGCACCAAAAAGTAGAAAGTTGGTTGATTTAACAGATATACCAATGTTAGTTGCTTTCAAAAATGGTAAATCAATTGCATATGAATTTGGAAATACCAAAGAAATAGTAACAAAAGTTTTATCAAAATTGCTTGTATAATTGGTATTTTTTTCGTATATTTACATAGTAAATAAAATATATTATGTATCAACCTTATAAATACGACCCAAATAATCCTCTTAGTGATGAGGAATTAGATGAATTAGGTAAAGTAGATTTCGAAGGATTCTTAGAGTACTTAGATTCTAAAACAGAGTATTTAAAACAATTCACTAAACCTCTCAGTTCATATCATACTAAAAGATTTGCTTCTTTATCATTAAAACAACAAGGTAAAGAAATTACAGATGATGAATTAAAAAAAGCAGAAAAGATTGGTAAGGATAATGAAAAGAAAGTTATTAATAAAATTAAAAATAAATAAACTATGGCAAAAATTATAGGAATGAATGATGGTGGTGGACTTCCTCCACAACAACCAAAGATAGATTTATCCAAGGCAACAGAAATGAAATGTCAAGAATGTGGTGGTACTGTGTTTATACCAGGTACTAAGTTCTTAAAGATTTCTAAGATAGTTACAGGTACAAAAAATGATGCAATCATACCAGTAGAATTATATCTTTGTGGTGATTGTGGTGAAATCAATCAAGAATTATTACCAAACGAACTAAAACAAAATGGCTAAATCTTTATTTGACCATATAAAAGCAGTAACACAATTTCAAGACCCTAAGTATTGGGATAAACTTGAAGATGATGATAAGAAAACATGGAGTAACTATATGGTTCATCGTTTTCTTTCTATGAATCCTGATTGGATTGAGGTTCTTTCAGAGATACAACCCTATACACAAGTATTAGAACCCAAACAACTTTATCTTGCTTTAATAGGATTAATTCCAAAAGGTAGATATTTTTTAAAATATACAAAAGGAAAAAAATCTAATAAATATGAATCTTGGTTAATTGATTTATTAAAAGAAGATTTTAATTCTTCAATTAGAGAGGCAGAAGATTATTGTGAAATACTTTACTCAACGAAAGAAGGTAGGGAAAATATAAAGTACATTTGTGAGAAATATGGTATTGATAAAAAACAAATAACTAAGTTAAAATTAAAGGTTTAAATATTTGGCAGTCTCGATTTTTTTTCGTATATTTACATAGTAAATGAGTGATAATTAAAATATAAAAGTATGTTAATAGTATTAGAATCAGTAGGAAGTGTATTTGACACAAAAGAAGGAATAATTTACCCTCAAACAGAAGATGGTGGTTATGATAAAGAATTCTCTATATCCATAGATGATGAAGAGGTATCACTAGATTGGTGGGAATCTCTAAGTTTAGAAGACTTCAATATAGTGAAGTATGGAGTATCAACTGAATCACATAAATAAAAAGTATGGCAAGAGTAAGTTATTCTCAGTATGGTATGTATAGTTCATGCCAACAACAATACAAATTAAATTACATTGATAAGTTAGGTATTAGTAACGCTAATATTCATCTTATCTTTGGTTCTGCTATGCACGAAGTGATTCAACATTTCTTAGATGTGATGTATAATGTAACTAAAAAACAGGCATTACAACTAAACCTAGAAGAGATGTTACATTCTAAACTTGTAGAACATTTCATGAAGTACAAAGATAAGATGGGTGAAGATGACCCATGTACCCAAGAAGAATTAGTAGAATTCTTTGATGATGGAAAGAAAATACTTAAGTACTTTACAAGTAAATTAGATAAGTTATACACTAAGAGTGGATTTGAACTTGTAGCAATAGAACAAAGATTGAATGCTGAGATTAAACCTGGTGTTCATTTCATTGGTTTTATTGATGTACTTCTAAAAGATAAAACTACACAAGATTATATTATCATTGACTTAAAAACTTCAACAAGAGGTTGGAACAAATACCAAAAGAATGATAAAGTAAAAACCTCTCAGATGTTATTATACAAAAAATTCTATTCTGAAAAGTATGATATACCTTTGGATAAAATAAAAGTAGAATATCAAATACTAAAAAGAAAGTTATGGGAAGGAGCAGATTTCCCTATACCAAGAATATCTAAGTTCGTTCCAGCAAATGGTAAACCTTCAATGAATATGGCTTGGAAAAACTTTATGGGATTTGTTGATTCGGTATTCGGTGAGAATGGTGAGATAATACAAACAGAATTTCCTACCAACAAAGGTAAACCTTGTGATTGGTGTGAGTTTAAAGAAAGAGGTTTGTGTTCTGCATGGACTTAAAATAAAATAGATGTTACATCAAAAGGTTTTATTTACTAAAGAAGAGATTCACAAAATTCGTGGATATGTTACTAAACTAGAAGATAGAGTTATTGGTACATATCATCCTGATATGAATGATGGAAAACATGACCCTAAAGGAGGCCATAATTTAGCAGAACATCTACCTTGGAGCTCTTCGAATAAATATAATTGGATAAATGAAAGAATACTAAATTGGGTTGGTGAGTTAAATCTACCAATTGTAAATTTAGGATGGGAAATGATTGTTCAAAAATATCCAAAAGGATTTGAATTTAAACCACACATAGATGATGTTTCAGAAGGAAAGACTAAACTTGGTAGAAAACGATATTACACAATTTTGATGCAACTTGGTTCACTTGATGAATATAGTGGTGGAGAATTGTGGGTTAATGATAATAAAGATATACTTATAAATCAAGAAATTGGTAATGTATGTATCTTTGGAAATGCTCAAGTACATTGGGTTACTCCAATAGAATCAGGTGAAAGATGGAGTTGTACTATATTTTTAGAAAAAGATGCTTTAAAAAAACACGATTTAATTTAATGTTTTATATATTTGTATATATTTATACATAATAACATTAAAAAACGGAGAGTTATGGCAGAAACAAAATTAACAACAGTAAAAATCATAAAAGATATTTACTCATCATTCAAAAGGATTTCATTTGATTCAAACATCACATTACAAAAACTAGTAAATCGTTCAGTTGATAAGTATATTGAAGATGAAACATTTAGAAGTGAAATAAATAGTTACCAGAACCTACATGAAAGTGGTTCTCAATTTTAAAAAAAAGTAAAAAAACAAATGAGTACAGAAAAAGCAAGTGGACCTCAGTTAAATCAACTTAGAGATAATTTTAATGAATTAGTTTCTAAGAAAAGAATGGTAGGTAGTACGAAAAGAGTGATTTGGAAATCTAAGAGAAGATTCGGAAACATTTAAAAAAATTATTAATTAAGGTTATATGAGTAAAAAGAAGAAAATTTTATTACTATCTGATGATTTACGAATGTCATCTGGTATTGCAACTGTATCTAAAGAATTAGTTTTTGGTACTTTTGATAAATATGATTGGGTTCAATTAGGAGCAGCGGTTAAACATCCTGACCAAGGTAAAGAAATTGATTTAGGTGCAGATGCACGAAAAATTAGTGGAGTAGAAGATGCTTCACTAAAAATCATTCCTTGGACTGGTTATGGTGATGCTAATATTCTTAGAGAATTAATCATGAGACACCAACCTGATGCAATTCTACACTTTACAGACCCAAGATATTGGAGATGGTTATATGAGATGGAAGCGGAACTAAGACAAAATATTCCAATTCTATTTTATCATATATGGGATGATTTACCAGACCCTCATTACAATAGAAACTATTATGAATCATGTGATTGGTTGGGATGTATCTCAAGACAAACCTATGGTATAGTAAGTAGAGTTGGTAATATAGATTCAGAAACAATCAAACCCTTAGAAGATTGGCAAGTATCTTATGTACCACATGGTATTAATCCTGATACATATAAACCAACAGAAGTACCAGCTGAGTTTAAAAAACAGTTATTAGGTGATAAAGATTACAAGTTTGTTTTATTTTGGATGAATAGAAACATTAAAAGAAAACAACCATCTGATGTAATATGGGCATATAAAAACTTTGTAGATGGATTACCAGAGGAAGATAGAGATAAAACTTGTTTAATAATGCATACAAATCCTGTTGACCAAAATGGAACAAATCTAATAGAAGTTGCTAATAGAATAGCACCTGGTTGTGAAATTAAATTTTCAACAGATAGGGTAAACCAAAATGAATTAAATTGGATTTATAACTTATCAGATTGTACAATTAATATTGCAGGTAACGAAGGATTTGGATTGGTAACTGCAGAATCGGTAATGACAGAAACTCCTATCATTGTAAATGTTACAGGTGGATTACAAGACCAATGTGGATTCAAAAAGAAATCAACTAAAAAATATCTTACAGCCGATGATTATAAACAAATTGGTTCACTTCATGATTGGAGAGAATGGGAAGATAAAGTAACTCATGGTGAGTGGGTAAAACCAGTATGGCCAAGAGTTCAAACATTAGTTGGTTCTATTCCTACTCCATATATCATAGATGATAAGGTAGATATATACGATGTAACAAGTGCAATCAGATATTGGTATGATAAAACACCTCAAGAAAGAAAAGAAGCTGGTAAGAAAGGTAGAACTGAGTTTTTAGGTGAAATGGGATTGAATTCTAAAAATATGTGTAAAACACTTGTTGATGGAATTGAAACCACATTTAAGAATTTCAAACCAAAGAAAAAGTTTAACGTTTATAAAATTAGGTAATGGGTAAACCAATTTTTATAGTTAGATTACCAGGTTATTGGAATCCTAGACAATTTGATGTATCAAGAAAAGCAATTTATGATAGAAAAGAACTATCAATTGATTATCATGTATTGGTATTATCTGATAATGAAGTTGAAACTATAAGATTTGAATGTTATAATTCACCTCATGAACCAGAAAAGTTAGAAGAAGTAACAAAACTAACTCAAATATCAATTGAAAGATGTTTGAGAAACGAAGAAGAAAATAGATTAAGAGAATTAGACAATGAATAAACCAATATTAGTATTACAGGCACCTATTGCTACAAGAAGTGGTTATGGTGACCATTCAAGAGATATCTTGAAATCATTATTTGAATTAGATAAGTACGATGTTAAAATTGTACCAACACGATGGGGAAATACTCCACAAGACCAAATCAATCCACAAACTGAGTTTGGTAAAAAAGTTCTATCAAGTCTCGTAACTAACTTGGATAGAACACCAGATATTTTTATACAGATATCTGTTGCAAATGAATTTAAGAAAGTAGGAGAGTACAATATAGGTATTACTGCTGGTGTAGAAACAACAGTATCTCCTCAAGACTTTTTACAAGGTTCTAATCAAATGGATTTAATTATAACTCCATCACAATTTACAAAAGACACTCTTGTAAAGACAGTTTATACTCAGATTGATAAAAACACAAAACAAAAAACAGGAGAATTAAAGTTAGAAAAACCTTGTGCTGTTTTATTTGAAGGTGTTGATACTACAATATTTAATGGTAAATCATCTAAATCCATTTTAGATTCAGTTGATACTGATTTTAATTTCTTATTTGTAGGACATTGGTTAAGTGGTGATTTAGGACATGATAGAAAAGATGTAGGAATGATGATTAAAACATTCTGTACAGTTTTTAGAGATGTACCGAAGAAACAACAACCTGGTCTTATTCTTAAAACATCTCATGCTGGATTTTCGGTAGGTGAGAGAGAAAAAATCTCAGATACATTAAATAATGTTACAAAAGAATATGGTGATTCATGTCCTCCTATTCATTTAGTATTTGGAGATTTATCTGAAGAAGAACTAAACTCACTTTATAATGATAAAAAAGTAAAAGCAATGTTAATGTTCACTAAAGGTGAAGGTTATGGTAGACCACTTGCAGAGTTTGCAACAACAGGTAAACCAATATTAGTTTCTAATTGGAGCGGATATAAAGATTTCTTACCAGAAGAAAATACAGTTTACTTAGAAGGAGAATTGAAAGATGTACATCAAACGGCACAAAATAAATTTCTACTTAAAGAATCAAAATGGTTCTATGTAGATTATTCAAAAGCAGCAGGTAAGATTTATGATGTACATAAAAACTATAACAAATACTTGAAACAATCAGAAGGACTAAAAAGTAATATTAATAACAATTTTACATTAGATAAAATGACAAGTAAGTTAGGTGAAATACTTGAGAAGTATGTTAAAGTTAAACAAAAACCTAAACACATTCAAATGAAATTACCAACTATTAATAAATTATAATGGCAAATTTTACAAGACAATATACTAAATTTTTAAAACCAGAAAAAAGAGTACCAAGAGCTCAAATCAGACCAAGAAATATTTATCGTATTACTACATATAAAGGAGGTAATCCACCTACTAAACAGGCAGAAGAATCAAGATATGTTTTTGTAATTGGTATTGTTGGAGATAAGATACATTGTATAAAGTTAAATCCAATAAATCCATTACACTTTACTCAACTGATTGGTAAATTGAGAGATAAAAGATTACCATTGAGTTCTGATTTAAGATTAGAATTAATGTTGAAAAAATTTGATAGAACAGGTAATAATCTTTTTGATGCACATATAAAAAATAATCAAAACTTATATCGTAGAGATTTTAATAATTATAGAACTTATATCTTAAATAAAATTACAAATGTATATGAAATAAGATTTGAACAAGATATATTAGAAAATCTTTTCGGAGAAAAAACAACTCCACCTGAAAAGAGAGAAATTCTAAGAGAAGAACAATCAGAAATAGATACACCAAATGAAGATTAGTTACGCTATAACAGTTTGTAATGAGTTAGAAGAAATAACAAATCTTCTTAATTTCTTACAACTAAATATAAGACCAGATGATGAAATACTAATTCAATATGATGAATTATCTGTAACAGATGAAGTAAAAGATTATATTACATTAATGGATTCTATGCATAAAAATCATAAAGTAATTGGATTTCCTCTTAACAAAGATTTTGCAACATTTAAAAATAATTTAAAATCAAATTGTAGTGGAGATTATATTTTCCAAATTGATGCGGATGAGATTCCAAATGCTGCTTTAATAGAACACTTACCTACTTTGATAGAACAAAATCCTGTTGATGTTATATTTGTACCAAGAGTTAATATTGTTCAAGATATTACTCAAGAACATATTGATAAATGGAGATGGAATGTTAATGATAAAGGATGGGTTAATTGGCCAGATTATCAATTAAGAATATATAAAAAAACAGATGATATAGAGTGGGGAAATAAAGTTCACGAAACCTTAACAGGATATGATACTTTTTCAAACTTCCCAGCTGAAGAAGTTTGGTCATTGTACCATTATAAACAAATAGATAAACAAGAAAAACAAAACGAATTTTATGAAACAATTTAAACCATTAGGTGATAGAGTTTTGGTAAAACCAAGCGAAATCAAGGAAGAAAAATCAAAATCAGGACTTATTTTATCCAACTCAACTACAAATAGTAAAAAAGTTTATGGTGAAGTTGTAGAAATAGGAACAGGAATATTTTCTCAGAGTGGAGAAAGAATACCTATGACTGTGAAAGTTGGAGATAGTGTTATATATGAACAATCTCATGCAAATAATACTATTGAGATTGATGGAAATAAGTATATAATTTTTAATGAACATCAGTTAATAGGTATAGTAGAATAATGAAAGCATTAGTAACAGGTGGAGCAGGATTTATAGGTTCTAATCTTATAAAAAGATTAGTAAAAGAAGGATGTCAAGTTGTATCTTTGGATAATTACTCAACTGGTGATAAAAGAAATCATGTTGAAGGTGTAAAGTATATTGAGGGTGATATTGAGACAATTGAATATATCAAAGGAGATTATGAAATATGTTTTCATTTAGCTGCACAATCAAGAGTACAACCATCATTTGATGACCCTACTGAAACACTTAGGGCAAATGTAGTTGGAACATCTGCGGTTATGGAATGGTCTAAAGCAAATGATTGTCAAGTTATTTATGCAGGTTCATCATCAAAACATAATGACCCAACAGATTCACCATATGCTATGTACAAGTTTCTTGGTGAAGAAATTTTAAGATTATATAGAAATTCTTTCGATGGTCATAATCAAATATGTAGATTTTACAATGCGTATGGGCCTAATGAATCATTAGATATAAAAAATGGTAACGTAATTGGTATATGGAGAAAATTGATTGAAGAAGGTAAACCAATTACTATTGTAGGAGATGGGCATCAGAGAAGAGATTTTATTCATGTTGATGATATTGTAGATGCATTAATTAAAGTTTGGAATCAAGATGTGGTTCATAATGATGGATGGGAACTTGGTGTAGGGAAGAGTTATTCTATATTAGAATTGTTTCAGTTTTTTAAAGAAAGATATCCTAAAATAGAATCAGTTCATATACCCGACCAAAAAGGTAATTACAGAGAAACTCGTAGTACCTGCCAAGATGCACGAAAGATTTTGGGATGGAAACCAAAAGATAGATTGGAAGATTATATAAAAAGTTTATAATAAAATCATACACATAGTGAATAAACCATATTCTAAAAAAGATTTACTAGTAGGATGTATTACTAAATACTCCAAATCAGATATCGAACCTTGGGTAGAATCAATTCAAAGAAGTGGTTATACTGGTGGTAAAATGATGTTAGTATATGATGTATCACAAGATGTAATCAATTATTTAAAATCAAATCATTTCGATGTTTATCAATCTCAGTTAAATCAACATATTATTTTACAGAGATTTTTAGATTTACACCATCTTCTAAAAGATATTGATTGTGATAGAATTATTTGGACTGATGTTAAAGATGTTATATTTCAAACAAATCCATCTCATTGGTTAAATAAGAACAAAACTAAACCAATTATAGCTTGTTCAGAATGTATTACATTTAAAGATGATGAATGGGCAGTTACAAATGCAGGAACATCTTTCCCTATGGAATGGGAATGGTTACAAAATAAAACATCACATTGTGCAGGAACTATTGCTGGTGATAAAGAATACATCAGAGATTTATTTATAAACATTTACCGATGGAGTTTAACAAGTTCGAATCCAGACCAGTTATCAGACCAAGCAGCATATAATGTTTTAATTAACCAAACTCAATATAAAGATATTGTACAATTCACACCACAAGAAGATGGATTTGCAACTCAACTTGGAACTGTTCTAATTAAGAAAGACCACTTCGGTGATAAATTATTAGAACCTACTCCAATCGTAGATGATTTAATCAGAAATCAAAAAGGAGAACCATTTGTAATCGTTCATCAGTATGATAGAAATCCTCAACTAAAACAATCTATTCATAATATGTACAAAGATAAAATTTATACAGAACCTTCAGATGATAATCCATTGGGTTTTACTTATGAAAATTGGTTATCAATAAGAAGTAAGGGAAAATATGATACTCAATATAATGATTTACTTAAAGATAAAAAAGTTATAATTGTAGGCCCATCACCTTCACTTGTAGGAAGTGGTAAGGGAAAAGAAATAGATGATTATGATATTGTAGTTAGGGTTAATAAAGGATTTCCAATTGAAGAGGGATTAGAATCCGACCTAGGTTCAAGAACTGATATTCATTATCATTGTTTACATACATCACCAGAATGTTGTGGTGATATTTTTTACAAAGAAATGAAAGATGATAATGTGTTTGTTTCTTGTCCGTATCCAAAATATATTAATTCGTTTTATAGTGATGTAACTTCATTTGAAAAAGAAAACAAAAAATGGAATCTATCATTTCATTGTGCTGATACTGATTATTATATTGGGGTGGCGAGAATGTTAGGTACAAGACCTAATTCAGGTACAATGACAATAATGGATTTACTTTGTTATGATTTAAAAGAATTACATATTACAGGTTTCACTTGGTTTAGAGATGGTTGGAGAAAATCTTATAAGAAATTAAGTGATGATAAATTTAAAAAAGTAAGTGATGAAGTTAAAAGTGAATTTAATGGTAATCATAAACAAAAACCACAAGAAGATTTAGTAAGAGAAATTTACTTAAATGATAATAGAGTATCAATTGACAATGTAATGAAAGAAATATTGGAAGTAGAATGAAAAAAATAAAACTATATATTATAACATATAAGAGAAACGATATTCTTGCAGAAACTATTGATTACATTTTACAATCTGATTTTATGACTGTATGTAATGGTGAGATATTCGTTATCAGTAATCACACTTCAACAAAATTAAAAGAAGAACATATTGATAAAGTTACACTCATACGAAATGAAGGAAGACCCGATTGGTCAAATGGTAATTTAAGTGAAAGTTGGAATCAAGCAGTAATACATGGATTTAAAGATTTATCAAAACCAAATTGTGATTATGTAGTGGGATTCCAAAATGATGCAATATGTGATAAAAATTGGTGTTCTAATTTATTAAAGTTACATGAAAAATTTGATTATGTTCAAGGTAGATATGGTGATAATATTATCAGTTTTTCACCAGAACATATAAAGAAGGTTGGAATATATGATGAAAGATTCTGTGGAATTCAGTATCATTTTGCTGATTACCTTATTCGTTCAATACAAAACAATAAAGAAAGAACCTATGTAGATGATATTATGCATAGAATAACTTACAATAATAATCCCAGCCTTACACTAGATGTACCAGGAAATAGAAACATTACTGAAGATTTAAAAAGAAGACCTGATGATGGGGAACAAACTGGTATTTGGCAAGCTTCAAGAGTTGGTATCTATCCTAGACATGCTTGGAACTACTTTACATGGAAGTGGGGTGGTACTCATTCTAAAGGATTATCAAGAGAAACTTGGACACAGAATTGGACTGAAGATTTCAAACAAAATATTCCAACAGGTCAAAAGAAAGAATTTGTTAGATATCCATATTTTGAAAAAGATATTAATAAAAAAATATACGAAATAGGATGGTAAGTAAACTAATAAATGTGGGAGGTAGTTCTGGTGTTGGAAAAACTACACTTACTACTTTTTTATCTTTTTTGTTTGATGGTGTATATCATTTAAAAGGAGATGATTTGCATAAATGGGAAAGAAATGATTCCAATTGGAAAACTATAACTCATTTAAATCCTGATGCTAATAATTTAGAATTAGGTAAACAACAAATATTTAATTTATTAGAAAACAAAACAGTATATAGAAATCACTATGACCACGATACTGGTAAGTTTGTAAATAATGTACAAATTAAACCCGATTATAATGTATTCATAAATGAAGGATTGCATTCTCTTTATGACTCTTATTTATGTGATAGAGCTGATATAAACATCTACATTAAAACCGAAGAAAATTTAAAATATCAATGGAAGTTAAACAGAGATATTGAAAAAAGAGGATACACGAAAGAACAGGTATTATCTGCAATAGATATGAGAAAAGGGGATGAGATAAAATATATTCACCCTCAAGAAGAAAATGCAGATGTGATTGTAACCTTTACAGAGAAAAAGGATAAATCAGTAGATTTAGAATACGAATGTAAAACTGAATATGGATGTGAAGTGATGGCAAACCTTAAAAAACTTTACAATCTTCATAGAAACTTTTTACTGTGTTGTAGAAAATCATCTTTTGAATATGAACTTATACAAGGTGCTGGTGGAAATCTATCTTATAAATTCAAAGATAAAGTAATTATAACCTCATCGGGTAAAACAATGTCAGATGTACATATATTGGGAGGATATTCTGTAACAGGTAATGATAAAGTTTATAATAACGAAAGACCTTCGATGGAATTAAACTTTCATAAAAAGATAAACCAACGAATTGTATATCACACTCATCCTATATATGTAAACACTATATTATGTTCAAAGGAATCTAAAGAAGTTATTAGTGAGATATGTGAGGATTATGATTTTGATTATGTGGATTATGTAACACCTGGAGATGAATTGGCAGAAGCCATGAATGTGAATGAAAAAATTATATTCTTACAAAATCATGGATTAATTTGTTGTGGTAATTCCTTTACAGAAGTATTTAATAATAGTTTAAAAATAAATCAACTATGTAAAGAATGGTTGATACGGAATTCAAAAACATTTAAAACATTTAGAGATAATATTAATAAAACTGATAAAAATTGTATATTGTATCCTGATGCAGCAATATTACCAGATGATAATTCTCAAATAAATGATTATATGTTACATATACAAGAAGAAGTGGGTTTAACCGCTAATCGTTTAACATCAGATGAAATAAATAAATTAAAGAATATGGAATCTGAAAAATATAGAATTAAAATAAACAAATGAAAGTAATTATTCCGATGGCAGGTACGGGTAATAGATTTGTACAAAAAGGATACGAAGACCCAAAACCACTCATAAAAGTAAATGGTAAAAGAATCATAGAATATATCCTAGATATGTTTGATGAAAATGATGAAATTGTTTTTATATGTAATGACCAACATATAGAAAATACTGATATGAAAAATATTCTAAATCAGTTATCACCAAAATCTAAAGTAGTTTCATTACCAAATCATAAAAAAGGCCCTATATTTACTGTAATGCCTTTCTTAGATTTAGTAGATGATAATGAAGAAGTTATTGTGTGTTATTGTGATAACCCATTGATATGGAATAAATCTCACTTTGAAAAATATGTTAAGGATAATAACTTAGATGGTTGTATCCTTACTCATTCAGGATTACATCCACATACTTTAAACTCAACTAAGATGGCTTTCCTAAAAACAGATGGAATTTTAATGGAAGAGATTAAAGAAAAAGAATGTTATACTGATAATCCTATGGATGAGCATGCTTCAACTGGTGTTTACTATTTTAAAAATGGTGGAGTTATGAAAGAATGCTTCAAGGAAAGTATAGATAGAGATATAAATTATGCTGGTGAATATTATGTAACACTTGCTTATAATTTATTAGTTGAAAAGAAACTTAGAGTAGGTTATTATGATACAGAATTTGTAACAGTATTTGGAACACCAAGTGAATTAGAAAGTTTTGAAGCATGGGTAACAATACTTAACTCTGGTCAAGTAAAATCAGAACAAGATGCAGTAGAATGTTATAACTATTGGAAACGATATCATGAAAGTACACAGAAAAAATAATCCAGGAAAACAAAAAGTATTCGTTGATATAGATGAAACTATTTGTTTTTATGAAAATGATAGAATCTATGAATTGGCAATTCCTAGTAAAGAAAATATAGATAAGATAAATAAACTATATGATGAAGGTTGGGAAGTTACTTACTATACCGCAAGAGGTTCTTTATCAGGTGCTAATTATTTTGATTTAACAAAAGAACAGTTAGATTCTTGGGAATGTAAGTACCACCACTTAAGTTGTGGTGAAAAGCCTTTATTTGATTTATTAATAGATGATAGAGCAAAAAGGATAGAAGAACTATGAAATTAATATCACATAGAGGAAATATAAATGGAGAAAATCCACAACTTGAAAATACTCCTGATTATATAGATAAGGCTATATCATTAGGTTATGATGTTGAAATTGATATATGGAAGGATGAAGATGGTTTTTATTTAGGACATGATGAACCTATTTATCCAATTAAATTAGAGTGGTTAGTTGAAAGAAGAAACCACTTATGGATTCATTGTAAAGATTTTGATTCTTTAACTGAACTAATACAAGTTGACTCAAACCCTATGCAGTTAAAGATATTCTATCATCAAAAAGAGGAGTACACAATAATAAGTGATAATCATATTTGGGCTCATAATATATTAACGGCAAACGAAAAATGTATCATACCTTTACTTAGTCGATATGATATTGAGAATTGGAAACCAACTGATGTTTATGGAGTTTGTTCAGATTATATAGAATTTTTAAAGTTATGAATGTAATATTTGATTTAAAAGATATCGGAATAGGAAAAAGAATATTTTTAGTAGGTAACGGACCCTCTTTAAATAATATGAACTTAGATTTGTTGGAAAATGAATACTCTATTGGAATGAATCGTATTGAGTTATTATATCCAACAACTAAATGGAGACCTACTCACTATATATTCACTTCCTCTAATTGTCAAGATTCTAAGTGGGGTCATAAGTGGTCTAAGAGCATATTGAATGCATCAAATGAAGAAAAAACAACTCCTATAATTTGGAGAAAATTTAAAGATGCTATTGAAACAAGAGGTGAAGGAAAACTTCCTCAAAAAACAATTTATTTAGATTCTATTACAGAATATCCATGTGGTGATGATAGACAGTTTTCAACTAATGCCGTAGAAAGATTGGATAAAAGTGGAACTACTATGAATGTTGCACTACAATTGGCATATTATATGAACTTTGATGAAGTGTATGTAATAGGTTGTGATTCTAATTGGATAACAGCAACTAACACAACAAATACATCAGAAGGTGATATAAATCATTTCCATCCTGATTACCATGCATCCATTGGAAATGGTGAAGTTGAGTTTAATAGAATGAATGCAACACATAAAACTGCAGTAAAATACTTTACAGAAGCAGGTAAAAAAATATATAATGCGGGATATAACTCAGCAATAACGGCATATGAACGAAAAATATTTGATGATTTATTTGTATAATTCAAATAAATTTCGTATATTTGTATAACAAATACCTTAATATGAAACAAGATAGTAATGTAAAAAGAGTATTAAAAGATGATGGAGTAACTAATTCCTTATTAGTTGCTGGTCATGAATTTGAAAATCCAAAAACAATAAACATTCCAACACTAGAAAAAGAATTAGGTTATAAAGATTCTTGGGCAGTTCGAGTAGTTTATAATGATAGATTTGGTGGAGTTATAATCAAACAGAATCCTGGTGAAGGAAACAGATTACATTATCATCCTGATGCTGATGAGTGTTGGGTTGTTCTTGAAGGAGAATATGAATGGCAAATTGAAGAAGAAGTTAGTAGAGTTAAACAAGGAGATATAATTGTTGTAAAGGCTAACACATGGCATAAGATTACAGCAGTTGGTGATAAACCAGCGGCAAGATTAGCAATTACAAAACCAGATGTAGAACACATATATGAAGATTAATTTTCAAAATAAAATAGCTTTAGTTGTTGGTTCATCTAAAGGAATTGGATTAGGAGTAGCAAATAAGTTTGAAGAACTTGGTGCAAAAGTAATCAGAGTTTCAAGAAAAGATGGAGTAGATATTTCAAGTAAGGAAAGTATAGATACATTCTTTGATGCAATAACTGATATTTTAGGCCTTCAACATAATGGTATTGATTTCTTAATAAATGTTGCTGGTATAAACTTTTGTAAAAAAATAGAAGAAATAGAAATGGATGAATGGGATTCTGTAATTGATACAAATCTTCGTTCCTTTTATTACATAATTAAAAAATCCATACCATTAATGAAAAGTGGAAGTAGGGTAGTAAATGTTTCTTCAATTGCTGGTAGAAATAAAAGTATTGTAAGTGGAGTTCATTATACTTCTAGTAAGGCAGGTATTATTGGATTAACAAGACAACTTGCTCATGAATTAGGACCAAGAGGTATTCATGTAAATTGTACTTGTCCATCTCAAACACTTACTCCAATGTTAGAACAATCGATGACAAAAGAAGAACAAGATAAACTATGTGAAAATATTCCATTGAGAAGATTAGGTACAGTTGATGACCAAGTAGGGCCAATTGTATTCTTATGTTCAGAACTTTCAAACTATCTTAATGGTTCTGTAATTGATGTAAATGGAGGACAGTTATGAAACAAGGAAAAGTTACAGCAGTAGTTGCGGTTCGTAAAGGTTCTCAGAGAGTACCTAATAAAAATATTAAACCATTTGGTGATACAACCTTATTGGATTTAAAATTACAAACTTTATTAAAGGTTAGTAATATAGATGAAATCATAGTCAATAGTGATTGTGATAAAATGATTGAAATAGGAAAATCATATGGTGTAAAAACAAAGAAAAGAGAAGAGTACTTTGCAAGTAGTGAAGCTTCTAATTCTGAGTTTCATGGTCATATTGGTAAAACAACTGATACTGATTATATATTTCTGGCACCTGTATGTTCTCCTTTCATTAGTTCTGAAAAACATGAAGAGGCTATAGACCAATTCATGAATTCAGAATGTGATAGTTTAACTTCAACTTCTTTGGTAAAAGGACATTTGTGGTTAGATGGTAAACCTATTAACTATGATTTAAATAATGTACCAAATTCACAGGATTTACCTGATATTGAAATGATAAATTATGGTATAACAATTGTAGATAAGAATATAATGAAAAATAAATCACGAGTTATTGGTGATAAACCAAATTTTATTATACTTAATGAATACGAGGGAGTAGATATCAACACTCCTTTTGAATTCCAAACAGCAGAAATAATATATAAATTAAAACAAAATAAATAATTATGGCAGGATTAAATTTCGAAAACATTGGTGATAAATTCTTAGAAGTCATCAATACAAAAGAGTGGAATGATATACAAGAAAAATTCAACGATTGTGTTGATATATTTGTATTAGGACATGGTGGAAACTTAGGAGTTGCAGACCATGCAGCAACTGATATCTCAAGGTTATCAAATGGAACAAAGAATGCACAGGCACCTGGTAGTGCCATTGTAGCAACCTCTCTAATCAACGATTCTTCGTTTGATGATTGGATGGTTCATTGGGTAAGACAGAGAACAGTATCTCAAACACCAGAACAATTAAAGAAAACATTAATTCTTGGTATCTCATCAAGTGGTAAATCAATTGATATCATGAGAGCATTAGAAGATGGTGAATCAAGAGGAATGCAAATTGCAATGATTACATCAGCTCCAATACCAGAAAAGATTAACAACTTATCAGAAGTTGTATTAGGTGCTGAGTATTATCACACATCAGAAGTACTTACATTATTACTTACTTATCAACTTACACATGGTAGTGGTAAAGTTTGTCCTCCTATTTTCCAAAACAAACCAGAAGATTTAGAATTACTAAATAGACAAGGTGGTGCATCTGCAACAAGAGAACATTCTTATCCTGATGAATTAGTAAACATCGGTGTAGATTTCGATGGTGTTATTCACAAGAACTCAAAAGGATACCACGATGGAACTGTTTATGATGAACCAGTAGAAGGTGCAAGAGAAGCATTACAAAAACTATCTGAGAAATATGTTGTAATTGTATATTCTGCAAAAGCAAGGAAAGATAGAGGTTTAGTAAATGGACAAAGTGGTACTCAATTAATTTGGGAATGGTTAAAAGAACATGATTTAAATCAGTACGTTTCTAAAGTAACTTCACAAAAACCAAGAGCAGTTGCATATATTGATGATAAAGGAATCAAGTTTGATAATTGGGATTCAGTATTATCACAAGTAGATTTATCATAAATTGAAAATAGTAATATCCATATTTTGTTTGCCTTACGAGATTGATGAATTAGAAAATACTCTAAATCAACTTCGTAGGGCACAATATTATTCTCCAAAAGGAATTGATTGGAATCTTGATGTAACATTATGTACTTCAGGTGAAATGGTTGATTGGAATAAATCATCTATAAATAAAAAATACTTTGTAGATAAATTTTTAAAGTTATCATATCATACTGATTGGTGTGTAAAAACATTTCAAGTATCTGAAGAAATATTAGGATGTGTATCTCAGAGAAGATTTTCACTCAATAAGCATAATGATGCTGATTACTTTATTTGGTTAGATACTGATATTATATTTGAAGAAAGAACCCTATCTTATATTGTATCTTCTATTCAAGGTATAAATAAAGATTATCCATTATCAGTAATCACACCTGAAATCGTAAAAATTTGGGATAATACTTGGGATTGTTTAGTAAATGAAGAATTTTTAGATAAACCAATTAATTACCAAAAAACAAATGACCCCTATAAAGATAGTGGTGTGAAAGGTGATGTTTCCATAGAAACAGTTCATAACACAGCAAATCAACAACCAAGATTCAAATTTGCAGGTGGTTGGTTTACTTGTATTAGTGGCTCTCTCCTTAGAAGAGTGGGTGTTCCTAAATCTTTTGGACACTATGGTTACGAAGATACCTTTTTAATGTGGGCATCTGAAAAGTTAATTCAAGAAAAAGATGAAATCATTACACAATTTAAAATAAAAAACCTCATAGTTTGCGAAAACTACAAATATCGTAACAATTCACATTATCTGAATCATATATCTGTATATGATAGAAGAGAAGAATTTAAAAAAATTGCACAATCAAACTTCACAGAAGAACTAAAAAAAGTTCAATAAACCTACCTTTTAGTATTTAATACTTATATTTATTTGTGTAAAGAGTAATAGAATTCGTTATACGAATAACCAAATACTCACAGTTATACCAATATCGTTTTATTCAAAACGTTTACATTCAATCGTTTCTTTAATTAGTTACAGTAATCTATTAATATAGGAGATTACTTTGAAGTACGCTACATTAAATGTATTTAAAATATTCATTTTGTGTATCTTTGTTTTATTACCGACTGGTTCAAACGAGATTCACACAAGTGATAACAACCTCATAAAGGTCGGTTCAGTAACCAACGAAATCCGTATGGGTAAGTTTGCAGGTAACCGAAACCTTGCAGTTGGTGTAAAGAATATCCTCGAAGAATTATTAATGGATTTAGATTATGATTTATCAGACCAAGCATCTACGCAAATAAATGTAAGATTGGTCTTTTTTGATATAAAAAATATTGGAACATCAGTTGCGGTGTTTCACAAAGATGTTTCACTAACGCAGATTATAGCAATTGGTGAATTAGAAGTCAAGGGAAAGGTTAGAAAAAGTACTGTTCAAAAAGGAACGAGTAAAACGATTTCTACTAGTACTCTTGTAGTTGCACAAGACGGAACATTTAATCAACAAACTGCTAGTATAGCTTTAAAAAAGGTATGTGAGCAAATTATTAAGGACTTATTATGAAAAAAATTTTATTATTATTAATTAGTGTATTTTTTACACTATCTGTATCTGGTCAGAATGACCCCGCTGAGATAAATTATAGTCCAGTAAATACAGTAACAAAAGTAGGGGATACTTTAATTATGAAGTTCCAATACAACAAACAAGATGGAGGAGATTTAACATTGGCTCAGTTTGATTTCGAATATAACAACAAATTGTTATCTTACATCTCAAGTACCTCACAAGCACCAACAGGTGCATCTTATGCCAGAAACAATTGGACTGGATATAAGTTTAATCCAAAAGCAAATACATCAGAAGATGATATGGATGTACAATACACTTGGTGGAAAGATGAAGCAGGAAATGCTTCCTATTCTACTTCTGCTGATTGGAGTGTAGAGAGAACTACAATCCAAACCTCAGCTGCATACGAAGATGGTGGAGAATTTGTAAAGTATAGCTTCAAAATAAAGGATAAGTTTGGTAGTGGGTATGATAACTACAACAATATCATTAAAGTGAATTGGGCAAACTACCAAAAAGCAGATGGAACAAAAATTCAAACTATTAAATCACCATCTACACAATCACTAAGTGGTATCGAGGGTGGTAATGCTGGTACATTTACTATTAACCTTAAAAC
>Ga0181418_1000010_pt1 | contig 54784 bp, 71 predicted proteins | sample 41SPOviralmetaG_FD_130143 | JGI IMG/M metagenome (GOLD analysis project Ga0181418, IMG submission 130143) | Marine viral communities from the oligotrophic San Pedro Time Series (SPOT) site, San Pedro Channel, CA, USA - 41 SPOT_SRF_2013-03-13 | ecosystem: Environmental > Aquatic > Marine > Strait...
GTAAGTTCAGATAAATCTAAACTAACTGTATATGTAGAACCATTACTTTGGTTAGCAGTAAATGTTGCACTTCCATTAAGACCAGTACTTGTTCCTAAACTGAGAGTTCCATTATTTGGAGTAGGGCTGTAGAATGTTATCTGACCATCATTATTTCTAGTTACTGTTGTTTCACCACTACCTACTAATTTTATAAAGTCATCAGATGCATCTGATGCATCTAAGAATAGATTTGGATTTGTATTATCACCATCTGTCTGTTGAGCTTTTAGTAAGTATGTTGTATTATTATCAGTTGGAGTTGTGTATGAATAAGTAACTTTCTTTTGTGATGCATCAAATGCAACTGATAAGTTACCACCTGCAGCAAACTCTATTCCGTCTCCATGCCCTACTGAGAATTGGTCTGTACTTGCATCGTTTTCAACCTGGAATACTGTTAGTTGTTTTTGGTCTGTTGTTAAGTATCTATTATCTAGGTCAACAGTTACTGCAGATAGCGTGCCGTTTCTGCTTAATGTTAGTATACCATTACTTGTATTAAATGATGCACCTGTTACAAAGTTATTTTGTGTTGATACTGAGCCGAATGAAAGAACACCATTACCATTTGTTTGTAATACCTGACCAGCAGTTCCATCAACACAATTTAGTTCAGCCACTGCAATAGAATTATTATCTAGTGCGATTTCAACTCCACCTGATTTTAGGAGAGTAGAAATAGCATTACCACCTGTGATGGCAACTGTTTCGGTAGATGTAATATTATCATCTGAACTTATTCCAGTGTCCCTTGTATCTGCACCAAGTGTCCAGTAGTTATAATTATCTAGTGTTGGTTTGCCTGTAATATTTGTCCATGCAATTGCACCACTAAATGTTCCAGCAGTTAATGTATTTGAACTTGGATTGTATAGTAAGTTATCATCATGTTCAACTCCACTATTTCCTGTCCCAGTTCCATCATGGAATAATAATCTTAAATTAGCATTCTCTGCATTGTTTTCTGTTACATAAACTTGAGTTGCAGTAGCAGCATTACCTGTAATACTTGATGAAATACTATTTGGTAATCTAGCATCTTCAATTGTTCCTGTTAGATAAGTAGCCGCAAGATTACCAAGAAATGAAGGAGCCTGAATATTTTTATTAGACTCTAATTTAGTTCCTGTATGATTATAGTTAAACGTAGCAGCACCTGCATATTGACCAAAGGTAATTCCTGTTCCAGTGTTTGCAGTACTGGTAGTAGAACCTTTACCTAATAGAATATTTTTATCTGTAATTTCTACATTTGTAGTATTGAGATATGTAGTTGTTCCTTGAACTTCTAGGTTACCTGCAATAATAACTGACGTTGTTGAAGCACCAATAGTTAAATTGTTTGCACCTACTCCGTCAAAGATTGTTTTACTACCCGAAGTTAAATCTATGTCTGTTAACCCTGTAAGAGTAGTATCTGAACCACCTAGTGCGATTGTACTATCACCAATTGTAATACTTGGATTACTTAATTTACTATTTGGAATTGAACCTGAAAGTTTACTTGCGGCAATACTTCCGGCTAACATTGCATTAGTAATACCACCAGCCTTAACTCTTAGATTATTACTACTTACTTCAATAGATGAATTATCTACATTTACGCCAAAATCAAAGTTCTGATTAGTAGAATCCCAGCCTACTGTAATAGCAGTTTCTGTGTTAGAAGTAATTAAATCTTTTGCATTGTAGAAAGTAACTACGTCAGCAGTATTAGCAACAGGAGCATTATCATTAGTAAGTCCAGCTAGTTGCCAAGCTCTATGAGAAGTATTATTAGCACCTGTATCTACTCTACCCTCGCTCCATTGTAATGCGGCATCTACTGTTGGTTGAACACTATTAGCAGTAATTGCACTTCTATCTACTTTTAAACCTTCTGTACTTGCAGTTGAAGCTAATGTTATGAATGCCGTATTAAATGTTTGGGTACCACCACTTCCTCCACCTAGTATGAGAGAACCACCTGATAAATCTATTGTTCCAGTAAATGTCTTTGTTCCTGCAATTGATTGGTCTTGTGATAATCTCATTACACCATCAGCACCATCATCATCCATATCAAAGTGAAGTTTTCCAGTTGTATCATCATAGGTAACAAGAATTCCATCTTCACTAGCACTATCTACCATGCCTCCGACTATATCTTGAATAGCCTCATCATTGATTGTTACATCACCACTTGTAACTGTAAAGTCTGTACCATCAAATGTTGCAACACCAGCATTAGTTTCTGTGGCAAGTTCTGCAGATATTTGTAAAGTATTATTAGTAATATTAGTATTAATACCAGCACCAGCACTTACTGTTAGAGTTTCTCCAAGAGCAATTGCATGGGCAGTTCCTGTTTCTGCACCAATAGTAATAGTAGAGTTTGCGAGTTTAGCATTAGTTACATTAGCATCTGTAATTTTAATAGTTGTAACTGCATTTGTTGCTAGTTGAGTTGTTCCAACTCCCCCATTTGCAATATTTACTGCATCGGCTGTAACATTAATACCTGTTCCAGCACCTACATGGAATGTTCTATCAGCGGCTAATGTTCCACCTCCTGTAAGACCATTACCTGCAGTGAGAGTAAGACCATTAAGAGCATCTAGTTCATCATTAAGATTTACTAATACTCCAGCAATTGTTGTTGCACCATAAGTAATAGTTGGGGAACGATAAGTTTCATCATCTCCGATTTCTGTTTCTATTAGTTTAACGGCTGCTGTAACTGAACCTGCACCATCTGTAATATCACCATTAGTAAATACTGCAGAACCAATTTCTGATTGTAATTCATCGATAGCTAATTTTACTGTTTGTGCAGTTGTTGTTAGTGTACCAATATCTAATGTACCTGTTACATCAAGGTTTCCACCAACATAAGTATTCTTTGCAATTCCAAGACCGCCGTCAATTCTAACTGCACCTGTAGTAGTACTTGAAGACTGAGTAGTGCTATTAAAGTTAGTAATACCATTTACATCTAGTGTACTTCTTAGGGTTGTTCCGTTAAGAACATCAAGAGTAGAATCAATGTCTGTAGCTCCGTCAATGTTAACTGTTCCACTTAATAGTGTATTAACATTAACAGTTAAGTCTCCAGAGACTGTTGTATCATCTCCTGTACCATTACCTAGAGTATTACTACCTTGAGTAGCTAAATTACCTGTTAGAGTAGTTGCACCTGTAACTTCAAGTGTTCCTGCAATAGATGTATTACCAGTAGTATTTGCAACTGTGAATGCAGTACTATCTACGGCAATACCACCATTAAGACTTGCAAGTCCACCTACTGATAGAGTTAAATCAATAACACCTGCACCATCTACATTTAAATTGTTGTCAACATCTAGGTCATTCTCTACTGTCAGGTTATTATTAAATGTAGCATTAGCTCCACTACCTGTAAGGATTGTAGTAGTACCAGATTTAATAACTAAGTTACCACCAGAATTTATTAAAGCACCATATTGAGTAGTATTATCAAATAGATTTATAATACCATCTTCTGTATCAAGTTTAATAGTTCCGTCTGAATTAACAGTAAAGTTATCTGAATTAATTGTAAATGCATTTGAACCTGCACTAATCTCATGTGTTGATGCATCGAATACACCTTCAATTTCGTTAATCGCACCTACTAGTGTTGATTGATGTACAGTGTTAAGGCCTGTAACATCTCCGATATCGCCTTGAATTTCTGTGATACCAGTTACAGCTGTTGTTGCTGTATAACCAGTAGCATTATTAATATCATTATGATTACCAAGTTCTGCTCTTAGTTCATTAATACCTGCTTTAAAATCATTAGCTGATAGGCCAGTGAATGATACTCCACTATCATATAGATGTGTATCAATTTGGTTAAGAGCTGTAACTACTTCTTTGGTTGAATATCTTGATTGTAAATTTTCTACTGTTCCAATATCATCTTGCAATTCATTAACTGCATCTACGATATCTCCAGTAATAACTTTTACTGCCTGTCCATTTGCAGCTGGTGTATTAAGTTCTACTATATGAGAATCAGCAGGAGATAGATTAGTAATATTTCCATGATTGGCTCCAACAATAGTATTACTTAGGTCTAAGAATCTAATTATATTACCTGCGGCAAATACACCACTTATTGTTTTAACAAGTAAAGTAGTAGCATTAATATGATAAACTGTTCCGTACCAAGTACCATTTGCCTCTACACCTGCAACAGTAGTTTGAGCACTACCTTGATAAGATAATGTACCTTCTGTAATATCAGTTAGAGTATTACTTCCTGTAAGAGGTATTGAACCTGCAATAGTAGGAACATGATAACCAGTAGCAGTTAAGTCTTGTACTAACTCTGCACCGGCCTTAGTAACTCTAATAGAGCCTACTTGATAAGATTCTACTATAAGTCTTATTACGTTTGCATTACCTATACTACCAGTACCATCTGTTAAATCTTGACCAGCATTAAAAGTACCACTTGTATTTTTAACCAATAGTTTCTTTTTACCATCTACTATTGAAATACTTACTAGTGTTGCACTAAATCCACCTGATTGTGAAAGAGTAGAGTCTGTTGCAAAACTTGCTGGAATAGTTGTACTATCCTTTAAGATAATATATCCGCCAGTATTATCAATAGTTATTTCAGGTAAGTGAGAAAATACTAAACTATTTCCGAAGAATTTTCCACCATTGGCAGTTGTAGCTGAATAAGAAAATACTTTATCTGCTAGTCTTGTAACATCAAGTGTTGTACTATCACCTTGATTAAAAGAAACTTCATTTGTCTTTTGTCTTAATTCTTCTAAAGTATTATTCTTTAAAACTTTTATATCATTTGCCATTATTTACCACCTAGTGTTTTAAGGAGTTCTTTTATTTCAGCCATATCGGCCTTTAAACTTTGAAATTCATCATTGAACTTCTGTTGATTTTTTATTTGATTTAGTCGATTTTCGTAACCATTCATATTAGTATTTATAACGGCATTACTATGGATATCTCGTTCTAATTCCAAATTGTCTTTTATTTTTACTCTTTCCATTTTATGTATTTGCAATTGCCCTTAGGTTTTTAACTGTAGGAACATAACAACTATTACTACTTCTTAATACAATCTTAATAGAGAAAGCATTGAATGGGAATCCTGCAGCCACCTGATAATGTGCTTCGTGATAATCGAATTCATTTTGATTAATTGGTAGTGGCAATAAAGGATTAACAAGAGTCCAGCCAATATCATCAAAGTCTATATCAGTATCATCTGTTGCTTTATAGTAAACATCAATGTTGGTGCCAGTAGGTCTATTTGTATCTAAGAATATATCTATATTACTACCGTCTGTATTTAGTATTACTTTCTTAGTAATATATTTTGCAACATTACTGGTACCAGTAGCATTAGTCTCTGCAACATAAGTACCCTTAGAAGTATAACCGGCCGCATTAGTAGTAGCATCATTAATTCTATTCTGAACACATATTGCTGATGTTCTATTTAAATCAATTACTGGAGATAGATTTTCAATTCCATTATTACTTAGTACAGCATTAATCTGATAAGTTCCTTGTTGAGTAATACTATTATGAGTTTTATTAATTTCTGATACGACTGCACTAGGCACTTCAAGTAGAGTATTCTGATTTGCAATTATAGGAACTGACGCTGTATTAGTATATAGTGTTTGTGCTGAATCACTATTTCCATCTAATGATTTTGTGGACATTCCAATATGACTAAATGTAATAGTAACATCGTCAGTTGGGTCATCAGGATTACCTGGGAATTCAAGTGTCTGTGCATTAAGTCTGGTTAAATCATACATCTGATTTTCTGTAGCTGTAATCTCAACACCACCGCCTCTTCTTCCATCTGCTACTGTTGAAGTTTGTTGGTCATCTAATACTAGTACATAAGAATCATGTTCTGCCTTAGTTACTACATGAGAGCCATTAAATACTGTTCTAGCTAATCCATTAATAGTAGATGTAGTAGTAGGAATAGATAGTGTAACTTTATGTTGAGTATCCGTTCCATACATGCCATGATTTGGGTGTAGAACTCTAATTGTAGTTGTATCTGCACTTGCATCTTTAGATAAGAATATAAATGGATCTGCAACCAATTCTTTAGGTGGTACTACATCATTAACTAGGTTAACTTGTGCAGATGAACCTGTAAAGGATGCTCTATTTAATTTAAATTTAAGGTCTTTAGTTTGTTCAGGAGTCCATGTTGAAGCATTTGCAGAAGTAAAGAATACCCCATTAAATGGCTGTTTAGTAATTCGGTAAGCATTATTAGTTAAATCAAACTTACTAGTCTCTGAAACATATACTTTATATACACTAGAGTTAGAAACAAGTACTATAGCATATTCTGTTCCTTCTTTAAGATATACTGGATGGTCCCAACTAATTGTAGTTGCAACGTCAGCATTACCAACACCATTATTTGCAGTCATATCTGATGCAACATTAATAGAAGTTGGATATACTACTGTAGATGCTCCTGGCACTTCTCTTTGAGTCGGTATACCATTTTCTACTTCTCTAATAGAAACATGAATTGGAATATTAGCATCTTTTATTGCAAAGAATAAGTCTACTGAAGTAGTAAAGATACCACCCTGAGTACTAACAACGAATGTTTCTGCAAGAGGGTCATAGTATCTAATTAATTCGTGAGTAGTTTCGCTACTTCTTTGTGTAACTGCATTAGTTTCACTTACTTCTCTAAAGGCAATTCTAGGAACTTTAGTAGAAATAATTGTTTTCTGATATGTTTCTAATACACCCTGTGAATAGAAGTTAACTGCTGCTTTAGTAGTAGAGTTAGCATCATTATTAACATTTGAATCAGTTAGTTTAAATTCTCTTGTTCCAGCCTTAAATTTTAATACATCATTTCTAGGAATAACAAATGACCCGATACATCTACCTGAGGCATCAGATACTAGTGCACCACTACTGCTTCCTGGATGGGAAGTCTTACCTTGATATGTGATAACATTTGCTCGGTCTGAGAATTCTGAGAATGAAGATTCTTGTCTACAATAAGCAGTAACATCTACTCCATTAAAGAATGCATATAATTTAGTAGATGGTTTTAATAGTTCTGCATCAAAGAAGATTTTTCTTGACCTCATAAATGGTATGAAATTAACTTCAACTACTACATTACCAATTTCCTTTGTCTCTCTGTCGAATGCAACATATGCATCTTGACCTGTTCTAGTTGCAGTTCCTGTTTGTGTAACAGCTCTAGTAGTAGTATTAACTTCTGCCCTAGCCTTACCTCTAGTATTTGCAACACCAGTTAATCTTTGACCTTCTCTACCTGAAACATTTTGTGTTCTTTGACTTATAATACCACCTACTGACCTTCCTGTCCAGTTAGTTTCCCATTCGTTCCATACTGTACCCAAAATACCTTCACTTTCTGCAGCAGTAACAAACTGGTCGAATGCACTTGTATCATCAATGATAATATCTGGTCTTTGGTCTACATCTTTCCATTCATCTGATTCTGGTGAGAGTCTAACTGTTCCGTCCCAGATTACTACATCATAAGGATTAACAAACTCTGCATATGAAGAGTATGGTTGATTTAGTTCAACTACATTTGTATATGGCATTGTAATAATACCACCTTTGGCAGACTTAACTGCAGTTCCACTATCTCCAGTCTTTCTGATGAGGTTCATACTTCTTTCATCAAACTTAGGTCTTAATATGCCTAAATCTCTATCTACTGAAACATTATAGTCTGGATGTGATGCATCTCCGATACCATGACCAAAGAAACCATCTACAATAAATCCATTTTTAAATCTTGCTTGACCACTTCCGTCAAAAAGTTGTGCTTCTGAAGCAGACTTTTCTAATAGAGAAAGTGAAGTGTAGTATTCTAATCTTTTAACACGAGAATCAATCTGGCCTATATCTCTCATTGTATATCTTTTATTATCAATTTTTTGTACTTTAACATCTTCTACACTAAAGACATAAGGATTTAAACTAATATTATAAAGATGAATGGCATTTTCTAGCCCTTCAGGTTCAACAGGATATAGTCCTGATTCACCTTTTACTACTTTATATGTTCCATCTTTTGCTAAGAATAACTTATCAATTCTTCCAACAAAGTGAGTTAGATTATATGAAATTGTGCCAACTGGAGGTAGCATGTTAAGGCCTGAGTGACCAGCACCTGTACTAAACTCCTGGCCTGTTGTTGTTCCTGACCTACCTTTCGTTGGTCTAAAATCTAAAACATCTCTTAGTGATTGGCCGTTATAAGAACCTATGTCAGCATAAGGAATCGCACCATAAGAATCAACTGAAAAGTAATTACCAGATTCATTATGAGTAAAACATTTAAAGGTTACAGTAAAGTTACCTGCAGGAAGAGTTTGTCCACCTTTTAGAATTACTTTACCTCTATCATAATAGGAATCTCTTTGCCCGTTATCTAAAATAAACTTATCGGTTACTACATTATTTGCAGAATCTCTAATTTCTGTTAACTCTCTGATATCAACTTCATTTAATTCATAAATTGATTGAGATGAACTATAGGTAAGTGTTGTACTTCCATTATCTTTTGCAGTTTTGGTTTTTACTGAACCTGTAGTAATAGCACCAGTACATATAACGGTAATACTTACCCCATCATTACTACCTAGAGAGCTTAATGTTATAGCTCCACCACCTACACCACCTACTATAGAGTCCGGTGCAGCCACTGCATCATTATTAGCTGATAGGTTTCCGATGTGATAAATAACATCATCATCATTTGCAAGTGAAACTCCTGACGGCATATTAATAGTTACACCAGTGCCTGAAATAGTACCTGAAACTTTTACTCTTACATTATAAGCAGCAGTAAAATTGCCACCAGTCTTTAGTGTTTTTACTGCTGATGTAGGTAGATTATATATTAAACTATTATTACCTGTTTCGAATCTGGTTCCAAAAATACCAGTAGTAACTAAGGTACTACCATTTCTTGCACCTAAATTAGCTTCAAAGTTAGTACCCTGAGAAACTTTTTGAACTGAACTAAAGCTTTGACCTGAATTCATTGTTACATCAAAGATGTATAATCTAAAGTGTTGTGGAGAAGCTGAATCATGTTCGAAGCCTCTTGCTCTAGCTGTACCTATAGTTGCACTACTTGAATTCTTTAAGTTTACTGTAGTAAAGTCATTAATGTCTGGTGTGCCTTCACACTCATTAGGGTCTAATTTAATATAGTTACCAAACCCAACTGATTGAGTAATACCATTAATTACTCTTTCATCAGATGAACCTCTACCCTTATCTATTACTATATGGTCAGTCTTGGTTTTTTCTATTCTACGGCCTTCGATATATGCAACACTTGGTTCAATACCAATTGCAAGTTTTGCATCATCACCACCTTGTGATTGAATTAGATAACCATTATTATTATTGGCATTTAAATGTTCTTTAATATCAAGAACGAATGGCGCAAGAATATAATCTCCAGATTCTTCACTTGTTCTTCTTTCAAATCTATCTGAAATCCCAGTATTAATTGGAGTATCATCTTTCTTTACCATAATACCATTTTTAATATCTGCCAAATGAATATAATCATTAACAGATCTGCTAGCTAAACTAATATTCTCTTTAATTAGATTTAGATTGATAACATATCTATTTGCACCTGGCGCAGATTCATTTGGACTTCCTGTAGCATTATCTACTAAGTCACCATAACCTGAATCTAGGTTAGATTTAATACCACCTGTAATTTCTAGACCGAGAATATAAGTAGGAGTATTTGTGTACTTATCAAGTAAGATTGTTTCTGCTGGTACGTGAACAAAAGAACCATTTACGAAAAAGATACCTTCTTCAATTGCATATGCAGAACCAAACCCAATTGGATTTGCAACTGCTCCACTACCTGTTGATGAACTAATAGTAGCACTTACTACTGTACCTGATGTGGTTGAAATTACATCAGCCTCTGAAAAGACTGATGTTGTTGTATTAGTACCAGAATTAACATATTCAAGATAAAGAGTATCAGGTTCTGCAGAACCATTAACTGTTTCTGCTGCAACTACATTTAATACTTTAGCCTTAAGACCAGCTGTATTTTGAATTTCTTTACCTAAGAAAGTCGAAAGATAAGCAGAAATGGCTGCACTGTTATGAGTGGCGTTTAATTTAATGTATTGATAATTACTAGCAAGTAATGTTTGTTTACCACCAAGTACTCTATCACCATCAGCAAATGTATACTGACCCAACTTATCAATTTGAGATTGTAATGCAGTTTGTAATTGTGTTAATTCTCTTGCCTGGACTGCAAATCCTGGACGAAATAAAATCCTATGATAATTCTTTGTTTCATCAAAATCATCATAGTATGGTGCGCCGAATTTTTTTACATTTGTTATAGCCATTTATATTCTCTCTTTTTATATATTTATAGAACTTATTAGAATTCTATAATACATTTAATATCTTCAATCTGTGAGGCAGTTCTTGAAATAGGAGCTCTATTCTCAAGGAATACCAATTGTCCACTACCTTCAACAAATTCTGAATTTTGAACAGGGTGTGTAGCATCTGTAGAAGAGGTACCACCTGTTGGTAAAGTACCATTAATCTGTTCTGATGCTCCTGAACTACCATCAGTAAATGATTTAAATCCAGTCTTTCTATTTTGGTAATAGTATAATCTTTTATTAGTAGTATCAATTTCTGCAAGATATGCTTTTGCACCTGATGTCCCACCTGTAAGTAGAGCATCAACATTATATGCAGTAACATCTGCAGACCCATTCATCTGTAAGTATTTAAGACCTTTTAGAGTAGATGCAGTTGCAATTGTTGAAGTTGCTGCTCCATTAGCTTCTGATGTATGACCACTATCTGTATTTGTTGCTCTCTTAAAAGGATTCTTAATAATACCGATCTGTCTAAAATCATTACCTACAGTTAAGTCACCACCTTCTGCTGCATCTAATTGAGCATTAAGTGCAATATAGAAAGCACCTAGTTCTCTTACTGGGTCAACTCCGTGACCTGAAGAAGGTGAAATGACTGCTCTTGCAGTAGCACCTGAGCCACCACCACCAGAAATTACTATATCAGCAATGGTATAATCGGTTCCTTTAGCAGTAACAGCAATACTTGCAACAGTTTGGTTCGAACCAGAACCTGCCATTGTTACTTGTGCAGCACTAACTGTTGCACCTGTACCATCACCCGAAATAGTTACTGTTGGTTTAGAAGAATATCCTGTACCTGCGGCTGTAACTTCGATTCTTTCAATACCTGCGGCAGTTGCAGAATCTCTGGAACCAATTTGCGATGACTGTTGTGGAAAATCTACACTTGTATTTGCAAGAGTTGGGGCCATTGCCAATGTTTTTACTGGCATATATGAATTAGTTAAAAACTTTTCTGAATCTGCAGTAGTAATAGTATACATATATTTCCATGTATATCCGTCACCTAAAGTAACTGGGTCAACTCCTGTATGAACTGGCTGTACTGATGTTACTGAAGCACCCGCCTTAATACATTTATAAACTTTAAATTCAGACCTTGTAACAACATAAAATCTTTCATCAAAGATATCGGAATCATTCGAATCCCATGCTACGTAAGTTTGTCCGTCATCATAATTATATCTGGGTATAACATGAGAAATATCACTAGATGTGACTTTCTTCATACCAAGTATTTGCTGGAATGACTCATTGGTATCATCAATGTGGTCTCCAGGGACGAAAGGAGTAGTGTCAGTCAGGTCGGAAGTGGCATTCGACCAAACATCTGATTTACCGATGGCCAAATAAACACTGGAGCCTGTGACATCTTCCTTGAAATTCTCTGCATTGAGAACTCTAAAAGGGGTTGTAATAATTGCTGCCATAATTCTTTCCTATGTTTATGTTAATCTAAGTTTATAAAACTACTATTGTTATAACTATTTATAGTGTTTTTATATTTGTTTTGTATGATTTGAGAACCTAATTGTTCTATTGTAAAGTTACTATTAAAGAGCTTATCACTCTCATAAAAACTATTACCTTTACTATTATAATAGTTATTTAGTCTTGTTTGATTTAAGTCATTAAGCAATACTTTGAGTATCATCTTAATATCCTTAGCTCTATATTCTGAAACTGTAGTAGAACCTAAAGTTACTGATGGGTCTAATACATAACCGTTACCAGCATTAGTAATACTTATAGTAGTTATTCCTGCAGGTAGCATAAATACTTCACCTACCGCATTACTTCCACCGCCACCACTAAATGTTATTGTAGGTGGTTGAGTATATCCACTGCCTTGATTTGTTATAACAACTCCGTCTACATCACCTAGGTCATTTATTAGTGCATAACCTAATGCAGTTACACCACTTGTCGGTGCAGAGAAAGTTACAGTAGGTCTTGAAGTATATCCAGCACCACCAGATATAATACCCACTCTTTCTACACCAGTTGCTGCAAGATTAAACTGTGCTGTGGCCTGTACATTAGTACTTAATGGAACTCCGTCAGCATCTGTTGCTGTTGGTTGCCCTATCTTTATAACAGGCGGCCTACGATATTGTCTAAGAGATACTGATTCGGTAGGGAAGGTAAGTTTTGTAACCGTACCAACACCACTATTGGCTGCTACTGCTAGAGAAGCAGATGTATAACCAGTATTTGTTCCACTTATAGTAACAGACTCTATCTCTCCTAGAGCATTAAGAACTGGAGTTAATGTAGCATTTCCACCCTCTGCAATTGTAACAGCAGGAACAGAACTAAAACCAAATCCTGGATTAATAACTTGTACTGAACTAATTTTACCATTAGTAATTTGTGCAGAAAGAACCGCATTACGACTAATCCTAGCTTCTGCAGTAGGAGTAAATATAGAAGCAAAGGCCTCTATTAATAATGGTATATCTTCTGCACCAATTAATCCTGGCTGAATACCTGGCATAGATGATAATGTAAATCTGTTAACTCTAGTTGCACCATATGCATTTACTAGTTGACCTACCAACTGACCAGTTTCTGGATTTTTAGTCTGTACAGTAACACCTTTATTACTATCACCGAATACTGTTCTGGTTAATTGTAATAAAATTAAAATTTCACCGAAGAATATAAATCCTGCAGGGTGAACTAATCTATTAAATACACTATCCCAATCTTCAATATTTCTACCTGTCTTAATAAGATAACTATACTTCTGATATCTATAACTGTCTTGTAATCTAATTTTCTTTTCAGATATAAAACCTTTAGTAGAGATAAACTGATTAGCATCCGAGTCCCAATCTCCAGAAGAAGGTATAAGAGTATTATCCCAAGGCCTTGTTACTTCTACTTCATCTTCAAAGAAGAGTCTGAAGAATGTAGCAATAGAATCTTGACTACCCCTTACTTTATAAAAATCAATAATTCTTTTATAAAGTGTTGCTTTATTAACTGAGATATCTCTTGGTATAATAGCAGCAATCTCTTTCTGCATAAAATTTAGATATTCATTAGTAGGGTCTTTGGCATCATCTAGGTTCTTATCAATATCCATTGCATCTTCTAATGCATTAAGTACATAAGACGGCCCTGGGCCCACCCAATTTTTAATCGTGGTTGTAAGTTTAGCAGTCTTAGTATTATGGCTTGCTAAACCACTAACAGTAAAAGTCTTACCAATTTCTACTGTACTTTTAGCAAGTGAACCAGGAAGCTCATTACCATTTGATATCTGTACATTTACACTAGATAGAGTAATTACTGTTCCGTCATCTAATACTAGTGTACTATTAGCACCATCATGGTCAGAAAAGAATTCATTACCATTAGAGTCTAGGTCTGGATATCTAAAGACTGCCTGACCATCTAATATTCTATCTGAAAATGATTCCGTAGTTTGATATATAAACTCGTTCATATTCATAAACTCATAATATGATTCCAAGAGTTTTTGAATACCAACGTTGTTAGTAGTATCAATATTATCTAAGATTCCATCAGGTAATAATTGTTTTACCTGCAAATCTTCCTTAGATTTTCTCTTAGAGGAGAATACCGATTCTATAAATCCTGGTGAATTATTATCTATTGACATATTATCTTAACCTAGAATTAACTGAATAGTCTATTGAGCCTGATGAACCTGCTGTAGAAATAGTATCTACTTGTGCAGTAATATTTACAAATGATTGGTCTATATTAATTAACTGGTCTCTTTTAGGTGCTATATCTAGTGAGTTTGGAATAGCAGTAATTTTAATAGAGGTATCTGATGCAGATGTAGTAAAGTTATTTAATGAAATTTTACCAGATGATGGAGTAATAAGTCCTGCATCATTTATAACAGTAATATTATTTCCATCCACTACTTTATAAACCATAACTTGTCTATTACTAGACCCCGTAATTGGAATATCACCAAAGAAATGGTCTACACCGCCTGGAACCAATTTAAATGCAGTTGAACTAATTAAGAAATTACTTGAGTCACCTGACTCATATAAAGGAGCAGCAAAGGATAAGTTAAATACATTATCTACTGCTGTAGTTCCTGCAGAAATATTCTGATACATATAAGGTCTAATAGTTGAGTTAAGAATAGAAGGGTCTGCTGAATCAATTAATTTTAAGAGTTGAGAATGTCTGAAGACTCCATCAAACTTATTTAAGTTGTTAAAATTATAATCCGAAATAACATCTCTTACCACATTCTGTAGTTCAACACTAGTTCTATCAGTAATGTTTGGATTATACTTAAAGAATACATCTAATTCCAAATTAGTAAAGTTGGGGTCTACAATTTCTGGAGTAATAGAAACAATATTTTTACCTTTCAGTACAGTATCTTTAATCGCAAGTTTTTCTGTTGCTGTAAGTGTGGGTGCTGTAAGAGGTTTAATTGCAATATAGACTGTTCCGAAATCTGCAGGGTCGTTATCTTCTCCACCCCATGTAGCAATAGAAGAAATGTTTGCAAATCCTTTTAGAATAATAGACCTATAATCTTCTGCAGTAACTGCTCTATTTTGTGCAGTAAATGTAAGAGGAGCATTAAATCTGATTGACTCTATTGTTTCTGGTTCATTACCACCTGATGCATTACTTACAGTTATAATAGCATTAGTAAATGACCCAGTAAGCTGAGGAATAGTATCATTAAATATAAAAGTACTTGCTCCATTAGCTTCTTCACCATCTGTATAAATATAATCCAAAGTTACAATATTATCATTAACTGGCTTCTTACCAGTAATACCATCTCCAAAGTAAACTTCATATCTACCACCTGGATTTTCTTGTAGATAATATACTTGAGCTTTAGAATCTACATTTAGTAGTGATTCGAATCTTGTATAAATATTGTAAGAGGTTGATTTTTCATTGTCTTGTACTCTTACTCTTAATGTGCTTGTATCTGCATCAATATCTGCGAGTTGAAATTTCTGATTATCAATATCATTATCAACTCTATAGAGTAGACTTTTAAGAACACCTTGAGCAATACTAATATTACTAAAAGTATATTTGTTAGTTACTGCATCAAGGTTAGCAGATTCATTATTAAGAAGTGCAAAATCATACTTGATTCCACTTAATTGTGACCTAAGTTTAGTCCCTCTTTTAAGTATTAAAGTTTCAGGCCTAGAGCTTTCATTAGTTGCATCAATTACAATATTTACTGTTGCCCTAGATGCAAGGATACTTCTTGGAGTATAACCTAAAAGTTTAGCACGAGTAACTACATTACCTCTAATCTGAGCAGAATCTAAGAATGCTTCATTTAATGCATAGTGAGCGGCCATTGCATTATAATGTGTATTATATGCAAGAACATCAAGCAGTACATTAAGACTACTTCCTTCAAAGTTAAAATCATTAAACTGGGATTGATTCTTTAGATAGTTTTTTAAATTATCTTTAATTTGGTCGAAATCTAGTTCGGTTACATTTAAGTTACTGGCCATATTATTACCTTAATCTTCTTAGGGAAATATCAAACTTATCTATTTGATTATTCTCTTTTATTTTAAATTTTATAGTAATGTCATATCTATTTTTATTCTCATTACCTTTTACATTTACATTTAGAATTTCTACTCTGCTTTCTTTTCTAATTACTGATTTAATCTGACTAGTTATTGATAGTTCAGTTAAGACTCCCATGGGCTCAAAAAGTAACCCTCTAAGATTGGCACCTAAATCTGGTTGAAAAGGCCTTTCAAAGGAATCTGTTAAGAGTAGATTCTTCAATGAATTCCTGATAGCTCTATCATCTTTTAACGGCATTATATCTTTTCTATATGGATGAACTGCCAAAGTTAAATCTAAATCAGCATGGCCCTTTTTTCGAGCTATATTATTAGAACCACCTGTTTTATCAGATGGGTTTGTTCTACTATTTGAAATATCGTGTATACTCATATAGTTATTTATAAGGGCTTAGTTAAAGAATTATTCAATATCCAATAATATCTTATACATTAGCTAGTTTAGCATTTATCTGATCTATAGTAAAGTTTAACTTAACAGCATCAGATGTAACAGTTTCTGTTGAAGTAACACTCGTATCTGTTATTTCACTAGGATCGATAGTAATATTAGGGTCTAGGTATGCAATATTACCAGAATACCCCATTAAAGATAATGGATCACTGTAATATGTAGAATCACCAAAGTTTGAACTAGGTCTAGGTTTTGTACCACTATCGTATAGTGTATCGTTACCTTTTGCGGTCTCTCTAAAGTATTTTCTTAATTGTGCTGGAGTTGTGGTTGGATACTTTCCTAATACCAAGGCAGCCATACCACCGACATTTGGTGATGCAAATGAAGTTCCTGTTGCATCATATTTACCATTTGTGTATAGATTCATATAAATGTTAACACCTGCTGCAGCAGTATCTACTCTATCTCCGCGATTACTAAAATCTGCTAGTGATTCTTTACTACTCATATATATTTCTTCTGGGTCGTTGAAGTTAGATGTTATGGCAGCACATACTATTGTATCTGTACTCATAGATAACATTTCTCGACATGTTGGGTAAAACCGGTAGACACGATGGTGCTTAGCTGCTCCTGTTCCAGTTTCGTATGGCCAGATGCCAATAACACCATTATTATAGTCTATATTGTCAGGAAGTGCTATTTTTGAACTATGATTGCCTGCAGCACTGACATGATGTACTCCAGCAGCCGACATATCATTGATAGCATCAAGGTTTGCGTATTGTTGGCTGTTATCTCGATTAGATATATATGACATAATAGTAGCTTTATCCTCAGTGGTTAAATTTCTAATATCCATTGTTCTACCATTTATAGGTGAATTTAATAAACTATAATGTCCGTGGCCAAATGGTATATTCTTGTTATTTCCATATGCTAAACTAGTATGGGCATTATAAAAACTTCGGAATCTACTGACTTGTAATTCTGGTATACCATTTGGCCTTACTTTATCATAAAATCCATCTCTAAATAATACTGCACCATTATTTATTTGAGGGCTTTCTGACCGATATTCTATAGCATCAACGACTATAGTTGGCCTACTATTACCTTTATTTTGATGAAATAGCCTAAATGCATCCCATCCATGCGATGCTACGCTTTTGGCCGCTGCGAGCATGGGTGTTCTCGGCCAAATATATAAATCTGCACCAGTTGCCCAACCATAAGTATTTCCCGCAGTAAGGGCCGCAACAGCCTCGGCATGACTATCGATTCCAGATGTCGCGCTATAATCTATAGTGGGTAAATTTGATCCACTGGATCCCATACCTGGCAGAGTATTCCATTGAAATTCTTTAAGCCTTGTTGTCCCACTGGTCTTAAATTCTGGATCTGACCTATCTATTATTGTTGCCAAATTTAAAATAATATCTACTCCAGTCCCAATGTAAGAATTTGTGTAAGTGGCAGTACTATCTGTATTAAATGTAGTATTGTTAGTCTGACTTTGGTGACGTATAAGTCCCCAGTTACCAAATGAAGATTTAGGTTCGTTAGTATCATCAATGCCTACTCTGTGGTCATACTCTCTACTATATGACACTGACTTAGTTACAGCATTTTCTTCCATAATTATGTCTTCAAGTAATATACACGAAACAATGTTTTCTTTTCCTTGCAACTCTCTTACTTGTGCTTCTGTACAATCTGCAAAAAATATCCCTGGCCTATTTGGAATTGCATCTGTTACATTGGTTACAAGAGGATAGAAGTCAGTTTCATCGCAACCTTTTTTTACTATAATGTTATATGTTTTTGTCATAATTAAATGTCTCCTAATTTTGTATTTATTACTGCAGATGAGAAAGTCATATTATCAGTAGTTAGTGGGATTCCATTAGAGTCTAGTAAATGCTTACCTTCACTGTCTAGTAGTACAGTATTCATATTACCATTAAGTGTATTAGAAGAGATGGTATCTATTATCACTGTTTCAACTGGATCAGCTGTGTCATCTGGAATAACTACATCACCTGGGTCTATAATATCAATAGCAATAGGTGTAAGTGTAGGTAAAATATTTGAACCTGCCTCACCAGCAGGAATTATATTTCCATTTTCATCTAGTGATGCAGAAGGTACATTCTTTAAACCTATAATATCTAATGTATTAGTAATACTTATTGCTGCAGGAAACCCTATTAGCTTTAAGAAATCACAAAATGTAAATGTAATCCATTCTATTAATGCACCAAGTCCAATGGCATTGAAAAACTTTTGTACTTTTTGCATCCATTCTTGTATAAGATATTTAGGCCATTCTTCTCCAAAGTTTTTTAATCTTCTTTTAAACCTATCCATCTTTCTTTCTAAACTTTCTACAAAGTCGTTTGGTTCACCCCCAATTAAATCCAAAACACTAAACCCTGCAATATTTAAAGATTCTAACTGTTCAATTGCTTGTCTTCTTAATTCTTCTTTCATATCGTCCGGAGCAGACTTTATTTGTTCCTCTAGTGATTCTATAGTAGAATTAATTAAACCTTCTACATTAAGTTCAGTTAATATTGGTAATGAAGGTAAGCCTAATGCTTCCCATATAGTATCAAACTTAGAAATAAGGTCTCCGAATAAACCATATATAATACCCAGAGCGCCTTTATTTAATTGAGTAATTACATATTCCCATATGGCCTCTGCTTTCATATCGGGTGATTCTATACCATATGTGCCATCAAATGATTTATAAATATCAGGTAACATTGGATAAAAAGTTTCTAGTTCATCAATAAACTGACTTTTAATTGTAGATTTATATTCTGGTTCCGAAAATAATCTTACAATGTCGACACTAATTCCGAAAGGTGGCACTGGAATAGCAAAGGAAACTGGTAATACACTATTAATAATTTCTAAAAATTTAGCCTGAACAAAGAGATGATATTCTTCTATCATAGCATTAATTCTTTTTTCCCATTCTACTTCTGGAATTTCTAATGTTGCAAATACAGGATCTGAAATAGAAATAGGATAATTACCTAGAGTATCTTTTATATTGTCTAGTATATCTCTAATTTTTTGTGCTTCATCTGGCAAACCTTGTAACTCTAATATAGCAATAGAATTAATTATTTGATTAAATATATTAGTAAGGTCACCTGGTTTAGGTAGTAGTGATGCTTCACACGGTATTGTTATAGTATTCTGGGTCATTACGCATTTAATTTAATGGAAGATGCAATGATTGAAATTGTACCATCATCATTAAATGTTACCCTAGAACCAGACTTATGTTTGATATTAATTCTTTCTTCATTTTCACTATTATCAATTTCAATCAAATGGCCTGATTTAGATTTATATACTTTATTATCCACTGATGATTCGGTCGGAATATCTTGTGTACCATCAGTTTGTGTCGCAATAGAACCCATAACTAAAGGGTCTTGTGCTGAGTTACCATCTCTAAAGAATCCTACGACCCATGAACCTATTTCCAAGTGATGATTACCACCTACACCTTTCATCGACGCAGAAGTTGTTGGCATCATAACAGTTGCCCATGGTAAATCTTTAACTTCAATTTCACTAGCATAAAAACCTAGACACCTAACCTTTACTCTATTAAGCTTTTCTGGGTCTTTTACATCTTCTACTATACCAGTAAACCAAGTAAAAATGCCACCTTTAAATTCATCTTTCATTATTTATCCACCCCTTGAATTTCTTTAGGCCTAGAATCTCTCACTATAGTTACAGTTTGTAAATACTGATTTTTAAATTCATGTTCTATATTAATAATTAAATATTTGCCACTTGTAAATTCATCTTTAATTTTACGGTCTTCCTCATTATGACCTGAGTGATTTACCTTTAAGTTAATTAACTGACCCACTCTAATTGAAAAATCACCTGGCAATATAATTGAATGCTGATATGACTTTAATGATGCAATTCTTCCATGAGTATAATTTCTATTAAGTTCTTGCATAATATTTAAATCATCACCATAAGCTTTAGAGTTTTTAGAAATATGATAAGTCTTACTATCAAAGCTATCTTCATAACCATAATTTTTATCTGCTGTGTATGACTTTTCAGATTCTAGGGCACCCTTTGTAAACTTATATTGTTCATTTTCTTTAAAATCTTTAGTGGCAATATCCAAAGTTAAAGTCTTGGATGCCATTGCACCTTCCATTACAGCAATGAATTTAGAGAAACCTGCAGTAGATGAAAGTGCCCTTACATAAGTTCTTTCTTGTTCATAGCTATCATCATCTGCTTGTTTAAAAGGTAAGTTAATAAATGGCCTATATTCGTATGTAAAATATTCTTCAGACAACTTAGAATCTTCAATCATTTTATCTAGTGATTTAAATCTTAATACTCCATCATTAGTTTGATATAAAAACATAGGAGAATTACTGTCTGAAGAATATTCCTTTAACCATCTCATAGCATTTAATGGTTTTAAATTAGGATATATTCCTTTTATTATATTAACTCCATTCTCTTGAATATCAATTTTATTTTCTTCTATATCTAGTTCATTTGTTGCAATGTTTTTTATAAGAGTTCCCACATTACCATTAAATGCATTCTTTATAGTTTTCTTATTAGAATAATCTACATATTCTGAAACACAATTTAAAATATAAGTAGTTAAACCAGGCTTTACTCTTGTAAAATTTTGTATTTCTATAATTCTTAAATTTAATTTTATTTCACGAACTAGTTGGTCTCCTTTAAGACTATCAGGTAGATTCTTTTGCACTACTAGTTCAATTTTTTCATCACCAGATAATTTTGCATCACCAATAAAGTTTACAGTATCACCTATTGCAATTCTAACTTCTATTTGAGGATTGCCTAAATCTTCTTTTATATTAAAATATGCAATGAGGTCTGATATTTCATTTGCAAGGTCAGCATCTTTTTTATTAACATAATCATGTCGAGTTAGTTTACACCTAGCTATTCTATAGCCAGTAGGAGTAGAAGCAACTTCTGTGCCCTCTACTACATTACCAAGTTTACCTAACCCAGGGTTTAATTCTTCACTCATTAATTAATTCCAAATAGTCGTTGTAAAACTGCTCTATATTTTCTGGTCTGATTACTCTTAATTTAGACCTTTGGTCGTTAAGAGCAATTATGTGTTGTCTATTACTTATATATTGTAAACCACTCTCTGATGCTCCTGTGGCATCTGCTTCTGCTAGTTGAGCCCTTTGAGGAATGTTTGTTTCATCAACAAGGCCTTCTCTATTAGCATATAAGGCTTCGTATTCATTAGTAATAGTATTATTGATATTACTTGTATTTACTGCATCGGGTGATTCTGTAAATACAATATTAGAAAATTCTCTTTGGTAAGTAACACCATTTGCATCTATAACATTTTTATAATATCTATGTGGTGCTTCTGTATATTTCCAAGCCCTGAATGATTGCACTGAATCGTTTGAAGTACCACCAGTTATAATTTCGAATGTATTACCATCACCTATAAATGAACCTGTAGTATCTTGAATAATTAATTGGTTCTTATCTATATCTTTCTTGATTAGAGTACCTTGGGCACCTGAGGTTCCGCCAGTAATAGTTTCACCCAATTCAAATCTTCCTGCAATAGAATCAGTATGACCTATTACAATTCCATCATCATCTATATCGGGTCTTGGATTACTTGCTACTGCCCATCCATTAAATTCTTTTTCTATATAATCTTCCAACATTCTGGTACTCATAGGCCAAAGTTTATAACCATCATGTAAAAAATCATTTACTACAAAAAATGTCCAATAGTATTTTGTAGTTCCATATAATCTTTGAGAAACAATGTCTGGTCTTTCACCATCTTGAACATCATAGGTAGTATAGGTATACTGTTCGTCAAGTCTATCACCAATAGGCCTAACCTGTCTGTAGATATCAACGATATCTTGTGTAGTACCTGTTCTATTAATATCGTATTCTATTTTAGGAAAAAATTTAAAATAATTCATTATGCATCCTCAGTTTCTTGTTGGGAATCATCTCTTATACTTTCCATTTTATTAATATCTTCCCTTGTTAACTGTCTAGTTTCTTGGAATGTTAAAGAAAGTGTTGTATCTGTGGGAGCGCCGGTGTGGTAAAACATATTACTATTTTCATTATAAGTTGAAGATAAGCCTGTTAAATATGCATCATGCATCATAGGCATGTAATTATCAATCTTCTTGCCCCTATGAAAAGCAACCTTAAATCTTGGAGGGTATGACACTGCTACATTTCCTATAATTTCAGGATACATATATTTCCTAAAAGTTTTTTCAATCTTTTTCATAACATCACTATCTTCTTTATTACTAGGAACCATTTTAAAATTAAATGAGAAAGTTCTAATACCCATATCTTCAAATGTTGCAGTAGCCTTACTATTTAAAACTACACCTGCATTTGCAGCGGCCATAGTAGCTCCATCACCAGCACCTGCAAATAATTTATTAATTACTGCTGCTCCAATAGCCATTGATTCTCCAGAACTTGCCGTAGCCTGGGCCTTGGCTGCTTCGGGGTCTGACCCATATTGTCCCACAAATTTCTTTACGGCATCAATAGTACCAAAATTCATTGTTCCAAAATTGGCACTATCTTCCATTTGAAAACCATTAGGGATAAACATATTTATGGTTCCATCTTCTTCACTGATAATGTCTCCACTTTTATTAATTATTTCTATCCTAACGAAACTGGCATCTTTTTCAATAGATAAGCTTATCTCTGTGGGAAAGGTTATATTTGCCATACTTTTACTCCGTATAAATACTTATATTATTAACTAACATATAGAGTATTTATAATGGCTTATAGAGGGAAATATACAATTAAACGTAAAGATAAATATCTGGGTGATGCATCCAGTGTAGTTTATCGTTCATTATGGGAAAGACAGGCATTTAAGTGGTGTGAAAGTAATCCTAAAGTAAAAAGATGGAATAGTGAAGAGATAGTTATTCCCTATAAGTGTAAGACCGATAACAAGCTGCACAGATATTATGTAGACTTACTAATAGAATTAGACAATAAAGAAATCATATTGGTTGAAATTAAACCAAAGAAAGAAACATCACCCCCAAAGAAGCCCTCTCGTAAAACTAAAAGATATATTAATGAGGTTATGACATACATTAAGAATCAATCTAAATGGGAAGCAGCACAACAATATGCAGACCATAAAGGTTGGAAGTTTCAAGTATGGACCGAAGATACTTTAGGCAATCTAGGTATCAAACTACTGAAAAGTTGATATAAATAGTTATACAGGAGAAAAAGTTTATGGCATCATTATTCGATACATTACAGGCTCAGGCATTTAGGGCTGGCATAACTGCTCGAACTAAAAAGTCTCAGAAGTGGTTTCGTGATAAAATTGAAGATATGAAGGCACCTGACAGAAGGGCTTTATTAAAAGATGATGCACTAGAACCTACTACAAGAGAATTAAGAGGTTCAATGTATATGTATTTCTATGACCCTAAACATAAAAAGACTTTGCCTTATTATGATAGATTCCCTTTAGTTCTTTTAATAGAACAAAGAAAGGGTGGGTTCTTAGGATTAAATTTACATTACCTAAGACCCGATATCCGTGCAAAGTTTTTAGATGAATTGATGAAACTATCTCCAGGAAAAATTACTGATAAATCAAGATTAATGAAAGCACGTTATGATTTAATTTCTAGTACTAGGAAATATAAAGAGTTCAGACCGTGTCTTAAAATGTATCTGAGTAATCATGTTAAATCAAGAATGGTAAGAGTACCGATGAGTGAATGGGAAATAGCAATATTCTTACCAACAGAACAATTTAAGAAGAGTCAGAAGTCCAAGATATGGGCAGATTCAATTAAAATAGCGAGACAGACATAAATGAATATAGATAAATTAAAATCTACAATAGGTAAACGTGGTGGTCTTGCAAAGGCAAATAGATTTAAAGTTATGTTTACACCACCACAACAGAGTTTATTTAATATAGACCCACAGGCAATCTTTACTAGTTTAATCTCTGGTGAAGGAATTAATGCAAAAAGTCTTATTAATGACCCTCGTGACATATCAATGTTATGTACCTCAGCTAATATTCCAGGCAGGTCTTTTAGTACTGATGAGATTCAAATGCATAAACAAGCAGTGAAAATGGTTTATGGTTTTATTGATGAAGATATTGAAATGACCTTCTTACTTACAAATGATATGTATATGAAGAAGATGTTTGATGATTGGTCACAAGCTATTATCAATGACCAAACATATACTTTAAGCTACAAGAATGAATATACAACCGATGTTGTTATTCAACAATTAAATATGGATAATAAAGTTGTCTATGGAGCAAAATTAGAAAATGCTTACCCAATAACTATTTCTCCAATTGAATATTCGAATGATTCGGAAGATATTGGAAGTTTTACGGTATCATTTTCATATGATAAATATAAACTAGAAGGTTCAGTTGAATCCGGATTATCTGGAATCAGTACTGCACTAGATGTATTAACATAATTATATTATAGGAGAATAAAATATTATGGCACTACCAATTGTAAATTCCTCAAGGTATGAGGTAACAATTCCAAGTATGAATGTGAAGGTTCAATATCGACCATTCTTAGTAAAAGAAGAAAAGATATTAATGGTTGCATTAGAATCTAAAGATGAGGCTCTCATAGTTAGGTCATTAAAGGACGTTATTCGTTCTTGTGTATATGATGATATAGCAGTAAATGATTTAACAACCTTTGATTTAGAATTCTTATTCTTAAAATTAAGAGCTAAATCAGTAGGAGAATCAGTAGAATTAAAATTTACTTGTGAGGCTAAAGATTGTGGTCACACAATTCCAGTTAATCTTAATTTAGAAGAGATTGAACTGAAAGGTTTAGATTTAGATAGAATAGTAATGGTAACCGAAGAGGTGGGAGTTCAGTTTAACTATCCCTCATTAGATGTACTAGAAGAAGTAAGCATCAAGCCAGACTCATCTAATGACGAGCAATTAGATGCTACTATGAAGCTTATTGCATCGGCAGTTAGTAATATATTTGATGAAGATAATGTATATCCAGCATCAGATAGTACATTAGAAGAGATTGAAAACTTTTTTAATGAACTTAACTCGGAACAGTTTAAAAAGGTTGCAGAGTGGTTTAGTAATTTACCATATCTGCAAAAAGATATAGAATATAAATGTGGTAAATGTGGACACGAACATGAGATGGAGTTAAGAGGTCTCCAAAGTTTTTTTACTTAGGCCTATCCCATGATTCGTTGGTGAATCATTATAAAACTAACTTTGCTATGATGCAACATCATAAGTATAGTTTAACTGAATTAGATAATATGATACCATGGGAAAGGGAAATATATGTGGCTTTATTACAGAATCATATCAAAGAAGAGAATGATAGAATAAAAGCACAAAATAAGAAACACGGGGGAATGTAATGGAAGAAGAAATTAAATCAAGTGGACATCATCCAGCAGACGTTAATGGTGATGGATATGTCACACCTGATGAACAGAAAATGTATTTAGAGTTTAAAAGAAAAGAACTTGAAGATGCAGATGCAATGCGAGATGCCCAAAGAAAAATGGCATGGTTTGCTCTCGGTGGTATGTTACTATATCCATTTGCAGTTGTATTGGCAGTTCTTCTTGGATTAGATTCAGCAAGTAAAATTCTCGGAGATATGGCAGCGACATACTTCGTTGCAGTTGCAGGTATTGTAGCGGCATTCTTCGGGTCACAAGCATTCGGGAATAAGAAATAATAGGATTAATCTAATGGCTGATAATAAAAAATTAAGAGAAAAGAATAAAAAGGATGCTGCTGCAGTAAAGAAAAAGCAACAAGATTACCAAAATGAAAGAAAAGGTAGGATGGTTCAGGTTGCTGAAGCACATAAATCTCTCTTAGAAAGAGCCAATAAAGCCATACAAGATGGTAACAGTGAACAAGCTAAAGGTTTAAAAGAAAGAGCTTCACATTTTGCAAAAGTTCTTAATGGTGAGGGTCGTCAACTTAGTAATGATTACCTAAAAAATATACTGGATGCTTCAGAACAACAAGACCTAGACTCAAAACAAAATTTAGATGCAGTCAGACAGGCAATCGAAAAACAAACTGCTGAAGATATTAAAGCAACAAGGAAGGCAGAAGCAATTGCAAATGCCGCACCTCTATCTAAAAGTCTTTCAAGTCTTTCAGAAGAGATTGCTCTTGCAAATGCAGCCGAAGTAGCCAGAGAAAAACTGGGTGATAATACTATGGGCAAAAGACTAAATGACTTAGGAAGTGTATTTGGTAAAGCCGCAAGTGTGGCTGATGTAAAAAGAGCCGAGGAATTAAAAGAACAATATGCAAAAGTTGCAGAAGCACTAGAAACTGCCACAGCTGGTGGTAATGAAGAAGAGATAGCATTAGCACAACAACAGGTCGATGCACTAGATGATACAGTTTCATCTGAAGAACAAAGAAGAGAACAAAGTAAAAAATCAGATGCAGCCAATAGTACATTAGAAAAGATTAGGGGTGGTGTTGAAGGTTTTAATAGTAAGTTAGGTGATATGGCAAAAGGTGGTGGTTTCGTTGCAGGTCTTGCTGGTATAGTTCTGGCACTCTTTAGTCCAGAAACTTTTGTTAAGATAGTAAATACTGCAATTGAAAAGGTTATGGTAATAGTTGACTTTATCAAAGACCTTTTCGAACAAGATTTTGCTGGTTCATTCGAAACCTTTAAAGAAAATTTAGGACTCTTTGCAGCAATAGCAGGTGGTATCTTACTCTACTTTGGCCCGGCTCTAATAGGTGGTATCATTTCTGTAGTAAAGGTAGTTAAGACAGTAGGACTCTTTATGAAACTAACCATGTTCCCTGCAATAACTACTATGTTTGCTACAATATCAAGTGCGTTTACTGGCATGATGGCTGGATTAAGTCCAATGATAGTAGCACTTGGACCGATACCACTCATCATTGCAGGTGCCGTCGCAGCTATTGGAGTAATACTCTACGGATTTGAAAAATTAAGAGAGAGTTTAGGACCAGGTGCAAGTATTATAGATACATTAAAAGTAGCTATGTTATATTTTGTTGACTTCTTAGCAATGATTGTTAACGGTATTACCTTTATACCTAGAAAAATGATAAGTTTCTTAGGTAAGAGAGCTGCAGGGTGGATATTAGGAGATGATTTCGATACATCAGCATTGGATGCTATAGGTGATGGCCTTGATACAGGAAGAGGTAGAAGAGCAGCTGATGAGATAAGAAAGAAAAATGAAGAGGCTGCAGCACAGAAAAAATTAGAAGAATCAAGGGAAAAAACAACTGGAGATACTTCAACATCTATAGATGAAGGAGCATTAGGTTTTAATTCAGCAGAGGCCACTGCCGCATATGAAGCCGCAATGGCTCAAGTTAATTCAGGTAAAATGTCTGGCACTACTCAAGTTAATGCAGCACAATCGTCTACTATTAATTCTTCAAACGTTGTTCATGTAAATACTGATGGGGCCCAATCTTCACGAGCCCTTCAACTTCCTGCTCTAGGATAATAAACAAAAAAAGGGACCCCGAAGGGTCCCAAAGTTCCATTTATAATTATTAATTATTAGGAATCATTTGCAAGTTTTGCAAAGTATGATAGTGTATCATCATCACCACTAGAAGAACTTTCTACAGCAGGAGCCGCTTCTGCAGTCTGCATAGTTGGTGCTTCCATGACATCTGATACTACTGGTTCTGGCGCTGATACGTGTCCAGCATCCACCCCTAGTACTCTATTTAACTTAGTCTTCAATTCATCATAAGACTTATAGTTTTCAGGCTTAAGGAAGTCTTGAAGAGGATATAGTTTCCCATAAACATCTTCTAATCTACTCTCATCGCCATCATGTAGAGAACTTGGTGAAGCAAACTCTGACTTATCATAGTTTACCCAACCTTCTACTTTACGGATTTTAATTTTAAAGTCCGCACCTTCCCAGAAATCATAAGGATTGCATGGTGTTTCATCTTCAAAAGCAGGTTGCATAGCTTCCATAATCTTATCAAAGATTTTCTTACCAAACTTATAAAGGAATACTTTTCCTTCATTCTCTGGATTACTAGGGTCAGAAATAACGAGAACATTACTTACATAATGTAGTCTGCGCTTTCTATCTCTAGCAATAGTTTTATCTTCTTCTCTACCTGAGTTCCAGAGAACCGAGTTCATTTCTGATACTGGGTCTGGTTGACCGATAGAAGTCAAAGAGTTTTCGATATACCATAGACCATTCGGGCCTTTAAAGCCATGGTCCCAGTATCTTACCCACGGAAGGTCTTCACCTTCTGTACAAGGTAAAAATCTGACTACGGCATAACCGTTACCAGCTTTATCTCTAGTGGGTTTCCAGAATCTATCATCTCCATAAGAGTTAGATTCTTTCTTAGTGGTTGAAACTGCTTCTGCAGCCTTTACGAGTTTATCAATAGATGAGCCTCGTGAGCTCTTTAAGTTAGCAAATGACATATTTATTTCTCCGTATATTGCATTGTATTACTGAATTATCCACTTTACTCATAATATAAGTTATATTATACTACACTTTCATGCAGTTGTAAACCCTTTTCTTAATAAAATTTTACATTTATCGCCATCAAAGTTTACGAATGGGGTATATTTCTTGATTCTCCTTTTAAGGTCAGGCCACATAATAGTGTCGCTAATCTTTTTGGATTCTCTTTCCACAAACCCCAACATTGAATCCAAGATACAAACAGTCTCTAAACTAATTTCATCTTGCATCAATAGTTCTATAATAAGAGGAATCTGATTATCTTTAGATTCAAATAATCCATCGAAATCAGTTTCGTTTATCTCACTAAGTATATTTATATCAACTGAAAACACTCTATGGATACTTTCTCTTATTCTTTTGTATTTATTATAGTTATCTTCACCTTCGTGATTCATCATATCACCAACGTAAGATACTCCCTCTTTAAAATTGGCCACATAATAACCAATTACATCCTTATCATAATTCTTGCCTATCTTGGCAAAGAAATACTTATCCCTTCTTTTCAGAAAAGAGTTTGAGGTTACATTTGATTTATAGTTATACTTAATCGCATCATAACTATCTGTTTCAAAATGTAACTTCAAAGCATTGTAAATCTTGTAAGAATCAAATGGATCCATCCTCAAACCATTACACCTTCATAAAGGGCTTCAACATCTTCCACTTCACCTACAACTTCACTTAGATTTTGTTTGTGGTAGATATTAGCCATCTTCCTTAGATGTTTCTTATCAATCTCTACATCTTCTACGCAAGAGTTAATTGCCTCTTTTATAAAAGTTCGTTGTGCTTCCATCATAGTCATTGCATTTGAAATCTCTTCAATACAACCCTTGATTCTTTTCTTATCTTCATCGGATGAAGGTATAATCACATTACTCATAATATTCTCCTATATTGGTAATTTATTGGTTTTGTTTGCACCTCGGATAAGATTTAAAGTATTAGCTTCGTGTTCTATCTTATCTCTTAGTGAATCGGTTAATAATTTTTTAAGGTTCTGGTACTGCATACCACGTTCTTCTATAATCATAACTGCGGCATCTATGTAACTAACATCTGGTTTGTCAGCAACTAAATTCTCTACAGCTAATGAAAATCTTTTCTTAGTCATAATTTTATATTGAAATACTTTTTTTTCTGTCATAATATCCTTAGTAAAATACAATCTTGGTTTATTCTTCCATTAGGAGAATTCACTTTAGTTGTAATCTGGTCTTTCCAAACTTGTTTCTCAATTTGTTTGGCAGTTTTTGTTAATATTAAAGGAAGTATCACATCAGGTTTTCTCAACTTAGTACACCTTGATAGTTTTTCATCAAAGCTTTTTATTGTGGTACCGCCCACTTCGAACCCTTTAGTAGAATTAGTAACATATTCATAAAGGTTACGGGTCTTGGTATTAAATACCCAGAGTGTTTCTTTGCCGGGTATTTGAATTGGATTAATTGAAGTTAGTTTATATTCCATATCTTCAATATTATATTTTAAGTTCTTGACTTGAGCATCAGAAGCCTTAGGTTTTCTAGCCCTTGGAGTTCTACTTGCCTTAAATGATAATTGTAGTGAATCTAAATCTGCATAGATAGTATCCATCTGTTTTATCATCTTCTTTTTATTTGCAGTAGATACATGACTATATCCTTCTACTGCTTGTTCACATCTTTTATGTAACGCATCTTCAATCTCTTCATAATAATTATCAATTATTTTCTTGAATGGTGCAACTGCATTGCCTTTTAGATTATGTTTCTTAAAGAGTCCAAATACATCTATGGTTTGTTTATAGTCTTTATTTAACCAACCCTCTACTATTACTTCATCAAACTCGCCATAAATACTATCCATCATTTTCCTGCGAGTTCTTTCTGCAATGGATATTACTTTAGGTGCATCTTTTTTCTTCTCTTCTAGTACTTCTTCTACTAGTTTTGCGGCCTCTAACTTTTCTCTTGCAGACTTAGTAAAGCCTTTTATCTCTTCTTCTGTGTATTCATAGCCACGATAGAATAACCTTGCTGACTTACCGAGAGGGAAAGTTATTAGATGGTCTTTTAACTTCTTGATAGTATTTGCTTCTTCTTTAGTAAGACCACATACTTCTTCTACGAAATCAATTACATAAGGTACATAATCTTTTGTTTTATAAAAGTAGTTATACCAATGGGCACCTTTTGTCCAAAGGCTTAGTCGGACTTTATTTTCTACTTTATCGGGTGTTGTTTCACCTGGATTAAATATAGGTTCAGGCCCTAGATATTGGTCTTCAATAGTAACTCTATTTTTACGACCTTTCTTTCTTGTTGCTTCTAATTTTTTACTTACCATAATTTTAAATACTCCCAATTAATAATACTATTATACTACACTTTATATGTAATGTAAAGGGGCCAGAGATATAAATTGTAAATTAAAAGGAGTAATATCTCTGACCCCGTGACTGCTACTCAACAAGTAACTGTTGATAATTCTTTATTCCTTGAACATAGTTCTCTGCCGCATCTTCTGCAAAGTATTCGTTATGACCTTCAAACCATTCAATACCTAGTAGATTATTATCCACGTACATTTTGATTCCAAATTCACGAATGTCTCCAACAGTTCTAAGAACTTCTGCTTTACGATTTGAATATTCACCTTGGCCGGCATATTCGCTTAATAACATATATTTCATTATTTTTCTCCGTATGTTTCTTCCCATTCTATTTTAGCTAGAACGATAATTTGTTCATGTGTTAGGTCTGGGTATTTAACTTTGAGAGACTTAATTAAATTATGCCTTCGTTCTGAATCTCTAGCAAGTAGAAAAGCACCCGAACATAAATAAACAAAAAAGACTAAACCAACTAAAGATAAAACTGCATTTAAAATTTCCATAACTATTTTCCTATATGTTCCACGTCATTACGTGGGATTACTTGATATGCACCTTTATTATATGCTGGTGCAACTGTGAACTTTTTACTTTCTTCTTTCTTCCAACTATTATCAGTTTCTTTTACTGATGGTAGAAGTGGGGCAGAGGGGTAGTTAATCTGTTCTCTAACATAACTACTATTCTGAACTGGAGTCGACCAATTGTAATCTTTCATGGTCTTAGGTTTTGAAATAGACATTGATTTTGTCTTGCGTTTCTTACCCGACGGCCCATACTTTAATGAACCGGCATAAAAATTAGTAACACCCATTATTCAATAATATCCTTTGACATAACAGAGATGTACTTATCAGTGAGCTCTTTTTGTTTGGTTCTCCACATGATTTTAAAATCCCTATCTTTGGCATTCTTTTCAGCTCTCTTTAGAGAGGCCATTCTTTCTTTATATCTGGTAATCATCTTAATAGTCCCAGTCGTTTTTAGTTGCCATATATGTTTCCATATAACTACTACCTGCAAGATAATCTCTTGTCTGTTTATCTGTATAGTTGCGATTCTTATCGTGAAAACACTCTAAACTATTTGGTGCCTGATGTGAAGCTTTGGTAATGGCCTTATTAAGTTTGGCCATAGTATTAATTGACTTCTTTCTCTTGTCAATTTTATTCATGGTTTTCTTCATGTTTTGTTTTTCTGCGGCTTCTTTTATCATTTGTAGTCTAGTTTTCATATAAATTCTCCATTCTTTTTTAACTTACTCTTATATTATAACAGGCTTTATATCGCTTGTAAAGAGTTTTTTTAGGTTTTAACCAACTTTTTTGCAAGTGTAACATACTTTATGTAAACATGCCAATCAATCTAAATAGTAATTCATTTTCTATAATGTATTTTACTAAGTTATTGATAAGTAATACAAGACCTGCTCCGTTCAGTAGAATGAGTGCTCTGTCTTCCCATAAGATAGATACCCATAACCATAAGGCTATTCCAACTATCGATAACGATAGGTCTATGAATTGAAATTCTGGAACTCCACGAACTGACATTGCACATAATACTATTACTGAAGCAACCCACTTAACATACCAATCAAGTGTCTTACCCTTAGTCCTTGCCATTATACTGCAACTCCTGTAACCTCGTTATCAATAGCATCTAAGTATTCCTTGAGCTCTTGATGACCGAGTAACTGAGAGCCATCTGACATAATGAAGGTGACCGTATAGTTATCCCTTTCTTGATTAGGCAACATTGTCCATTTCTCATTCTTAGAGAGAATTTCTTTCCTCATCCAACCAAACTCTCCATTGGCCACAGTCCTTTCGCAAGTAATACTTCCGTCTGAAGATACATTGATGAAATAAGGATTGTCCCATTCCTCAATTGCCAGAGGGGCAGAATCTGCCAAGAGTTGAACATCAATGATATACTCTTGTTGAGAATCATCTGACATTGAAATTGCATCCACAACTTCTGGATAATACTTATGAAGCATATCGTAGGTGTCTCCAGTTTCAACCGGACTGACTACGTTCTCAAGAACATAAGCAGAACCACCTTTATATTTCCAATACGGCTCTGAAACCCCATGGACATAATCTTCGTTATGCCAAGCATAGTTTTCTTTGTATTGGGTATTTATTAATAGTTTCATAGGTTTCTCCGTTTAATTTCTAATTTACTAGTATATTATATCAGGCTTTATATGGCTTGTAAAGTGTTTTTTAAAGATTTTTCATAAATGTAACACAAATGTAACACAAATGTAACAATTAATCTATCGGCCAACATTTTGAATAGAGTTCTGCCTCTAATTTATAAGCTTCTCTTTCCCATGGAGCATTTTCATATTTATAATTACGAGGCTTCTTACCTTTCCATGACATACTGTAACCACATAGTTCTCCACGTAAGTACTGTTTGGCATGAACCATTTCGTGAGCAAGAGTTTGCATCATTGATTTCATGGTCATCTTTTTGCCTATAGAGGTTCTTGCGATAGAGATATCAACATATCCTTCTGATGGGTCACCCCAACATAAACCTTCTGCCTGATTATCTAGGGAAGTCTTAAACTTTATAAAGATAGCTTTAGACCACATGCGATTAATACCTAGTTCCTTACATAGGTTTTCAACATACTTTTCTATGGATTTCTTTTTGGCTATACGACCTTTAATTATAGTAATTGGCAAGGTTACTCCTCCTCGGCTAACTTGTTATATTCTTCCTGGGTGAGGAAAGTAAAGTCCTCTTCTTCTAGTTCGATTTTCCAGTTTTCTATATTCATTTAAGTCTTTCTCTAATTACTTAATATGGGTATATTATACTACGCATATTACTGCTTGTAAAGTATTTATTTAGAATATTTTGTTATATAGTTATAACTTAGGAGAATAAATGGTTATAAGTTCTTCCTTACCCTTTACATTAATACTGCCTATTTCTTTGCACTTATATTCTTCTGGCAGTTGGTCTTTTGTGAATGAGGAGATGATGGTTTTATATTCAAGCAACTCGTGTCTTGCTGCTTTAGCCTCGAGCCTTGCCGCGAGGTTGACTGCGTCTCCGATGACAGAGTAATCAAACCGAGACTCACTACCCATATTACCAACAATGCAATCGCCAGTATTGACGCCAGTTCCAACATTGATGGCGGGTAAACCCTGCTCGCTATATCGTCTTCTGAGCTCATCTGTTTTTATCTCTATCTCTATTGCTGATTTGACGGCCAGTTCTGCATGATTGGGACAATCTAATGGGGCGTTCCAGAAGGCCATAATACAATCACCCATATACTTATCTATTGTTCCATTATTATTTAGTATAATTTTAGTCATTGCGTCTAAGAATTCATTAATAAGGATGACCAAACCCTCTGGGTCGTTCTTGTTTTTATAGTGTTCTGATATAGGAGTAAACCCTACAATGTCCATGAATAGGAAGCTCATCTCTTTTCTCTCACCCCCTAAAGTTAATAGTGATGGGTCTTTCTGTAACATATAAACCATATCAGGCGAAAGATAAGTTCCGAATTGTTTCTTAATTTGTTGTCTTAACATAAACTGTTTATAGAAGTTATTAAAACTTGATGAGGTAAAGAGTAGTATAAATAAAACTGCAGGATAACTAACATCTAGGAGAATATACCATTCAGTCCAGGCATAATAAACGGCGGCTCCATAACCGAACAGCACGACTGAGAAGATTGCAGCACCATAATAAATTGATAGATAGTAGACTGCCAGAACAAGACCAAGAGAACCAAGAACCATTAATACTAGTTCGAGCCATGGTGCCCATATCGGACGAGATATCGAATCCTGGTTCACAATCGTTTGCATGGCGGCCGCTTGTAGATGATGTGCAGACTTCAATCCCTGAGGAGTTGGTATCTGAGAAGCAAGACCTTTTGCCGTTAGACCCACAAGAACAGTACGACCTTGAAGATTCGGTAACTCACTAGACTCGTAGTTTATTTCCGTAAATTTATAATTAGGATTAATCCATATAGAACCATTAGAATCAGTAGATATTCTAAATGGCCTTAATATAATCTCTTCAATACCCGTTTCATTTACCTTTATAGTATAAGATAATTTCTGGCCTATTACTCTTACAGCCTCTAATGCAAATGATGGATACATCTCTCCATTAATTTGAGATATAAGTGGAATTCTTCTTACTAACCCATCCACCTCTGGCATACCATTTACAAGTCCGTGGCCCCACGCTCCTTCTTCTAGCTGTGGTATATTAGTAATAAGACCCTTATATTTTATTGCCCAGTCAAGGGGTTCTCCTGTACCAAAGACTGCTGAACCAACATAAGGAGCAGTAGATGACTTACCAGAATTATCTGCATCTTGAGCTAGTATAATACCATTATCTTTTATCCATGAGGCAAATACTTCATCACCTCCAAATCTATCTTCTTCAGGAAACATAATTGTAAATCCAATCATTCCTGCATTGGCATTACGTAAGTCTGAAATCATTTGAGCATATGTTGCTCTAGGGAATGGATATTGTCCTAACTCGTCTAAAGTTTCTTCTGATATATTAAGTAGAACTATCTCTTTTGATTGGGTCTCTTCTATAGTACCAATGAAGGCATCAAAGGTGTTTAATCTAAATTGTTCAACAAGAGACGGGTCACTTATTCTTATAACTATAAGGATAATTGATAATATTATGGTTGACCAAATACTGGTTATTAGTTTCATTGTTTAAACTTTCTTTGTATCCACTTAAATACATAGTAAATAGATAATCCATAAGTTGCCAAAACTGACATTGATATACCTATGTAAATTAACTCCACTGGTGATAGAAAGAGAACTTGCCAAACAAAATCAGATGCAGCTTCTACATCACCTAAGGATTCAGGCATTACCACATCGTTCTCTTCAAAGAGTTCTAATATTTCATCATACTCTTCTTCGGTAAGACATTCGTAATATTCTTCTGGGCATTCTATTTTCATGCGTATATATCCACGTATAATCCTTTCTTACTAGGCCATCCATATTTTAGCCAAATAAACCTATGATAATTATTGTTGTAATACCGATACATTACATCCGCCTGGAGTATAACAATAATTTGTAATACTATATGAGTTATTATTCGAACCACTTTGCATTACAGAAATTGCAGTAGGGTCAGAACCACCTAATACAACGCTCATATAATGATCGCCACTATTCTTCTGAATAAGACTAACCTCATTACTATCGTTGAAAATATCTAAATTAATAAACTGACTTCCACCTTCCCTTTGAACAGTATGTATATCATTATCATCACCTTCAACATGTAACCAGTACTCATGGCCTGAAGAACTACCATTTGTTCTTTGGGCCATTGCTATATTATTATTGTCTCCTGTCACATTAATATGTGCAAAAGTATCTCCGTACTCATCATTATCTATTGAAAAACTTCCTGATGGTGAAACATGATATCCTTGACCTAATGCCAAATTATTTCCTGTTCCAACAACTTGTCTTATTTCGATTACGTTTTGATCTGATGAACCGCCTTTATTATGTTGTTGCCTTATTGTTACTTTATTATTTGCTCCGAAAATACCAGTATCGTTTGTTCTCCATCGCTGGATTACATTATTATAACCAATTTGATCAATTGTTAACTCAAAATTATCACCTGTTTGTTCCATAGTAATAATATTATCATCTGCAAAACACATTAATGGTAATAATAACATACCTAAAATAAATATTAATTCTTTCATTTAATTCACCTGATTTATATAAATGAGGATATCATCACCCTCGTTTCCAGTTATTAGTCCGTCCCAAGTTGGAGTTACACCTTCTAATGCAAAATTACCTGCTGCACCTATTTTAACTCTTATAACACCATTAACATTTCTGTATAGTACTAAGTCTCCATCTTGTAAAAATACATTAAACTGTGATTCTTCGTTAAGTCCTCTAGTAGCTCCTTTGATATTAAATTCACCTAAAGTATCGAAAAGGTCAGAGCTATCTATAATGTTTAATACATCTACTAAAAATTCAACATTTAATTCATCAATATCTAATTCGTTAAAGTCTTCAAGTTCATCTTCTTCTAACTCATCTTCTTCCAACTCTGTAAACTCTAAAAAATCTATATCTAATAATCCTTGGTCTTCATTAGACTCATCGGCCATTTCTTCTTGTATTCTTTCCGTTACTGCTGGTGGAGGTGATACAATAAACATATTGTCAATTAATGCAGGTGTAATACCATTCACTACGATTGACTGTGTTGGTGATGAATCTAATGATGATACCATTGTTGCGGCATAGGCTTCGTTTAATGTAACTACTCCACCTTCGTTAGAAACTACTATCTCACCAGATGGGTCACCATTCTCATCTGGTAGTAATATGATTAGGCTTCTACCTAACTCATCTACTGTTGTTGTAAAATCAGTGCCTCTTACAGCAATGGAGGCTGTAGGAGTCTTGATATCAATATTTGCTTTATTTACTAATCCTAATCTTCCAGAAGCAAACCTAGCTGTTCCCATTGTAAACTTCATACTCATTTTAGAGAGTGAAGGGTCAGGGTCATAATATATTTCATCTATCAATACTTCAGAATGTTCCTTTAAAGATAATTGAGCTTTATCTAAAAACTCAATAAGCATTCTTCCGTTGCCAGTTCTTGCCTCGTCATTCAGTTCAACCGGTATCTGATTAGATACAGGTATTTCTTCGTTATTACGAACAATCTGGCCTACTCCAGTCGACTCTACTATATCACCAATGGAATCAGCAATAGCTCCATTGGTAAATAGTAAAAAACTAAGAGTCGCTACTGCTGTCTTTTTGTGTAATTTGGATAACAGCATTGTCTGATGTAATATCTAAATTAATAATAGCATCTGGTGTTGCACATCCTCCTCCACTAGCAGCACATGTACCTGATAATTGATTAATATCAATATTAGCACTATCTCCTACTAATTCAACTGTTAGCTTCTGTGATCCATCTTTCTGTAATGTATTAACATTATTACTGTCTCCAGTAATCTCAAAGTCCCAAGTTATATCATCAGTTTCAAAGTCTAAATCAAATACGTTTGAGTTACCAATTAATACCAAATCAGCATCTAATCTTTCAGCACTTGCTCCAACTTTACCTTGATCAATATCAAATGTATTACTATCTCCAGTAACAGCAAAGGCATAATTAGTAGTATCTGAACTACCTGTTGTGCCTATATCCCAATCTACTGAGTTTGAATCTCCAGTTAAATTGAATGTTAAAGAAGATGAGTCTAGCTTCAAAGGCCCCCAGATTTTATTCTGGTTACCAATTTGATCAATATTAAATGTTAAGCTTGAGCCTACTATTGTCATATCTGCAGGACTTCCAGAGTAATCGGTTAATCCTATTTTGTTACCAAAACCTACTTGATCGATATATAATACTAAAGTATCACCAGTTTGATCTATCCTAATTTCATTATCATCAGTAGCTGCAGCATAAACAAACGATGTTGATAATAATCCTAAGATAACTATACTTAAAAGTTTATTCATTTTCATTTTCCTCATTGTTTGAGTGTCTTTCGTTCACCCCATCGTGTTGATGTGGATGTCTATGACTCTCGGTTATATCCCAGAATTTACGGTCGTGACCCTGGTAGATTAATTCAAGTACGGCGGCTTCAATAGCTGCACGTACCGCATATGTCACACTCTCATTATTACCCACCCCGTCCTCATATTCTACAAGCTGTGTTCCTTGTTCTATAAATCTAAACAAGTCACCACCACTTCCGTAAGATAATACCGATTTCTTACTTTGGACGTTTAACAAAACTTCACCTGTTAATACTGACACTGCTCTCACAGATACAGTAACAACATCTTTACGATACATTTTACTAAAACCTATACCAAGTGTACGTGCGCCTCGTCCACCTGTTTCAGTATTAGAATCATAACCAATAATACCTCCCTCTATAATCATTCCAGCGAATAAGAGAGGTCCAACTCCTCGTGCTTCAGCCCCTGTGGCTTTAGCAACATCTATTCGGGTTGACCTTACTATTTGTCTTTCCCGAACTAGATTATCAATTCCTTGTCTTTCTACTACTCTAAACCAGGTTCCGCCACCTGCAGTTTTGAGAGCATCTATTAATAATTCAGTACCACCTTGGGTAACTGCAGTAGAGAATGATGCTATATTGTCTACTGATTTTCTTTGTCCTGTTAAATCTTTAAATGAATATACTGCAACAACAGGTTTATCCTTTGCTGGAGGTAAATTTAATAAATCTACATATGCAGGTAATCTAACTGCAGTTGGTTCATCAACACAGATATACTTTCTAGCCATAGTTTTCTGTATACCCATTTGTAAATGTCTATTAAAACCTTGGTCATACTTTCCTTCTAAGTCATTACAATCCTGTGGATTTGGACTCCACTGTGGGACTGATGCACAACCAGTTAAAAGTAATAATGTAAGTAAATATTTAGCCACCATCTGAATCCTGCCCGAAGTTGCCAGTTCCTACTGGTATTTCAATAACTGTTGTAGTTCCATCTGAATCTACAATAGTCATTTTAATATATTCAGATCCATCCTCATTTGTTAAAACTTCGTATGTAACAACATTACCTTCCAATGTAAATGAACCAAATCTCACCGATCCATCATTACTAAACATAGATTCAACTAATTGTTTTGACATCTGAGAGTATATTCTACTCTCTAAGTTTCTAATAAACTTAGCCATTGTAGAGTTTTCAGCTTCTCTTTCTGCTGCTTTTCTTGCAGCCTCTAAAGCATCTTCAATTGCCTTTTTACGGGAATGTTCTTGGTTCTCAATTGTTAAATAGTGTGCACCTGTTCCAATTCCACTGAAAGAAGGATTTTTAAATCCAAATTTTATTTCATCTGCTTCCACAACTTGTGCAGAAAAGTATACTATAATTACTAGTACACCTAAAAGTGTTCCATTAATCTTTTTCATTTAATTTTGCCTCATCAATAACTTGTTGTCTAGCTCTATATTCTAAAACTACATCAACTTTTTGTTGTAACCTAATTAAATCTTGGTCCAACATTCTTGTCTGGTCTATAACTCTTATAAGAGCTATGTGCATTTCATCTAATTTTGGTTCTATATGTTTATTAATAAATGACCAAACATAGTAAATAAAATAACCCATCCCAACTGCCATCACAACAGGGAAACCATATTCAGATATTAACTGAGCAATATCCATTAGTCTCTCCTAGTATCTAGCTTTCCATCTTCTATAAAGTTTTCTGCTCGGGCTATTCTGTTAGTATCTGGTCTTAAATCTAACGCTGATGATACTAATAAATCTATCTTAATCATTTCATTACTCATTGTCCGACATCTATTTTCTAGTGAATTAGCAAATATTGTTAGTGTAGTAATCTTATCTACTATACCTTCCATTATTTGTTTTATTACAATAAAAATAAATACTCCCATTACAAGACTTCCTGCAATAGGTGCACCAACATCAGCAATAAGTTTAAACACATCTTCCATATATCTATTTATAAGGTTAAGGCGCCTAGATGCTATAATCCCTCCAATTTCTTAGAGGGAATTATGCTTAGTGAGTATGTGCTAGTTTAACAGCCTTAACACCAGTAATACTGTTAGCTACTTGAAGAGTTTCAGTAATAGCCTTTCGAATATTTACAGTCTCTCCAGTATTAACTGTTACTGAACCAACTACAGTAGAACCTTCTTTAATGGTTACTAACTGTGCTGCAGCATGGGTGTTTAAGACTCTAACAAGCGAAGCACGAGAGATATTAGAAGCAGTATTACTAAGTGCTACTTCAGCTCCTTTTACTTTAATTGTTTCGGCCATTTTTTTTTCTCCTATTATGAACTAATTAAATTTAGTTCTTCTAAACTTTTAAGCCAATCTGAATATCTAAAAAGACCTTGCTTTTCGTGACACCAATACCAGCCTTTACTTTCTTGTTGCTCTTGTGGAATACTAGATTCGACCTTTAAAGGGCCTCTAGTCTTACCATAAGTCGTTCTGCTCTCTTTGTTACTTGTTTGTACCATCTTGAATCTCTGCCTTCTACAGCAGCCTCCTGCCAATCACCACACTGCAGCGCTGCATTGTGCTTTCTAAATTTACTCAAGCGCGTGAGTCCCATATTGAACATCATGTTCGCAATAACTTGTTTTACTTCTTGGGGATATCCATCCCATCCTTCATGTAATTTTTTACAATCGCTTATGACTGTCTCTACATCCTTGGCGAAGCATGATATAACTCTATCCTCTGAGACTGCAGTACCCAACGCCAACCCGAATTCTGGGTCTCCTTCCAATACCAAGTGTCCAATGCCAAATGTAGCATAGCCAAGGTGATCATGATATATTTCATTTACCTGTCCCTCGTCTATAATTAATTGTTCTCTTAATTGATCTACATCAATATCTGTATCTTTATTCCAAAACATATGTTCTCCTATATTAAATATATTTATAACGTAGCTTCCCAGTCATTCCACCATTTCATATATTTTTCCTGAAATGCTATTTCATTTTCATGATTGTGTGGATGACTTTCGCCTTTAGCTAACGTTGTTCTATCAGCTTCAGGTATAATGTACGTCGCTGTCTTTGTTGCTGCCAAATCATCTTCACTTACAACTTCTACCTCAAAATCTTGAGTGTTACCATCAACGTCTATTACTTTACTTTGTGTTTCTAAAGTGTAATTATCATAATGTTTAAATGTCCAAGTAATAGAAACTGATTCACCAGCTTCATTTCTTTCTATTTCATATGTTGTATTTGTATAAATTTTCATAATTATTCTTAGAAACAGTTATTAGATGTAGCTGCTGCTCTCATTTGATGTTTATAAGCTCCAAGTGTAGTATCTAAATAGCCGGTTTTTCGAGCAGTTAATGTCATAGTTGCAGTTCCAATTTTTACATGACTGTTATAACATTCAGCTGATGCAGTAACAACAAATCTTGCTCCAATTGATTGTCCATTACTTATTGTTTGGAATGTATTATCGCTTGCGCTATATGTTGCACCTGTACCAGATGTGTTGCCAGCAAGATTTGCTCCTCCTGTTCCAGTTGAACTTACTGACCAATCCATTTTTATACTTGTAATACCACCTAAATTAAATGTTCCCAATGTTACATATGAAGAACCCAATGATGAGCCAGTACCAGATGTATTATACCATGTTCCTGGAAATTGCACTGAAGTTTCGTAATATACAAAATTATCTTGCCTTCTTAATCTAAAGTCTTGAATTAAATTTATGAATACAATACCACTTGTCACAGCCCTATTAACATATGTTGTATTACCTGAACTAGACAATCTAGCATTGTTAGTAGTTGACATTGCTACAGCACTTGATGCTCCATAAAAATCACCAATAGAAATAGTAGTATCAGCTGTAGAGTTAATAGTGTAACCAGATGCAGGTGTCAAGCCTCTTACATTTGTATCATTTAAAGATACGATTGACGAATGCGCATAAGGAGAACCCTCCGCTTCTACGTGGATAGCTGACATTGATAATGCTCCGCTTGTTGCTAGTGGCATTAGTTATTTTCCTTATATTCTGGCATATTATATGTAAGTGTTAGCTCATCACCTTCTACTAAATCTTTTATTACTTTTAAATAATAACAGCTATAACCCTCTTTATTAACATCACTATATGTCATACATGCTGGATTATTATTAACATGGTTTGAAAAACTACCAAGTGCAGTTCTTATCCATTCACTACCAACCAATATGCGCATCATACCTAAATTAGTTCCTGAGGCTATATTAGTTGTTGCAAATAGTCCTAATCCATTAATATCACTATTCTTTATAGTCACACTATCTGGTAATGGTCTCCATTTATTTGTCCAATCTATCCCCATTTTGCATGTTCTCTTATTTCTGTCGCAGTTATTGGATTAACTGATAATGTAGGGTCTGTTCTCAACCCTTCAAGCCAATTTACTGCTGTAGATGGTATCATACCAATATTATTTATTCCTGGCCTTGAGTTTTGCTCACACCAAAATACTTTGTCACCTTTAATTAATCCGCCAATACAACCTTCGTAATGACCGCCAAGAGTTTTTACATAGTTTAACCAAGCATTACATTTCTCTAAAAATAAAGTTTCTTGCTCATCGGTTAAATCTATTAAAGCTACTCCTTCTGGAAATGATGTGTCAGAACCTAAAGTTTTACTATGTTTTGCGCCTGTTGATCCAATAGTCCTTATAATAGAATATTTATCTCCACACATGGTAAAGAAACACCATGCTTCAACATCAGGATCCACATCTGCTTCAACATAGCTGTCATGCTGTAGACTAAATTCAGTATTAGGTGGTACTATCACACATTCATCAAAAAAGTCGCGGGGTTTAACAAATTGTTCTTGGCTTTCGTTTATAGGCAGAGCTAATAAATCTCCTGTTTGTTCTATAAGTAAAGGGGCTAATTCAAAATCACCATGTTCTCTAGCTAATGTCCTTGCGTTATATCTGTTATGTTCTAATGCTGCACTTTCAGGAGTATTTTGTAAAACAACAGTATTATCTGCTAAGAAGGTTTTAATGTTTAAATATAGTGATACTATACTATTTACAACAAAATCTGGTTGGAAATCTTCTACTTCTTTTCTAATATAATATAGTGATTCAGGCCTATATAGTGAAATAGATAATTCTTCATGCATTGCATGAGTTAAAAGTTTTACTTCGTGTCCTTCGGATTCAAACATAGGAACTAAGTGATCAAGTGTTGTTGGTAAAGCTAATAAAAGTATTTTCATTTTATGTAAAGGTTAGAGTAACCGTTCCTCCCCCGAGCATCTGAAATTGAGTATTAGTAAGTGAGTTAGCCGCCGCCGTTATATAGTAATTACCACTACTAACACTGTTAGTTGATAAAGCAGATCTGCTAATTGTAAAGCTAGTATATCCGCTTCTTGATATTGTTAAAGTAGACCAGGAAGTAGTATCAACTGTTCCGCTGTTAATATCGTACATGATAGTAACTCTCATAGTATTATCAGTAGCATAACAATATTGTAAGTCTACATTTGCACCAAATGCGTCTTGGCTTGTTGGCGATAAATTACTGCCAATACTAAAGAGTGAAGGAGCATAGCCCTTTCTTTGAAGCTTGGCTCCGGTACTACCTCCAGTAAATGATGTAGCCACGGAAAGAGCCGCATAAGATTTACCTAGGAAATCTGAAAACTTTATTTCCCCGGATGTTGGTATACCTGCTGTGACATGCAAATCATCTTTATAGTAATCTGACATTTTAACATCAGCACTATCTGCTCCCCCAAACTCTTCTGCAATTCCGTTATTAAGTGGGCCAGGAGCAGCTGAGGTAAGTTTAAATGTTTTATTTCCTGTGGTTCCTATTGATGTCAAGTTTGCATCAGTAATTGATCCTGACCATAACCATACTCTATAATATCCAGTACCTGAGCTAGTAGTACTATCCCTACTTGAGGGTATGCCATGTATCCCACTATGCGTAGCATTTGTTCTTAAATATTCTTGTCCGTTAATTATTACACTATAAAAAGAATCATTACTCTCAGGAGGATACGTTGATACTGAAGTGCTTTTTAAACAAAGCATTATCCAATTGCCTTCTGCTTGAGTATTTAGTACCTGACTACCTATTGTTGAACTATTTGTTCCGTTAGGATACGTACTTGAAGAATTATTAAACCAACCGAAATGATGAACCTCTAGTGTTCCTGCGCTGCCGCCTCCAGTATAAGAAGATGTTGATATACTTCCTAATGAACCACTATCGACACCTAAAGTTACACCAAAAATTCCCCTAGTAGTCCACCAAGTCTCATTAGTTGTAAATGCTGGAGTTGTTCCAAGCCAATCTGAATTATCAAGAAATCCTGATCCTAGTATTTGTCCAAAACTACCAGTGACGGCCATATTTGTATCATCAAATCCTCTAGCATATCTTGAGCTCCCACTATAAGATGTCGTTTGTGCTGTTTTAAATCCGTATATAGTTCCAGTAAGAGTATTATCAACATTATAGAAAATGTCTGAATTTTCTTGAGTTTTAACAGCATGTCTAAGCGTAAGAGATGTACTTCCGGTAGTTAAAGTTGTAGATAAATATTCTGGTTGTCCGGTTGGATTAGTTCCAGCATCTTGAAGTGCTAACTCTCCAGATGATAGTATTGTCATTTAATAATCTCCGTAATTAAATCTTCAAACTGTTCTATCTTCTCAACCCTATTAGGCCAAAGAATATATTCCTTTTCTGGATTCTTTTTTAAATTACTTAATAGTGGTAGAATACTATTATATAATTTGTTTAGTTTCTCTTCTAATTCTTGTACATTAGCAGATGCTGTAGAAGCTTCAGTCTTTACATTCTGGACTGCTTCTAATTCGTGTTCATCTACTGCGGTAAAACCGAAGTCAAAGTCTAATAAATCTTTGCTCATATTTAATCCTCTATTAAACTATTTATAAGGTTTTTATCTTCTTTTCTCTGGTTTTGTTTCTTTTTATTAGGTACTACCTTGTGATTAAATGGCAGGTCTTTATCCCATAATACTTTATGGTATCTAGTTCTTAGTCTCTTTGACTTTTGCGGCGTTCTTATTTTCTTCGCCATCTTCATCTCCATCCCAATTTAATTCTGTCATTGACTTCTGTTTAACTTTTTGATTTTTCTTACCAAAGATGGCATCATAGTTATCCAAATATTTTTTACTCGTCACCTTTGTCTGTATACTGTCTCCAGTTACATCATTCTTTGTTACCAATTGTGTATTACTCCTGACATGATAAAGAAGCATGTTATAAAATTAACTAGTACTATTATAGTTCTAATCAGTGCAATAACATCTGCTTCTTTATTAGATTTACCTTCTTTTTCTCCAAGTGATTTGGCCCAAAGTCTCCAAGCCTTACTTAGTATTCCAAACAATTTCAATGCCTCGGCTAACTAATTCATTTTGGCATTTCTGTTTAATCTTAGGCTTACCATTAGAACTATTGATGTAATCAAACAATTCTTGCTTGGGGGTTGACTTCATATAGAAGTTTTCTGTTTTATTCTTTCCAGTTTTTTTATCTCTTATGGTTTGAGATGGTTTAAATTTTATTGGCATTTTTATATACTCACAAATCTTATATTAGGATATCCTTTCATTATTTTATTACGCTCTTCTACCCAGTGATTTCTCGGAGTAGAATTTTCGTAACCCTTAGTATTTATATATATGTTATCGTGACCCACTCCATCAAAACCTAATAAGTAGATTTCATTGTATAGACCCGATTCACATGCTATTTTCAAAGCTCTTGACCCACTAGATATATCCTCATCTAAAATAGGAATTACTTTATCTTTATCTTCAACGTGTGTAATATAGATAGCTCTTTCTGTACCTCTTATAACACATTTATCTTTTCTTGAATTATAAACTAATGGTAGTTCATACTCTGACTCATACTGTAACATAGTAACTAGATTACCAACTGCTGCAGTAGGTATTGTACTCCACTCATTAAAATAACAAGTATTATCTTTACAATATCCTGACTCATATATAATATGTTGCATGTATATATCAACACATACCAAGAAATCTATATCTTCGTTATATGCACCATTGCATCCATATACATGTGCATCAGGAAATGACTTTCTATAATCCGTATTCTTTCTGGATAATCCATTTCCTAATATAACTGCCTTCATTAGATTTCGCCTACTATATGCTTATAGATATCTTTCCATTTCCAATACCTTGGAATATCACCTTCATAATAAGCATTATGTTCATGAGCCACAAGGATTGAATTAAGACCAAATCTCTTTCCAACTTCTGCATTCTCTACTTTATCTTCTACCCAGAAGCATTCTGTGCCTTCATACTGTTTTAGTACTTCATCTTTATCCGCACCACATGCAAGGTAGATATAATCATCAAATAATTCTTTTCCAAAAAGTAATTCTAAGTTTTGTGTTCTTAATCTTTGAGCATACTTATTATCACTTAAAGATGTAATACAGTGAAACCTATAACCATGTAACATATTAAGTCTTTTCATGTAATAGACTGCATCTCTTAATGGTGGTAAGAAAGCAATTGCGGCAGACTCATTAAACTCTTGAACACATTTCTTACTAAACTCTTTGGTTAAGTTAAATCTTTTTGCGACATTGTATTCGTTATACTTACTTGTAGGATATCCCTTATGGTTCATCCATTGTGTAAATGAATATTCCCAGTCGCAGAGAACTCCATCACAATCTACTAATATTATATTTTCTTTCATCTTTTCTCCAAACATCTTAATGAAAGACCTTCTCCTTGCCATTAATAACAAGGTGGTCTATATGTACGTTTTCTCTTGGGTCCATAATGTTATGTTCTACTAACATATCACATAGTTTATCCCAAGCATCTACATCTTTACTTATTGCTAGTTCCACCATTTCTGGTAGTGGTAATGGTAGATGAACTTCACAATCTTCCTTTCTAACTAATCTTCCTACTATTTTATTTTTCATAATTTTCTCTTTTCTATAGTACTATTATACTACATAAATAGTTGCTTGTAAAGTGTTTTTTTAAATTATTTTTAAAAATTACCATCGGCTCTATCTATAGTTTGTATTACTGGAGTCCCTCTTGACTTCCACATATCAACTACTTGATTTCTATCATCAAACACTAAATCTATTTTACCGAATTCTTTTTCTACAGTATCTGCAGTTTCTGCCTTGAAAAGAGCATCTTGTATGAAACAGTCATCTGGTCTCATAAAGATAATTGGTTGCTCTATTCCAATAAAGTTTTGAATTTGTTGAGTAGTTATAGGTCTTTCCCTATTCATTCTTGCTGTAAAGAATACTACTACATCACCAGCATCGTGGTGTTCTTTGGCTTTATCACAGACCCATTGTATTGGTGTATCATGTATTGCATTCTCTCTAAACTTTACCCAATCTTTTTGTTGAGTGCCGTCTACGAAATGCCTTCTATGGTTTACATCTACAATGGTTCCGTCTACATCAAATACTATAAATTTCTTCTCTTTCATAATACTATTATACTACAAAAGAAAAGAAATGTAAAGTGTTTATTTAAAATATTTTAATAACATTTCAAGTTTATCGTGATATTCTGCCATTAACCCTAGTTCTTTTTCTAGTGTTTCCATTTGGTCTGAATGTTCGCCAACAGATACTTGATTACTTAAGATGATTTCGGCATTCATTTTATGTTTTTCTGCCTGTGCTTCCATATACTTCATAGAAGTCGCTACCATTTGGTCTCTAAAGTTTTTCATATTATTATCTCCCGAATATATTTTCCATGCGTTTTTCTTTTTGATACTGTTTAATAGTATCCCATAATTTATCAGTCCAGTTATCTCTGTGCTCGATAAAAACTTGTGGGTCTTCATTATCTACTGCAATCATAATTACTAATTGAGTAATAGGAACCCCTGTTCGTTCTTCCCACATAATTGCATACGCTGCACATTGTAAGAAGTATCCAGTAATCCATTCTTTCTTTTTAGGTTTACGGGAAGTTTTATAATCAACTATTGAATTTACACCATTCCATACACCAACACAGTCTACTCTACCAGCTAGTCCTAAGTGTGTAGAATATAAAGGTGCTTCTTGAGCATATACTTTATCTAGGTTATTATCTAGTATGTGTTTTACATCTTGAAATGATTGAATAATATGTGGCATATAACCTTCGGTATAGTTCGGATCATTATCTACATACTTTTCAAGTATCGCGTGGACGGCTGTACCTCTTGAAGAAGCAACTCTACTAATCTTGTTTGCCTCTTCTTCCCCTACTCGCGCTCTCCACGCTTGTATGGCCTCTCTACTTAATATAGAAAGAACAGTTGTAACACTGGGAAGTTGGTTACCGTCCGGCGTCTTATATACCCTTCCTTTCCCTTCGGAAGTGGTCGCTGTTAAGTCACTATAACCTAAATCAACTGGTTCATGTATAAAATTCATAATTTCCCCTGGTCTACTAAGTCTTTTGTCATTAAGAAATCTCGCACTAGGCCTGACCTTACAATGTCATTCCAAGTAAAATCAATAATATCAAAGTACTTCATGTGTTTAAGAATGTAAAGGAAACCATTAAGGCCTTCTTTATCTTTCTCCGTTTTAAAATCTGATTGGTAATGGTCACCACATACTAGAATTTTAGTATTATTACCAAGTCTTGTTATAACCGAACATAATTCGTGGTAGTTACAATTCTGTGCTTCATCAATTATAATGATTGCATTCTGAATAGTTAATCCCCTTATATAAGAAGTTGTTAAGTATTCAATGCTTTTCATTGTAACTAACTTATCCCATGCAGTAGGGTCTTCAAATAGTTCGGTTGTAATTGCCTTATATGGTGCCTTATAAGCTTCTTCTTTTTCTTCCTGAGTGCCTGGTAAGAATCCCATATCTCTAGTCGGTACTGCTGACCGAACAAAGATTATCTTTTCATAGTTCGAACTTTTATCCAAGACTTCTTCTAGTGCCAGATAAGATGCAATGAATGTTTTACCCGTACCTGCTGCACCTATGAGAGCCAGATTCTGGCCTGACTTATAAGAATCAAATACTTTCTTTTGATTTGCAGTAAGAGGTTCTCTTGTGTGTAGATGTTCTAGTCTTAACTTTGCTGGTAGTTTATTCATTTTGTTTTAATGTTCTTATGTAATGATTTAGGAATATTTGATTTAATCTTATCCTGTACTTCTTTCCAGCCATCACCAGCCTTCTGTAATGCTCCTTGAGTACCTTTAGATACGATAGCAGGTGCACCTACTTTTTGTACATTTTCTGGATTATCTTTTAAATATTCTTGTAAAGAAGCCCAACTCATAAAGACTGTTTCCACATCTTCACCAGTTTTTTTATTTATGATATCATACAGAGGCATAATTAAACCACTCTGGTATATTTCTTTTAGTCCAATCCATTTTGAATCTCTCTTGTTTTGTGTGATAAAAATTTCTATATGATTGTACAGCATCGGTGCCACCTAAACCATGTACTACACATTCTGGGTTTGAACCCATTGCAAGTTTGAAGTGTGTTCTACCACCTGCTCTATTAATATTGTTTGGCATTGTTTTTAATATATTTCTTAATTTAGTATCGGTTGAATGTACTTTACCATACCTATATGTATACTCGTCACAAAGGGCAATAAAATGGTCATAGTGCCAAGAATAATTACAACAAGACTCGCGAGACCATACTGTACATGGATGGTTATGATGAACCGCCTTGTATAGTATATCTTCTCTTATGTCGGAAAGTTTGTAATATTTTAGAATTCTTTTACCTGACTTAGATGGTCTTTTTTCTATAGTGCCATCAAGCATTCTATGGACTGTAGATAACATCTGTGCTGATTCTACAATCATTTTTACTACGTGTTTGTCACACTGGTCTTGTGCTGCTTTGATAGGGTCTTCGTTTAAAATAAATATATTCATAGTATAATTTGGTTTACTTTTTTCTTTATATGAGTACTATTATACTATATATTGAATGAAAAGTAAACCCCTTTTTAAAATTAATTTCGCAAAGGGGTCACTTCATAACCTCCTACTTAACTGGCTTGCTGCATAAATCGAATTGTTTCTGTTATATAATCTGCTTTCTTTTGCATCTTATATGCCAAATCTGATTTACCTTTCTTTAATAATCTCTTCTGATAGTATAATGTCTCACGTTTATCACGCTTTAGACGTTCAATTTCTTTACTCATAAACAGCTCCTTAAAATAAGTTGAAATTAAAACCATCATATAAATCACTCTACTTCGTTATCAAACCAGGAAATGCATCCTGACAAAGCTTCTTAGTGATGCCAGTAAACTTCATCTTCTTGTCTTTCGCCAATACTAGCATTTCAGCCTCTGAAGCATGTAAGGACTCCAATAGCTGAATAAACATTGTTTCTCTTTTAATAGGGTTGACTGCGCGGCCAGTTGGGCCGTTAAAGAAAAATTTAAACTTAGTGTATCTTTTCTCTAATCTGGAAATGTTTTTACCCATAGGAGCATCGTCAGGCTCATAAGGTGGTGGGCCTTTGGGTAAGAGACAAGTAATTGTCTCGTCATAGTTAATTCTAATTAAGTCCTTCATTGCTGGACTTTGATTTGCTCTTAGATAAGCAACTCTTTCTTTTTTAGTTTTTAATTTACTTGCTTCAGTAAATATCTCACTTAGTAATCTTTTCATTGTTGTAAAATTCCTCCACTACTTCAATCAATAATTTGCATCTTTTCTTAATAAGATAATTCAGAACTTTCATCCTCATAGGAAGTTTCTGTTCGTTATAGTTATTTATAATACTTTCTTGAATGTCCTCAGGGATTTCAGTTAAGTCTATAAGTTTTTTATTTCTTTGATAATTTCTAAATAACTCTTCTGGCATAATTCTTCTTAGGTCTTCTGCATTATTTATCCATTCATCAATTCTAGTTTGTCTTAGTGGTGTTTGTTTTGCACCTTCCGTAATAAAGGTATCATCATTAGATAATACATTTGGAATTCCATCACCACCATCGCCTCTAAAGATATGATTCCAAAGATATGTTACTGGATTTTCATCTAATACTTGTTTCTTTTGAATAGGTGAGAATTGTTTAACATTCTTATATCTCTGTAGTTGAATAAAGTCTTTATCTGATGAAACAATCATTACTGGTTCATGTTGACCAAACTCTTGGGTTTGCATGGCAAGAGTACCGATGATATCATCTGCCTCACAACCTTCCATATGTAATACTTTATAAGGTAAGTTCTCAGCAATCTCTTCTCTTACTAGATTAAGGATTCTAAAGATTTCATTCCAATCAGTGCCCGTATCTTCACTACGACCCTTTCTACGATTTGCCTTATACTCTGGAAAGTACTTTCTTCGCCAAGTATTCATGCCGTCAGCACAGATTACCATCTGTCCGTATTCATCACGGTATCTTTTATTATACATTCTAATACTGTTCAGTATCATATGCCTTATCATATCTTCATCATTTAATTTTTGCACTATGATGTTTGATAGTGCGATCTGACTATAATCAAGTAGTATCATTATCTGGTTCTTCTTCCTTAGGCGACGATTGTGCCTGTTGCATTTTTTTAATTTTAATATAGAGTTTATCCATATCTTTCTGTAAACTATGGGGTAAGTCAATGTATCTAAGTAGCATTGCATAAATCATATTTGCAATTACAAATGCATCTCTACTTTCACAATATTGTTCATCACGAATATCAAAGCCTTCTAACCAGCCTAAATCCATATCTGATACTTCATACTCTATCATATTTAATAAGTGCTGAGATATTTCCATAGATTCTTGTGTGATAGTATCAATCACTGATGGATGACTACCATCTGAGTCTATTGTTATTTCTTTTCCTGTCGGAAACTGTATTAACTTTCCCATAATATGTATATTATACTACAAATCCCTCTGCTTGTAAAGTGTTTTTTATAAGTTTTTTACTGCATTTCCGCCTAGTCTTATCTGAATGATACCATTATAATAGTCATCAGTTAGTAAAACATCTCGGTCAAATTGTTCTTTGGCTTCTAAATATGCACATTCACCCTTGGTCTTACATAGATGTAATATCTCTCTGGTAAAATTATCTTCACCATATTTATCAATGTCTTCCTGTAAGTGCTTACTAGAGCCCCAGTATTTTCTCCAATCAGATTCAACAAGAAGTCTTTTACGGCGCTTTCTTGTTTTTGTTATTGGTAGAGTTTTCTTGCTCCAAAAGAATTTCTTTCCAACGTATTTCTGATTGGTTGTTTTGTTCGTTATCAGATAAACAAAACCGTACGCGTCTTCGTGACTGAAGTCCTCTGGAATTTGCCATTCTTTGTCTTGATAGTGCCATACTGTACTCATACTCTTATTTAGTAGTTAAAATTTAGTTCTGTAGTTTCTTCTTCTTCGGTCGCTGTACCACATACTGGGCAAAAGACCGGCTTAGGTTTATCTTCACCTAAGAAATGAATTTGAGTTTTTGCATAACACATCTCGCAGTTGTGAGTATACCAATGGGTAGGTTCGTGTGGATTATGCATTATTAGATACCCATTCTTTTAGTTCCTGAAATCCTCCAATATTATCTTCAGCTATTCTTACTTGAGGGAAAGTTCTTGCCTTAGGAAATGTTTTAAATAATGTATCTCTATCAAAATCTTTACCTAAAGACTTGTAAACGTAATCTAATTTATGTTCAGTCGCTAGGTTTACTGCCATAATACAGTATGGACAATTAGGTTTGCCATATATTTCTATCATTGTACTACTCCATTTATTACCCAAAATGATAACAACATAAAACCAAACACTGCAACCTGTATAATTGCGGCCCAGAATATTTGTTTCATTGGGTGTACTTCTGTTAATTTTTCTATCCAAGATTCACTTGGAGAAAGGTTTACAACCTGTAATACTTTTTCAGGTTTTGTAAACCATGGTATATGTATCATAAACTCATTCCTGATAATGTCGACGAGTCAACATCTTGTTTTACCCCACCTGTCACATAAGAAGTAATTTCAGTTTCTTGTGGTGCCACTTGGACATTACCACCACCAATCCATTTCTCTGTCCATGGTAAGGGATTCATTTTACTTACAGTATAAGGACATGGCAAACTTAGAGCCCTCATCCTTTTACAACCTATCCATTCTATATAGTCTTTTAGAATACTCGTGTTAAGGCCAATCATAGAACCATCTTTAAAGAGATAGTCTGCCCAGGCCTTTTCTTGTTCTATAACTGATTCAAAGAGTTTAACTGCATCTGGTTCCATTTCCCTTGCAATCTTCTCAAAGTCTTTATCTTCTTTTACTAGATTTTTTAACATGACTGTAGTAGATGCGAGGTGGACATTTTCATCCCGTGCAATAAATTTTATAATCTTTGCATTACCTTCCATCTTTTTAAGTTCAGCGAATGCCCAACTACATGCGAATGATACATAGAATCTAATACCCTCTAAGGCATTTGCACTTAACATGGCCATATAGAGAGAGCGCTTATGGTCCATCTTGTTAGTAGGGCCATGATTGGCATCTATTAAATCATCATAGTATTTTGCAATATCTTTACCACAATCAAGTATTTCTTTTACATCTAGTAAACCATCGAATACAATA